>ERZ1031078.20-NODE-20-length-45144-cov-7.983677_pt1 | contig 45144 bp, 30 predicted proteins | sample MGYA00518179_ERZ1031078 | MGnify/ENA primary metagenome ERZ1031078 (study PRJEB33719, sample SAMN04261274) | wastewater metagenome | biome: rural village; feature: human; material: feces | host: Homo sapiens | place: El Salvador | collected 2014-01-14 ... | reverse complement strand
AGCGTCATAAGCCAAGCAGACCTCAACCACCGCGTCCAAGTCCGCAGACGACCCGACGCAACAATAGCATCAACCATAACCCCAATTGCGATACACAACACGGAGGCGCCCGGCTCTAATGCCTGACGCCTCCGCTTTTTTTTCACCGAACACCCGAAAGATACTGCCTCAAAATAACAGACTCAACAGGAAAAGCATAATGACTAATTACCCCCAAGGTCAACGGTTTGGGATAGGGTTTCAGCCAATATGTTTCAGTAATAGGGTTTCAGTCAGTGTATCTGAGTCGATTTTGCTCAAGCCGGTGATTTTGGCCCTCGTGTCGTGGCATACACCTATCCCCAAAAACTCCCGAAGCGTACAAAAATAAATGAAAGCCGTAACAAAAAAACACTAACGAAATGCGTGTGCATCAACCATTTTTTTTGTAACTTTGCACACGAATAGTGCTTATACGATTTTCATGGCACTACAACTATGAGCACTTGCCTGATAATTATTCACCTAAAAAATAAAAAGGTAGACAACCTACCACTTACTTAACTTACCACATGAAAAAGCTCCTGACGTTAATAGCCATGGCGCTACTTCTGCCGATAGGCACCTACGCCGCGACATACATCAAAGGCAAACAGGTGGCAACCATCGACCGAATGTACCAGTTTGTCAAGTCCAAGAACCCCGGTTTCGACCGCGAAATCGCCGTCCAAATGTACAAGATGGGCGAAAAATACGGCATACGCGGCGACATTGCCCTGTGCCAATCCTGTATCGAGACCGGATGGTTCAAATATACCGGCGGCACTGCAGTGACCCCCGACGACCACAACTATTGCGGCCTCGGCGTCACCCAGAAAGGCAAAAAAGGCTGCCAATTCGCCACCGTAGCTCTGGGCTGCGAAGCCCAAATCCAGCACCTCTTTGCATACGCGTGCACAGATGCACTGCCATACCCGAAGGTAGATCCGCGATTCAACTACGTGAGACGCGGCTGCGCCCCCACCTGGGAATCCCTCGGCGGCAAATGGGCCTCAGCAACCAACTACGGCACACAAATCCTCGCGGTATACAACCAAATGATGGCCTTCAACGTGGCCAACCCCACGCTGAAAGCCTCCAAAACCTCGCTGAGCTTCACCGTCGAGAAAGGCAAAGTCTCGTCAGCACAAAGCGTCACCATCACCGGGGCCAACCTCTCGTCCAAAATCGTGTACAACGCCGCATCCAAAATGGCCTCCGTGACCACCTCCGGATGGGACGACTACACAGGCGGCAAGTTGTCCATCAAGGCTGACGCATCAGGCCGGGCCGCAGGCTCTTACGAGACATACGTGGCCGTACAAAGCGGCTCGGGCAGCAACCTCAAGCGCGTCGAAATCAAGGTGTACATCACCGTCACCGAACCCGCAGCAGCGCCCTCGCTGAGCGCCACACCCGGCTCGCTGACACTTAGCGCCACTCGCGGACAATCCAACCCCACAGCCACCATTTCGGTCAAGGCAGCAAGCCTGACAAGCGATATCAGCTACAACAGCAGCACCTCGACATTCACCGTCGCACCGGCCTCCGGATGGAATGCCCGCACCGGCGGCAACCTCATCGTCACTATGGACGCCTCCAAGAGCGCCGGCAACTACAGCGGATACGTAGCCATCTCCGGCGGCGGTGCCTCACGAGTACAAGTCAACATCTCCGGCACCATCACCGAACCCGCAGCCAATCCCACGTTAAACGTCTCACCCTCGACACTGACGCTATCCTGCACACAGGGCGACGCCAACCCCACGGCCACTGTCACCGTAAGCGCCTCCAACCTCACCTCCGGACTGATATATGACATCAACGGCAACGGATTTACCGTCACTCCGCAAAGCGGATGGAACGGAAGCACCGGCGGACGCCTCACCGTGGCTCTGGACGCCTCCAAAGCCGCCGGAACTTACAACGCCACACTGACCGTCAAAGGCGGCGGCGTCACCACACGCAACGTCACCATCACCGGCACCATCAAGGACAAAGGCACAACCCCCGACCCGACACCCTCCACCGAACTAAAACTCAAAGAGGTCTGGAACCTGAGCACCACAGCCAATACCGCCACGGACTGGTCCGACAAATTGCGCAACTTCGACTACTGCGACGGATACCTCTACGCCATATACAACAACTCCGAAGTCATCGTTCTGGACGCACGCACGGCAATGAAGGTCGGCACTCTTGACAAAGGCTCGGTAGTGACCGGCGGAACACTCGCGCTATGCGACGTACGATGCTTCGAAGGCAAGATCTACGCCTGCAACCTTGCCGCCTCCGGCAAGGAACTCCGCATATACGTCTGGGACAATAAAGACTCGCAGGCAAGACTGTTTTACAGCACCACCGACCTGCAAGGAGCGGCTCGCTTAGGCGACTGCATGGAAATTGTCGGCAACGAAAACGATATGTGGTTTGCATTCTGCAACGACGACGGCACAACGACACGCATCGTCGAGTACCACCGCACCAACGGGTCGTGGACAGCCAAATGCACCAACGCCACCGCCAACGGCGCACGCCTGGCCAGCGGCATCAGCTCGCGCGTACTTCCCACCGGCAACGGATACTGGATTGACGGACAGGGCATACTGCCCACCTTCTGCAACCTCAGCGGCGTCAAGCAATACGCCCTCACCGGCGAAAGCGTACTACAAGGCAACGCCTGGAAGGAATTCGTCTACGGCGGCCGTAAATACATGTTCGTCACCACATATCTCAACAAGAGCGCCGCTTCCATCGCCGACGGCACCATGCGCCTGTACGACGTCACCGACGGCTACGACAAAGCAAAAGCCATGGGCGACTATCCCGCCAACGGCCTCGGCGCCACCCGCAACATCTCATTCACCGGAGGCATCGAATACAATGTCGCTTCATGCCAGGGCATCGAAGCCTGGGTGATGATTACCGGTCAGGGCCTTGCATACTACAGCTCATGCACCACAAGCCCGGTAGACCCCGAGCCCGGGCCCAATCCCGAACCCAATCCCGAGAAGCCAACGTCACTACCCACCATGTTCAACACCGACTGGGAGTACAGCTCCGCACAAGGCACCTCGACATCCTATATGAACCCCTCGAATGTCAATACGCGCAATATGGTGCTCAACGGCGACAACCTGTACGTACTGCAACGCAGCAGCGACGATGCCAATATCCACATTGTGAATGCCGAAACCGGTGTACAGAAAGGCACACTGGACAACGGCAGCATCGCCGCCGACACATATCGCTATTTCTCCGTGGCCAATCTCTCGGGCACCATAGTGGCCTGCAACGCAGCACTGAACGCCACCTCTACCCTCAAGGTCTATGCCTGGAACGGCGATAACGCCACACCCACGACAATCCTCAGCACCACCAACCACGGCGGCCGCGCAGGCGACCTGATGTGCGCCTCCGGCACCATCAACAACGGCAAACTCTACTTCGCATCCAATACCGGGTACGCCGGCAAAGTGTATGTGTACACCGTCACCAACGGTACGGCCAACGCCACTCCGCAGGTGATTACACTCAAAGACGCCTCCGGCAAAGACTTTGACCTGGGCGGCGGATTTGCAGTCATCGAAATACGCGTAGACGAACAAGGACGCATCCTGGCCAGCGGCAAAGGCGGCGCCACAGCCCTATTCAGAGCCGACGGCACACATATCGAGTCTATGAAAAACACGGCAGTCGGCGACAACACCTACGGCAGCAGCTGCCAGATGTTCGCGTTCGGCGACTACACCCTCGCCGCATCCGTGACCTACGCCACCGGCGTCAAGGGCGGACGCCTCAACCTCATAGACGCCACCAACGGCCTGTCCAATGCCTCGCTGATACACGAATATCCGGCGCTGAGCAGCGCCACGGGCGCATCGAACAGCACCTTCGTAAGCACGGCCATAGCACGTGTCAATGGCGCTAAAATCAACCTATGGGTACTCGTGCCGGGGCAGGGCATAGCCAAGTACACTGCTGCGGCCACCTCCGGGTCGACCTCGGTGAATGACTTCGCAAACGCCGCCGACCGAATGACCATAGCGCTCGAAGGCCGCACCATCCGCGTACTCGGCGTCGAAAAAGCCAATATCGCCGTGTACACCCCCACCGGAGCACTTGTGGCCTCAGCCAATGCAGACACCGTAGATGCAGGTAGCCTTGCACCCGGCATCTACGTGGCAACCGCCGTCAGCGCCGATGGACAACGTGCAGCCGCACGCGTGCTTGTGCGCTAAATCCCGACTACACATTCTATTCCCTATATAACGACACAGGGCGTCTCCGGATATTCTCCGGCGGCGCCCTGTCTTTTGTAAAGTTCTTTTGTAAAGTATAGATGTAAAGTATAGACCCCGCGTCTTTCGTATCCCATACGGAGATATTGCTGCACGTAGCAATATGTAAAACACATGTAATACAGCAACCGTCTTGTTTATAGGAAGATAACAGCATTATTGGCGAACTGCTAACACTAAACATTGTTAAATATTGCAATATTTTTTGCATTTACGAGATTTACGGCGTAACTTTGTACTCGAAGACCGGTTGTAGGATCGGGCAAGAGAGCATAGTATCGTGTCCGCCTGTCGTGTTTTCGAGCTGACGACGCATAGTTGCGGCGAAAGCTTTTCCCGAATTGTTCCCCCACCCCACCCGGCGGGCATACTCTTATGGCTCGGGCATATACCCCTCCCGTAAACACCACTCTGACATACGATTGCGTCCTTCGCAACACACACTCCTTTCCGCCGACGCGGAAAGAATGCCGTACAAGCCGAACACTTGTACGCATAGCAGAAACTTCCAAAAAAAAAAATTAACAACAAAAAAACCTTAATACACATGATAAATACGGGGTTCCAAAAAAGTCTGACGGGACTTCAATCCAAGATGCTCAACTTTGCGTACACACTGACCTCCAACCGCGACGACGCGCAGGATTTGACGCAAGACACGACACTCAAGGCGTTGACCAACGAAAAAAAGTATGCGACGAATATCAACTTCAAGGGCTGGGTATTCACAATAATGCGCAATATATTCATTAACGGATACCGCCGCAAAGCACGTTCGGGCGTGATATCGGAAACTGCGGACGCCTCGGCACGCATAGACTTGGCACAAGACACCTCGGCCGAAAGCCCCGAAGACGTTTATGGCGTCAAAGAAATCACGCAGGCCATCAACACCTTTCCCGAAGAATACAGACGCCCCTTTGCGATGCATATTGCCGGATACAAGTACTCCGAGATAGCCGAGAAGACAGGCTTGCCCTTAGGCACAGTCAAGTCGCGCATATACGCGACACGCAAGCGTTTGCAGAAGCAACTCTCCGATTACAAATAAACTCTCCGCCAAGTGCTGCGGCGTGCATCGACGTAAGTCCCTAAGCTCCTTAAGGACTCTAAGGACTCTAAAGCCCCTAAAGTCCCTAAGGTTCCTAAAGTCCCTAACCTCCTTGGAATAATTCCACACTCCGCATTTGCATCTGCGTGCCGCTTTGCGAGCGCGCAGATGTACAGTTGCACGTTAGCGAAAAAACGCGTAAATTTGCATAAACCCATTACACGACTTATGTCTTTTTACGCACGATATGGCAAACGTGCCATAGACACCATATTTTCGGTGTTGGCACTCATAATATTATCCCCAATATTGATATTGGTTGCGGCGATGCTGTTTTTCAGCTACGGCTGCCGCAATCCCTTCTTTCTGCAACAGCGTCCCGGACGCCACGCCAAGATTTTTAAGATAGTGAAATTCAAGACGATGTCCGACCGCCGGGATGCCGATGGCGAATTGCTGCCCGACGAGCAACGTCTGACACGTTTGGGGCGTTTTGTACGCTCGACATCCTTGGACGAGCTGCCACAGCTGGTCAACGTTCTTGTCGGGGATATGAGCCTTATAGGCCCGAGGCCGCTATTACCCAAGTATTTGCCGCTATATTCGCAGCAGCAGGCGCGTCGCCACGAGGTGCGTCCCGGCATCACAGGCTGGGCACAGTGCCACGGGCGCAACGCCATATCCTGGGGGCAAAAATTCGAGCTTGACGTATGGTACGTAGACCATATTTCGCTGAAGACCGACTTGTCGATTGTATGGACAACGGCAAAGAAAGTGCTTAGGCGAGCCGACATATCATCGGCCACCTCGGCGACCATGGAAGCCTTCGACGGCCACAACTGATACCGGCAGTATATCAAAGCAACAAATCCCTGTCGCTGCGGGCGCAATATATTGCGCTCTTACAGAGATTTACGGTTTTTACACGCCGTCCTACCGGGTCGTTGTCTTGCTCCCTTGCAGAATTCCGGCGTAAAAATTGAGCAACGCCTGTCGCACCTGCGATGCCGACCAATAACGCAGCACGTGGTCGCGACAATGTCCGGCCATGCGTGCACGCACACCGCTGTCGCGCAGCGTATCCATGGCTGCCTCCAGCGCCTTGGCATCGCCGGGAGCGACAATGATGCCATTGTAATGATTCTCGATAATTTCGCGCGAGCCGTTGATATCCGTCACTATTGACGGCAATCCCATTGCTCCGGCTTCCAAGACTACATTAGGGAACCCCTCGCGGTGCGAAGGAAACACAAAGGCGTCTGCCCCGACGAGGTACGGCCGCACATCGGCCTGCTCGCCAAAGGCGCGTATGCCCGGGTGCGAGGCTATGGTGTCGCGAGTATCCTTGTCCAACGGGTCGAGGTCATCCTCGGTGCGTCCCACCAGCCATAGTCGTGCGCCGTGGTCCTTGTCGTAGACGTCCGCGAACGCCCGTACCAATTCGGCTATGCCCTTGTCCGCCACGAGCCGTCCCACAAAGACGTACACCATAGAAGCTTCCGGGTCGTCCCGGCGAAGGGTCTTTGCAGTCTGCCGCACGCCGGGGTCTTCCGGGTTGTAGTATTCGGGGTCGATGCCACGCACATTTCCGTGTCCCAATATGACCATGGACCGGCGAGTGATGCCGCCGCGCACCATATCATCGCGCACACCGCGCCCTTCGGGATTGATGACAGTGGCGCAACTACACAGCAGACGATCCATAGCCTTGAGTATCGAGCGCTTAATTCCGTGCGAAGTCGGCCATATCAGCCCGGTGAAAGTATGCATGCGGTTGGGTACGCCGGCCAAACGCGCGGCGAGCATACATATCAGGCCGGCCTTGGGCGTCATCGAGTGTACGAGCCAAGGCCTCTCGCGACGCATAAGCCTATACATACGCCACAGCGAGCGTAAGTCGCTCAGCGGCGCGATGTGCCGCTGCATGGGTACGCCTATCGTGCGCACACCGGGGAGGTGCGACATGCGCTCCAGCGCTTCGTCAGGATTAGACACAACCACAATATCGTATTTATCAACGAGATACGGCAGCATTGGCGCACAAAAAGACTCCAGCGAACTGCCGATGGTAGTGGCACGTATAATTTTAGGTTTTGAACCTTCCGAGACTTTGGATCTTTTCATAATAGCAGGGCTCTTTGGTCGAATGTTGCGGCGCCACTTTCCCCGAGAACACCCGAAGGAGTGTCAGAATAGGTGTCCGTGCACCTTAACGACAAGGGCGCGAGATGTCATCAAAGGATTATTTACCTGCAATACGGTATAATATCATTATACTGCGCGGGCGTAATGTATTGCGCCCCTACATTGCGTTACTATTATGATACACGCTCCCTATGACGCTGCTGTCGATGCAAAGTTAGCGCTTTTAGGCGGCATATACAAAAAAAGCAGGGAAGTCGTATGACTTCCCTGTCAAGTGCTGTAGCGGGACCGAGAATTGAACTCGGGACCTCCGGGTTATGAATCCGACGCTCTAACCAGCTGAGCTATCCCGCCGTTTTGCGAGTGCAAAGTTAAGCACTTTTTTCGGCCCGGCCAAATATTTTGCAGCTTTTTTTGTTTTTGTAGAGTCAAGTGGTCGGTTTTTTTATTCTTGCGACATTGTGCAAAAATTCGTACCTTTGCGCGTTATGGCACGTAAGAGAAAAAGAGTCCTGTTTATCACCGGGCCGCTGAACGGCGGCGGTGCCGAACGCGTCCTGGTAGACGTACTACGCCATTGGAATCGCAGGCGTGCCGACGTAGACCTGTTGCAGATCGTGGGCGGCGGCATTCTCGACGCACAGGTGCCGGAATGGGTTGGCCGCTTGTGTGCCTGGCCGGGATACTGCCGCGACTTTTCGGTGGCGTACAATCTCAGTCGGCGCCTGCATGTGCACGGACCTCTGCGGCACCGACTTCGCCAAGCCTGTGGCGGCAACCTCGACGGGTATGACGCCGTAGTCAGCTTTCTCGAAGGCCTGCCGCTGTTGTGCCACGCTCTGATTGCGCCCCGTTCGGCTGTGAATGTCTCGTGGGTACACTCGGACATCTACACCGCGCCATACGAGCTATCGCAGTTCGGCTGCGAACGGCGCGAACGCCGTGCTTATACAGCCATGGATGCCGTTGTGGGTGTCAGCGATGGGGTTGTCAATGCCTTCCGCCGTCGTTTTCCCTCGCTTAAGACGCTCGAATTGTGCACTATATACAATCCCGTGGATGCCGAGGCGATATGTGCGCAGGCGGCTGCCGCCCCTTTGGACTTTGAAGGCGGGCATCGCGACGGGGTCTTTGACATCGTGGCCGTGGGACGTCTCACCGGCCAAAAGCGCTTTGACCGCCTTGTGCGCCTTGCGACAGCCTTGCCGGGGCATACTTCGCGCCGTTTTCACATTACTATAATCGGCGACGGAGAATTGCGCGACGACCTGCAGCAGCAGATAGACGCCGCCGGTGTGAGCGACAGCGTCACCCTTGCCGGATATGCCGCCAATCCCTACGGGCGTATGTCTGACGCCGACCTACTGGTATCGTGTTCCAATAGCGAGAGTTTCTCTCTGGTGGTGGCCGAAGCCATGGTGCTGGGAGTGCCGGTACTGGCAACGCGCACGGCCGGGCCTTCCGAGCTTATAGGCGAAGGGACACGTCCCAGGGGCTTGCTGTGCGGACATGCAGACGAGGACATCCTCACCGGAGTCCTTGCGGTGATGGACGATTACGACCTTGCACGCCGCCGTGCCGATGAGGCTCACCGCTACGCCCTGGCGACATTCGCGCCCCGTACCATCCTTTCACGCATTTACACCCTCCTCGAAGTCTGAGATATGGACCATTCGCTGTTGTTTGCATATCACGACCATATAGCGATAATGAGGCTGGTACTCAGTATTATCGGCTGGATATTTGTGATCACCTCCATTTCGCGCAAGCATAATATTAATGCACCGGTATTGTGCGGAGTACTGACTTTGGCTTTTGCAATATCATGTGCAACCATCCCTCTGGATATGAGTGCGTGGTGGGAAGACCACGTGGTGTATTCGTACACCTATATGGGACATGGAGAGCGATATGCCAATGACCCGTTCTTCACATTCTTCACCAATATGGTGCGTGCCACCGGGTTGCCTTTGAGCTGGTACTTCGGGCTGATAGCTGCGTGGTACGTAGGCACTTACTGGCTTGCCTGCCGCATCATGACACGCGGCCGGGCGCAGGCGACGCTGCTTGTAATGATAATGTGCAGCTCGTTCTTCATAGCTTATGGCGTGAATACCCTGCGTGCCGGTATGGCCGTTTCAACGGCCATACTGGCGATAGCGATGTATTCGCGCAGCCGCATTTGGGCGGGAATTTTGGCGCTGATAGCCATCAATATCCACTTCTCGGTAGCATTGACCATATGCGCCTTCGGATTGGCTTTTGTCCTCAAAAAACCCAAATGGTGCTTGGCATTGTGGTGTCTGTGCCTGCTACTGTCTTTCGGCATGGGTAATACGGTGCAAGACATGCTTGCCGACCTCGTAACCGATGAGCGAGCCAAGTATCTTGAGATGGAGATTTCGAAGCAAGCCGGGTTCAATGCTGCGGCGGTAGCCTTGCTCAAAAAAGGCTTCCGCTGGGATTTCGTCGCGTACTCGCTGCTGCCCATCGTAGTTGGGTGGTATTATATATATGTCAAGAAGTTTGAGGACGGAATGTATAAGCACCTCTACTGCACATACATTATCGCCAACGCCGTTTGGCTGTTGGTGATAGGAGCATTCTTCACCGATCGCTTCGCCTACCTGTCATGGTGTCTGAGCCCGATACTTCTGATGCTGCCGCTGTGCCGTGCACGGCTTTTCGCGAACCAAAATATGGCGGTGGCGGCCACACTTGCCCTAACGATATTAATCGCCATTTTCATATAAACCACTTAGAGACGAGATTGACCGCGGCTTCGGGCACGACGGGGCGGTCTTGGCACACGGATTTTCTGAGGAGGAGGAGGTTTTTTTGCGGTGGACGGAAATTCGGGGAATGGGATGCATCCGTATCAATATGTTTGACTGAGCGGCAGAAAGGCGGCACACGTGCCGCAAAGCAGCGTATCAGGCTGACAGAACGGTTTTTGTGTCGAATGGCACGACGATTATTCTTCCGAAAAAAAGTGAAAAAGCGTGTCGATTGCTTGGTGCAAAAATACTATCTTTGCCGTATAGGCTGACGGGCGTTGTCCCGTTCTGGCCGGAGAGAGGTCTTCGCTTAACTTTAGGCCGCTCCGCCATATTCGCTACGGACGCGTCCGTGAAAGAATTTGGCAAAACACATAGCTGCAAGACGTAAAAAGCATAAACACAAGACGTCAGATGCAGAAATGCAAGGCTTAAAAGCAGAAATGCAAGGCGTCAGATGCAGAGGCAGCCGTAGAGACGACAGAACGCAGAAACACAAAAAAAACATAAAAACACGATTAACCTTATGAGAGAAAGACGATTGCTGCTGGGCGACGAGGCCATAGCCTTGGGCGCCGTACATGCCGGGCTTTCGGGGTGCTATGCATATCCCGGAACACCTTCGACCGAAATCACCGAGTTTGTACAGGGCGATGCGACGGCCCGGGCTCGCGGCATTCATTGCCGCTGGTCGTCCAACGAGAAAACCGCCATGGAGGAAGCCCTCGGAATGTCGTATATGGGCAAACGCGCCATAGTGTGCATGAAGCACGTAGGTATGAATGTCTGCGCCGATGCATTTGTGAATTCGGCCATGACCGGCACCAACGGCGGACTTGTCGTAGTGGCTGCCGATGACCCGTCGATGCACTCGTCGCAGAACGAGCAGGACTCGCGCTTTTACGGCAAATTTGCCATGGTGCCCGTATTCGAGCCGTCATCGCAGCAGGAAGCTTATGATATGATGAAAGACGCTTTTTGCATGTCCGAGGAATACAAAATACCGGTGCTGCTGCGCATAGTGACACGCATGGCCCACTCGCGTGCCGTAGTCGAGACCGGCGAGATACGCGAGCCCAACCCGATGCGCTATCCCGACAATCCCAAAGAATGGGTGCTGCTTCCGGCTGTGGCACGCCGTCGCAACGAGCGACTGACCGGTATGCAGAAAGATTTAGAGCGCCGATCCGAGGAATCCGAGTACAATAAATATATCGACGGGGCCGACACATCGGTGGGCATCATCGCCTGCGGCATAGCATACAATTACCTCATGGAAAACTTCAAGGACGGATGCCCGCATCCGGTGCTGAAGGTCTCACAATATCCGCTGCCGGTGAATGCCGTAAGGCGACTGGCCTCCAAGTGCCAATCGCTGCTTGTGCTCGAAGACGGCCAGCCGGTGGTGGAGGAGATGCTGCTCGGCGTCCTGGAGCAGAGCGTCCGTATCGAGGGACGTCTTTCGGGCGCCGTACCACGCACCGGCGAACTGACACCCGACAATGTCGCCTCCGCCCTCGGGCTCAAGAATGAAGAAGTGTTTGCGCCGTCCGAATTGGTGATGCCGCGTCCGCCAGCCTTGTGCCGGGGCTGCGGACACCGCGACATGTTTGCGGCACTAAATAATGTTCTGGGCGAGTACGCCAATCCGCGCGTCTTCGGCGATATAGGCTGCTATACACTCGGCTACCTGCCTCCATATCAAGCACTACACTCCGTGGTGGACATGGGTGCCTCAATCACGATGGCCAAAGGCGCTGCCGATGCGGGCCAGTGGCCGTCGGTGGCCGTCATCGGCGACTCCACTTTCACCCACTCGGGTATGACCGGGCTGCTCGATGCCGTCAACAGCAAGTCAAATATAGTGATAATAATCTCCGACAATCTCACCACCGGCATGACCGGAGGACAGGACTCGGCCGGAACGGGCCGCATAGAGAGCATCTGCCTCGGCATAGGCGTCGAGCCGGAGCACGTGCGCACGGTCATCCCTCTGCCTAAGAATATGGCCGAGATGGAAGATATTATCCGACAAGAAATCGAGTACCAAGGAGTGAGCGTCATCGTACCGCGTCGTGAGTGCATACAGACAGCTCGCCGCCACGCTAAACAAACCAAATAAATCGGGAGGACGACCCATGAATACAGACATAATACTTTCGGGAGTAGGAGGCCAAGGCATCCTCTCGATAGCCACAATAATCGGTGCCGCCGCTATCAACGACAACCTTTATATCAAGCAGGCCGAGGTGCACGGCATGAGCCAGCGCGGCGGCGACGTGCAGTCCAACCTGCGCATCAGCTCTACGCCCATAGCTTCCGACCTCATACCCTTGGGCAAGGCCGACCTCATCATCTCGCTCGAACCCATGGAGGCTATGCGCTACCTGCCGTACCTCAAAAAGGACGGATGGGTAATCACAAATACCGAGCCTTTTGTCAATATTCCCGACTACCCCGACCTTGACACGCTGATGCAGCGCATCGAAGCGTTGCCCCACCACGTGGCGCTTGATGTGGCCGCGATTGCAAGCGAGGCCGCCTCGCCGCGCGCCGCCAATATCGTATTGTTGGGCGCCGCAGCGCCTTTCCTCGGTATCGACATCGCTAAAATCGAAGACGGCATACACTCGGTGTTCGCACGCAAAGGAGATGCCATCGTCGAGATGAACATCAAGGCCTTCCGCGCCGGGCTCAAGGTGGCACACGCCCGCATCAACGGGAACAATTGAGCACACATCCACGAAAAACAACTATAACGCATGGAAATACCTTTTGACCGAAAGACTGTCGGCGAGGTGCTGCACAAGATGCACATCACTCATGCCGGCGATGCCACCATCCGGCAGACCCTTGCCCTTGCCGAGGAACTGGAGAGAATTACGGGGCGTAAATTCGTACATCTCGAGTTAGGTTCGCCCGGACTTCCGGCATCTCGAATAGGCATCGAGGCCCAAAAACAGGCTCTCGACGCCGGAGTGGCAAACAAGTATCCCAATATAGCCGGCATCACCCCGCTCAAACAGCAAGCCTCACGATTTGTCAAGGCCTTCCTCGGCATAGACGTAAGGCCGGAAAGTTGCGTGCCCACCGTGGGGTCTATGATGGGCACCTTTGCATCATTTATCCTGAGCACACACCTGCACGCCGACAAGGACACCATATTGTTTATCAATCCGGGGTTCTCGGTACAGCCGTTGCAAGCCAAAGTGCTGGGATACAAGACAGACGAATTTGATGTCCACGACTTCCGCGGCGATAAGCTGGCCCGGAAGCTCGAAAGCCGCCTTGCAAAAGGCAATATCGCCGCAATCATATATTCCAATCCCAACAATCCGGCGTGGATATGTTTCACCGATAGCGAGTTGGAACACATCGGCCGCCTGGCCACACAATACGACACGATAGTCCTTGAAGACCTCGCATATTTTGGCATGGACTCGCGCAAAAACATAGGACATCCGTTCGAGCCGCCGTACCAGAGCACCGTAGCGCGATATACCGACAACTACATACTACTGCTCTCCGCCTCCAAGATATTCAGCTATGCCGGCGAGCGTGTGGCCACGGCTGTGATCTCCGACGCATTGTTCGACCGCGAGTATCCCCATCTGAAGGAGACTCTCGGTATGGACACACCCGGACGCACCTTTGTACACACCATACTGTACACCTTGTCCTCGGGCGTGTGCCACTCGGCACAGTATGCTCTGGCGGCAATGTACGAGGCCGCATGCGACGGAAAACTCGATTTCATAACCGAAAACCGCGAATACGCCCGACGCGCTGCACGGCTGAAATCTATATTCGTGCGCAACGGCTTTCACATCGTATACGACAAGGACCTCGACCGGGACGTCAGTGACGGCTTCTTCTTCACAATAGGCCGCAAGGGCTTTACGGGTGACGACCTCGTCGACGAGCTCATCCACTACGGCATCGCCGCCATCTCGCTGCGTACCACCGGCAGCGAACAGCAGGGGCTGCGCATATGCACATCGATGCTCGGCGATGACGATTATCCACTCCTTGAAGAACGACTCGCAGCCTTCAACCGTAATTTTCCACAGACATAATACACCATATATAATATACCACAGGCATAATACGCCACAGACATGAAAGCGAACTATATGACTGCCGCCGAGGCGGCCAAACTGGTCAAAAGCCACGACCGCGTGTACATCCAAGGCAGCACGTCCATACCGGAGGTATTGTTGGATGCCATAACGGCACGCCACGCCGAGCTGCAAGGCGTGGAGATGTATTCGGCCTTTGCTGTCGGCCGCCGTGACGCCCCGTATGCCAAGACCGAGTATCGAGATATATTCATCCCGCGCAGCCTGTTCATTTCCAACAGCATACGCAAGGCCGTAGACCGTGGCGAAGCACAAATCATCCCATGCTTCCTCGGCGAAGTCCCGGCGTTGTTCCGCGAGGGATACCTGCCGCTGGATGTCACCCTGCTCAACGTCTCGCCCCCCGACAAGGACGGCTATTGCAGCTACGGCGTGTCGGCCGACCTGGCATTCTCGGCCGTCGAATGTTCCAAGACTATCATCGCGCAGGTGAACAAGCAGATGCCCTACTCTTACGGCGACCCGCTCATACATATCAGCCGCTTCGATGCCTGTGTCGAAGTCGATGACCCGCTGGTCGAAGTGCCTACGGCCGTACCCAATGATGCCGAGCGCCGAATCGGCGGGCATATTGCCGAACTGATACCCGACGGCGCCACGCTGCAAATAGGCGTGGGCGGCATTCCCAATGCCGTGCTCGGGCGGCTGCGCGACCACCGGCATCTCGGCTTGCACACCGAGGCAATGACCGACGGCGTGCTGCCGCTCATCCAAAGCGGAGTGATAGACAACTCTCAGAAGGTGGTCATGCACGGAAAGAGCGTGGCCAGCCTTGCCTTGGGCTCAAGGGCCCTATACGACTTCATGGACTACAACCCGGACATTATATTCAAGGACGTAGCGTGGACCAACTACCCCTTCCGCATATGCCAAAACCCCAAGGTGATGTCCATCAATTCGGCCATCGAAGTAGACCTTACCGGACAAGTATGTGCCGATTCGATAGGCACGCGACTGTTCTCCGGCGTCGGCGGACAGCACGACTTCATGTACGGCGGCGCGCTCTCCGAGGGCGGCAAGACCTTTATAGCCATGACTGCGACCTCCGGCAAGGGCATCTCCAAGATCAAGCCGGTGCTCACCGAGGGCGCCGGAGTTGTCACCACCCGATTCCAGACCCAGTATGTGGTGACCGAATACGGCGCCGCCTTCCTCAAAGGCAAGGACTGCGCTCAGCGTGCCCGCGCCCTCATCGCCATCGCCGCTCCCGAGGCCCGCGAAGACCTCGAACGCGCCGCATGCCGTCGCTTCGGCTACCGCTTCCTCCGCGAAAAATAGCAGACACAAGTCCCGGCGGCAAATCCTCGCATGTAGCGCCGCCGGGCACCGGTGCCAAAATAACACCATATAGCCGCATTGCCGCATCGTTTGGCGCATTTCGGCTTGACAATATATCCGATTGGACGCATTAAAAAAAAATAATGACACATTGCACATCCGGGTAAAAAATATACGTATATTTGCGACATACAATCCGACGGGCTGACCCCGAGGAAATAAACCAAATCTATCCTTTCAACAAACAAAATCAAAGTTCGTATGAAAAAATTCTACGCAACGCTTGCCATGGCCCTCGCCACCGTAATAGGGGCGTCGGCCGCGCCGGTCATCTATGCCTACCAGACCTGGCAGCATGGCAACGACAACTCCGTGACCGGGCCCATAAAGTTTGACCCGGAGACCGATCCTATCAATGTAACGCTGATAGCGGACCAGTCAAGACTGGGACAGTGCTACAGCGGCTTCTACTACAACTACAAGTGGTATGTGCAAGTGACACTCCCCGGCACACAGTCCACCATCGAGAGCTTCAGCACCATCGACACCGAGACCGGTGAGCGCACGCCCATATCGCTCACCAGCACCAATTGCATCGACCTGACCTACGACTACACCACGAACAACGTCTACGGCATCTACAAGGGCAACGGCGCCCTGGCGACGCTGGACATAAACACCGGCGCAGTCAAGAAAATAGGCGATTTCGCCGACTTGGCAGGCAACAAGTTTACCATGATTGCCCTTGCCTGCGACTTGGACGGACAGATCTACGCAGTGAGCACCAACAACTCGTTCTACAAGGTCAATAAGACCAATGGTCGCGTGACCCTGGTAGGCGAATTGGGCGTCGATGCGGCCTTCGACCAGTCTATGACCTTCGATTACTCCACCGGCGTGCTATACTGGTACAACAACGGCAAATACGCCTTGTACACCATCGATACCAAGACAGGCAAAGCCAAAGGCATCAACAACATCCTGTACAACGGCGAATTCGACAGCCTCAACTCGCTGATGATACCATATATCAATGTAGCCAAGGGAGCCCCCGACCGCGTCACCGGCCGCAGCGCCACCGTCTCGGGAACCTCTGTAAAACTTGCCTGGACTCTCCCCACCAAGGACGCCCAAGGCAACGCCCTGACCTCGCTCGAAGGCATCAAGGTGCTGCGCGACGGCACGCAAGTAGCCTCTTTGGGCGCCACAGCCACGGAATACACGGACAATAACGTCTCCGAAGGCGGCCACGACTACAAGCTCGTGCCCTTCAACGCTGCCGGCGACGGCGGCGTGGACACCGACCCGCTACACGTAGTAGTCGGCGCCGATGTCCCGGCAGCCGTGGCATCCTTCAGTGCCGTCCCGGGCGACAACAAGGCCGTACTTAGCTGGACAGCCCCCACCAAAGGCCTCAATGGCGGAAGCTTTGACCCGGCAGGACTTACCGGATACGTAATCAAACGACGCATCTACGGCTCGCCCAACCAGACCGAAATCAAAATTTCCGATCCCTCGCAGACATCCTACGAGGACACCCCCGGATACGGACGCTACATCTACAGCATCGCTGCTGTCAACGACAAGGGCGAAGGCGCATATACCGAGGCTCCCACTGTTCTGGTCAAACCGGCCGACTGGATTGTCATGGGACAAGGCGATGCAGTGGCAGTGGTCGAGGATGGCAAGACATACAAATTCTACGACAACGGCGGCGAAGGCAATTACACCAACAACGCCGACGATCTGCTGACCATCAAGCCCGCCAACCCCAACAGCTATATACGAGTGCAATTCACCGAATTCGAAATCGACACCTTCGGTGATTACCTGATCATATACAACGGATTGGACGAAACCGCCCCCAAAATCGGCGAGTTCAACAGCGAAGGCGGAGTGCCCGCGGCAATCAAAGACCTCCAAGCCACCAATGACAGCGGAGCACTGACCTTCCACTTCACCAGCGACATCATGGACCGCCGCTTGGGTTGGGTCGCCACCGTCACCGCCGTGGAAGCCAAGGCCAATGACCTGGCAGCCGTCTCGGTAAGAGGCGAGAAATTCCCCACCACGAACAAGCTCGCAGAGTACTTCGTGAAAGTCACCAATAAGGGACGCAACGTAGCCAAGGATTACAAAGTGCAACTGCGCGATGCCGAAGGCAAGACCCTCGCAACAGTAGACGGAACCGAACTGGCACGCAACGCCTCGACCGAGCTCAAGCTGCAATACACCTTTGCAGAGGCCAAGAATACCACCGTCTCCGGATATGTGCTCTACGATGCAGACGAAGACGTGTCCAACAACTCGACAGCCGCGCTTGTGCTGAACATTGTTCCGGAAGGCAGCGAGCTGGTAACCATCGGCGCCGCCTCCCCCGATGACGTATATGTAGTACCTACCTCATTCATGTCCAATCAGTCCGTATTCGAGGGTATCTACTACGCTTCGGATCTGGGCGAAAACGCCGGCAAGAAGATTGCGATGATATCCTTCCCATACGGCACCCTCGAAAGCGAATTCAGCGATGTGCCCATGCGCGTATGGCTGGGCGAAACCGAAAAGGCTAATCTCGAGGAAGGAATTATTCCCGTCGGCCAACTCACCAAAGTCTTTGAAGGAACCATCGACGTCAAGCTCGACGACGAAGCCATGGCCTTCGCCCTCCAAAACGAGTACAAGTACAACGGCAAGAACCTCGTGGTGATGATCTACAAGACCGGAAAAGAGACCAACCTCGACGGCGTGGCATTCAAGGGCACCTACGGCAAACCCGAGTCGCCGCTCAACACCCGCTTCGACAACAACGACGAAGTCGATGACGAAGAATACACCCTCGACCCCGAGAAGACAGATGAAACCTTCGGCTACGCAGCCTCCTCCATAGTCCCGGACATTAATGTTCTCTTCATCCCCGGTGCCGGTGTCAACGACATCAGCGTGGACGGCTCCGCCTCCATCAAGGCCGCTGACGGCGCCATCATCGTGTCCGGCAACGCCGGTCAGGCATTGGCAGTCTATGCCGCTGACGGTAAGGCTGTATATGTCGGCGCCTCCGTCACCGATGCCTCCGTGTCCGTAGTGCCCGGCGTATACATCGTACGTGCCGGCGCCACCACCGCCAAGGTCATCGTCAAGTAATCATCTACCGCCTGCAATAGCGATAGACTACTTCCACTAATAACAGTGGCCGTCATCCCGCAACAGGATGACGGCCACTTCTATAAACTACCAATTCATTAAGTATGCGTTTGGGCTGCCTTATGCAGGTATTGGAGAATTGGATGCACTTACGCTATATTTGGACGAAATACCATTACGACAAGCCGAAAGAGATGATTTTATATCTCATATACGTGGGCTTGCAAAAGACCATATTTTAAAAAAGATGGGGTTGAAAATTGCAGAGGACGGCATCATTGAAGTCAATTCAAAACAGCATCTACCGTTACAATTTATGGACGTCATTCTCGGTGCTATTTGTTTCAAACTGAATGAAAAAGACAAACTTAAGGCAGAAGGTGAGAATAAGGTAGGCAAGCGCACGATTATGAAGCTAAAGCTATACAAGCACATTAATATGCGAATACGGGATATATATCCGAATTTCAATATTGGAGTCACCACACCGATACGAGTAAATTCCGATAGCTGGACACAGGTTTACAGGCATTGGAGTTTTATTCCTAAATACCATACGCGAGACACCGCTCGAACCAAAAGGGCAAAAAAATAGCCCTCGTAACCTACACTTGTGAGCTACGCACTTTTCACGTAGCCGTTCAGTCACGAAGGGTATTTTTCTACTGCAAAGGTAAACGGTTTTTTCGGTATATCAAAATCCTAATAATTTTTTTATGTGAAAATTTATTAACCGAAGGCTCGGGGAGAACGGAAATCACAATACCTTCTGCGAAAGCAAGTAAAAAACCCTTTCTTTCGGCCACAATGACTACCGCTATAACGGCCAATAACGGCAACAATAGATTTAACGGCCAATAACAGCTACAACAGCTACAATAACTACAATAACTATAACAGCCATTAAAGCTGTCATAGCAATAATGGCTGTTATGGTTGATGGGAGGGTGCGCTACGGCTTATTTGCCGAGGGAGCAGCCTTTACATTTTTCGGCGATTTGGGTGAAGAAGTCGTTGCCCTTGTCGTCTACGAGGATAAATGCGGGGAAGTCTTCGACTTGGATTTTCCAGATGGCTTCCATGCCGAGTTCGGGGTATTCGAGGAGCTCGACTTTCTTGATGGAGTTCTGCGCGAGCACTGCGGCGGGGCCGCCGATGCTGCCCAGATAGAATCCGCCGTGCTTATGACATGCATCGGTGACTTGCTTGGAGCGGTTTCCTTTGGCAATCATGACCATAGAGCCGCCGGCGGCCTGGAATTGGTCGACGTAGCTGTCCATGCGTCCGGCGGTGGTGGGGCCGAAGCTGCCCGAAGGCATACCCTGCGGCGTCTTGGCCGGTCCGGCGTAGTATATGGGATGGTCTTTGAGGTACTGAGGCATGGGTTCGCCGCGGTCGAGGCGTTCCTTGATTTTGGCGTGGGCGATGTCGCGACCTACGATGATGGTGCCGCGCAGGGACAGGCGTGTCGATACGGGATATTTGGAGAGCTCGGCAAGTATTTCCGGCATGGGTCGGTCGAGGTCAATATTGACGACCTTGCCTTCGCCGGCTTGACGCATTTCTTCGGGGATGAGTTCGCCGGGGTTGGCATCGAGTTTCTCGATCCAGAGGCCTTGGCGGTTGATTTTGGCTTTGACATTGCGGTCGGCGCTGCAGCTTACGCCGAGGCCTACGGGGCATGATGCGCCGTGGCGCGGCAGGCGGATGACGCGTATGTCGTGGGCGAAGTATTTGCCGCCGAATTGTGCGCCGAGGCCAATTTTCTCGGAGGCTTCTTTGAGTTGTTTCTCGAGTTCGATGTCACGGAAGGCGTGTCCCAGCTCGTTGCCCTCGGTGGGGAGGTTGTCATAATATTTGACGGAAGCTTTTTTGACGGTCTCGAGGTTTTTTTCGGCCGAAGTACCACCGATGACAAATGCTATGTGATATGGAGGACAGGCGGCGGTGCCGAGGGTCTTCATTTTCTCAACCAGGAAGGGGAGCAGTGTCTTGGGGTTGATCAGCGCCTTGGTCTCTTGATAGAGGTAAGTCTTGTTGGCCGAGCCGCCGCCTTTGGCCACGAATAGGAAGTGGTATTCGTCGTCGTCGCCGGCGTGTATGTCCACTTGGGCGGGGAGGTTGCACCCGGTGTTGACTTCGTCGTACATGTTCAGGGGCGCATTTTGGCTGTAGCGGAGGTTGTCGGTGGTGTAAGTGTCATACACTCCGCGCGACAGGCGCTCGGCATCGTCGCATCCGGTGAACACGTACTGGCCTTTTTCGCCGTGCACGATGGCCGTACCGGTGTCTTGGCAGAAAGGCAGTTGGCCTTTGGCAGCGACTTCGGCGTTGCGCAGCATCGTCAAGGCAACGAATTTGTCGTTTTCGCTTGCTTCGGGGTCATGGAGGATCTTGGCGACCATGGCGTTGTGCTCGCGGCGCAGCATGAAAGCGTTGTCATGGGTGGCCTGACGTGCCAGTACGGTGAGTGCTTCGGGGTCGATGACGAGGAATTCGTGTCCGCCCCAGTTCTCGGTGTGTACGTATTTGTCTGTCAGCTTGTAATACTCGGTTGTATCCGGTCCCAACGGGAACATGGGCTGATACTTGAAAGGTTTGGTTGCCATAAATCGTGTTGTATATAGGGTGTAATACTTTGTGTCTTGCCTCTTTAAGGCCCTTAGGGACTTTAAGGCCTCTAAGGTCATGCAAATTTACACAATTTTTGCGGATGGCGAGCCATAAAGTCCGGAGAAATGGGGAAAAGGGCGTATTGACGCGCAAGCGTGTCATATTAAGGCATTATTTGCAGGGGCGAAATATATTGCGGCCGCGCAATACACGAGGATATAATATGTTGATTGTCTGATTAACGGATTATGTCGCTGCCGGCGGGATGTATTGCGCCCTACCGGTTTTTCCGACACACCGCCCTACCGAATCCGTTATTTTGATATACGCGATTGTTACAAAAAGTGCAGGCACGGCGGCGTTTATCGTGTATATGGCAATATTTTTGCCGTAATATTTTACCTAAAGAAGCACGTATTTTGTGCGGACAATTGCCGCTTTTCACGTATATTTGCGCTGAGAAGCAGATATGGCCCTGACGCCATCACCACGACCCCAAGTATACGCATAGCACCTTGGTTGTGCAGCGTATATGGCATCACTGACAGGCATACCATAGTGTATGCGCTGCTTTCGGACTGCAGCCGCCCATCAGCGGACGCAATATTTTTGTAAAAGTCAGCCACAGCCACTTTCGGGATAAGGCCCGAACATCAGAATGCTTATTGTGGCAGATTGCTCCCCGAATTGGCGCGATGCGTCAATATCCTCTATAACAAGCCGTCCCATAGACCGTATGTCCCACCCTTTTGAACATCCGTGTACTATGACGGCATCCCAACCCCTGCCACGGCGGACACCCCGCCACCGGAGGGTTAGTCAACAGCATCCTCGGCGACAGGCCTCCTCGCAACTGCGACAGCCGATGCCGACAACGCAACTCCCGGGCGCGAAATCCGCCACAATACGCCCTATTTGCGATAATAATAACCTAAAAACAATATTCTAACAAAATGAGACTTAAAAGGATACTCTTATCTCTTACGGCATTCGTGCTGGCGCTCTCCTCGGCCTTGCCCGCCGGCGCCGAGGCGTTTACCATCCCGACCGGCAGCACTACTTCCTGCAAGAAGAACGCAGCCCCGGTCAATGCTTGGTGGCCTAACGGCGGAAATAGCAGCGGTGACCCGACCTACAAGGCTGTGGATATGGCTGTTGACCAATACGGTTATGTATGGGTTATAGTCCAAAATGGCGACCAGCTGAAAGCTTCCAGCTATTCAATTAAGATTATCGATGGCACTTCATTTGAGCTGAAGCGTTCTATAAGTGCTTCTGCTGCCGGTGTCATTGACGTAACTAACGCGGGTAGTTTCCCTATCTCCAGTATTCGCAGAATGGGAGATTGCATGGTAGCACGTGGAGGTAACTCGTGGGGAACTACTGAGCAGAAAGTTTATATCTGGAAAACCAATAGAGACGTCAATGCAATAGGAAATCCCACTGTAAAAAGTTTGGGAGCACAAAGATATGGTCTTGGCTTTGGTGTATACGGAACAACCTCGAGTGGTAAAATATATATCTTGGGAGCAGACGACCATAACAAAGTATTTACACACTCGGTGTCCGGTGGTGGCAATATAGGTAATGGTACTTCCGTAGACGTTGTAATAACAAGACCTCCACGACCTGCCTATATAGAACCGATGAGCGATGGCTCTTTTTGGTTCAAGAACTATGGCACCCCGGGCCAGCATTTCAACGCTAATGGCTCTCTGAAGGAGACACTTACAGCGGACGGAATGGATGGCTCTGAAGGTTGTTCGCAACGACACTTTGAGTTCAAGGGAAGAAAGCTTGCTCTAAGCATGACACACAAAGACGGTCGTAAGAGCCCACACCTTTCACTTATAGACTACACCGACGGTGTCGGCAAGGATAAGCAAAAAAACATATTAGCAGAAACTACGGTACTATCAACCGCAGCACAAGGTAATATTCTTTTTACTGCATGTGATTATTTGATCAAATCTGCAACGCACTTGGTATTATACGGTCTGGACTGCGACGGTGGTATCGTGCGCGTAGAATATAAAGAAACATCGGCTCCCGGTATCGTTCAAAACTTCACTGCGACGGCACGCTGGGATGGCGCCGGACAGAAGGTAGACCTCTCTTGGGCGAAAGACGGGAATGCCACCTCATACAAGGTATTTAAAAACTCCGATGACTTGGAAACGGCAACGGAGGTATGGAGCGGCACCGACACCAAGTGCACCCTCGACCTGACTTTGGGCACAGGCTTAGCGCACAAATATAGCATCAAGGGCTACAATGAAGGCGGCGAAAGCGCACAAAGCGCATACGCAAGCACCTTCGATGCCGGCTTCGGCGCCGTCAAACTGGAAGGCAACATCGACCCCAACGATACGAAGAAGGCCAAGCTCTCATGGAATGCCCCCGCCAATGGCACACTCCAAGGCTTCGAGGTGATTAAGCGCGAAACCAAGAACGGCAGCGACAACAGCAGCGTCACTACCGACGCCAAAATTGCCGACCTCGAACCGAATGTAACCACTTACGACTACCCCAACTATACCGCCCTCGTTACGACAATCGAAAACGGTATCACCTACAACACTTCGACCAGATTTTTAGTTCGCGCCAAGATGGCACAGACCATCACCACCGAAAAGGGCGAGCAAACCAACGAAGTACTCTCTAACGCGGTAGCTCCGAACGTTCCCAAGACTCCTTATTTTACAAGCATAGTAACCTATAAGGGCCGTCGTACCGTCGCTTTGACATGGGAAGTGAGCTCGACCACCAACCTCAAATATTATGAAGTATATCGCGACGGCATCAAGATTCTGAGCAACTACGAAGGCAGCTCCTATATCGATGCCGAACTCCCCGACGGCAACTATTCGTATGTTGTAAAGGCTTACTACGATGAAGGCGGAGAAACCGTGGTTAAGAGCTCCTTGCCCGGAGAAGCCTCGATTACATACTCTCCCGACGTCACCAACTACATCCTCGACTGCATCTATGACTATCCCATCATGACACAAGATGAATGGACAGCCGCCGGCAGTCCCGCAGATGCTGTCGTAGCCAAAGGCTGGTTCGCAAATGCAAGGAGCAATGTAGGTCTGTATGGTGCTCCCGGTGACGTATATCGTCAGGCTCAATTCTACAACGGCAAATGGTATATTGCTCAGCTGACTGCACGCACAGAATTAATATCAGGGGAATTAGGCGGTAAGACAAAGTGGTTCATACCGAACAACTACTCGGATGGATTGCCTTCCGGAACAACCTCAGAAAAATACAAGAACGAATGGAAAGGCCACATCTATTCCATAGGCGCAGATGCAGCTACCATCAAGACCATCGGCAATGCCGGCTCTGTAGTTAATGACACCTATGGTTTGGAGAACCAGTCCATAGCAGTTGATGGCACCGGCAAATTCTGGCATCGCGTAACCAACGGAGGCGCACTTATCAGTGATAATCTGTACTATCGCCCGATAAAATACCTCAAAGGCAATATCGAGCTGACCTACGGAGGTCACGACTTCTATTACTACGAACAGCAAGGCAAAGCCGCAAACGGAGTTCAGTACTATCGTACTCATTATTTGGCTGCCGGCAACTATGATAACGGCAACCCCTACGTACTGCTTTCGATGAACTTGTCTGCCGACGTGTACAGGGTTGACCTTAACGCCGCCGGTACTGCAATGAGTAATATCACGAAGTTTGTCGCACCTTACGAGGGCATGACAAACCCCAAGACGGGCGAAGCCTTGCACCCAAAAGGCTCTACCGAGAACTATTCGTTCCCCGTACCCGGGCGCAACGGAGCTTTTATCCAAACCGTGCGCAGCATCGGTACATGGTATGTAGACCCCTCCGGCAACTACTCTCTGATGTATGATGCTACCGCCGACATCACCCAGGCGGGTGGCGTAGCCTTCACCTACAACAATGAATTCTTCGTGCTGCACCCCTCTACGGTTCGCAGTAACAACCCCGGCTACTTCCGCATCGACGTAGCAGAATGCGGCGAAGGCGAAACAGCCGCCAACGTGGTACCCTCCAAGAACAACCTGATTCCCTGCGTAGGCAATAAGCTCGAAGAAGTTTCGCAATTCGTTGCCGGCAACTCGAACTGCTCGTGGTACGGCGCCGAATATGATGCTACTGATGACTGCGTCTACATCTATCAATATGTTCCCGGCGTACGCTTCGCCAAGTATCGTCTGTACAAGCGCGATGCTTATCCCGACGTACCCGTCAACATCAATATTACGACCGGCTATGACGATGAAACCAACCCCTCCGACATCACACGCTTCGACTGCAAGATTACCTGGCAGCGTCCCAGCAAGAAACCTACCGACCAAGACCACTCCTTCGGCCTGCCGGGAGCAGACATCGTGGTAAACCACTACGAAGTAGCCCTCAAAGACCAAAACGATACAGTACTCAATACATGGACAGTAAACGACGAGGCTGACGTGAGCAATGTGTTCACCATCGACTACAATCAAAACGATGACGATGAGTTCTTCATCAACGCCGACATGTACTCCGCCGAAATCGTTCCTATCTACAAACGCGTAAACAACGGAACACTCATCCGTGGTGGTATGAACTACGAAGTTGACCAAAACGACTACCCGGCAGCCATAGGCGCAGCCAAGGCATACATCTATAGTGGAGATGGCGCTGCCCACGGCACGTACCGCGTGGACCTCGACTTTGACCGTGCCACAGCCGCCAATTCAAACGAACCCGTGTCGTACTTCCTCGTGGAATACTCCACCGACGGAGGCGCCACCTTCAACACCCTTAACAACTTCAAACTGCTCAAGCAGGGCGAAGACTACCACCACTACCCCGTAGAAGTCACCAACGGCCAAGTGCCCGGCAACTACAAATTCGGCGGGAGCGATACGTACAAATTCGGCATCGACACCCCCTCCGAAAAGGGCTACGCCTTGCGCGAAAAAGCCAACCCCGCCACCGACCACAAGTGCGTGCTGTACTACTACACCAACACCAACCCGTCGGGCTTCAAGTACCGCATCACGGCCGTGTACGCCTCCACCAATGCTCGCATACGCAAGACCGCCTCGACCAACGCCGAGAACTTCAACGGCGGGACAACCGGCATAGGTGACGCCACCGGCTACAGCCTGAGCGTCTACCCCGTGCCCGCCACCACTGCGGTAACCGTCACCAGCCCCGAGGCTATAGAAAGCGTACGCATCTTCTCGACAGCAGGCGCCGAAGTGGCACGCGTGGCCGGCGAAAAGGACTACACCCAAAGTGTGGACGTCTCTACCCTGGCCCCGGGCGTGTACATGCTCGTAGTCAACGAGCAGGCCCCCCTGCGCATCGTTAAGAAGTGATTGATACTTTGATATATGCGGCCGTGCCGACCGAGGTTGGCACGTGCCCGCAGGGCCACCGCTCGCTTGTGCGAGTGAAGCCCTAAGAAGCAAGTAATTAATAGAATTACTTAGTACTGCAGTGATGCAGCACGCATCTTTAAAAAAAACCACTGAAAAAGTGATTGATTGATCAACCTGAAATGTAGAATGCAATATTGTTAAGGGCTCCGCCGACCGCCGAGGTTAGCGGAGCTCGTTTTTTTATTATTTTGGCACTTTTTGTGCTGTATATGCGGAATAATGCTTAACTTTGCAGGCCCAAAATCAAGCTCAATGCTTGATATAACATACCTTGACTTTATTGCATTATGGGCACGGACGGCAAAAACGTCCGCGAACCGATTATCAAAAAGCCTCCAAGCCGGAGGCCATTCTACAACCTCCCGGAGTATAGGCCCGAGGCACGCACGACCAAACGCCGCCACCGCTGCCACAAGACCGCCCCGCGGCACACCACACACATAAAAAGTTACAGAGCACGCATCCATCCACATTCGTGGCATCGCGTGCACAAGTCCTCGCATTTGCCCGGGCAAGACAACCGACATCGACTGACAACAACCGACATCGACTGACACCGACTGACAGCTCCTGACAAGACAGGACTAAGCACGCATGAAACACTATACAAAGCACTACGCTTCCCCTCGACAACCTATGGCTTAGAGCAGCTTGGACCGGTATAGAGCAGCTTGGACCGGAACAGCGTGAAAAACTCGGAACAAACATTAACTACATTTCATAATATGAGATTCAAAAATGCATTCTTAACACTGATGGCGTTTATCACGGCGCTCGGCTCCTCGGTGGGAGCCTCCGCCGAGGCTTTCACCATCCCCGCAGGGGTCACCACCTACTGCAAGAAAAACGCCTCCCCGGTCAACGCCTGGTGGCCGAACAACGGCAACACCACCGGCGATGGCAATGTTTGTGCCGCCGGTCTGACCGTTTTCAACAACCAATTGTGGGTGTTGACTCAAAACGGAAAAATGGGCACGAAATCATCTTACAAGATTAAGGTGCTCAACAGCACCACTTTTGCCCAAGAAGGCGAAGCAAACATGAACGGCGTGGACAATACCATTGACTGGTCTGAAGGAGGGAGCTACTATGCCGCACTATTAGGTATGACCCGTATGGGCAATTCGGTCGTTGCTATGAATTGTCCAAGCAGCAGCACACAAAATACCAAGATATATTGCTGGAGTAGTGCCTCAAGTGCACCAATATACCTTTTCAATGACAAAATTGAGAACCGAGTAGACTGCTCAGGAAATCCAAGACTTAATCCATACCAAGGATTTGGTGCATGGGGTACACCCGATGACGGCAGGATATACATGATTGCAACGAAAGGAATCGCCATAGATCGATTGCTCGTCTTCACAATCAAGAACAAGCAGACGACCTCCGTCAAGGAAATCAAATTAGCCAAAAGCTTAGGCTCTGACTGGAATAACGTCAGCATAGACCCGATGGATGACGGCACGGTATGGATTACGTCTTTCAACAATACATACGGCATCCACTTTAATGCCGACGGAACCGTAAAGGAGGAGCTCTCCGCCAATGGTTTAGGTTCAATCCATGGCACCGGCCAAAAGTTCTTCACCTTCAAAGGCCGCAAATTGTCCTTGAATATGAACTGTTCAAGCGGCACCACTGCGCCCAAACTCTCCCTCATCGACTACACCGATGGCGTGGCCAACGGCAAGAATATTATCACCGACGCTCAGACTGTTTCGAATAACGATATAAGCAAAGCAGGCTTCACCTTCTGCGATTACGACATCAAGGAAGCCGATCGACATCTGGTGCTCTACGGCGTCGACCCCGATGGCGGCATCGTCCGTGTCGAGTACAAAGACGACCGCAGGCCTGCAACCGTTACCGGCTTCACCGCCACGGCAAGATGGGAGGGCACGTCCCAGAAGGTCGACTTGAAATGGAACGCAGCCGACAAAGCCACTTCGTATCAAGTGTACGACTGCACCAACTCGCCCGAAACCAAGGTATATGACGGCAATGCCACCTCGAAGACACTTGTTCTGACCACCGGTACGGGCAAGCAGCACAAATACCGCATCATAGCCGTCAACGCCGAAGGCACAAGCGCCCAAAGCGTCTATGCCTCGACTTACGATGCCGGCTTCGGCGACATCGCCCTGACCGCCTCCATCGACCCGACAGACGCCACAGCCACGGCACACCTCGAATGGAGTACCCCGGCATACGGCACAATCAAGAACTTCACCGTGGTCAAGGTAATCAAAAAGACACCCGCCGGCGGCACCGCCACCACCACGACACAAGACCTCGCCACCATACCCGCCAACACCACCAAATACGATGTGGCCAACTACTCGCCCTTAGGCTCGGAAACCGAGAACGGCGTTGTAGTCACCGTGGAGACCTCGCTGATGGTACGCGCCACTATGAACCAAACCATCACCACCAAGGACGGCGAAAAGACCAATTCCGTCACCTCCAACACCGTAGCGCCGAAGGCCTCCGCCGCCCCCTACTTCACTTCCGTAGATACCTATAAGGGACGCCGCACCGCCGCCCTGGCATGGGAAGTGACCTCGACGGAGAACCTCGACCACTACGAATTATTCCGCGACGGTATCAAGATTTTGGGCAAATACACCGGAGGTTCGTATATCGACTCCAACCTGCCCGACGGCACATACTCCTACGTGATTGTAGCTTATTGGAAAGACGGCAGCGTCACGCGCTCGACATCGGTATCCGCTACCATCAAGCACGCCGAAGACGTAGCATCGTACGTCCTCGACACCGTATACAACTACCCCATCATGACCGAGGACGAGTGGAACAAGGCCGGTAAGCCCGCCGATGCAGTATTGGCCAAAGGCCTGTTTGCCAACGCCAAGACGCCGGTAGGCGCATGGGGTGCCCCCGGCGACATATACCGTCAGGCCCAGTACTACAACGGCAAGTGGTACCTCGCACAGCTGACCGCACGCACCGAGCTGTCAGCCAACGGCAATTACATTCCCAACAACTATTTGGACGGAAAATCAGTAGGCACAAATATCACGAAAGAAGAAGCACAAGCCATTTACGCCAAATGGCGTGGTGACTGGTGCGGCGGCATCAAATCCATCGGCGCCGATGCCACTACCATCAAGACCATCGGCGACAACCTCCACACCGAAGTCGGCACCTGGGGTCTTGAAAGCCAGTTTGTAGCCGTAGACGAAGGCGGTAATAAATGGCGTCGCGCCATCCACTCCGGCGCTTTCGGCTGGTATGACACTCCATATATCGACAACGAGGCCGATGGTGTCAAAGTCACCAATTCGCTGTATTACCGCCCGACAGCATTCGTACATGGCAACGAAACCGGCGAGACCGAACTCAGTTACAACGGCAAACACTTCTACAATTATGAGACCGACTATATTAATTCGGAAGCCGGCAAGGCCGCAGTAGCCGATTTCAACGCCAAATACGGCAGCACGTTGGCGTGCAACACAGGTCTTCAGTACTACCGTACGCACTACATCTCGGCCGGCGGTAACGCCAAAAACGGCACGGGCTTCCTGCTGATGTCCATGAACCGCTCGGCTGATGTCTTCCGCATCAAGATGAACGGCGGCACCGCCACAGAGGTGAAGAAATTCACCGCTCCCATCAGCGAAATCGCAGCCCTCGGTCGCGACATCAATACACTGGCTTCCACCGAGAACTATTCCTACCCCGTAGCCGGACGCCAAGCCTTCATACAGACCGTACGCGGCATCGGCACATGGTACGTAGACGCCAACGGCAGATACACCCTGATGTTCTCGAACACAGCCGATATCACCCAGTGCGGCGGCGTGACCTTCACGTACAACAACGAATTCTTTGTCCTACACTCCACGACTATCAACAGCAACAGCCCCGGCAACTTCCGTATCGACATCGCACAATGCAAGAACGGCGAGAATTACACCACCATCGTGCCCTCCAAGGACAACCTCATGCCCACGGTAGCCAACAAGTTGGACGAAAGCACCCGGTTCGAAGCCGGCAACTCCAACGCAAGCTGGTACGGCGCCGAGTACAACAAGGACGAGAACTGCATATACATCTATCAGTACGTTCCGGGCGTGCGCTTTGCCAAGTACCGCCTGTACATCAGCGAGCAGTACCCCGATGTACCCCCGACATTGGACATCACCACCGGATACAATAAAGCCAAGACCGACATCACGCACTTTGACTCGAAGATTACATGGCGGCGTCCCGGCACCAACCACGATTACGGCCTGAGCGAAAACGCCGATGTCATAGTCGACCACTACGAAGTGTCGCTCAAGGACAAGTCCGGCAACATCATACAAGCATGGAACAACGTGCCCGATGTCACGAAAGCCGACCACACGTTCACCCTCGAGTACAGCAAGAACCTCGATTCGGAGAAATACACCGCCGAAATTGTGCCTATCTACAAGCGCACTAAAGACGGCTCTATCATCCACGGCGCCGCTAACTTCGCAGTGGACAACAACGACTACCCCGCAGCCATAGGCGAAGCCAATGCCTACGCCTACCAAGGCTCGGGCAGCGCTAAGGGCGCCTACCGCGTAGACCTCGACTTCGATCGCGCACTGCCGGCTCAGTCCTCCGAACCCGTGTCGTACTTCCTCGTCGAAGTCTCCACCGACGGCGGCAACAGCTACAAGACGCTGAGCAACTTCAACCTGCTCAAGCAAGGCGAAGACTACCACTACTATCCCGAAGAAATCACCAACGGCCAAGTGCCCGGACAATACAAATTCGGCACTACCGCCGCCGACAGCCCGAGTGAAAAAGGCTATGCCATGCGCGAAAAAGCCAACTACGCCACCGACCACAAGTGCGTGCTGTACTACTACACCAACGCCAACCCGTCGGGCTACAAGTACCGCATCACGGCCGTGTACGCCTCCACTAATGCACGCATAAGCAAGAGTGCGAACACCACCGCCACCGCTACCATCGCCGGGACATCCGGCATAGGTGACGCCACGGGCTACAGCCTGAGCGCCTACCCCGTACCGGCCACCACCGAGGTGACCGTCACCAGCCCCGAGGCTATACGCGACATCCGCGTATTCTCGAGCACCGGCGCCGAAGTGGCACGCGTAGCCGGCGAAGACAGCTACACCCAAAGCGTGGACGTCTCTACACTGGCCTCCGGCGTGTATATGATTGTAATCAACGAACAAACGCCCATACGCATCGTCAAAAAGTAGCATGGGCATCCCTCGCGACAGAGGCGCATAAGGGTCGGCAAGTCCGGCCAAGCGCCCCTGCCCTTCTCCGAAAACAACTGATTGATTTTGATATGAAGGCGCAGTGATGCGCTGACGTGATTGACTAACCTGAAATGTAGAACAAAAGTAAGGGCTATCTCCGGCCTAAATGGCCGGATGTATAGAATTCGTACCTGAATTAGTTAAGAGTCCCGCCGACCGTTGAGGTTAGCGGGCTCTGTTTTTTTAAAGTGGGAACGGGCTGCGCAACGCATGGGAGGAGGAGGACGATGGGGCTTTGGGGGCTTTAGGGACTTTAGGGTCCTTAGGGACTTTAGGGTCTTTAGGGTCCTTAGAGTCTTTAGGGACTCTTTCGGGGTCTCGCAAAAAAAGCGTACCTTTGCACTATCTAAAAATCACCGCTACATCATCCACAAAAAAGACGATGCCACAAAAAATCATTATTCTCGATTTCGGGTCGCAGACGACACAGCTTATAGGCCGCCGCCTGCGCGAACTCGACACTTACTGCGAAATCCTCCCCTACAACCGTATGCCTGCTGACGATCCCGATGTCATCGGTGTCATCCTCTCGGGCAGCCCCTTCTCGGTATACGATGACAAGGCCTTCAAAGTTGACACCGAGGCCCTTGTGTCGCGCTACCCGGTACTGGGCATATGCTACGGCGCCCAACTGATGGCCTATCAGCGCGGCGGACGCGTCGAACCGGCCTCCACTCGCGAATACGGCCGTGCCATCCTCAGCGAAGTGGACAGCTCCGATCCGCTGATGACCGGCATCGAGGTCGGCGCACAGGTATGGATGAGCCACGGCGACACCATCACCGCCGTCGGCGAAGGCATGGATATAGTAGCCTCCACCGACAAAGTACACGTGGCCGCCTATCGCCGCCGAGGCCTCCGATGCTGGGGTGTGCAATTCCATCCCGAGGTGTTCCACAGCACCTGCGGCATACAATTGCTGCAGAATTTCGTGGTGGACATCTGCGGCTCGCGTCGCGAATGGACTCCCGCATCGTACATAGACAGCACCGTGGAAAGCCTGCGCCGGACATTAGGCGACGACCGCGTGGTGCTCGGACTGAGCGGAGGCGTGGACTCGTCCGTGGCCGCCGTACTGCTCAACCGCGCCATCGGCGACCGCCTCACCTGCATATTCGTGGACCACGGAATGCTGCGCAAAAACGAGTACACCAACGTCTTACGCGACTACCAAGGGCTGGGCCTCAACGTCATAGGCGTCAATGCCTCGGCCAAATTCTTCGACGAACTGGCCGGAATCACCGACCCGGAGGCCAAGCGCAAAATCATCGGCAAGGGCTTCATCGACGTCTTCGATGAGGAAGCCCGCAAAATCAAGGATGTCAAATGGCTGGCGCAAGGCACAATATACCCCGACTGCATAGAGTCGCTGAGCATCACCGGCACCACCATCAAGAGCCACCACAACGTCGGCGGACTGCCCGAGAAAATGCACCTGAAGCTGTGCGAACCGCTGCGCGCGCTCTTCAAGGACGAAGTACGCGCCGTCGGACGGCAGCTGGGCATGCCCGAGCATCTGATACGCCGCCACCCCTTCCCGGGCCCCGGCCTGGCCGTGCGCATACTGGGCGAAGTCACCCCCGAGAAAGTGCGCATACTGCAAGACGCCGACGACATCTTCATCTCCAAGATGCGCCAATACGGCCTGTACGACGACATCTGGCAGGCCGGCGTGATACTGCTGCCGGTGCAAAGCGTCGGCGTCATGGGCGACGAACGCACCTACGAACAAGCCGTGGCCCTGCGTGCCGTTACCTCCACGGACGCCATGACCGCCGACTGGGCGCGCCTACCCTACGACTTCCTGGCCGATGTATCCAACACCATCATCAACAGCGTGCGCGGCGTTAACCGCGTATGCTACGATGTCTCCTCCAAGCCGCCGAGCACCATCGAATGGGAATGAAAATAATGTCGAATGTCAGAAGTATGGGAGTTATGGGAGCTATGAGAACAATGAGAACAATGAGAACAATGGGAGCTATGGGAGTTATGGGAACTATGGGAGCTATGGGAGCTATGGGAGCTATGAGAGCTATGAGAGCTATGAGAGCTATGGGAACTATGGGTGTATGACATCTTTCCCATTATTCTCATCTTTCCCATTATTCACATCTTTCCCATTATTCACATCTTTCCCATTATTCACATTAGCACAATAGTCCAAGCTCGCCATCAAATCGGCCTCACAGCGTGCGCTGTGAGGCCGATTTGGCTCTATCGTTTATTTTGCGTATTTTTGCGGTCGCATTCATATGAATCATACACGACTTGACACATGCAATTTACAGCAGAAATGTTAGCAGCCCTTATCGGCGGTACCGTTGACGGCGACCCCAAAGCCGCAGTCAGCACCTTTGCCAAAATCGAAGAAGGGCATCCCGGCGCACTGTCTTTTCTTGCCAATCCCAAATACACACACTACATCTACGACACTCAATCGTCGATAGTGCTCGTGGCCGATACATTCGCGCCCGAGCGTCCCGTACAAGCCACCATGATACGCGTGGCCGACCCCTACGGCGCAGTCACCAAGCTCATGGGAATGGCCGCCGCAGCCATGACACAGCACCCCGTCGGCATCGAGCAGCCCAGCTACATAGCCGAAGACGTCGCCATAGACAAGGAGACATACGTCGGCGCATTTGCATACATCGGCAAAGGCGCCGTCATAGGACGCGGCGCCAAGATCTATCCCCAAGTGTACGTAGGCAACGGCGCCGTCATAGGCGAAGACACCGTGCTCTACCCCGGAAGCCGCGTATATCCCGGATGCCATATCGGGGCACGCTGCATCATCCATGCCGGCGTGGTCATAGGAGCCGACGGCTTCGGCTTTGCACCCGACAGCGAAGGCGTCTACCATAAAATACCCCAAATGGGCATCGTCGAGATAGGCGATGACGTCGAAATAGGAGCCAATACCACCGTGGACCGCGCCACCATGGGCGCCACCCGCGTAGGCCGCGGCACCAAGCTGGACAACTTGATACAGGTGGCACACAACGTCACTGTAGGCGAGCACACGGTGGTGGCCGCACAAGCCGGCATAGCAGGCAGTGCACACGTAGGCAGCCACTGCATGGTGGGCGGACAAGTGGGCATCGCCGGGCACATCGCCGTGGGCGACCGCACACAAATAGGCGCCCAGTCGGGCGTACCCAACAACGTCGCCCCCGGCAGCCGCATCATGGGATACCCCGCAGTGCCCGCCGGCGAATTTGCCCGTCAAGCCGCATACATACGCCGCTTGGGCCAACTCTTTGACCGCGTCGGCGCCCTCGAAAAATCCGCCAAGCAACAGTAAACCAAGTACGAAACAATATATAACACCATATACGCCACAATGAAACAGCTCACGCTCGCCAAGCCCTTTACGCTCCAAGGCAAAGGGCTGCATACAGGCCTCAATATCACGGCAACCTTCAACCCCGCAGCCGAAGACACAGGATACAAAATCCAACGCGTCGACCTCGAAGATCGGCCAATAATACCCGCTGTGGCCGAAAACGTCGTAGCCACCAGCCGCGGCACCGTCATCGGCATCGCTCCCGACATCACCGTCAGCACCATAGAGCACGCCATGGCCGCACTCTATGCCTCCGGAATAGACAACGTACTCATCAGTGTGGACGGCCCCGAGATGCCCATACTGGACGGCAGCGCCGCAATATACACCCACGCCATAGCCCAAGCCGGACTCCAAGAACAAGATGCCGACAAAGAATTCTTTGTCGTCCGCCACAAAATAGAGGTCTCCGACCCCGAAACAGGCTCCAAAATCATAGTACTACCCGACGAAGAATTCACCGCCGATGTGATGATCAACTTCGACTCACCCGTACTGCACAACCAGTACGCAAGCCTCGAACACCTGAGCGACTTCGCCGACGAAATTGCAGCCAGTCGTACCTTCGTGTTCGTGCGCGAGATAGAGCAACTGCTGGCCGCCAACCTCATCAAGGGCGGCGACCTCGACAACGCCATAGTCATCTACGACTCGCCCCTGAGCCAAGACAAGCTGGACCATATCGCCGACATCATGGGCGTACAGCACAAATGCGTCACCGAGTACGGATACATCAACGAGACACCCCTGACGCACGAAAACGAACCCGCACGCCACAAACTGCTCGACATCATAGGCGACATCGCCCTGATAGGCGCCCCGCTACGCGGCCGTATCATCGCTACCCGCCCCGGGCACACCATCAACACCCAACTATCCAAGAAACTGCGCCGCGATGTGCGCCGTATGGACGCCATAGCGCCCGTGTACGACCCCAACGCCACCCCCATACTGGACAACAACCAGATACGCGCCCTACTGCCCCACCGCTACCCCTTCCTGTTGGTGGACAAAATCATCGAACGCAGCGAAAGCTATATCGTGGGCGTGAAAAATATCACCGCCAACGAACCATTCTTCCAAGGGCACTTCCCCCAGGAACCGGTAATGCCCGGCGTACTCATGATTGAAGCCATGGCCCAGACCGGCGGACTGCTCGTGCTCGGCACCGTGCCCGACCCGGAACGCTACTCGACATACTTCATGAAAATAGACAATGTGAAATTCCGCCAAAAAGTCGTCCCTGGAGACACACTCCTATTCCACGTGTCCTTCATGACCGAGCTACGTCGCGGATGCGCCGTCATGAAAGGCCGCGCCTTCGTAGGCGAGAAACTCGTGGCCGAATGCGAATTTATGGCACAAATCATCAAGAACAAATGAAACAGCCCTTAGCATACGTACATCCCGCAGCCAAGATACACTCCAGCGTCGTCATCGACCCCTTTGTCACCATTGACCAAAACGTCGAAATCGGCGAAGGCACACGCATAGGCTCCAACGTCACCATCCTCGAAGGCGCACGCATAGGCCGCAACTGTACCATATTCCCCGGTGCCGTCATAGGCGCAATACCCCAAGACCTCAAATTCAGAGGCGAAGAAACCTACGCCGTCATCGGCGACAACACCACCCTGCGCGAATACGTCACCGTCAACCGCGGCACAGCCTCCAAAGGCCGCACCGTCGTGGGCAACAACTGCTTGATTATGGCCTACTCGCACATAGCACACGACTGCTGCGTAGGCAACAACATCATCATCTCCAACGCCACACAATTGGCAGGCGAAGTCATCGTAGACGACTACGCCATCATCGGCGGCGGAACACTGGTACACCAATTCTGCCACCTGGGTTCGCACATCATGATACAAGGCGGCGCACTCATCAATAAAGACGTGCCCCCATACGTCAAAGCCGCACGCGAACCCATATCCTACGCCGGCATCAACAGCATCGGCCTGCGCCGACGCAACTTCTCCAGCGACACCATACGCGAGATACAGGACATATACCGCTACCTCTATCTCTCGGGACTGAACGTCTCAGACGCCGTCGCCCGCATCGAAGCCGAGCTGCCGGCCACCCCCGAACGCGACGAAATCATCATGTTTGTCCGCAACAGCAAACGCGGCATCATTAAAGGATACGTCTAAACAGACGCCAAACATATAGACGAAGCGAAAACGACGACGGGCAGAGGCGCGTCGCTCGTCCGGCAGACCGACCGCGAGGCCGACCTGCGCAGACGGGAGGAAAGTCCGGGCAACACAGAGCACCATACTTGCTAACGGCAAGCTGTCGGAAACGGCAGAGTAGTGTGACAGAAAATAACAGCCGACGATGTCGGCAATGGTGAAAAGGTGGGGTAAGAGCCCACCGGGAGACATGGTGACATGACTCGCCGCACACCTTATGGGTTGCAAGGTCAAATATACCGGCATTTAAGGGCTGCTCGTCCATTGCCGGGGGGTAGACTGCTAAAGCGTTCGTGGCAACACGGCGCTCAGATAAATGACGTGCATGGCCCCGTCCGGTCCCCACGCGGGATACCGAGGGCTTACAGAACCCGGCTTACATCCGCCCGCCGTCCTTTTCGCTTCTTCTATTTCTCGGCTCTCGAAATCAGAGCCCTCAGATAATAGGATCTAAAGTCCTTAAAGTCCCTAAGGTCTCAATTCCTCATTCCACACTCGAAACTACCCCGTCTTATATTATGAAAGGAGAATACTGGACATGCCCCACCGTCAGCGACGAAGGATATGATATCCTGGTCACCGGACGTGCCGACATCGAAAAATTCCGTACCAACCCTCGCTTTAGCATCCGCGTAACCATCACCTGGGAATACGGAGGTCACGACATGCCCGGCATCGAAGACTCCAAACTCATGGAACAAGCCACCGATGCTATGGCCGACACCTTCGACAAAGACCCCGTAGCCGTGCTCACCGGCATATACACCGGTGACGGAAGCCGCCAATGGGTATTCTACACCACCAGCACCAATATCTTCGGACGCAAACTCAACGAGGCCCTGGCGCAGCTGCCGCTGATGCCACTGGAAATCACATGCGAGAACGACCCCGACTGGGAAGAATACAACGAAATGGCCGCCGCCAGCCGCATCGACGTCTGACAGCTGCTTCAACAGGCTCTTACACGCAGTATAGCCGCTGAATAGCCATAATGGCCATAACAACTATTATGGCTATAATAGTAGATATAACTTGCGTGAGACGGCAGCACGCTCCTCAAAACTCAAGCTTATCATCCCGGTCGAGCTTATAATATCCGGCAAGCATCGCCAAAAGCTTGGAAATCTGAGCCACAGCATCAGCCGTGCCTTTGGAAATCTCCCTGCCGCGCAGCCTTAGCATCAGCACCCCGTACAGCGCATTGAAACACGTCTCCAACTCGCCGACCGGAGCCTTCCCACCCTTGGCACGCAACTCGACTATAAACGGCAACGTCTTGTACAACTGAGCACTATACTCGGCATACTTGTCACTTGACAACAGACGCCGATGCAAGTCCACAAGCTGTCCCAACGTATTGCGATTGATTTGCAAATGACCCGAACGCTCCACACCCTCGCGCCTCATCATATCAATGAGTGACACGTACCACTCACGCAAAGCATGCGCCCGCTCTTCATCAAGCCCCATGGGACGGATTACGGACTCTTCTATATGGTCAATATCAAGGTTGTAGGCACGGATAATATCCTCTATCTGCCACATATACAACAAGTATTCGGCGATATTCTCTTTGTGCTTTCGGGATGCGATATACATTGTACGATAGCTATTGAAGTGTACGATCACGGCGGGACATCCGCCGTACCTCAAACAAGCCAGCAATTATCGCGCCAAACACCGCAGAGACACCCCTCCGAGCCGTATCCGGGCCGGCATCGAGACACCCCGACACCACAGACAAGCCCCACCCGCATTACAGGCAAGCCCCAAGAAATTCTTTTGGCCATTCAGGCAAAAAAAGGTGGAAATATTTGGTAGATAACGAAAAAAGTCGTTACTTTGCATCCTGTTTTACGGCGGCTCCGAAAAAGCCGGTGGGAAAGATGCGCCCACAGGTGATATGAGACGGAACGCACGCCGCTAAGACATTCAAAGACAACAATAAACAGACACCGAACACGATAAACCATTAACAGCCATGTCAAAGATTTGTCAAATCACCGGCAAGAAAGCTATCACGGGCAACAACGTATCGCACTCGAAACGTCGCACCAAACGCCGTTTTAACGTCAACCTGTTCACCAAGAAATTCTACTGGGTAGAACAAGGCATGTGGATTAGCCTGACAATCTCCGCTGCCGGGCTGCGCACCATCAACAAATTAGGCCTCAACGCCGCTATGATTCAGGCTGCCGAGAAAGGCTACCTGACCGAGAACGACATCAAAATCATTGGATTCTAAAAACATAAGAGAAGATGGCAAAGAAAGCAAAAGGTAATCGCGTGCAGGTCATCCTCGAATGCACCGAACACAAAGCCAGCGGAATGCCCGGCACATCCCGTTACATCACCACAAAGAACCGCAAGAACACCACAGAGCGCCTCGAACTCAAGAAATACAACCCGATTCTGAAGCGCGTGACCGTTCATAAAGAGATTAAATAACACCCTCACCTATACGCACCCAAACCACCTAGATATGGCAAAGAAAACAGTGGCCTCCCTGCAAAAAGGTGAAGGCCGTACATACAGCAAGGTCATCAAAATGGTTAAGTCCCCCAAGACCGGCGCCTATGTCTTCAAAGAAGAAATGGTTCCGAACGACGCAGTTAAGGACGCACTCAAATAATCCATTTTCCGAAAGACAACAACGCAGCGGATGGTGCTCGGCATCATCCGCTGCGTTGTTTTTGCATGCCTATACGTTCAATCCAACCTGAGCCGCGACGAGAGTACGCCATTGCAACATTGACATAAAACAATAGAGCCGCCTCCACTTGCGTGGAAGCAGCTCTATTGAAAGGTCACCGTCTATTAGAGACAGCGCCTAAGCTGATGAGTGGCTTACATCATGCCGCCCATGCCACCCATACCGGCGGCGGGCATAGCAGGTGCAGCATTTTCTTCTTTCTTGTCGGCGATGACGCATTCTGTCGTCAGGAACATTCCGGCGATAGATGCGGCATTCTCCAAAGCTACGCGCGTAACCTTGGCCGGGTCAATAACTCCGGCAGCGTGAAGGTTCTCGTATGTGTCCGTGCGAGCGTTATAGCCATAATCGCCGGAACCTTCGCTGACCTTTTGAACCACAACAGCACCTTCGACACCGGCGTTAGCCGAAATCTGGCGCAGAGGCTCTTCGATGGCTCGAAGCACAATCTCTATACCTGTCTGCTCGTCATCGTTGGCACCTTTGAGGGCACGCAGGGCGGGAATACAGCGGATGTAAGCCACACCGCCACCGGGGACTATACCTTCGGCTATGGCAGCCCGTGTAGCGCTCAGAGCATCGTCCACGCGGTCTTTCTTTTCCTTCATCTCGACTTCGCTGGGCGCGCCGATGTGCAGTACTGCAACACCGCCGGCAAGTTTGGCCAAGCGCTCCTGCAACTTCTCGCGGTCATAGTCGCTCTTAGTCTGTTCGATTTGGGCATGTATCTGGGCTACACGCGCGGCTATATTATCCTTGCTGCCGGCGCCGTTGACGATAGTGGTATTCTCTTTGTTCACCGTAACCTTTTCGGCTGTACCGAGGATATCGATGGTAGCGGCCGAAAGCTGCATACCTTTTTCTTCGCTCACTACAGTGGCACCGGTAAGGATGGCGATATCTTCGAGCATCTCCTTGCGGCGGTCACCGAAGCCGGGAGCCTTGACGGCGCAAATCTTCAGCGATCCGCGCAGACGGTTGACTACGAGTGTGGCGAGGGCTTCCTGATCGACGTCTTCGGCGATTATCAGAAGGCCGCGACCGCTCTGGGCTGTGCTTTCGAGGATGGGAAGCATATCCTTGAGGTTGGAAATCTTCTTGTCATAGAGCAGGATGTAAGGACGTTCCATGACACATTCCATTTTCTCGGCATCTGTGATGAAGTAAGGCGAGATAAAGCCGCGGTCAAACTGCATACCTTCAACGATGTCAATGGTAGTTTCGGTACCCTTGGCTTCGTCTACGGTGATAACGCCTTCTTTCTTGACTTTCTTCATAGCCTCAGCCACGAGCTGGCCAATGGTTTCGTCGTTGTTGGCCGATACGCGAGCCACGTCCTCAATTTTCTTGAAGTCGTCACCTACGGGCTGAGCCATATTCTTGATACCTTCGACCACGGCGGCAACGGCCTTGTCGATACCGCGCTTGAGGTCCATAGGGTTAGCACCGGCAGTGACGTTCTTCAGACCTACATTAACGATAGCCTGAGCCAATACGGTGGCGGTAGTAGTGCCGTCGCCGGCATCGTCACCGGTCTTGGATGCGACTTCCTTGACCAACTGGGCGCCCATATTCTGCATAGGCTCTTCCAATTCGACTTCGCGTGCCACAGTGACACCGTCCTTGGTGATGTGCGGTGCGCCGAATTTCTTGTCAATGATGACGTTGCGACCTTTCGGGCCGAGGGTTACCTTAACGGCGTTGGCCAATACGTCCACGCCTTTCTTGAGCTCTTCGCGAGCTTCTGTATTGAATTTGATTTCTTTTGCCATGATTGTAGATATTTTAGCGTGTTTTGATGATGATTGTACGACCTGCTTATCCGAGGATAGCGAGGACTTCGCTCTGGCGCATAATCAGCACCTTGTCACCTTCGATTTCGAGCTCGGTGCCGGCGTATTTGCCATACAGCACGGTGTCTCCGTCTTTCAGCTCCATAACTTCGTCCTTGGTACCGGGACCTACGGCAATGACAGTGCCTTTTAGCGGTTTTTCTTTAGCAGAATCGGGGATGATAATACCGGCAGCCGTAACTTCTTCGGCCTGTGCGGGGCGGATAATTACGCGGTCGGCAAGAGGTTTAACGTTCATAGTTCTAACTTTTATGTGAGTTATTTAATTGATTTTCTTTTTTCGTAAAATTCGTATTAGCATATTCTGTGCCAAAGTCATAATCCCACGTCTTTGACCACCATTATATCGCTCTATATATCTATAATCTAAGGCTATACGCAGATTCGGCAACGCATCTCACATTATATCGATGTACTAATGATGCACTACGTGCGTTGTCAGACATTGTCACACCGGAGACACAGTCACTGCCATTCAAAACAGAGCTAAAAAGTTGAGCGAGCTTCCAAACGGAAACTCGCTCAACAGGGGGAATTTTAACATGAATTCTTTTGGTCGGGGTGACTAGACTCGAACTAGCGACCTCACGCCCCCCAGACGCGTACTCTAACCAACTGAGCTACACCCCGAGGTTGCTTTCAAAAGCACTGCAAAGGTACGCACTTTTCCGGAACTGACAAATTTTTTCTCAACATTTTTTCGGTTAAATTTCGCACCTAACCGCCACCACACTATACATCAGCGCCTTAACCAAGTAAAAAAAACGCATCATAATATTCAACCGAGCAAGGGCATATACGCGGATCTTTAATACTTACACATCCAAAGCCCGGAGAGGCCCTGTCCGGCAACCACCGCGATATCGCCAATCGCCATGTCCAATCGTCATAATACTTTTCCCGACGAACACGTCACAAGATATTTTGGGCCATTAAATTTCATAAACAAAGTTGCACCTTATCAAAATATAGTCTATATTTGCAAGGTAAAATCTTCTTAAAGATTAAAACAAGCTGCCCTACGGCAGTCCTTGCATCGACAGAAAAACAAACAAAACATTTAACAGACAACCGATATGAGCAACAACAACATTCCGGACCTTGAATGGTCAAAACTTCCTTTTGGCTATATTCCCACAGATTACAACGTACGTTGCACCTACCGTGATGGCAAATGGGGCGAAATCGAAGTGTCACAATCGCCGACAATAGACATGCACATCGCTGCCACAGCACTGCACTACGGCCAGGAAATATTTGAAGGTCTCAAGGCCTTCCGCGGTGCCGACGGGAAAATACGCATCTTCCGCCTCGAAGAAAACGCCAAGCGCCTGCGCAGCTCGGCCGAGGCGCTGATGATGGCACCCGTGCCGCTTGAAATTTTCCGCGAAATGACCATAAAGGCTGTACAGCTGAACGAGCGCTTTATACCGCCTTATGGCAGCGGCGCCTCGCTATATATCCGCCCCCTCGAAATAGGTATCAGCGCCCGCGTGGGTGTCAACCCGGCCACCGAATACACCTTTATCATCTTTGTATCGCCCGTAGGCCCGTACTTCAAGACAGGATTCGGCGTCACTGACATATGCATCACCCGCGAATACGATCGCGTAGCGCCCAAGGGTACGGGTCGTTTCAAGACCGGCGGCAACTATGCTGCATCTCTCAAGGCCGGATGCATGGCGCACGACAAAGGTTATTCGGCAGTACTATATCTCGACCCCAAAGAAAAGAAATATCTCGACGAATGCGGTCCGGCCAACTTCTTTGCCATCAAAGGCAATAAGTACATTACCCCGGCCAGCGAATCTATACTTCCGTCCATCACCAACATGAGCCTACAGCAACTGGTACGCGATATGGGCATGGAAGTCGAAGCACGCCACATTCCCGTCGAGGAATTGGCCGAAGTGCAAGAGGCTGCCGCTTGCGGCACAGCCGCCGTATGCTCGCCCATACACCGCATAGACGACCTTGACACCGGACATCAATACGTAATCGCCAAAGACGGCAAGCCCGGTCCCGTCACCACCAAGCTGTACAACACCCTCCGCGCCATCCAATATGGCGAAATCGAGGATGTACACGGCTGGAACACCGTGCTTTAATGCCGACCACCACAGACACACAACAATATACGCCATATGGTCTACCGCCATCAGCGGTAAACTATATGGCGTATATTGACAATGCCTACAGCGCCGACGACAGCGAGACGCAAAAGCTCAAAGAATTATTGGTGACGCACAGCCTGCAAGTGGCACGGAAAGCGCTTGAGATTGCACACACCCATGCCCTACCCCTCGCCGACGGCGATATCGTAGCTGCAGCCATGCTCCACGACATAGGCATCATCGCCACCAATGCCCCCGGCATCCATTGCCACGGAACGGAGCACTATCTGCGCCACGGCGTCCTCGGAGCGGCCATGCTACGTGAGGCCGGCGCCCCCGAATGGCTTGCCCGAGTGGCCGAAAGGCACACCGGCACCGGTATCACAGCCAAAGACATTGCCGAATATCATCTTCCCATGCCTCCGGGCGACTATATGCCGGAGACATTGCTCGAACGCCTCGTATGCTATGCCGACAAGTTTTACAGCAAAAGCCATCCGCAAGTCGAAAAGACTCCGGCACAGGCGCGAGCTTCCGTCGCTCGTTTCGGAGCGGATAATGCCGCGAGATTTGACGACCTCGCAGCCATATTCGGATAATCTCACAATAGCCATAAAGCAATTATAGCCCACCTGCTTTTCACAGTCATACAGACAGCGACAGCCGCGCACAATACGCGGCTGTCGCTGTCTGTATACTAATTCGAGCGATGCTTATTTCGTCCGCTACTTATTCGTTCG
>ERZ1031078.15-NODE-15-length-50752-cov-8.559560_pt1 | contig 50752 bp, 45 predicted proteins | sample MGYA00518179_ERZ1031078 | MGnify/ENA primary metagenome ERZ1031078 (study PRJEB33719, sample SAMN04261274) | wastewater metagenome | biome: rural village; feature: human; material: feces | host: Homo sapiens | place: El Salvador | collected 2014-01-14 ... | reverse complement strand
TTTCAGCGTTAAATGACGAAAATTATTTGCACATTTCGATTTTTTGACAGAACTTTGCAGGCAGCATTCTTACATAAATAAACACCAATAGGTATCTTTATGAAACAAATTTCTACTCTATTACTTGCACTCGTACTTCCCATATGCGCAAGTGCGACCGTCTTGATGCCAAAGTCCGGCATCATCACCAAAAGTCCGGTCAAAAGCCTGATAGCCGTTGAGGCCTCAGACTTCGCCACCAATGCCGTCGCCAAAGAATACGCCGCCGATGTCACCATTAAATGCACCGGCGAATACTCATTCGAGTACTACGCCGAAAGCGGCGACTGGTACTATGGCGCCGTAGACGATTCCGAGACATACGTAGTCAAATTGGACTACATCACCAACTCGGCAGAAAAAAAGCACCGGCACCTTCGGACTGGCCGACCTTGATACCAGCTATTCGGGGTTGCTCGACTACTCCAGCGGCAGCAAAGTCTCTTTAACCTTCAAAGAGGGCACAACCTTCACTGTAAACGTGGAAGGTAGCATACTGACAGTCACCGGAACACTTGTATGCAGCAATGGCAAGACCTACAAACTGGAGAGTTCACACGACCTTTCGGCCGGCAACAAGTACGATATGTCCGATCAAGATGTCGATGTATCCTTCTCTTCCGACGAAGCTACCGTAACCACCGAAGATGGCTATCTGATTGTTGATGCCGTCAACAGCGCCAAGGAATACTTCGCTATAGTCATCAACCCGAACACCAACCCCAACGGCGTAGGCACATACGAAATCAACTCAACATTAGAGGCCGGAATTGTTCAGGCCGGTGACATCTCCGGCACAAGCGTATATCCAACCTTCTACGGCACATTGACTGATGACGACAGCCTCAATATACCCCTGTTCCTCTGCACCGCCGGAACAGTCGAGGTAGCCTTTGATGACGCAGGCAACATCAAGCTCAACGTCAACGCCACCAACACCTGGGGCCGCACAGCCAAGATAAAAGTCAACTGGTCGGCCGGCGTCGAGGACATCACCGCAGACAAGGCAGAAGGCGTCCGCAAAGTCATCGAAAACGGCCGCATCATCATCCTCAAAGACGGACACAAATACAACACCCTCGGCATCGAAGTGAAGTAACGCACCTCGCGCTGCAGAGTGTCATAGCATTCTACATCAATTATACTGCTCTCCTTATGCAAGCCCGGCTTCAGTCACCACAAGCCGGGCTTATTATTTGACCGCACTCCCTATTCTATATTTGTATTACTATTGATTTTGCGAAAGCGATCCTGAAGTTCTTTCATCCTTTCCATTAGAGCCGGGAATTCCAAGGATTTACCATAAATGAAACTTGTTCTCATTTCATTATAGTCTGCCTCATAACTCGGGAGGAGTACATCATCCGGAACTATCCGAATATTCTGGGGCAGTTCTTTATCATAATCTACATAGCCCACATGATAGTACTTACGCCTATGATTTACTATATCCATATACAATCTCTCATCTTTAAGCGCTGCATCTGCGTATGGCGTCCTCATCAGTCTTTCCAAGTCATAAAAATGGCGCGTCATCCGATGAGTTCGCGGCACCTTCCTTTGGTATTCTTCACAGAGTAAAAAAGCTTTTTCGAGAAAAGTCCGGGCCGGGGATACCGATTTGATAGTCTGCACGAAATCGGAATCCACATTTTCCACACTAAACGCCTGCTCGATCAACGATGATATTCGCCTCATCTCAAAAGGCTCGACCATCGACAATACGCTAATCTCTATTTTTACCACCGGAGCGGCATACGATGCACTACTATTATAAAGCGATGGATATTCTACAAAAATCACAGATGGATCTTTATCGTGAGGAACCTTTCGTTGCTCGCCTTTCGCGTCCGTCAAGTCATTATCTCCAACAACCGACACATATAACCCCAAGTTTTTAAGTTCCGTCTCTAATTCAGTTTTAAAATCTCCAAATATATAGTCTTGTGCACACTCTCGTAAATTGTGTATCTGCGTGTTTGATGCACATTTAGCGCAAGACAAGCCTTTGACATTCAAGAAGAAATCCCTATTAAGAGCAAGGTCAATATCTTCGCTGAAACGATTGATAACTCTCCATCCTTTGCTAAGGCTTGTTCCGCCTTTGAACGACAGAAAACTGCCGATGCTTGTATGAAATACAGCATAAAGCACAGCCGTTACCCACCAGTCCTTTTCGACAGAAGCTTCATCTATCTGTTTTAATTCGCTGACGGTCTGTACCATTGTCTTACGCTCATCTATCGTATAGTCTATCCATTTGCCCATAACGCGGTGTCTTTAATATTCCGTTTGATAATATTTCGCATCCATACAGGGGCCAACAACAAGTCTTTCGCTATTATCTCCATATCTGTGTTCTCCTTCAATAATTTGGATATTTGCGCCTCGTCTTTAGCGGTGACATTGCTTTCACCTATACAACGAAGTGCCTGCACGAGATCTCGCATCAACGCGCTTTTGAAAGCAAAATTTCTTGGAGCTCCATGCTTCAATACAATCTTCCGCTTCCCTATGGCAATCTTTCTACTCGAGCCGGTAGTAAGAAAGCTCGTAACCATTGGGACTTGATCTGAAAAGCCTAACAGATTAGCAGCCGTCACACCTGTTGGAATAATCGCAGCCTTATCCCTTTTGGCTATTTCTGCTGCAATTTCGAAAGCCGAAGGATATAGTATTCCAAATTGCGTCTTACGTGCCTTGACGTACACACCCTTCGATATTCTGAAAATAAGCCCTTCTTTTTCGAATACCGGCAATAGCTTGGTGACATATTCCACATCATAATCCGGAAAGGATGACACGAAGAATACTGCGCCGAACTTACAGTGCATTATTATACTTCTAATTTTCTCTACTACTGTTTTTTGCATAGTCGTAATGCTTTTACTATCAGTCGGAATTATTGCAAATATTTCCGACTGCAAAATTACTCATTTAATTTCATTAAACCATACAAACAACAGGTAATTTATAAATTCTATCACCCGGGCGCACATTCCAAGATCAAAGTCAACTGGTCGGCCGGCGTCGAGGACATCACCGCAGACAAGGCAGAAGGCGTCCGCAAAGTCATCGAAAACGGCCGCATCATCATCCTCAAAGACGGACACAAATACAACACCCTCGGCATCGAAGTGAAGTAACGCACCTCGCGCTGCAGAGTGTCATAGCATTCTACATCAATTATACTGCTCTCCTTATGCAAGCCCGGCTGGTCACCCCAAGCCGGCTTATTATTTGACCACCGCTACGATGCCGGCTCCGTTCAAGCATATCTCGGCTATAGAGGATATGGACGAGGAGGAGTGATGCGGACGCGCCCCGGCTTTTGGTGGAAGTCGGGGCGCGTTCGTGTATGTGGGGGATGATGTGTTTACTTGGCGGTGGGGAATGGCATGGTGTGGGTAGCGGCGTAGGCAGGGTCGAAGATCATGTTGAGGATATGAGCAAGGCGGAGGCCGCCGCGCAGCAACTGTTCTTCGATGATGGGAGCGGCCCATGCGACATCGTTGTAGGAGAGCTTGGTGCCTTCGGGATATTTTTTGTAAATATCAGCAGCATAAGCCATTGTCTGCTTGGCCCAGTCGTCGAGAGTACCGGCAATGACAGCGGCTTGCTCATCGGCGGACAGGCGGTCGAGTTGCTGCTGCCACTCGGTGTAGCTCCATTTGTGAGCGCCGTCTACCAAGGCATTATCCCAAATGGAATGCAACTTGTTGTCGCGGCCGAAGTACTTGATCGTAATGCGGTTGCCGCCGAGGTCGGTGGCATGTCCCAAATGCAAGGGCTGATGCAGATCGCCCACCACATGCACCAATATCTTGAGCGCCAAAGCCGGATCGGGGCACTTAGTGACGCCGGTAAGGCTCTCGATTTGGCCGCGTATTGCAGTAACGGCATCGCCGGAGGGATTGGCCGGAGCTTCTTCATAGCGCACACCCTCATCGATGTTCTTATAATGCCAAGTCTTGGTATATGCATACGGCTGCGTATGACTGGCGTTGTCCAGCCAGTTAGCCCAATAAACAATGGACCTGCCGTTGAGAATATCGTTGATGGCGGCGGTCGTTGTGGGCGTCAGATGCTGCTCGGCGATATACGCGGTCACATCGTGGCCTTTTTGCCCCCAGCCAAAAGCGGCGGAGATGCTGAAAATGATAGCCGAAGCGCTAAAAAGCAATTTCTTAAGATTCATAGTAATAGTTATATTTTTTTTGTGATTATTGTTCCGGTTTGCCGGTACGCGGCAGGCGTATGGAGAAGGTTGTGCCCACTCCGGGAGTAGAAGCGCTCACATATATGCGTCCGTGGTGGTATTGCTCGATGATGCGCTTTGCCAGCGCAAGCCCCAGTCCCCAGCCGCGGCGCTTGGTAGTATATCCCGGATTGAAAACAGTCTTGAAATTTTTGCGTGGGATGCCGCGACCCGTATCGGCCACGTCCACCACTACATCGCCATGGTCTCCGGGTCGGCAAGCAACACTGATTGTCCCATGTCCGTCCATAGCGTCTACGGCATTCTTAATCAAGTTTTCCATAACCCATTCGAGCAATGGTGCGCATGCGCTGACGGGCATGGACACCGAGGCATATTCGGCCGTAAGGCTGATACGTCCGCTGACACGCGTCGCCATATAGGACACAGCGCTGCGCACAATGTCGGCGGCATCGGCAGGTTCCATTTTCGGTTCCGAGCCAATCTTGCCGAAACGCGACGCTATGGTTTCCAGGCGCTTGACATCCTTGTCCATCTCGCCTACAGTATCGGCATCCACGCCCATCTCGGGCAGCAGCTCCATCCATGCCATCAGCGACGAAATGGGCGTACCCAGTTGGTGAGCTGTTTCCTTCGAAAGACCCACCCACACCTTATTTTGCTCGGCTTTTTTGATCGAAAGCACCGCGTAATATACTATCAGCAGGAATATTATCATCACCACCACCTGAATATACGGATAGTAGCTCAGACGCTTGAGCAGTGTAGAGTCTTCGTAATACAGATGCTGATTTTCGCCCGGCGCGATGGCAATATCTATGACGTTCGGGCCGTGCGACAGTGCCTCGAGCCGTCCGTGCAGATACTCGGCATTGCGCGGCGACAGGGACAACGGATTGAGCGTATCTACCGGTTCGGGCAGGTCGAAGTTGCGGTGGTTGAGTATATTGCCGGCGTCATCGGTCAGCAGCACCGGAATGGTCGTATTGCTTTCGATTATACGCAACAGGAAGTCGATATCTATCATCGGCGGCGTCGGAGAGCCGGAGCCGTCTTCATCCTGAGCCGTCATCTGCTCGACGGCGCTGAACTGATTAATAATTTCCTTGGTTGCATCGGCCCAAATCTCCATACGCTGCCGCTCTTGCACGGCAAGGTCCTTGACAAGATTATTGGACACATACAAGAACAGCGCCACGACAATGGCGGCTGTCAGCAAGAACGCAATCTTGCCATAGCGGCGTATATCGTATATATTGGACAAATGCTTCATAAGCGACTATTGCAATAATAGGTACGACAGCGACAGCAGGGCCAGCAGCACGGATAATCCCTTGGCTACACCGCGACGCATACACAAAGCCGCCAGGGACACGACCGTTGGAACGGCGTATGCCACGACGGCCTGTTTGTCCACATAATAAGCCATGGAATACAGCCGCTTGTCATCGATAGCGCAACGTGCGACAACGGCCAATATACACAACAACAGAATATTAGCCAAAACGGTCCATACACTATGCCTGCGCCGAGGTTGCGGAATAATTGCCGTATGCTCGGCATCGCTGAACGATGCGAAAAATTCGGCGACAGAAGGTGTGCGGCGCGTCATATCGTAAGCCATAGCACGCGCTATGGCCGCATTGGCATACGGCGGGATGGTCGGCACGCTGATACTTTCGGGATGGTCAAATATCTGCTCGGGGCGCGGCGGGGTGTTGCCCGTGAGCATCTTGACCGCCGTTGCCGCCAACGAATACACATCGCTGCGTACGCCCGGTTCGGCACCGCGCACACTCGCATACTGCTCCGGAGCGGCATATCCGTGGCTGACGGCTGCCACCGTCCGGTCGTTGTCCGAGACCAATCCCGATGGCCCGACACTGCGCGACAATCCAAAGTCTATCAGCACAATACGCCCATCGTTTCCTAATATTATATTATCCGGTTTGACGTCCAAATGTACTATACCGTGACTATGCAAGTACGACAATGCCGAGGACATTTGGCTAAGGACATCCACCGTGGCGGCATAGTCCAAGACATGACGCCGTACAATTTCTTTGAGATTTCGTCCGCTTACCCGTTCCATTACCATATACGCCGTGCCATTGGCGCGGAAAGTGTCATACACGCGTACGATGGAAGGATGATGGCATCGTGCGATATTATTACTCTCGCTGATAAAGCGTTCACGCAATTTTGCCACCATATCTATATTGGATAGGTCGTCCACAATGAGCATCCCGGTGGCAGAATCGCGGCGACAGAGATCCGAGGGGAACATCTCCTTGACAGCAAAGACATTACCCTCTACATCATCTGCCGCATACGTTATGCCGAATCCACCTGTCCCGAGTACGCCCCTTATGGTGTATACATGGTTGTCGGCGCCGTGCAGCGTCGTACCTTCGGGAAGTGCATCATCGCCATCAAACATTGCGTATCAATACGTTAGTGTAACAGTATGGTATCGGATGCTCGTCGCACGTGCATCGGCTGACGGCTTATAGTAAGGCGATATAGGTGCTTGCCCATCACAAAAGTGTCGCCGTCGGTAAGTCGCACCATCGTCCCTTCGGGCAGGCGCACCTCGTTGACAAAAGTGCCGTTGGCGCTACCGGCGTCACGCAACAGCACCTCCGTACCGGCAGCCACACTGCGCACGGTAATTACCACTTGGCATCGGCTCATGTAATGCTCCGGATCGTCAAACAGAATTTGGGCACGTGGCGTAGCGGTGCGGCGCCCCACAGTATTGTCGCCGGGCAGGAGATTATGGCTCTCGCCGGTGTCAACATTTTCGAGCGTAACAACGGCCTCGTGCTGCTCGTGCAAACGCATAGTAGCCTGAGCCGAAGGCTTCTGTGACTGCGGCGGCAACGATGGCGACTGCAAAGGCGCTTGCACCGGCTGTCGTGTCGAGTCGGCAAGTACACGCGGACGCAATTCGATGAAGTCGCGCACCATGCCTCGCGTATGGCAGTGCGGACACTCTATGGGTGCGTCCTTGTAATTCGGAAAAACCTTAAAGGACAGCACCTTGGCGCAATCCTTATTGGGACAGCGCACATATGCTTTTGTCGGGTCTGGCGTCACTGTCTTGGGGTGTGTATAATACTGTTATACAAAGTCGGAAACATCGGCGTTGTTATCAAAGTCGGACATATCCATGTCGTTGTTGGAGAAGTCCTGATCATAACCAATCGAAGGATTGGCTTGGGCGATATCATTGGAGGCATATTGGTCGGCTGTGACCGTAGCGCCTTGGCTCTGCACGCTGCCTTGTATATCGCCAACGGTGATATTGTACTCGGAGATGTTGTGCATCTCGTCCTCGGATATTTGGCCGTCGCCATTGTCATCGTGCACAAGAACATCCATCACCTGATCATTGTCTATGTCCACAAGCATTGCATGCTCGCCGTTTATGTCAATTGCTGCGATATTGATTTGGCTGCCGTCCTCGCTCTGTACGGATTCAAGACCGAGTATGCGTACCTCGTCATCGTCTACTGTGTCTACCTGCACCATATCGTGCTGCACATTTTCACTTTGACCGTCGTGCGTGTACTTGTCCGTGGTTTCGTCCACGACGGAGTGGTCGGTATGGGCTGCTCCGGTATTGGAAGAGGCCTCGTTATGGCTGCCTCGTATGGCTGCGATCTCAAAATCGTGTCTTTCCTGAGCGCTCATTCCGTCCCATTCGTTCTTGTAATAGGTCCCGTAAACCCGACCGTGCCACTCGAAGGCGCCACCGGCACCTACTTCGGCACGCGCCGCGGCAAAAGCTTGCGAAAACGACATATTATCGTTAACCCCTGTAGCTATAGGCGGCAATCCGGATTCTGTCTCAGCAGTAGCCGCTGCGGCTTGTCCTTCAATCTCGGAGGCTTCGGCGGCACGCACTGCATCTTCGGTCGTATCCGCCGACAATACAGGATCATTTTCAGAGACCACATAAGCCGGATCAACAGCCTCGGTAATATTGTCTCGGGTGTCAGCTCCGTCCATCATTCCGGGGGCGGCGGACACGCTGTCCGTAGCGGCAACGTTACCCGTTGCCAAATTCTCTTTGAAGGAGGATGTATCGTTGTTCATCTTGCTAAACGTTTTATACGGTTGTATATAGGCATTGTCTTGTCTGTGGCATATCATTTCGCACACGTACACTGCAAAGGTAGTACAATCCGCGGCCGCATGTCAAGCATCGGCACGCATAAAGGACGAAATACCACGTTAAAATGACAAAACGTCGCAGCTCTTCACTGCAAAGATACATACTATTGCCGAAACAGACAAACTCCTTAAAACGCAACGTATCCATTGACCAGTTACTTGGAGCCGGACAACATCGGATCAGGCGTGCGGTGAGGGCTACGCACCCATCGTGCCACCGCAACGACGCGTGGAACAAAGCGTCGCAAAACCGTCCTATATCGCCATGCAAGAGCCAGCGTCGTAAGGGCGACACCTACAAGAGCCAGATAGCCATAACACTCCTTGAGCGCAAGCATCAAATGCTGACCTTGCAACCATCCGTCCGGCATGAAACCGCGCCAGTCGGAGGAAACAGACACCGCGGCATACTTGGCACCTGTCCACGCAAAAAGACGTTCGACCACAGCCGATGCCGCCGCCGACCCCATGCCACAACGCACAAAGCCTATGATACTGATGTTCATAAAGAAATGAGGGAAAGGTATCATCTGCGACAACACATACGTAGCACCGGCTTCCATCATTATTTCGCCGGCGCCCAAGGCAAACATTGCCGGATGATACATATAAGCTTCTGTGTTCGGGCCTATCAGGAAATACATGACCACGACATAGTATGTCACCAAGGCAAATGTCATGCAAAAATATACTCGTAATGTCCAGCGCAAGCGCACCAATGCAAAGTATGACAATATCGAGCCCATAATTACTCCGAAAATCTCCGGATAATTAAACCCGACTATAGTGTAATAATCATATCCGGCCACGCCATTAAGATACACCGGTTGCAAAACGTGCGCCGATGCCTCAAGGACAGCTATGCCCATAAGCATAAACATCAGAGTCCAAGTCGCCGGATAGCGAAACGCACACAGTGAGATATATGGTTCGGTTTTGCGCCACTGGTGCACCAATGTCAGAGCCAACAAGCCCAATTCCAGCCATGTAGCCTGCCATATTTGACGACTATTCCACCAGTCATAGTGCTCGCCAAAAGTAAACAGCCATGCACCTACGCAGCAAACGGAACTCCACAGCACAAAGCCGACCCAATCAATGCCTTTAAGCGGTATATATGGGCCGGGACGATGATCCGGCTTCATCAGAAAATAAGTCACCGCTTCAACAAAAAGCATAAGGCATACAATAACACAATACACCATACGCCAATCATAGCTGTACGTGATGTACGCCGTCATAAGCCCCGAGACCTGCATAGCGCCACAGACAAGGAGGTATACCACAGAAAAAAAGACGCCGAAATTGCGTGAAGGCGTGATGTTGAGCTGTATTGTGCTCATACAGCCAAACATACCCATCATCTTAAAGTATCCGGCGGCAAAGCATACCAGCCACAGCACCCAAGGCACAGAAGTATACATCGCCGCAACAGCACAGACAATCGAACCTCCGGCAGACACAAAGAACATCTGGCGCGTATATAGTCTAAATTTCCATCTGAAAAGCACGGGGAAAATCATATTGAGACCTATCAGCGAGCAGTATCCCGCCATAGAGACATCTTCGGACAAGAAAGACAGACTGCCCACCATCTGGCTCAAGGCGGCAAGATACACGCCTCCGCACAATTGGTAGAAAAGTGCGAATACTACCAACAGCCAAAAACGGGCGCGACGCGGAACGCCTGCGCGAAACATCGACAGGCGCGTAAGCAACAACGGTTGTGGAGTTGCGCCCATCAGTGCAATACCTTACATTCGACATTCATACCGGTCCGCAAGCGGTCAATATCTGCAGCCTTGGACGATATGCGTATCTTGACCGGTATGCGCTGCTCGATTTTCACAAAATTGCCGGTCGAATTGTCCTGCGGCATGGGCGAATACTTGGCGCCCGTGGCATTTGAGATACTCTCTATGACACCACGGTATACAATACCGCTTACCGCATCCACACTTATATTTACGCTGTCACCCACAGCCATACGGCCGACCTGTGTCTCCTTATAGTTGGCTATCACCCAAGTTTTTGAGGTATCCACTACGCTCAACAACGTCTGACCGGGCTGTACAAGTTGGCCGGGCTGGATGTCGCGGCGCGAAGCATAGCCGTCACAAGGTGCGATGACGACGGTATATGACAAATTGAGCTCGGCCAAAGCTACAGCGGCACTAGCCACTTCTATTGCCGCATCATTTTGTCCGACACGATGTGTCTGTTGGCTGGCTATGGTCGCTGTCGAGCCTCTTTGCCGCGTCAACATGTCAAACTTTGCTTTAAGAGCCAGATATTCGGTTTCCATCTGATCATACTGCTGTTGCGTGACGGCTTCCTGCCGCAACAACGCAGCATACCGGTCGCGCTGCTTGCGTGCATTGTCCATCATTACTCGCACTTCGGCTATTGCCGCCTCTGTCACATGAATATCATTGGTGGCGGTGGATACCGCAGCATCCGCCACATCCCTACCCGACAATGCGTTGTGCAAATTGGCCCGAGCCTGAGCCAGCTGAAGTCGATAATCTGCATCTTCGATGACGATGAGGGTGTCACCCTTATGTACATGCGCATAATCATTGAAGCGCACCTCGCGCACAAATCCGCGTACGCGGCTGTCCACCGGCACAATACGCCGGTAGACCTGTGCATTGTCTGTATACGTAGACGAGCTGAAGCCTATAAATTTGGCGGCTACCCAACCAAGCCCCAGAGCAATCAGGGCTATTACTCCGGCGTTCTGCAACCGGCGGCGTGTTTTCTGTTTCATAGTTGTATGAGTGTTCCTGCTATATAGTTCAGTTGATAATAATAGTAATAAGTGGAGATACGAGCGTTGACGAGACGCACTCCGGCATCAAGGCGTGCTGTAGAAGCATCCAGCATATCTGTCAACAGCGCAAGCTGATTGTCAAAACGATTGGACACCACCTCATAGTTCTCCTGTGCAAGGCGAACATTCATCTCCTCGATGGCAAGTCGTTGTACGGCCTGGCTGTAAAGAGTGTATGCCTCGTGAATACGTCTGTCAAGGCTTTCGTCTTCGGTCTCACGCTGTGTGGATATATGCCCCAGTTCAAGGTCATGCTTTCGTGTAGCCTTATTTGTCGTAAACAATGACGAGATATTCCACTTGATGTTTACGCCTACAAACCATGCATTGTAATTGGTGTTCAGCGCCGGCACCTCGAAGGTGACCGGCCCGAGAAAATTGTCCCCGACCACTATACCTATTTTAGGCAAGTACTCGGAATGTGTAACCTTACGTGCCATCTTCTCGATTTCGGTGCGAGTGTCGAGAGAGAGCAGCGCCGGAGAATTGGCCCGCGCTAACGCCAGCCACAAAGACTCATTGCCGACGTCAGGAATTCCGACAAATGCGTCTGCTGCATCCGTTTCGATAGGCGAGTTCTTGTCCAAGCCGAGCAAAGAAGCAAGATTTAAGGCACAAATATTTGCCGCATTTGCCGTGGACAAGCTGTCATACAACAGCGTAGACAAGCGCAAACGGTAACGCGTAATGTCGTTGCGCAACGCTACTCCTTTGTCATACCGGGCCTCCATCTCGTCTATAAGCCGGTGTGTAAGAGCTATGTTTTCGCTATAAACCTCCAACAGATTCTTGTTCTTGACCAATTCGAGATAGTTTGTGGCTACGGCCATACGCACGTCATTACGTATGCCATCACGCGTGATTGACGCCAAAGCCGTCTGATGTCCGGCCATGTTTATACTTCCAAGAATGGCTCCACCGGCATACACCGGCTGATATAGAGACAACTCGAAGGTGTTGCTGAAATGGGGCAACGGGTCACGACGTCTATTGCCAAAGTCGCGGTCAAGTATTGTGCCGTCACCGAGATAGCTTAATGTCAGCGAGGCATTAATATTAGGCAGTCTGGCCGCACGGGCCTCCGTCTCGTGTTGGCGTGCTACGTCAACCATGGCATTTGCGGCTCTGACTCCTGCATTGGCATGGTCGGCAAGTTCAAACATCCGGGACAACGCCTGTGGTGTACGGGCACTCGCGCCTGCTACCGTTATTACAATGGATAACAATAATAGTGTATTTCGCATATTTATATGATTAGTTACCAAATGGGTACTTACAGCATACTTGGCATGACCGAAATCTTCCGCCAAAGTATGGCACAAGTGTTATATAACACAATAAGGCAAGCCGTGCCGCGACATCCATCGCAGCACAATCATACCACAACAATGTAATTCATTGCAAAGTATTCCAGAAAGCGACCTCACTCACGGGAGTTTCGCCTCTCATACTTTTTTTACCACAAAAAAAAGGAAACAGAGCGCTCTTTTTTATTCTGTTGCTCAGAGCACCATGTAAATTTTCCGTATGCAGGCATCCGGCGTGCATATACTCATTCTCTCCTGCTATCAGCATTACGCTATATTGCGCCAATGCGTCACCGATTGACGCGGCAAAGTTACTCATTTTTTTTCGATACAATAGCCTTTAAATATCTTAACAGCGCTAAACAATGTTTGCCGTATGGGCTTTTATGCGTACATTTGCGCCATCAAAATCAACAAAACCATACACTTATGACGAAATCTGTCAAACGCATAGTTGCAACGCTGCTGTACATAGTCGCGATAGTGACGTGTGCAAGCGCTCGCATGGTCGACCACGAACCGGTCGGTGTAATACCTTTCTCTATTGCAGAGGATAATCGTATATATGTCACCGCCTTTGTCAACGGCTCGGACTCACTTAACTTCCTCGTCGACACAGGCGCTTCGTCAATCGTTTTGAACACAAATTCACCTAAGCTTAAAGGATTTATACACGACGGCGAAACGACCCAAAACTTAGGATCTACCGGCGAAAACGACATCGAATACAGCAACGACAACTCGGTCGATATAGGCACAATTCACTATGACAAAGCCGGATGTGCGCATATCCCCTATCCACCCGAGTATTGGGACGGCGTTTTCGGTCTGAACGGGTTAGCCGCATTCAACATCGAAATCAATTACGATGACTTCAAAATATATTGCTATGCCAAAGAGCCCTTGGAAATTAACGATCTCAGGCATACTGTATCGATTCCCTTCATCTACAAATACAACGTACCATTCATCAAGCTGCCTGTTAGGATTAACGGGATACTTCATAACCTTACGCTTGAAGTAGACACCGGCTCGGACCGCGTCATCGACCTGAACACGCCTTTCGTAAACAAGCATCGGCTCCTTGGCACACAGAAGCCTTTTGCCATTTCGCATATAGCAAGCTCGGATGGCGGAAGCGGAGAGCTGAAGAACGTGTTTTTTGACGAAGTTATCGTCGGCCCGTTCATAATGCCGAAGGTCGCAGGCGCATTCTCGACACTTACCGCCGGGATGCAAAGCAAGGAAGACATCGATGGAATGATCGGCAACAATTTCTTGAAGCGGTTCAACATGCTTATCGACTTCAAAAGCGACATATTGCACCTACAGCCTAACAACTTCTACTACACACCTTTTTATAACTTCTTGGTGAAATAGCATCCGCTGCTCGAGACGGTAATACGACACCGACAATAGGGCCGGCCCAACTGCGATATGAACAAAAATCGTTATATTTGCCGTATGAATACCGTCAAGGAAATACGCGAAGGCATTGTCCGCAGCCTGACGCCGCACGTCGGCAAAGACGAGGCGGAAGCCATGGCTCGCATCATACTCGAAGATGTCGCCGGAGTGTCGCGCACTGCCGCCATTATCGACCCGGGACGCTTACTCGAAGACGCAACGGTGGCGCGCATCAGTGCCATAGTCGGGCGTGTGGCCGACGGCGAGCCGCTGCAGTATGTCTTGGGCGAGGCCGTGTTTATGGGTATGCGCCTGCGCGTGACGCCGCACACCCTGATACCGCGCCCCGAGACCGCCGGGCTGGTGGACATCATCACGGACGAGTATTCCGGCGCTAAAGACCTGCAAATCATTGACATCGGCACCGGAAGCGGATGTATCGCCATTGCCTTGGCACGCGCCCTGCCCTATTGTGCCGTGACGGCTGCCGACATCAGCGCCGAAGCGCTCGCCGTAGCCGCGGACAATGCCTCGGCTCTCGGCGCATCCAATGTCAAGTGTATCCGATTGGACGCGTTGCACCTTCCGACGCCGGCAGCGCCACTCTACGACATCATCGTCAGCAATCCGCCGTACGTCACCGTCGCCGAGAAGGCGGATATGGACCGACGCGTGCTGGACTACGAACCGGGCACGGCTCTATTCGTCCCCGATGATGACCCGTTGCGCTTTTATCGCGCCATCGCCGTTTATGCGCAATCAGCGCTACGCCCCGGCGGTTCGCTGTATTTTGAAATCAATCCCCTGTATGCCACCGATATGGAACAGATGCTGCGCTCTCTCGCCTTTGAAGACGTGGACATCCGTCGTGATTACAGGGGTAAAAAACGTTATGCCGTATGCCTTTGTCCCGAAAAATAATCACTTCGGAAAAAGCTCTGGCACGCCTCGAGGAGCTGTGTGTCCGCGGCGAGCGTTGCGAAAGCGAATTGCGCACAAAACTGCGGACATGGCAAATCGCCTCCGCCGATGCCGACGCCGTCATCGACAGCCTGCGGCAACGTCGTTTCTTTGACGATGCTCGCTTTGCTCATGCCTTCGTAACCGACAAGGTGCGCTTTGCACGCTGGGGACGCATCAAAATAGCTATGGCTCTACGCTACAAGCGCATAGACAGCGACATCATAGCCGAAGCTTTGACCGAAATTGACGAACGAGCCTATATCGAGGCTTTGGAAGCGGTCATCGCCGCCGCCGTCCGCCGCATAGGCGATGACGCAGCACATACCTACGAAGGCCGCACCCGCATATTCCGTGCCGCCGTCAGCCGCGGCTTCGAAAGCGATATATCGGCCGCCACCATTCGCCGCCATTTGGCCGACAGGCGCGACTAATCTCTATTAAAGAAAATCTGCTCGTTATTGCTTGATATTAGAAGCTTCAAGTTCCAGAAGCTTCATTTTGGCCGCAATACCGCCGGCAAATCCGGTAAGCGAACCGTCGCTGCCTATCACTCGATGGCACGGCACAATGATAGATATCGGATTGGCTCCAACGGCAGCAGCTACAGCCTGAAATCCACGCGGACATCCTACAGCTCGCGCCACAGCGCCATATGACATCGTCATCCCGTATGGTATCGTTGTCAGGGCATCCCAGACACGATGCCTAAACGGAGTCCCCACGGCGCAAAGCCTCAAATCGAAAGCCATACGCTTCGATGCAAAATATTGGTCCAACTGAGACACTACTTCGGTCATGGCCGCCGATCCCCGATCCGCGACAATCGGTCCGACTGTCGCGATAAGTTTGCGCATATTCCAGTCGTAGTGCCTGTTATCTATCCAGTCGCAAAGACACAATGCCCCGGTAATGCTATCGACGCCAAGCATCCATTCGCCTACGGGCGAGATATATCGGCGCGTACACAGCATCAATAATCATCATCGTCAAAGAAATCACTCGACGAAGAATCGAAGCTGTCATAGCCACCTATGCCGCCGTAGTCGTCATGATCGTCCATCAAACCGTCATGGTGCGTGGAATGCCACGGGAAACCATCGTCCATGCTATTATGGGAACCTCCTATGGGAGGGATCACACTATTGTCATTGTGGTGGCAGCGGTGGTCTCCAAACAGCCAGTCAAAGATGATTAAATCTCTAAAAAAACTCCAAAATGACATATTTGCTTTGATTATGTATTTACGTACGGCGCATTAGGCACGCCTTTATCACCGCAAATATACACATTTTCGAGCATTTGCACAATACAAGCCCGATTTTTTCGGATTATATTACTCATGCGCCGCCACCATATGGTGCGAACAAAATACTCGAGGAGTCTTAACCGTAATCGGGTATCACCAAGGCACAAGGCAAGCCCGGCCGAAGACTACTTCTGTGACGTTAACGCCTCGTCTATGGCACGAGACAATTGATCCGGGCAACTGGTGCCCTTGACTCCGCATTGGATGCCATGAAGGCGACGCGAGACTTCGCGTGCGTCCATGCCTTCTATCAAAGAGGACAAGCCGCTGAGATTGCCCATGCAGCCGCCTGTAAATTGCAAGTCATGTATACGTCCGTCCTCGATAGAAAACTCGATATTACGCGAACATGTGCCGTGCGGTGTGTATGTATATTTCTGTTTCATTGTATCGTAGCGTTTGTTTACATTTCAAAAAAAATAGCACCCGAGAAATACCGGGTCAAGCCGAAATACCCCTATCGAACGCACCGCATCGGCCGAAGCACGCCGCGGTACATCCGCAAACAAAAAGGTCGCCGACGTGGGTGGGATGTGTGGTGTCGGCGACCATACCGAAGGTGTCTCGCGACACGTTTCGAGTTGGGGATGATGGATGTGTGCTCGAAGTGGGACTCGAACCCACACAGCCGGTAATGGCCAAGGGATTTTAAGTCCCTCGTGTCTACCATTCCACCATTCGAGCGTATATCAATGTACTGCCGTCCCTTTCGTTACGGCCTCGCAAAGGTAGGCATTTTATTCCACTCCGCCAAACACCATTCCACAAAAAAAAGATTTTGAAATAATGGATAACTTTCGTCTGAGTGGGCGCAATTCGTTCTAGTTCACTCCATTATTTTGACTTTGAATTTAGTCTTATGACCACCGAAAGTGTTTTTGTATCCGATGGTATCTTTTTCGACTCGGATATTCATCATGATTTCCCGAATTTGGTCGGCTCTCTCAATGGGTATGTTTGAAGCTATGGCCCGGATAAACCCATCTTTGCTTTTAAGTAGAGCGCTCCAGTATCCGTTTCCGGATAATTCGATGAGTTTGAAATCCCCTCGCTCGATTTTATTCACGTCCGTGATATTGCCTTTGAACTCGGGTGAAAATTCCAATATGGCGGTCACCTCCGAGAAGAATATCATCGTGATGTTCACGTTGGCATTTCCGGGGTCGTTGACACAAATGCCTAATGGGGATTTAGACGAAGTAACGCCAATTTTCATCTCCTCCGGAATTTTGTCGAAAATGACAAGTTTGTTCCAAACTGCTACAGTGTCGCTATAGCATACCGCATATGCTTTTGCCGAAAATGCCGAGCAGATGATAGGCAGTAATGCCAAAATAATTATCTTGATATGCTGTGCCATTGTGTTTCGGTTATTTGTAGGCTGTTGAATATATTCTAAGTAGCCTTTCTGTCTAATCCAGTATTAATGGCTCTACCTTATACTACCGTATTTCTACGCGGCCTTTAGTAAGTCGGTTTTTATAATTAGACTTATCGGGGCACATCCGGATGTTAAGCATAATGTCTCTAACCAATTCGGTCTTAGACAATGGAACGCCTTTTGCAACAGCAGTGACATATAGAGGCGATTGTAAAAAATAGTGTAGACAGGCATTATATTCTCCGCTGAACACTTCGATTAGAGTGCTTGCTCCGTTCACTATCTTGTTTACATCATATATTGATCCGTTGAATTTAGAGAAGTCTAAATATGCTGATGGCCTGAAGGTCATATCAATGCGTACATCCGGATTCCGGGGATTATACACGGTGATGTCTTGGCAATTCTTGGCGGAGTTGATGGCTATAACCATCGAATCCGGAATCTTGTCAAAAATGACAAGCCCGTGATCCTTAACAGCTATTGTATCGGCGTGGAATGTCTCGGATGCCACATCCGCTGTTTGTGCCCTGACAAAGCATACGCTTAGTGCTGCAAATGTTAGTAGGATTAGACGTTTCATCGTTTATGGTTTATTTATGACTGTGGATGGTCAGTCCGCAGAAACATTATCGCTTATCGAGATTAATAGCTGCTTGTATTCGGGTTGAATAAGCTCTGTGTACAAAGGCTTAGAAACCTCTCTCAGAAAAGCCTTGATCTTCTCCGGCGTTTTTAGATTGTCCTCGTACTCGCCTGTGTTATTATTTGCATACCAGCTAAATGCCAAATCGGTTATTATATCCCGGTAAAGTTCATCTTTATTTTTCTTTTTTAGTGCTTGAGTGTGTTCTATAAAACTCGTTGTAAAGCTTATGTCGCTATGAAACTTGCTAAAGACATAGTCGCTGATTGCCTCACTTGCTGCTTCGTCGATACCACCTATTAGGTAGTAGGCGTATATCGTGGCGAATTCTGATGTGGACAGATGGTGAATATTTGTATCCAATAGAATGTCTGTCGTTTTGCAAATAACCATGCTGTCGGAGATATTATAAAGGACAGACTTGATTCCGTCATATACAGAAGTAGTATCTTGCTCAGATATTTGCAGTTCATTTTCATCAAGAATACAGTCTTTTCGGCGCCTATTTAATAGGTGAGCGCCGAGACTCTTATAAAACAGGCCTCTACTTTGTTCGTATAAGACTTTAGCATATTCTACAAAACTATGATAGAAATGGTTGCTATTAAGATACTTGATTAAAAATGCGTGCTTTATTAACTCTTTTGCGCGTTCTTCATCGTGTATACGTACAAAAACAAAGTAATTGTATAGTAAAGCAAAATCCTGTATGGATAATTTCCGGTCTTTCCTGTCCAATAAGATCTTGGCTGTTCCGTGGACTACCAAGCTGTCAGATACTTGGTAGCGAATATTGTAAATTGCATGGTCGACAGCCCAATCATCTAAGGATACAGTTGCTATGTCAGCGTTGCTTTCAACCTCTTTTACGGCGTCTGATGATGGCGTATTTTGCCTACATGAGCTAAGACCCATACAGGTTGCTAAAAGTATGACCATAAGTAAATTCACGTTCATTTTCCGTTAAAGAATAACTGATTGATAATATCCAATATCGGAGTCCAAAAATCCGTTTTATCAGGATTATTTTCAGGCGTAACAACTATTGTGTCAAGTTCGTTGAACTCAATCAGCCGAAGTTTGTCCATATCGTCAAATGTTATTGGAGACAACAAGTCGTCTGTGACCGTTAGAATTCCCGGCTTGTCGTCCGGATTTGATCTTGTCAGCGCGTCAGTGACTTGTTTTAATGCCGCGATATCGTCGTCAGACATTCGGATACATCCATTTGTATTGACCAATTTGTCACTTCTCGGTCTGCCACCATGCGTATGCATACCATCGCGGTTCGGGCCTCCTTCTCCGCCTAAATAGTGCTGTGCCAATAGAGGGTTCTTGCCAAAAGATTCTGTCCTATAATTAGTGCCGGGCCCTGTTTTTCTCCACCCAAGGATCTCATATTCTCCTTGCGGCGTGTCTCCGTTTGTTCTATCCCTTGGCCCATTGTGAGAGCCCTTTACTAAGACAACAGTGCGAAACACCAATAAATTATCCTGACTGTAAACACTATACAATGCATACGGATGAGCCTGTCTGTCCGGTGATGCGGACACTTTTACCGTCCACATTCCGGTGGGGTCGGTGAAGCGGAGGGGGTTGGCGGCGCAGTGGGTGTAGGGAGAGAAGGATGGGTAGTCGGCGGACTTGGGGTCGGGGGTGGTGAAGCGGTCAAGGATGGCATCGTGCCAGCGAGCGGTGTTGTCGTGCCAGCCCAGCCCGGCAAAGTTGCTCCAGCGGTTGCCGATATGGGCGCGGTCACTCACTCGCTCGGTGCCGAACAGCTGCACGGGCAGCCCTGACGGGTAGTACATCGTGCACTGCCGTATCGTCCCTTCGTCATCCACCACCGTGCGCACACTGCCCAGGCGGTCGCGCACGTACCACAGATGCGTAAACGTCCGTCCGGCGGCATCCGCGCCGTTTCTGACAATCGAGGCGATGCCTTCGGGGGTGTTGATGCGCCAGCCGCCGCTGCCCGGATAGCCGCTGATTTCCCAGTCGCCGCGATAGAGCGTGCGGTCTATCACCGGCTCGCGGATGGTGCGTACTATGGTGTCGCCCTTGGAGTTGACACGCACGGTAGTGCGCGTACGTACCGAGCGAAAATCGCGCGCAATCAACGTCCCATCAGGCAGGTAGGACGAGTAAACCTTGTTATCTGCGCTGAGGTCGATGCGTGTTGGCAGTCCCATGCCGTCCGTTGTGTATTTTATGTCCGTGATGCCGCGCGTGCCGTCCGTCACCAAGCGTCCGTCGCCGTCATATTCCAGCGCGTAAGTCCCGGCGGCAAAAGACGGCACAACGTCCTTATTGTACGGCATAGAGGCATCGTTGACGCCCGTAAGGCGGTTGCCGACATACGACAACGCGGCATCCTGCACCGGCTCGCCCGCGTAGACGCGCTCCAGCGACAGAATATTGGAGTTGCGGTCATACTCGAAGACCTCGCCCAAGGCGCGGTCCGGGGCGGACACGGCGTCCGTGGCCGAAGCCTCGGCAAGACGTCCGAAGCCGTCATATCGGTATGTCCACATTGTCTGCGACACTCCCTCGCCCTCAGCACCGTACTGCCGCTCGGAGGCAGCACATGGCGACAAGTAGCGAGATGCACCGCCCTCCACGGGATTTGTGCCGAAGTACGCCGTCTGTGCAAAGCCGCTGCCCGACACACCCGTGACATTGGAACGCGCGTCATAGACGTATTCCTCCGAGGTGCCATTACCCACTGTGCCGAAGGACTTCGAGGCAAGGCGTCCGACACCGTCATAAGTGTATGTCGCGACCGTGCTGGCGCTTCCGCCGTCCACGGCCAAAGATACGGAAGTCTGCCGCCCTGCAAGGTCGTAAGCGTAATTCCATACGGCGGTATGCCCCTCCGTGGGCGTGCACTCCATTATAGTTTCGAGCCTCTCGGCCCGAGCCGTCACGCGTCCGCGAAAGTCATGAGCGATGCGGGTGGTGCGCCGCGTATTCTGTCCGTAGAGGTCGTAATTGCATGTCCATGCCGGGCGTGCATAGTCATCATAACGCGTAACCGTGTACCACGTGTCACCATCGAGCTTTCGCGCCATGCCCGTACACAAGCATCCGGCCGAAGTGCGCAACGGAGCATCCGCGCCGCCGCACAATCCCTCCACCGCCGGAGCCGAGGCATACGGGATATGCCCCGTGGCGAATGTATAATCGTCATAATACCAAGCCTGCACGGCCTCGAAGCCCGCCGGGCCGCAGTTCTCGGTATATTGCAACGAACTTTCCGCCTTGTTGTAGTCGGCTATGAATCGTTCCACAAACAGGCTGTCGCCGTAAAGCGACTGCAACGTCTCGCGTGTCTGCCGACACGGAGCGCTGCCCTCGACGACTCGACGCATCGAAGCGTCGTATTTGGTGACGTGCCACCGCCCGGCTGCGCGTAACGCCGCATCGCGCCACATGACCACGCGTCCGAGGCGGTCATATACGTACTCCACAGCCTCGCATCCCGCCGGGGTGCGCGAGACCACGCGATGCCATATATCATAATCGTAGCGGTCGGTATACAACAACACGGCGTTAGCCGGGGCATATCCCTCTTCTTCAGCTTCTATCAGCGCGAAGCCCTCGGGTGAGACCACGTATCGCAGGTCGCCGCGTATGTCGTAGACAAAACGTGTTTCCATCGTCTGGGTACCGTGTGCAGCCTTACGCCGTTCACAAATCCGGCGTCCGAGCCTGTCGGTGAACACCGTCACCGAAGTGCCGTCAGCATCCGTGTCCATCCGGCGCCGCAGAGTGCCGGGCCGATACATTCCAACAGCTTTAAGTCGTCCGCCCTCGGCGAGCAGGATGCGCACGGCGCTGTTGTTGGTGCCGTACTCCGTGCGGCTCGGATGACTCTGCCATATCGCGCCCGGGCCGTAGACGTATTCCGGACGGTTGGTAGCCCAAAGCTCGTACTCCGTGCGCGTATACGGGAATTGCTCTCGGCCATAGAATGCCTCCGCGGCACTTTCGAGAGCCTGAGCCGACGGCGGCGCCGTCAGCGGTGCGGAAGCCGCCACCGGAGTGGGCGACCACTGCCGCCACACATTGCCCCGTCGGTCATAATCGGTGCGTGTCCACACATCCTCGCCCGCGCCGCCCGCGCCGCGAGACACCGACAGCGTCTGCCGTCCCAGCCCGTCGAAGTACATCTCGGTCACCGCCGCCCGAGCCGCCGTGCCCGCCGCATCCCCGTACGTCGTCACCGTCACCCGGTTGTGCCGCGCAAAGCCCGGCACAGCAGCAACTATGGCTGTGGCTATTAACAAGGTTGATTGTATTCTCATTTTATTATTTTGAACGTTGTCGAATTGCCGTTATTGTCTGAAACAGTGAACATATATACCCCCATAGGATATTTTGAGATGTCAATAGAAACGTTCAAGGCTGTACCTGTTGATGCTAATGCTGAGTGATTCCACACTCTGCCATAGAGATCTGACACAAGCACTGATATGCCCTTGGCCGGAACATCAACATGAATGTTGACGGTGTTGTCTTTTGATGAATATGATATGCGGTCAGTCCACCCGCCCGTGATAGCAGGATGTTGTTGCCCTCGTTGCCCAATATTCGGATGATTCTTCCATTGCTCACGAATTCTCTCATTCGCAGCATCGTCTTCGATTTGACGATCCTGCTCATAAGTGGCAAAATAGAATATTTGTCGTAAATTATCCAAAGTGTCAGAGCCTTTAGTAATCAGCTCGTTACACACCTCAAGTATAGGATATCTGTATCCCGGAGAATACCACCTGCGATTTATGCCTATATGCATTGTCGTATCCAAAGTCTCGGTATTTATCGTCAATGTGTCGCAGGCGGTCGTCACAACTGATGATAGCCCGACAATGGTATCTCCATCAGGCGTAATGACGGTTCCGGGTAGGACGGTATATCCCCATCTGCCCTTACGTGTGTACGAACCGATTGACTCCAAATAACCCGTAATTTCGGTGTTGCCACATGTGTCAGTTGTTGTATATGCAAGATATGGCGAATAGGACTGAATAGATGACCTTAGCCCCGGTTTTGACACGGAATGCACAAGGAGGTTGGAATACCGGTCGAGACAGAACTTCGTATAAGTACTGCCTTCTACGGTCATAAACTCAGAGATAGTGTCGGTCTTTGATGGTTTATAAGTTTCGGTGGATATTGTGCCGGTCTGTCGGCATCCGGCCAGATTGATAGTGTCTCCACTGCAATATGTGCTATATGGCAGTCCTAAGAGTATGGTACGCGAATATTTGTCCCCAATTCGCGGACTATTGATGTTTAGGCTTTCGGAGAAAGCGCAGAAGCATACACATATCGCAAACAAAAGCGGCGCAAAGGTTCGCAGCGCGTGTCTGCGTTTATTCGGTTGCATATTCATAGCTGTATTTTTCGATGAGAAAACTGTTGAAATCTCTTATCTCGGACAGACGCCCGCGATTGTCATAGTTGTAAATACTACGCACTCCGTCCGCACTTATTTTCTCGATGATGCCTATAAGTGGTCGATAGCATAGCGAGCATACTTCTTTGCCGGGATAGGCGTTGCGCACAGATTGTGCTATTTGGCTGATTGTTCCCTCGCTTGCTACGTTACCGCTAAGGATTATATCAGAAGTCACGCCTGCAGATATGGCTGCTGCGCATAGTTGTTCGCGACTAATTCCTTTGGCCTCGACAACCGGGTACGACCCGCTATAGCCCCAAATGTACGCGACAAGCGGAGTCCCCGAATAATTTATCTGTACGATGTTCCCTCGGCGGTCATAGATATATTCGTATAAAACTTTATTTATGAGAGACGTTTGTGTGCTTGTCGTTCCCTTGCCTGACGTTGTGAGCACTGATGCGGAAGCTGCGCTTTGGCCGAGGGTATAAGTGGCTGTCAACAGCCGCGTATTGGCATCATAAGAGTTTCTTGTCGCCGAGATGACAGAGCCTTCGCATTCGGTGACCATTGTCTCAACAAGCGGCGTGTATTGTCCTTCCGTATTGAAGTATGTGTAATGCGTGACTATACCACGCCCTTCCGAATCCTGAGTCGTCATTGTCTTCACAAGGTTGTAGTCAAGATTTGTGGTGTACCCGCTATAGAAATACTCGTAATCCTTAGACGAGTTGTAGCCGGAAGTATACGTACCGTCGAATCCTTCTTGATAACTCTCTCGACGAATGGTCTTGTTGTATGGAATAATGGAATACGTTCCTATTCCGTAATCGCATCCGCCGTATCCACCATTGGCTACCGGATTATGACTGAAGTCACATAGAACGAATGGTTCGGTAGTCAGTATACTCAGACTATCAGCTTCATATATGTTATATTCGTATGACGTGATAGGTGGAGTACCGCCGTTGCCCTCCTGATGCTTGGTAAGCAGACCACGTCTGTGAGCTACGGAAGTATACATACGTGCCCCGATGGGTTGGAAACCCAGAAACGCGGTGCGGTTGTAGTCGGAGTTACCATTATCTTGACTACTCGTAAAGCGGTATATATGAACATATCGATTGAGATAATCATCAGGATAGTAGGGGTCTTCTCTTGATAGAAAAGTCATAACTTTTGGATACTGTATTTGCCAAGGAGATGACACGGGAGTATTCGGGAAGGCTGCCGCCCCATAGCTGAAAACCTCAGTGTAGCCCGTTCCTTCTATAGTGGGATGAGTGAATGCCATATAGTAGTTATTGTCATAACGCGGTAATATTTGTATAGTCCCAGATGTAACTCCGGGATCAAGGTCTCCATACATAAAAGTCTTGATAATCGGAGATTTGTCTTGCTCTGATGTATACGAACTTATGCGTTTGACTCGAATACCTGCCCAATAGTCTCTGCCTCCGGACATCGAAGCGTTGTCAATAGTTTCCTTAATGACATAGATCCGTCCGGCAATAGCATCGTCATACATGAACTCACGCTCCAAAAAGTCTTCCGCCCCGGATACAGACATGGGGTTGATCAAAGCAAAGTCATAATATCCGCTGCCGATGTCCAGTCTTATAAGACCATTGGAAGATTCAATGGTTGCATTATCGATGAATACAACTTGTATCAGCTTTCTATCGCTGTGTCTGCGTACCGTGACATGCGGGTAATTGAATGGGTTAAGGCCTGCATAATGCTCAATGTCCGAATTGTGTTGGTTGTAATAATCCGTCAGATAAAGATTGGCCGGATTCATCAAAAAATACTGCCCGATATTCAGTGTGACTTCCGTATTTGCCGGAACAAGGATATTTGATAAGGATAGTTTCTTGTGTGACGCATTAAGACACATACGTATTGTGTCGGTCTCTCTGCGTGTGACGTGCGTGTCGTTGACACGGCACGGCAGCGGCATGTTGTCGAGATAGCCTGCGATGTTGCTTTCCCATTTGATTTCGGTGCGTCCACCGGTCGGGTATCGTATCGTTTTAAGAGCGCCTATTACGGCATCTGCCGGACTTACGCTGCGGTCAGCACCGCTATTGTTGTACACCTTGTCTCGCCCGGCAAGTCCGTCCTCGTTGTCCTTGCCGTTATGATACCCGGCAAAATCCTGTGAGTCGTAATATACACTTATGCCGCCATCCTCATCGGTATTGTATTCAAATCTATATATTGGCTCATCGTTGTCATAGACCGCTGAAAGCAACGTGTATGTCCGGGGTTGGGAGGAATGATCCGGGTCATAGTGTTCATTGCTGTATACAATATATTCAAACCTGAATGTTTTGATCGGTAGGCTGTCCGTATTATTATAGACCTTGATGCGTTTTAGTATTGGCGCTCCTAAGAATGATTCATTGTCTATCCCGGCATATTCATACACAACTTTCCCGGCGCTCCATTCGATACGCTCGAGTCTTTTCGGGTAATATACGGTTGTTCCACATGAGTGAGCGTCAGAAACAATGGAGTGGTCAAATTCTCGATTAAGCGAGTAATTTCTTGTGTCCGAACCGGATTCTCGCCATTTGGTCGGCGTTTTATCGCTATAAACGAACCTGACTTTGTTGCCACAGGGGTCGGAGACCTCACTGAGGTGCCATGCCGAGGTGTATAATACTGAATCAAGAGTTCGCGTCAACTCCGGAGGTCCGTAGTAGTATTCATATCGGGTCTTTTCGTTGGTCCCAAATGTGTATTTTATGCCGGATGCATCTTTTACAGCAAATTCTGATGGGTATGATGTAGAGACCGGCTGAGCATCAATAAACTTTATCGGAGTCGGGGATGACATAACTATACGCTTATTGTCATCGTAAGCAAAAGAAGCAGATAACCCGAGGCCGGACAGCCTAAACTGGTCGTTGGCCAAATCTAAAAGATTGTTCCTATACTTATTGCCAAATTCGACTTCCCATGTGCGTTTATCTGCAAAAAGATTCCCGTCTGAGGGATTGTAGTCCGCTTCTTTAGTCATTAACCTCTGACGGAATTCTCTTTCTTTGGAGGTAAGATTAAGAAGCCCGTTCAGTCCTGCGCTTGTTCTGGCCTCATCGGGCGCCCCATAGACCGTTCGTGCGATGACTGCTCCGGACGAAATGCTCCAACATACGCCCACATCTCCGGCCTTTTCGGTCACACGCATCCCTCCGCCGTGGTACGAGAGTCGTATCGGTATGCTAATGCTTCCGGTCTTTATGGTAAACAAGTCATACGATATATTCGGCACTCCCGAAAAATAGTCCACGGGAATCTCTTGATACTGCATCAAAGTGGCTACATCAGGCGACGGTGGTACTATAGAGTAGCCTTTCGGCCCATAATATGTGTCAGCTATCGCATACAATGACGACATCATTGCAATGATTATAGAGCCTATGACATACCTACAGGTGGTGGAACAACTTGCTCGATGTCTCATGGTGAGGTTATATCGGTATATAGAGGTTATAATGGTTGAAAAATTTGCTTAACGCGACAAAGTTACTTTTTTTTGATAAGTAAAAAAAATGTTATGGGGATTTTTTCTGACGGCGGCGGTTTTTCACTCTGCCCAAATTGTTGTATTTTTGCAGTATTGAATAGGGGACGTTGGCCGGAGGTGTCGCCGCCCCATGAAACAAGCAAAACTCGCACAATGAAAATACTGTCTAACAACGATATAAAAGAGATAGAGAAATATACCATCGACAACGATGGCGTGACCTCGGTCCAGCTGGTGGAGCGTGCAGCACGCGCCATCGCCGACGAAGTGGCCGGGTATTGCAGCGACAGCACCCCGCTGATGGTGTTCGCAGGATGGGGGAAAAACGGTGCGGACGCCCTCGAAACCGCCCGTCTGCTGGCCTCCCGTGGATATACTCCGGAGGTTTACCTCTTCAACATCGGAGGCAATCGATTGTGCCCCGAATGCAAGCTGATGCGCGATCGCTTGGCCGCGTGCGAAGCTTCGCACACACTGCACGAGGTGACCGGCGAAACGCCTTTCACCTTCCCCGAACCCCCGGCGGACACAATCATCATCGATGGGATTTTTGGCAGCGGACTCAACCGCCCCATGCCGAGGCCATTCCAGCTTTTGGCTCAAAATCTCAACTGCAGCGGAGCTTTCATCATCTCCATAGACCTTCCCTCGGGATTGCTCGATGGATTCAACGGCGATACGCCACGCAACGACATGGTGCACGCCGGGCTGACCTTAGCTCTGGGAGCACCGCGTCTGTCTTTCTTCATCGAGGACAATGCCGTGGCCGTAGGACAATGGAAGTTGCTCGACATCGGCCTCAACAGTACAGCCGTACGTAATGCCCCCCTCTCTTACTGGATGGTGCAAGGCAAGGACGTACGGCGCTACCTGCGACCGCGCGACCCATGGTCCAATAAGAGCAACTACGGCGATGCACTCATTGCCGGCGGAAGCCACGGCATGGGCGGCGCCGCCGTCTTGGCGGCTCGCGGATGCCTGCGTTCCGGTGCCGGAAGGTCACCGTCTACGGCCCCCAAAGCCTCTATGACACCGTACAATGTGCCGTGCCTTCGGCCATGATGCGTGCCGACAGCGGCCGGGAACACCTTACCGATATCCCGCACGAATCGCATTACAGTGCCTTCGGCATAGGCCCGGGACTCGATGTCAACGATGATACGGCCGAAGCCGTGGGCCGTTTTCTAAAGACAATGAGCGCCGCTCCACGCCCCGTGGTGGTGGACGCCGGAGTACTGGGATGCATCGCCGCACGCCCGGCCATGCTGGAGTACCTGCCTATGATGTCCATACTCACTCCGCACATCGGCGAGTTTGACCGTATCTTCGGCAAACAGTTTTCGCACGAGGCAAGACTGAAAAAAGCCATTGAGATCGCAAAATACTACCAAATCATCATAGTGCTCAAAGGCCGATACACAGCCATAATACGCCCCGACGAAAAGGTATTTTTCAACACCTCGGGCACACCGGCTATGGCCACACCCGGCAGCGGAGACGTCCTCACCGGCATTATGACCGGCTTCCTGGCCCAAGGCTTCAAGCCCGAAATGGCCGCATTCCTGGCGTGCTACATCCACGGCATTGCCGGAGAAATAGCAGCCGAGAACCATGGCGAATATGGTGTTACGGCCGAAGATATAGCCGCCAATGTCGGACGCGCCATAGCGCTTGTAGCCAACGCCGAATAATCCTTTCCAGACATTACATCACCCGACAATAGTAAGACTTATGCACAACTTACGCACAGCTATCACGTCCATGGCGATATGCGCCGCCCTTGTCACGGCAGCACAGACCACACGCAGCTTCACCGCCGACAAAACCAACGAATACGCACTGGTATACAGCCTTCCGCGCACCGTCCTCGACATCACCATAGAGACCGCGCACACGGCGACACTTCCCGGCGAATTCAGCAATTACGCCAAACGCTATCTGGGCATCACCGATGCCATCACCACCCCATCCAATAGCGTGCGCGTCAAAAGCGTCACCATAATTCCGCGCGGTATACCCGGAGGCGCCGACAGCCGCTGGCAAGTACAGTTTAAAAACGGCAGCGCTGCCTCAATGCTGCTCACCGGAACCGGAATACCCCTGGCGGTGAACACCGACAGCATCGCCTCTACAAATGCCGTGACCCTACCCGTGGTCGTGGATGCAGCGCCCACCCCACTGGAAAGTGATGCGGCACGTCAAGCCGTTACACAAGACATGACGCGCAGCTCATCCATATCCAAGAAGGCCGAATTGGCCGCCCAACGCATCTTCGAACTGCGCGAGACACGCTCGGACCTACTCAGTGGCAATGCCGACAACCCGCCGGCCGATGGCAAGGCCATGCAATTGGTTCTGGACAACCTCGCGGCGCAAGAAGCCGCTCTAACTGCAATGTTTGCCGGCACGACACAGACGTACACACGCGTGACCACTCTCACATATACACCCGGCACAGCGGAGAGTCGCGAAATTCTGGCTCGGGTATCGCCCACCGAAGGCATAGTACCTGCCGATGACCTCAGCGGCGCCCCAATATACATATCGCTGACAAATATCGCTAAGGCCGAGATGCCCGTCACCGAAAAAGGCGAACCGAAGCGCTTTCCTAAAGGCGGATTGGCTTACACCATACCCGGCACAGCATCGGTCACCCTGACGTACGACGGAGCTACCATCACGCACAAAGACCTGACACTGGCACAATTGGGCGTAGTCTTCGGAATCAATCCCGCCCTATTTAGCGATAAGAAAGCCCCCGCATACGCGACTTTCGACCCCACGACCGGAGCCATCACGGCATTAGGCGCCATAGAGTGACACCCGTATATTTGAGAGTATGAAGCAACACGCCTATATCTGTATAGATTGGCTCGCGATGACTTCTACAATTAAGGCTCGTACACATCGGCATACCCCAAAAATTATCTGACTTTTTGGAAAACAAAAAAAATTAGACTAATTCCAAAATTATTTTCATTCCACTATTGCATATTTCAACAAAGGTGCGTAACTTTGCGCTGTACAAACGGCCGTCATAAACGGCCGAAGCACAAAATCCTCACATACAAATCTTTATCAAATCATCAAAAAAAGCACGATTATGAAAAAGAAATTTATCTGCACCGTATGCGGATACGTATACGAAGGCACCGAAGCTCCTGAGAAATGCCCGCTGTGCGGCGCTCCTGCCTCCAAATTCAAAGAGATGGAAGAAACCGGCGCACTCGAATTTGTCACCGAACACGAAATCGGCATCGCCGCAGACACCGACGAACAAATGAAAACAGACCTGCGTACACACTTCAACGGCGAATGCTGCGAAGTGGGCATGTACCTGGCCATGTCGCGTCAGGCCGACCGCGAAGGTTATCCCGAAATTGCCGAAGCCTTCAAGCGCTACGCTTTCGAAGAGGCCGAACATGCGTCCAAATTTGCCGAGCTACTCGGTGAAGTAGTTTGGGACACCAAGACCAACCTCGAAAAGCGTATGGCCGCCGAAGCAGGTGCCAACGCCGACAAGATGCGCATCGCTCGACGCGCCAAAGAACTCAACCTTGACGCCATCCACGACACCGTACACGAAATGGCTAAGGACGAAGCACGCCACGGCCAGGGTTTCCAAGGCCTGTACAATCGCTACTTCAAGAAGTAAGCGACAAAAATCCATACACACAGAGAGGGCGCACTCCATTACGGAATGCGCCCTCTCTGTATTTTCGGCATCAATCAGTCCTCGGACTCGGACAAAGGCGGAACAGTATCGCGGAAGGCACGTGGGAGGCCACGTACCACGCAGTTGTAGCTGTGTCGAATAAGGCTGCGCAACAATGGCGAAGGCACGGCAGCGGCCAGACCCACGTCGTTCCAATGGCGTTTATTCATATGCCATGCCGGACGTATGGCCTCATAGTACTCGCGCAACTTCTCGGCATAATCCGGGTCGCATTTCAGAGACACACGCGTAGTGTCAACGAGATTCAGCATTGCAAAAATCTTTCCGCCCACGCGCAAGGTCACAACATCATCGCCGAACGGCATGTCCTCGGTCGCAAAAGGCAGCGACAAGCAGTATTCGTGTACTTCCAAAATATCCATGATAGATAGTGTTTTATATTGTTCAAAGCATTACTCATCGAAGGACATCTCCCATCATTGAATCATCGCCGCCGATGCATCCGACTGATGCGACGGGCAATGTCATTCAATAAAGGTCTATTGCTTCCCTCATCCAAGGCAAAAATCCGTATCTATCAGGACTTTGCCTCGTACCGAGACACCTAAGGCTCCCGCATGTCATGAAGACCGGGGAGCCTTAGAGCGCTCTTTTCAGGGCCTGTGATGCGTTATGCGTTGTTACTTTACAAACTTCTTGACAATCACCGTGGCATTGTGGCCGCCGAAACCGAAGGAGTTGGACAAGGCCGCACGCACTTCGCGTTTTTGAGCCTCATTGAAGGTGAAATTGAGGTTGTAATCTATTTCGGGATCATCGTCACCCTCGGCGTGGTTGATTGTCGGGGGTACGACATCATCACGTACAGACAACAGCGAGAACATGGCCTCCATAGCGCCGGTAGCGCCCAAAAGGTGTCCGGTCATGCTCTTGGTCGAAGAAATATTGAGACGATAAGCATCTTCGCCGAAAAGCTTAATGATGGCCTTGGCTTCACTGATGTCACCGACACCGGTGCTGGTGCCGTGTACGTTGATGTAGTCGATATCTGCGGGTGTCATCCCTGCATCATCGAGAGCGTTCTGCATAGACAGTATCGCGCCCAAACCTTCGGGATGTGTCGCTGTGATATGGTATGCGTCCGCACTCATGCCGCCGCCGGCGACTTCGCCGTAAATCTTGGCGCCACGTGCCAGAGCGTGTTCCATTTCTTCAAGTATCAGTACCACCGAACCTTCTCCGATGACGAAGCCGTCACGCGAAGCCGAGAAGGGGCGCGAAGCCGTTTCGGGGCTGTCGTTGCGTGTCGACAGGGCATGCATCGAGTTGAAACCGCCCACGCCAGCGGGGAAGATGGCAGCCTCGGCACCGCCTGTAACCATAGCATCAGCCTTGCCCAGACGGATAAGGTTGAAAGCGTCGATAATGGCGTTGTTTGACGAGGCGCAGGCGCTGACCACACCATAGTTAGGGCCATGGTAGCCGTATTCCATGGACACATGGCCGCTGGCGATATCCGCAATCATTTTGGGAATGAAGAACGGATTATACTGCGGGCCGTTTTGCTCGCCGTGAACTGCATAATATCCGGCTTCCTCCTCAAAGGTGTGCAGGCCACCAATACCGGCAGCGATGATTACGCCTACGCGGTTTTTGTCTATAGCGCCTTCGGTCTCGATACCGGCATCAGCAACTGCCTGGCGAGCTGCATAGAGGGCATACTGGGCATACAGGTCAAGCTGGCGCAGTTTCTTGCGGTCAAAGTATTCGGCCGCATTGAAGTTCTTGACTTCGCAGGCAAATTTGGTCTTGAACTGCGATGCGTCAAAATGGGTGATGGGCGCGGCGCCGCTGACACCGGCCAACGCGGCACTCCAAGTGGTGTCTACGTCGTTACCTAAAGGAGTGATGGCTCCAAGTCCCGTAACTACTACTCTCTTGAGTTCCATGAAAGATTTATCGTATATGTACTGATTAGACTTTATATGACAAAAGTTGCCGCAAGTCCGGACCTATATCCCCGGAAAGTCGCGATGCTTTTGCTATTACCTGTCGGAGCATTACGCTCAAGGCAATGTCCGCAAGGTTGTGTGTTCTTGTTGTTACCGACCAAATGTACGCCCCGGACGTCGTGGGGCACCCGGGGCGACATAGGCGGTTATTTTGTGTCGAATGTGGTGACCGTCGTCAAACAGCTATTATTGAGCTGCTTCGATGTATTTGATGGCGTCGCCTACAGTCTGAATCTTCTCAGCTTCCTCATCGGGTATCTTGATGCCGAATTCCTTCTCAAACTCCATGATGAGGTCCACGGTGTCGAGCGAGTCTGCGCCCAGGTCTGTGGTGAATGCTGCTGCGGGGGTTACTTGGCTTTCGTCAACGCCGAGTTTGTCAACGATGATGGTCTTCACGCGATCTGCGATTTCTGACATAATCTTTTAGTGTTTAATTAGTAATGTTCTGTTTTAGCGGTGCAAAGTAAGCTAAAATATTCTAAATAACGAAATTTTTCGCTATTATAAACTGTGAAAAAATGTAAAAGACGTATCTAACGCCCTGAAATACGAGTTTCTTGGCCGATGCATTCTTTCGCAATCGTCTCGCCGTTTCAGACAACTGTCATTGAGACTTTGCTCGCAGTTTCACTGCAGCTGTGTTCACAGCTACTATCGCGGAGTGCACCGACCTCTATTTCGCTTTATATGCCATAGGCGTGTCCGCGGCCTGCTAAGGCTCGCGAACATGCCTATGGCAATAGTGTCATTATCTTACTTGGCGGGGACTTCCCAGGTGTCGCCGGCGAGGATCATGTCGCGCAGGCAGGTGAAACCGTGGGCGGCTTTCACCTCATCTACCTGTTGGCCGACAGCCGTCTCGTAGCTGGGGCTCTCGACATCGCGGATGACGCCGACTGCAAGGGGTAGCGTCATGCCGTCCATCATGGCCAGCTGCTGGTGCAGGAAGTTCGAGGGGGTGTGGGCGTCGTGTACCAGGACATCGTCCATGGTGTAGCCGTCTTGGCCGATAGTGACAGCCTTGAGCAGGAATCCATCGCGTACAAGACCCTTGTCGCCGTTGGCGCCGAAGATCATCTTCTGTCCGTGTACCAAGTGAATGGTGCGGTCGGCACGGACGGTACGGTCGGTAATGGCGTTGTGGATGCCGTTATTGAAGATTACGCAGTTTTGCAGAATCTCGACCACCGAGGTGCCTTTGTGGCGTGCTGCGGCCACCATGACTTCCTGCGAGGTCTTGAGTTCGACATCAATACTGCGAGCAAAGAATGTACCGCGAGCGCCGAACACCAGTTCGGCCGGGATAAACGGGTCTTCTGTCGTGCCGTAAGGCGATGACTTGGATACGAAACCGCGAGCGCTCGTAGGCGAGTACTGTCCCTTGGTCAGACCATATATCTTATTATTGAACAGCACAATATTGATATCTATATTGCGTCGTACGGCGTGGATAAAGTGGTTGCCGCCGATGGCAAGTCCGTCGCCGTCACCCGAAATCTGCCATACGGTCATCTCGGGATTGGCAACCTTGAAGCCTGTCGCGATGGCGGCTGCACGTCCGTGGATGGTATGGAAACCATAGGTGTTCATGTAATAGGGCAGACGGGACGAGCATCCGATGCCGGAGATGACGGCAGTGCGGTAAGGCGGTACGCCGACTTCGGCCATGGCCTTGTGCAGGGTGTTGAGGATGGCGTGGTCGCCGCAGCCGGGGCACCAGCGCACGGCCTGGTCACTTTTGAAGTCCGCGGGTGTATATGCCGGGGTATTCTCTTGTGTTTGCATTATCTTATATGATTAAGTGGCTGGTGTGACTTATTTTTCTTTGGAAAGGTTGAGACGGACGCCATCAATGACTTCGCTGACAAGGAAGGGCTGACCTTGTATCTTGTTGATGCGCTCGATGCGTACATCGGGGAACTTGGCTTGCAGGTAGTCTGCAAACATTCCTGTATTGAGCTCGGCCACAATCACGCGACGGTAGCGGCGCAGCACCTCGGCTGTATTGGCGGGCAGCGGGTTGATGTAGCGGAAGTGCGCCAAGTCCACGGGAGTACCTTGTTTGGTAAGTTCCTCGGCAGCTGTGCGCAGGTGTCCGTAAGTGCCGCCCCAGCCTACAAGCAGGGTATCGGCCTTGCCGTCGCCGTAAACCATGACTTCGGGGATATCCTTAGCGATATTGGCTATTTTCTGACGACGCAGCATCACCATTTTCTCGTGGTTGACCGGGTCGGTGGAAATTGCGGAAGTATTGGCGTCTTTTTCGAGACCACCCAAACGATGCTGCAAACCTTCGGTACCCGGGATGGCCCAGTAGCGCACCAAGGTCTCGGGGTTGCGCAGGTAAGGACGCCACGAGCTGTTGCGCAGGTGCTCGGGCACGAAGTTGGGACGTATTTCGGGATACTCACCGGCTTCGGGAATGCGCCACGCGCTCGAGCCGTTGGCGATGAATGCATCCGTGAGCAGGATGACCGGAGTCATGTGCTCGATGGCGATACGACATGCTTCGAAAGCCATGGTGAAGCAGTCCGTAGGCGAAGCGGCAGAGAGTACCACTATGGGCGACTCACCGTTACGGCCATACAAGGCCTGCATCAGGTCGGTTTGTTCAGTCTTGGTAGGAAGGCCGGTAGAAGGTCCGCCGCGTTGCACGTCAATGACCACCAAAGGCAATTCGGCGATGACGGCAAGACCTATGCCCTCACTCTTGAGCGCCAGACCGGGGCCGGAAGTGGAAGTCACTGCCAGATTGCCGGCAAACGATGCGCCTATGGCCGAGCATACGCCGGCAATCTCGTCTTCCATTTGGCAGGCCTTGACACCAAGATCTTTACGCTTGGCAAGTTCATGCAGGATATCAGTAGCCGGAGTGATGGGATACGAGCCGAGGAACAACGGGCGTCCGGACTTCTCGGAAGCCATAATCAGCCCCCAAGCGGTCGCAGTATTGCCATTTATGTCAGTGTACACGCCCGGACGCGGATCTTCGGTCTCGATACGGTATGTCGACATCGAGGCATGTGTATTGTGTCCAAAGTCATAGCCGGCCTGCACCACGGCGCAGTTGGCCTTGGCTATAGCCGGTTTCTTGGCAAATTTCTTGGAAATATAGTGGCAGGCAGCCTCTATGGGGCGGTCGAAGAGCCAGCATACGACGCCTAAGGCGAAGATATTACGGCACTTGAGTATGGACTTGTTGTCCATGCCGCTGTCGGCCAAGGCCGCACGCGTCATTGTGGTTACGGGCACTTCGAGCACCTGTGCCGGGTCTATACCCAACTCGGTATACGGGTCATTGGTGGCGAACAGCGCTTTACGCAAATCCGCCTCGCCGAAACTGTCGCTGTCGACGATAATGATGCCGCCGCTCTTGAGGAAGCGCACATTCTGTTTCAACGCTGCCGGGTTCATAGCCAGCAGCACATCGCACCGGTCACCGGGGGTGTGGACTCCGCGGCCTACCGACACTTGGAAGCCGGAGACGCCGCTAAGCGAGCCTTGCGGCGCACGTACCTCTGCCGGATAGTCAGGGAAGGTGGACACCTCGTTGCCGACGCCGGCGGATACATTGGTAAAGATGTTGCCGGCAAGCTGCATGCCGTCGCCACTGTCGCCGGAAAAACGCACGACGACCTTGTCGAGGACTTTGACGTTGGTTTTGTCTAACATGGGGTTGTAATACTTACTCTTTTGACTATATGATTGTTATAGTGTCAAAATATGTGGAAATGAGGTTGTATGGTTGGATTATCGTCTGTTTGTGTCGCCAATACAAGCATTTTGCAAGCAGAAGTCCACTCCCGAACAGGCTCCCAAAGTGCTTTGCCGACGTTTTGCCATCCGAAGGCGCGTTCAAACACCCTCGTTAGACGCCACAAAGATACAAACTTTTCTCGGCAAAACCAACATCCATGTTTTTTAGCATAATTCACTTCCGAGTGTTTATTCGTCCATTGCCCATAGGTCAATTTCACCGTTTATTTTGCATTTTGGGCATATAGACCAAGCCGTACTCTGCAACACAAGCCGGCCATGCTCATTATTATCGTAACTCACCACCATAGAACGCTGTCGCCAATTCCTTGATGCCGAGTGGGGTGTCAGACTCCGCCGCGAAGCACGTGGCCATCGCCGATGTACGCGCGCAGGGACGTGCGCCGTGTGCGCCCGGGACGCATCCCGGCGGAAACCGGTGCCACGGATGTCTCGTAGGACGTATACAGGTGGTTGCGTGTAATCATCTGGCCTGAAATCACAGACTTTTGAGAACTATTATTTGTGTGACTACTTATCGGCATATGGGAATAGCACCTTGTAAAATACTTCCGGATTGTCAAACTTGTATGGAGCTATGCGTTCATCGTCAGGCACTGATGTGAGCGGTTTGGAGGGGTCTTTAGAAACATAGTCAACAAACATAATAATACCGGTAAATCTACTGATGAATTTTGCTTTCATCATACACAATACAGCTTTGTTTGTCGGTGGATTAAATGGTACGACATAGAAATTCTTGTATGGACTTTTTTTGAGGTCATCCTTATCCCAAAAGCCTATCCGTTCATACATCCACCATCGCTTTGTATGAACCCACTCAAAAAAGTTCATATACCCATCATAAATAATTTTTGCGTCATTTCTTATTCCCCCTATTGGTATAGGCCCTGGGTAGCTCATGTTCTCAAGAAAAAAAACGCCGGATGTTGCTATGGTCAGATAGCAATATGGGGATTTTATTAATTCTTTTTCTGTGATATTATAGGAGAGATTGGCTTTGTCAATGTCTACTATAATGTATGGGTGTAATGTCTTTTTGCCAAGCAGGAAAGTCATATTTGCTTGATATACTGTGTCTAATGGATAAAAGTTAACACCACCATCATCATTAAAAAAGCGATTAGTTAAACCTTCCGGATACTCATCCGGCGTAACCTTATCTTTAATTAATACTGTCTGTGTAAAACACATAATAACACTTATAAACATCACCATTGCAATAAATGTCCGTTTGTGTCTAATACTATTGAGCTTTTGTGACTTCATATTTCCATTCTATTTTTTTGATTTCTTCTTCATTATCCAAATGACCTTTGCCCACCTCTGTTTCATTCTCGTCTTTTGGAACAAAACCTGTAATGGCATTTTCAATCATTGCCTTTATTTCAGATATGGATACATCCTTTGTCCGTTCGGGAAAGTTCCCGAACGGATACATAAGACCGGCAATTGCAGAGTGTAATAGTCCCAAAGAGTGTCCTACTTCATGAGGTCCGGTAAGTTCTAGTCCGTCTGCTTCTGATATCTTTATCAACCTGTTTGAATACGATCCCGCAGAAACCGTATTTTCCTTGTCGTTGGGAATATTTGGCACAATCATGTACGCATTGCCGACATTATCCCCCACCATTGCATTACTAATCGAATTTAATTTGTCGCGTTCTTCCCCGGCTACTATAAGTGGCTCAACCTCGTGGTATGTCAGCGCGAAGTTGACCGTGTAGCCATCCATCGTGTATTGTCCGCTGAGGTCGTTCCAAAAGCCTATGGCGGCTGTTACTGACCCGGCATCACTTTTATACGCATAGTAGTCGGCCGAGATTGTGATTGTCTGCTCTTCGTGGTTCACTTTCACGTGGTAGTCATTGCCCGAATCATCTCCGTATCGTATCGGATTTCCGCCACAGAACAGGTATGGGGACTGGTCGGGATGCTTTTCGCATAACTTGTCCATGCTATTGAACCGTGTTTCAGAGGAAACGAACATGCGTGCGCCGTAGACGTACTCGCGCAGGCCATCGCGGCGGACGTATTCCTTACCGCCGTAAAGGTAGGGGTTAGAGGACGTGGATGCGGTGGCGGTATTGCTTGTCGGGGCAGACATCGGCAGGTCGGGGCCTGCGATGCCGATGGTGGCAGCGGCGGAGGGGTCGCGGTGGGGTTCGCCGTAGGGATAGTAGGTGGCGGACTGGACGAGGGCGCCGTCCGAGCGGATGACGGCGATGTTGCTGCCGAGGTAGTCGGTGACGTAATAGTGGGGGACGAGGTTGGCGTCGAAGTAGCCGCCACGGTCGTATTCGTCAGCTGACGCCGTTAGCGAGGACGTGCGGCATACCGATGCAAATTCCTCGAGTTCGCTATACGTTATGCCGCAGCGGTACTTCGCCACCTGCCGCCCGCCGAACATCGGCGATATGCGGCTAAGCCCATTGGCGACATCGGAACGCCGCATACTGGCGGCATTCAAAGGCATCTGCTTCGCTGTTTGCGAGATTATCATATTTGACGGCATTATGCGGAGCTATTTGTCCGCGTAAGGGAAGAGTACTTTGTAGAACACTTCCTCGTTTTCGAATTTATATGGTTTGATATATTCTCTTTTGGGTAGTTGTTCCGGCGTAAGTGGCCTTGATGGATCCGTGGAAATGTAATCAATATGAGGCGCAATGACTCCCGTATATCGATTTATCAATTTCGCTTTCATCATACATAACACTGCCTTATCCGTTGGTTGGTCAAATGGTATGACATAGAAATTCTTGTATGGGTTCTTTAGCTCTTTCTTATTTATATATTGTATGGGAGTATACAATGTCCACTCTTTTGACTCTAAGACATCGAAAAAGCCCCAATTACCAAAGTCAATAATTGTATCTCCGACTGATCCTATGGGCGCTATTGGAGAATCCGGAACGGAACACATATAATCAAGATATATATATCCCTGTGTAGCAATGGACAGATAACAATAAGGCGATTTCATCAAATCCTTTTCAGATATATTATATGGTATATTTGCCTTGTCAATATCAACCACTATAAATGGATGGAGTGTTTTCTTTCCCAGCAAGAATGTCATATTTGCTCGATACACTGTATCAAGGATATACATGTTAATCCCTCCGTCTTCATTAAAAAGTCCGGCTGTGACTCCGAATGGATAGTTCTGTGGAGTAGGATTGTCTCTCACCCATACTTTCTGCGTGAAACATGCAATAATACTTGAGAACATAATCACGAACAAAAGCACCCTTTCATTAATGTCTTTTTTCAACTTCATATTTCCATTCTTTTGCCTCTATTTCAGCTTTATTATCCAAATGGCCTTTCCCGGCTTCATTCCCTTTATCATCCTTAGCAACGACTCCGGTCATCGCATTCTTGAGCATCAATTTAATATCATCCTCAGATACAATTTTTGTTCGTTTGCCGTCATTTCCAAAAGGATACATAATACCTTTATCTGAATGCTGCAAACCCAACGAATGTCCTACTTCGTGCGCGCCTGTAAGTTCAACAGCATTCGTCTTTGAAATACTTATCGCCCTACTGCCATATGCACCCGCAGTAATATTTTCATTACTCCCACTATTGGGGTCACCACTAATCTTAGAAACAGTCATATACAAATTACCGACTTTATCTTCAAGCATTGCATTCCGAATTGAACCACTTTGATTGGCTACTTTACCCTCTGAAGTCGTAAGTGGTTCGACTTCGTGGTATGTCAGAGCGAAGTTAACCGTGTAGCCATCCATCGTGTATTGTCCGCTGAGATCGTTCCAAAAACCGATGGCGGCGGTCACTGATTGGGCATCACTCCTATAAGCGTAGTAATCTGCTGATATTGTGATTGTCTGCTCTTCGTGGTTCACTTTCACGTGGTAGTCATTGCCCGAATCATCTCCGTATCGTATCGGATTTCCGCCACAGAACAGGTATGGGGACTGGTCGGGATGCTTTTCGCATAACCTGTCCATGCTATTGAACCGTGTTTCAGAGGAAACGAACATGCGTGCGCCGTAGATGTACTCGCGCAAGCCGTCACGGCGGACGTATTCCTTGCCGCCGTAAAGGTAGGGGTTTGTTGTGGGAGAGGATGTGGCGGTGAGGTTTTTGGGCGCTCGGTGGGGCTCGCCGTAGGGATAGTAGGTGGCGGACTGGACGAGGGTGCCGTCCGAGCGGATGACGTTTGAACGATAATGCAGCGACAGCGGTATCGACACATCGCCGAAAGGCAGCAAGGCCGATGTATAGCAAAGAGTGTCAACCATGATATGCATTTCAGGTGTCTCCTCGCCAATCCATATCAAGTTGGAGCCATCAACAAGATAGCGCATACGCCGTCCGTCGATAATCTCGGATATAATAGTACGAACACTATCTCCGTCGTGCACGGATGTTGCGACATATCGCGGAGCAAGATTTAACCCGGCCTTGTCCAAGGTCGACACATCAGACAAATTCCACAATGAAGAACGTTCAGGTTCGGTCAACCCCACTCCACGGCATACAAACTGACTTGTGGCGACACTCGGTGATGCCCACCCATAAAACATCGTGAGTGTCAGCAAAATAGTGAACAAGTATCGCAAATATGACATAGATTTGAAAGGTGGCGTTAAGGCATTATCAAAACAATCACAAGGTGCTGATTGATGTGCTACTAACACATACATTGCAAATGTACCAACACTTTTTAATCACAGCAACCGCTTACTGTTAAAAATATTTAACAAAAAAGGCCACAAGCAATTAGTCGGTGCATAGATTTCTATTGCTGTCCGATAAAACCGGACCCATAGGTCTATTATGAGACTTCCGCGACCTTTTCAATAATCCGGAAAAGGACGGGGAAACATCCTTTCCGAAGCTTCCGGCGCACCTCCGAAACCATCTATTTTGACGAAGGAGGCTTGGAGATGTAAAACTCTCGGCTTGCCCACTGATTATCAGCAGCCGAGCCATGAAGTTTTGCTATATCCATCTTATCGAACAGCAATAACTTTTTCACTTACGGGCGATGTTCTTATAATAATTAGTCGTACCTTTGCATTCGTTTTTTGCACCAGCAACAATATTTATTATATGGATTTTTTTAAGGAGCTTTTTTCGCCCGGCAGTAATAGTATAGCATCCACGCTGATGCTTTACTCGTTTGTCATCGCCGTCGGCATATACCTGGGCAAGCGCAAATTGTTCGGCATATCGCTTGGAGTGACTTTTGTACTGTTTGTAGGCATTGTCATGGGATCGTTCGGATACTGCGTCGATGAAAACATCCTCAAATTTATTCGTGAGTTTGGTCTGATACTATTTATCTTCTCCATCGGCCTGCAAGTCGGCCCGGGCTTTTTCTCTTCATTCAAAAAAGGCGGGATGCGCCTCAACGGCCTTGCCGTGCTCTCTATATGCATTAGCGTTGTTATAGTCATAGGCATATACTTCTTAGGCAACGTAAACGATAAGGCCGCATTGGTAGGCATCATGAGCGGCGCCGTAACCAATACGCCCGGACTTGCCGCCGCCCAGCAGACTATCTCCGAGCTCACCGGCGACGGTGCACAGGTCAACACCATGGCTCAAGGATATGCCGCCGCTTATCCCCTCGGCGTTGTTGGCATCATCGCCGCCATGCTGGTCATACGCAGCATCTTCCGCATCAAGGTGGACAAGGAAGTGCAAATCATCGAAGAAGACGAGCGCAACTCCCAGCTCAAGCCATATATCTTGACACTGAAAGTCACTAACGCCCTTGTCGAAGGGCAGACGCTGATGCAACTACACAACATCATTTCGGCCAACTTCGTGGTATCGCGACTAATGAACGCCGAAGGCAAAGTCGTCATTCCGGTATCATCGACACAAATACACAGTGGAGACATATTACTGATCGTATGCTCGGCGCAAGATGTCGAATGTTTCCGCGCCGTCCTCGGCCACGAAGTGGATATCGACTGGGAGGCGACACAGACCCCGGTATTCTCGCGTCGTATAGTCATCACCAAGAGCGAATTCGATGGCGTGGCCCTTGGTAGCCTGCGTCTGCACAACGGCTACCGGCTCAACTGCACACGTGTCAACCGTGCCGGCGTAGACCTGCTGGCTACGGCCAACCTGCGCCTTCAAATGGGCGACCGTATCACTGTCGTTGGCGACCTGCAAGACATCGAGCATTTGGCCTCCCGACTGGGCAACTCGATGAAGCGCCTCAACCAGCCCAATCTCATCACCATATTCGTAGGCATAATCCTCGGCATTATACTCGGAAGCATCGACATAGGCTACGGCATGAAACTCGGACTTGCAGGAGGACCGCTCGTTGTGGCCATACTGCTCAGCCGTTTCGGCTACAAAGCCAAATTGGTCACCTACACCTCTTCTTCAGCCTCGCTGCTGCTGCGCGAACTTGGCATCTGTCTTTTCCTCGCATCCGTAGGCATCTCGGCCGGTAAAGGATTTGTCGAAGCGGTATTCAATTACACCGGTATGTGGTGGGTCATCTGGGGATTTATCATCACCGTGGTACCACTGATAATTGTCGGCGCTATTGCTCGCGGACGATATGGTATCAACTACCTCAGTATCATGGGTATGTTCAGCGGCGGATGCACCGATCCCCCGGCCCTGGCATACGCCACCAACACCACCGGTAACGATGAACCCGCCGTGGCCTACTCCACCGTCTATCCCTTGACGATGTTCCTGCGCGTAGTCGTTGCTCAGGCACTCATCCTGGCTCTACCCTAAGCCACAGACACATATATACCGACACAAACAGGCCCGGCGGCAATTCCGTCGGGCCTTTTATGTTCCGAGAATTTTGAGGACGGCAGAGGCGTGCATACGCCATATATGCCTACATTACCCTATATGCTCGTGCACCGTGGCGATGAGATCCTCGGCTTGATGCAATCCGGTGCCTCGCCACAGCTGTTTGCCATCCTTGAAAAGCATCAGAGTCGGTATCGACCGCACATTGTACATGGCCGCAGCCTCACTATTGCGGTCGACATCAATTTTGACGACACTAACGCTGTCGCCAAGACGCTGTTTGACATCCTCAAGAATGGGAGCCTGCATCTGACACGGCCCGCACCATGTGGCATAAAAATCCACAAGCACCGGCTTACTACCATTAATCAATTCATTGAAATCATTCATAATCAGTGTATTTTGCTTGTTTGTATTATTTGGACTCAGGCGTCTCGCTTCTGCACCTCGTTCGAGCATTTGAACCGTTCTTGCGACCGAACTACGGCACTTTCCCCTGACCATCAAACGCCGTAGACACTCGGAAAGTTCGTGCCACAGGCATCAAACAGCCATTTCCCCTAATACAATGCAAAAACTATGCCCACTCGGCGCGTTATCTTCCAAAAAATTCTTAACTTTGCATCGCCTAAGCGCCGCAAGACGCTAAAGCGATGGTCCGGTAGCTCAGCTGGATAGAGCATCTGCCTTCTAAGCAGACGGTCACGCGTTCGAATCGCGTCCGGATCACAATCTCGAAAGAGATGGAGTCTCCGACCGAATTACAACAATATCGCTTGTTTAGTCGTACATGACGCGTCACACGCGACTGCACACAGAAGCGGGGTGTAGGTTCATTAGCCTGACACCCCGCTTCTGTGTGTGGTATATACAACGATGCGGCTACTTTTTCAAGCGCACCTCGTAGAGGTCGTTGCGGCGATCTTTGAGATTCTTGACGCTGCCGTATGTATGCAAGTGGTTGAGCCGGTCGAGGTCAACGTCACTCACGAGTATCATCTCGGTATTAGGAGTGGCCTCGGCACGTGTGCCGTCGGTGGGGAAATAGAAGTCGCAGGGAGTGAACACACCCGACTGGGCATATTGGATGTCCATGTTGTGGACGCGCGGCAGGTTGCCCACGCTTCCGGCAATGACGACGTAGCATTCATTTTCGATGGCACGCGCATGTGCGCACACTTTGACGCGTGAATAAGCGTTTTGTGTGTCCGTCAAGAAAGGCACAAACAATATTTGCATGCCCTCGGCCGCCATCAAGCGCGACAATTCGGGAAATTCAACATCATAGCATATCAGTATGCCTATACGGGCGCAATCGGTCTCAAAGGTCTGTATCTTGCTGCCTCCGCACAGGCCCCAACTCTTGATTTCGTCAGGTGTAACATGTATTTTTTCATACGACTCGTACGAGCCGTCGCGGCGACACAAGAAACCCACATTGTACAGGCGTCCGTCCTCCTTCAACTGCGGCATCGACCCGGTGATAATATTGATGTTGTAGCTTATGGCGAGCTTTACAAAGCGGCTGCGTATTTCCTCTGTATATTGTGCCAATCCGCGTATCGCCTCCGACTCGCTCTCATCGTTGAAACGCGACATCAACGGGGCATTGAAGTATTCGGGGAATAGGATGAAGTCACTCTGGTAGCCGGACACGGCATCAACAAAAAACTCAATCTGCTCGAACAAGTCGTCTATGGTATGGTACGAGCGCATCTGCCACTGCACCAAGCCCACACGCACCGAGGTCTTTTTGCTTACCACGTCCTGCGACGGCGCTTGATAATAGATATTGTCCCATTGCAGCAGGCAAGCATAGTGCTTCGACTCCTCATCGTTAGGCAGATAGTTGCGCATCACCTTGCGCACGTGGAAGTCATTGGACAGTTGGAATGTCAAGACCGGGTCAAAGATTTCCTTCTGCCGCACCTTGTTTATATACTCTTTTGGCCGTAATTTGTCGGCGTATTTGTAGTAGTTGGGGATGCGTCCGCCAAACATTATAGCCTTGAGATTGAGCGATTCGCAAAGATCCTTGCGGTATTCGTACATACGACGTGCGAGACGCAATCCACGATACTGCGGATGTATAAACACTTCTATTCCGTAGAGAATATTGCCATGCGGATTGTGTGTACTGAACGTTTCGTTGCCGGTCACCTGTGCATAGGTGTGGTCGTTCTTCACCAGATTGTAATCGACAATCAGCGAAAGGGCACAGCCCACAATCTTGTCATCGACGACGGTCACTATCTGACCCTCGGGGAAGATGTCTATCAGCTTCTTAATCTGCTCGCGGGTCCAAAAAACATCGCTGCCGTCAGCGTATACGCGCGTAAACGATTGCGACAGCTGCTCATAATCTTCCATCTGAAGATTACGAATCAATACTTTGTTGATTTTTATTGAGTCTTCCATTTCGGCGACGAAATTACAGTGAAATTCAGACCTGGGCAAATGTTTCGGCAAAAAAATGGGGAACGCTCGTACCAAAAGTGCAACTCCGCCGCCCATTAGTCCGCATAAGCACCTGATAGTACGCAAATTACAGCATCGACACCCGACGCGCAATTAACTATAATTTCGCAAATTCGGCAGAAATGCGTACCTTAGCAGCGCATGACAAAACAGCATACGGACATTGTAGCGTGATTGACTGACGCGTAGGCGTGACTGCCGACGCGCGGCACACAAAGATTTATCGCTATCGGAAGACGATTGATCCTCCGACTGTGATGTTGTCATATACTTACAAATCACCTAAAAAGACTCACAATACAATGTACCAATCAAATACAAGCAATAACCGTATCGACAGCAACAGCAACGACGCAACCGAAATCGAGTCCACGAAGGCCTCACAACCCGAAGGCCGTACATCGCACAACGAGGACGATTCGTCCATACACGACTTTGACTTCGCACTTATATGCGAGTACTTCGCATCCATCGACCGCCAAGGCCCGGGCAGCGATGAGGCCACACGCCGCGCCCTGAGCTTCGTACCGAATATTGATGCATGCAGCCGCATCGCCGACATCGGCTGCGGCACCGGCAGTTCGACACTATTACTGGCCGCCGATACCGGGGCACACGTCACTGCCATCGACCTTTTCCCACAGTTCCTGACACGACTATCCGAGCGCGCCAAAGCTGCCGGAGTGTAAGAGCGTATCACCACCGCAGCCGCATCTATGGACGCACTTGACTACGCCGAAGCGTCTTTTGACCTGCTGTGGTGCGAAGGTGCCATCTACAACATCGGCTTTGAAAACGGGCTGCGCTCTTGGCGCCCAATGCTCAAAGACGGAGGCTATATCGCCGTCACCGACGCCACCTGGCTCACCGACAGACGTCCGGCCGAAGTCGAGACATTCTGGCACGATGCCTACCCCGGCATCACCGATATAGCCGGCAATATAGCCGCAATACAACGCTGCGGATACACGCCCGTGGCGGCTTTCGTATTGCCGGACAAATGCTGGACTACAAACTTCTACGAGCCCCAACGGCAAGCGCAAGACATCTTCCTGTCGCGCTACGGAGACGACAAGACGGCGCAAGCACTTGTCGCCAACCAGAGGCACGAAGCCGAGATATTCAGCCGTTTCCATCAGCACTACGGTTATGCCTTTTACATAGCACGTAAGAGCTGATCGCCCGTCCGCATCCCCGTGCCGCCGTACTCATCCCACGGCGACACGGGATACACAACGCGCCTGTACGACTTATGGCACAGGCGCGTTTTTTTAAGTGCGCTCAGTCCGCACATCCTTAATGCAGCCCCCACCCACTTCATCCGCGCCGTGAAAGGCATAGTCTTGAGCAATAGGCCGTCAAGTACCATATAGGCCGAACCGATTTTGCTCGAAAATGCAACAACGACATTGCGTAGCGACATAAAGCCCATAGCCATATTGGCTATTGACGCCCCGACATTGAGGTACGGCGCTACGCTCGACACCAACGACCCTATCTTTGCCCTCAGCGCTCCCATCTCGTTTGCCAGCTGCTTCTGCTTTCCGGCGTCCGTCTGTGCCAGCGCCTTGTTCATCTCGCCGACATTGTCGGTGATAATCTGTGCCAGCATCGCCGCACGCTCCTGCTCGTTGCCGTTCTTGATGGCCGCTTCCTGCGCTTCCGTGAACGTGATACCCACGCGCCGCAGTGCCGAGGTCATGCCCATCATTGCCTTGCCCATAAGGTTAGCCACATTGACGGCGTCCCCGGCTTCAGCGCTAAAACCGCGCTGCTGCGCCACAAGGTTATTCATCGCCGGGATAAGCACCTCAAGCGATGATTTTTGATACAGGAACGTGGCCAACTGTTGCGCCCCTGCACGCTGCACCCCTGCCGAAATAATACCGAGGTCGGCCTGTGCGCTCGTCAGTCGCTTTATCGATGCAATTTCCTCGTCCGTGGACTTCATGCGCTGACGCATAATGACCTCCAGACGCGTTGCGTTCAGCTCGGCATTGGAATACGCCGATGCCATCGATTGAACTATGCCATTCAATCTCTCTATTGAGACTATAGACGCGCTTAGGGTTGTGGCCATCTGTTCCCATTTGGACTTTGCCCCCTCGAGTGACTGCTGCACGTTCTTAGTCACATTCTGCATCTCTTGCATGCCATAGATAGCCGACTTAATACCGCTACCATTAAATACCGTGCTTAGGCTTATCGTTATATTTTTTGCCATAATAATATTGGTCTATATGTCGTATTTGTTGGTCAAATGTTCTTATTTGCACCTGTATGCTTTGCTTTTCTTCATTATATTTTATATATTCGCGGCAAACTAATAGATACACGCCATGTTACTTTTAGCTGAAACATTGTCCGTTGGCGGCTTCTTATCCGCCCTTTGGAAGTTCTTCATAGGCCTGTTCGGCTTTACGTTGGAACATCCGTTTATATCTTTACTATTCATACTAATTGTAGTTGGACTTAGCAAAGTAAAGTTCTATGGTGACCACAGTGGGGACTTTGTCGGCGATTAAGCCATTATTCCCGCTATTCCCTTTTCATTAATTCCTCCACTCGCTCGCGTGTCGACGGCGTGTACTCGCGCTTGGACGCGGTGCGCTCCGGGGCGTCTATCTCCTCCAGCGGTATAAGCATCTTCGGCGTTACGCGCTTGGATGTGTGCGGCTGTATCAGTATCGCGCACGCCGTGCGCAATCTATTCCAGCGCGCCAAATCCTGCGCGTGTTGCCGCTTCGCATCCTCCTCCATACAAAGCTCGAACGCCCCCGGGCTTAGTCGCCTGAACGTGTCGAGCGGCATCCCGAGGGCGGTCAAAGCGTATGCTTGCAGTCGCAAGATGTCTATTTTTTCACCGTCGTCTTTTTTTTTGACCCTTTGGCATTCTCGGCGTTGACGGCCTCGCCCCAGCGCTGTATGTCCTCGGGCGTCACGCGCAGGGCAAATGTGCGGAAGTCCATATCAAAGGCGCGTCCGTCAGCCTCGGCCGTGGCGCGTACTTGGTAGTACAGCATACGGCACGCATCCGACAGCCCCGTAATCTCGTAGGCCTCCTTGCCCGTGGCCTCGCGGAAGTCCACAAGCGCGGCCATGGTCTGACGCACGGGGTACTCGGCCCCGTCTATCTTAATGATCGTCTCCATTGTCTTTGACATTAATCGCCCGAGAGTGTCGTGGTGGTCAGGCCTTAGATGGCTTGTAGGGGGGGTATATCTAGCGCCCGTGTCGGCACGACCCATTAATCTGATAATTGATACATTATCCCCTATACTGCGCGGGCGCAATGTATTGCGGCCCTACCGTGTCAACGATTTTGATACATTTCGTTGAGGCGCAGCTAATCAAACCTATTACAGCAAAAAGAGCTTAGCCAAGCCAAGAAATGCGACGATATTCTCATAAGAACGCCGCAAATTATGCGGCGTTCTTATGAGAATATTTGGTGATTAGGCGTTATTTAGCTAATTTTGTCGCAGAATATGCGACGTTTAGCCTCATTCATTGTCGCACATGAAATAAAAGCATTTATGTATATACACGAAAGAGACAATTGGACAAACTTCCGTTGGGATGCGTCCGAAGTATCAAAGATTCAGGAAATAGTCTGTCGTAAACAGGGTCTGCTTTACGGCAGACTAAGTTCGCTCGGCTTTGGCAGCAAACTCAGGGCAATGGCAGACAACCTGACACATGATGTGGTATATTCTTCCGAGATAGAAGGCATACATCTGAACGAAGATCAAGTGCGCTCCTCAATCGCCCAAAAGCTGGGAATAGAAAATGTGAAATACACAGCGCCATCACACTATATTGACTCAGTAGTGGGCGTAATGCTCGAAGCGATCCAAAACTATGACCAACCTCTCAGTAAAGAGAAACTATGCGCTTGGCAATCGGCTTTCTTTCAAACCGGTCTCAGTGAAGGCCGACAAATTGAGATTGGACAGTATCGCACGAATGAGGAGCATATTGTCAGCGGTATGTTCGGCAGAGAGAAGATACATTATATAGCGCCTTCTCCTAATCGTGTAGAAAGCGAGATGCAAAAGTTTATAGAATGGTTTGATGGCGGAGATACTGTCGGTAGCGTCATCCGTTCTGCCATAGCACACTTCTGGTTTGTATGCATTCATCCTTTCGAAGATGGCAATGGCCGACTGGCTCGAATTCTCTCCGACATGCTTTTGGCTCGTGGAGAGAATAGCGAATTGCGTTTCTACAATATCTCATCTCAGATCAATAAGGATAAAAAACACTATTACGACATACTGGAACGTATGCAACGTGGCGATGGCAACATCACGGAATGGCTGGTATGGTATATAAATAAATTGATTGATGCTTTGGACAATGCAGAAGCCATAGTCACCACCATCTTGAACAAGAGCTTCTTCTGGCAGAAGGCAGGACTCATACCGATGACAGAACGACAGACACAGATGCTCAATCTCTTCTTAGACGGCTATGAAGCAAAGATAACATCAAAGACCTGGGCTTCGTTAGCTAAGTGCTCCAAAGACACCGCCATACGTGACATACAAGACCTTGTAGCCAAAAACATCTTGATAGAGGATATTCCCGGAGCCAAGCGTCCGAGCTATTCTATTGTCTATGATGCGGAGGATCTAACGCAATATTTTTCCAATGTGCGTATTATCCAAGAGAATGGCACATCATATCTCAAAGCCGTATTCAAAGGTCATCGAAAGATAAGTGAAAGGATACTGACGCTCGATGCCGAACGTTATCAAAAAGGCGATCTGCCACTATCAAATATGCTCAACAAGTATTGCTCGTATTTGAT
>ERZ1031078.5-NODE-5-length-64575-cov-8.516662_pt1 | contig 64575 bp, 50 predicted proteins | sample MGYA00518179_ERZ1031078 | MGnify/ENA primary metagenome ERZ1031078 (study PRJEB33719, sample SAMN04261274) | wastewater metagenome | biome: rural village; feature: human; material: feces | host: Homo sapiens | place: El Salvador | collected 2014-01-14 ... | reverse complement strand
AGGCGTCCGTCTCGTTCGGCAACGATGCGCCCTGCCGGATCGTAACGATACTCGGTAATAGCGAACTCTGCAAACGATATTAGCTGCATATCCTGCTTCAGCATAAGTATGACTAAATTACAAACAACCTATTAATTAGCGCCTTGGGGTTCGGCCCATTCACCATTCATAAGCCTGATTTTATAGCCATCCCGTGTATCGATGATTTTTACTTCATAAGGGTCAAATTCGCCCCAGTAAACTTTAGTCATATCATTGGTGAATTTTAGCGTGATAGTTTCCCCGTTTATTTTCTTTTTTAAGTGCGACCCGACTTCTTCGCTAAAAAAAACGGTTTTAGAGCCAAAGCGGCAAAAACCGCTCAGCTTGCGACCAAGCCCTTGATTGTCAGTCTTATAATCTTTAATAGCCCAAGCTGCTCCCACTAAGTTAGTCGTAGTGTCACACGCATACATTGATTTATTAGAGAAAACCATCCAAGTAAACGGCTCGTAATCGTATGCTTCAAGGGCCGGGATAGCCTTATGTAGCGCATTGTATATCGTAGAATCCACTATAACTTCCGGGACTCGTCGTATTGTATATTTTTGTTTGGACTTAGGCCGAGATGTTGCCATGGCCGACACACTAAATATCAGCACAATAGCAACAGCAAAATAGTACCACACGGTTTTATTTTGGCAATATGCCATATTTGTCAATTGCTTCTTGTGTTGGTCGCTTGTTCGTTGGTGAAAACTCATAATATTTGGGTGTTATGTTTGAATTTGCGTCTTTTTCAAAGAATAAAATTTTATGTTTAATATGGTATCCCAGTATGCATTCAATTCCGTATGCCGTCATATAATCGCCATCCCAATCACTTGGATTTGGAGAACCAAAATGGTTGTGAATTTTCTCTCGTAAGTGATAACCATATCGCAGCTGATTCATAAACAAGAACATAGCAGCTCCATCGGCTTTGGCTTCATTCGTTGTCGTTATGAAGTTTGAGGAGTTTTTGCCATCTCCGACAAGTATGCGTCCCCATTCCACTTTGGTGTGGGATGCGAGAAACTCGTGTATGATTCTGCCGTTTTCATCGCCCATAACTCTCATCACAGTGTACAACGGCGTTATCTTACCCTGATATCTATTGACGGATTGGATGGAACCGTATTTCATTTCCGGGGAATCGTCGATTGTGCCATCGTCATTCTTAACCTGGATCATATCTCGTTCCTTGTCCTTTTGACGGTAGAGCAAGTGCCCCTGGCTGTCATACACGAAGACGTCATTACCTGTCGGGTCTACATAGACGATAGGGTTGCACATGCAAAAAGCATAGGGTGAAAATGATGGGTAATTCTCGGCGTGTTTGTCCATGCTATTGAATCGTGTCTCGGAGGGGACGCACATGCGGGCGCCGTAGATGTACTCGCGCAGGCCATCGCGGCGGACGTACTCCTTGTCGCCGTAAAGATAGGGGTTGGAGGCCGTAGCACTTGCTGTCGATTGTCCGGGTCCCGCAATGCCGATGCCGGCATCGGAAGCCGGGTCGCGGTGGGGTTCGCCGTAGGGGTAGTAGGTGGCGGATTGGACGAGGGCGCCGTCCGAGCGGATGACGGCGATGTTGCTGCCGAGGTAGTCGGTGACGTAGTAGTGGGGGACGAGGTTGGCGTCGAAGTAGCCGCCGGCAAAGCGCAGCATCTCCAAAGTGTCAGCCGCGGAATTACCGGCGCCGCCGCGCAAGACGTGGCCGTCACCGCTGTACGCACGCAGGGACGTGCGACGCGTACGCCCGGGAAGGCTGCCCACGGAAACCGGTGCCACGGAAGTCTCGTAGGACGTGTACAGGTGGTTGCAGAAGGCGTCCCACCCCAATAGCTGTCTGTGGCCGCCTTCGAGGTCGTACTGCATCGGATGGCCGTCGGCATTCCAACGCGTGTGCAGCAGGCCTCGCGATGCGTCCGACACCATATCCCCGGCATCGTTGTACGCCAGCTCGAACTCACCGTCGGCGTGCAGCCCGGTGACGCCGTCGAACGGCAAGGCCTCGGTTATGGCCGTGACGTTGCTCAGTCGGTTGCCGTCGTAGCTGCAGGCCAGCTCGTCAAGCGTGCCGAAGGTCTCCACGCGGTCGAAGTCGCTGACGGCGTCAACAACGCCGTAGCGCACGACGTTGGTCGTATTGCCGCGCAGGTCGTAATCGTAATATACCGAGAAGTCGGGTATGCGGCCTCTCTCGATGCCGGGTCTGTCCGCCAATCCTTCCGCCGGAGTGAAGACGGCGGATTCCAGGCGGTTGAGCGCATCGTAGCTGTAAGCGTAGTCACCCTCGTCCCATGTGCGTTTGGAAATATTGCCGTTGTAGCACGGCGCGTATTCCAGTGTGTAGCCGATGGAGGAGGAGTTTGACCCCATGCCGTATGTGGTTTGCTGTGATACCGGCCACGAGTGGACGTCGTAAGAGTATTCGGTGGTTGCCGCGTCGCCGTGGCGAAGCCGCGCCAGTCGCCCTATGGCGTCGTACTCGCGCCGGATGACCGCCGTCGCCCACCGTGACGATGCGGCGGGGCTTGCGGCATCCGTGGCCTCGCTGTCTGCGGCGTCTTGTCCTGCTGCCGGGTTAAGTACCGGCACCGACACCGCCTTGTCTACGCGTATTGTCGTGGAGGTTAGTCGTCCGCAGCTGTCGTAAACGTATACCTCCTCCATATCGGGCAAGTATGACTCTTTATAGCTGTATGTACGCGAGGCAATAGTGCCATCGTAGTTGTACGCGGTGCAGCGCCGCCCGCGGTTGTAGCCCGTGGCATAACGCTGAACCTCGCGGCCCTCGCTATCGTAGGACTCGGTCCGGACGGCGATGCCGAACCATGCGAATAGCGTTAGTCGATTATTATCTTGAGAACGATACATTGCCGCTTAATTTCCCCTGAGTTTAATCGTTTACATTATTATTGATGTTACATTCTTCCCATTCGCCGCCTACTTTCATACGCATTATAGTATAGTCGCTTTGTCTCTTAAAGATTCTTATCTCAATTGGATCATAGTCTCCCCAATAGAGTTTTGTCCAATCTCTATTAAACTTGACAACTATAACTTTCCCATTCGCTTTCTTTTTTATGTATTGTGCTGCATTCTTATTGAAGAACACTGTTTTGTCGCCAATTATACAGAAGCCTTTTGGCATAAAGCCGAGCCCTTGATTGTCATATTTGCCTTCGCGAATAGCCCAAACCGACCCGACCAGATCATCCAATTCATTCCACGCCCAAAACGATTTGGTCGAAAAAACCATCCAGGAAAACGGACTTTGATCGGTTATTTCAAGCGCAGGAATGGCTTTTTGCAACAGCACCTTGTGCAATGTCGAATCTACAACGACTTCAGGGATGTAAAGCGAATTATACTTGGACTTTACCTTTGGTCTTGCTATAGTTGACAAGCCAAGCATCATTAGCATTATTAACACCAAAATGCGTTGTCATTTTTTAGTCCGGTAATTTTCCGTACTCATCAATTGACTTCTGTGTCGGTTGTTTGTCTTTTGGTGAAAATTCATGATATGCGGGTGTTATGTTTGTATTTGCGTCTTTTATTCTTCATCACCATTAAAAAATCTAATCTTGTACCCATTTTGTGTACGAATGATCTTCCCCTCATCAGGATCGTATGCCCCACGAATAAAATTATCTTTAAGATATCTGAGAACAATAGTACTCCCATTCTCTTCCATTTTAATATTTGGAAGTGAGTCACTAAAAAAAACTATTTTACTTCCTATTTTGCAAAAAAACCTTGGTATTCTGTAATACAAGGCAATATTTTCAGTATCTTCGCATTCAATAGGCCAGACGGCTCCGACCAAATTCGCAGTAGTATCACGCGCATATGCAGATTTGGTTGAAAAAAACATCCAGCAAAAAGAATCATCAGTGTGCTTTTCAAGCGCAGGAATAGCCTTATGCAGCAGCATATCATACATTGTAGAATCCACCATAGCCTCATGGATTTGATATGTATCATATTTAGACTTGGAGGGGCACTTTGCAATAGCGGACAAGTCTAATATTAATATTATTACGGTTATATACACATAATACAGCCTATTATTTCGGCAAGATTCCATATTTATCAATTACCTCTTGTGTCGGTGGCTCGTCCGTTGGTGAATACTCATAATATGTAGGGGTTATATTTGAATTAGCGTCTTTTTCAATGAATAATATTTTGTGTTTGATGTGATACCCTAAGATGCACTCTATGGCGTATGATACCGGATAATCTCCGTCCTCTCCATCCTCATCACTTGGCAGTGGCGAATTGAAATGATTATGGATTCTCTCTCTTATATGGTATCCGAATTGGAGTTGATAATTAAACAAGAACAGACCGGCTCTTTCTTCCCCGAGTTCATTCGAGGTTGTTATGAAGTTTGAGGAGTTTTTGCCATCTCCGACAAGTATGCGTCCCCATTCCACTTTGGTGTGGGATGCGAGGAACTCGTGTATGACCCTGCCGTTTTCATCGCCTTTGACTTTCATTACATTATACCAACCATCTTTACCATCACTATATTCTCTTGTAGATTGGATTGTCCCGTATTGCCGTCCGTCGATAATCTCGGATATAATAGTACGAACACTATCTCCGTCGTGCACGGATGTTGCGACATATCGCGGAGCAAGATTTAACCCGGCCTTGTCCAAGGTCGACACATCAGACAAATTCCACAATGAAGAACGTTCAGGTTCGGTCAACCCCACTCCACGGCATACAAACTGACTTGTGGCGACACTCGGTGATGCCCACCCATAAAACATCGTGAGTGTCAGCAAAATAGTGAACAAGTATCGCAAATATGACATAGATTTGAAAGGTGGCGTTAAGGCATTATCAAAACAATCACAAGGTGCTGATTGATGCGCTACTAATACATACATTGCAAATGTACCAACACTTTTTAATCACAGCAACTGCTTACTGTTAAAAATATTTAACAAAAGGGGCGCAAGCAATTAGTCGGTGCATATATTTCTATTGCTGTCACTCATCACCGGCAGGCATCACCCCGACAGCGGCAAGGACGTTCTCGGGAGCATCGGGAACGTGGGGCGAAATAATGCGGCGATTGGCCGGCAGGAGGGTATTGGCGCGGTTGCCGAGATTTTTTGCAAAGCCCAGAGGACGACCTTGATATGTAAGTAGAACTATGCCGCGCGGCGTATTTTCCGGCAATATCGGGGCGTTGCGCTGCAAGTACGACACGGCTTCGCGCCAGTCTATCGGTGCTTTAACAAAGTCATCACAATCAATGACTTGACTCATAGCCAAAGCGTGCGCAGGAATAACATCGCGACCCTTAATTGTGCCTACTTCCACGCCCTCAAGGATGACACGCAACCCGGCATCGGCGAGACGTGCAGCCATAGCTGCCACCGCCGGCGGAGCAGCCGTAATTATCCCTGCGGCATCGGTACTCCACGACATATCGCCGCGCACCATACGGCGTACGGCTTCCGGAACGGGCTGTGTCTTGGCTGCGCTTTTGCGTTTGAAAGACTTGGGACGACGCATATCATCATCTTGTACCGTCGGTACGCTGTCGCCGTCCTTGCGCAAAGCGGCCACAAAAAGGCCTTCGCCACGTGCAATACCCGGATAAAAATGTATACAGGGAAACGGCATCAGCCCTTCGTCAAAACACCCCGGAGACACTCCCGGCATATTTTCCAATCCGGTGGATAGCGGCGTAGCGCCCAATTCGTCAATGACATAGCGAACATTATCCTCATCCTCGGCGGTATTAAAGGTGCACGTACTGTATATCAGCACCCCGCCGGGGCGTAAGGCATCCCACAGACCGAGTAATATGCGGCGCTGCAGCGCAGCGCAGTCGCGTACCAATGCCGGAGACCATTGGGCCACAGCGGCCCTATCTTTACGCATCATTCCTTCGCCGGAGCACGGCACATCGGCGCAAATAACATCGAAGGCATCGTGAAGCGCCCCAAAGGACGCAGCATCCGCGCATGTCGCAATGATGCGTGGATCGCCCCAGCGCTGCAAATTTTCCACCAGCACGCCCGCACGCGTACGATCGTATTCGTTGGCTACCACTACCGTACTTTCGCTGCCAAGTGCATCCGCCACGGCCGTAGTCTTGCCTCCGGGAGCGGCACACGCATCGAGTACACGCAATTTGCCGTCCGGATTTATATCCGCCTGTATCAAGGCATGGCGCAGCACCGTTGGCAGTGCCGCGCTCGAGGCGTCTTGTACATAATAAAGGCCCTGATGCAGCGACGGGTCAAAGGTAAAGCGCGGACGTCCCGACAGATATGCCAAACGCGCATTCCACGGTGCGGTATCGACAAGTTGCGGCATTCCAAGGCCGCGATGTGCGGCGATGCGCACAGACACCTCCGGCTCGCTCATCGACAACGCCTCTACAAGGGCACGTCCTTGCGGTCGAGAGAGCAACATCTGCACAAAAGCTTCGGGCAGACAACGCGGCTCAGGACTTGCCGGTGATGATGGAGCGAATGTCATTGAGCTTATTGAGCGCCTCCAAAGGCGACAAGTTATTGATATCAAGGCCTATGATTTCGTCTCGTATTTGGCTGAGCACCGGGTCGTCCAATTGGAAGAAACTCAGCTGCATACCGCCTTCCTTCAATGGCTTGGGGGACTCGGCTCCCGTCATATCCACAGCACCGGCAGCATCACGGTTGGTCTCGAGACGGTGCAATATAGCATTGGCGCGATTGACTATCACCGACGGCATCCCGGCCAATTTTGCCACATGTATACCGAAAGAATGCTCGCTGCCGCCGCGCTCCAGCCGTCGCAGAAATACCACTTTCCCGTCAATCTCCTTGACTGACACGTGGAAATTGTGTATGCGCGGATAAGATTGTTCCAACTCGTTGAGCTCGTGGTAGTGCGTGGCAAAGAGCGTCTTGGGCCTCATGTTGTCGGGGGTGTCGTGTATGTACTCGACTATGGCTCGGGCTATCGAGATGCCGTCATAAGTGGACGTTCCACGTCCCAATTCGTCAAAGAGTATCAGCGAACGTTGGCTCAAGTTGTTGATGATGGATGCGGCTTCGTTCATCTCAACCATGAAGGTGGACTCGCCCAGCGAGATGTTGTCACTTGCACCTACACGCGTAAAAATCTTGTCAACCACACCTATACGGGCGCTGTCGGCCGCCACAAAGCAGCCTATCTGCGCCATCAGGACATTGAGCGCCGTCTGTCGCAGCAATGCCGACTTACCGGACATATTGGGCCCGGTAATCATCAAAATTTGCGCATCGTCGTTGTTCATACGCACGCTATTGGCGATATATGGCACACCTACGGGCAAGCGCCTTTCGATGACGGGATGTCGAGCCTGAACAAGGTCAAGTTCAAGGCTGTCGTCCACCACCGGGCGTGCGTAGCGGTAAGCCGTGGCCGCCGCATTGAACGACAGCAGGCAGTCCAACCGCGCCACCAGCATCGCATCGGCCTGCATAGCCGGAATATACGATGACAGCGCGGCCACCAAGTCGTTGTACAATGATGTCTCCAAGGAGGCTATGCGGTCTTGCGCACCAAGTATTTTCTCCTCGTATTCCTTGAGTTCGGGGCTTATATATCGCTCGGCATTGACAAGTGTCTGCTTGCGTATCCATTCCTGAGGCACCTTGTCACGGTGCGTATTGGTGACTTCGAAGTAGTATCCGAAGACGTTGTTAAAACCTATTTTGAGCGATGATATGCCGGTAGCTTCGACTTCACGGTCGCGTATCTGCGCCAAGTACTGCTTGCCGCCGGTGGCTATATGTCGCAATTCGTCCAAGGTGGCGTTGACACCTTCGCGTATGACGTCTCCGTTCCCCGGCTTGTTGGGGCAGTTGTCCCAAATTTCGCGTTTGATACGCGAGGCTATATCGGTGCAAGGATTGATTTGCTCGCCTATGGCACGCAACTGCGGCTGGTCGGCGCCGAGGCACAAGGCCTTGACAGGCTCGAGGGCCTCGAGTGCGGCACGCACCTGTACCACCTCGCGCGGCGTGATGCGCAGTGTGGCTATTTTGGCTACCAGTCGTCCCAGGTCGCCTATGCGGTCCAGGAAATTGCCGACAGCTTCGGCGGCCTCGCGGTCGCGGAAGAAGTATTCCACGACATCCAGGCGGTTGTTGATTTCGCGAGGGTCGCGCAACGGCATCAGTATCCACTGGTGCAGCAGACGCGCTCCCATGGGTGTGCGCGTACGATCAAGCACGTCCAGCAAGCTCATGCCTTCTTCGCTCAGCGGCGATACCAATTCGAGATTGCGCACCGTGAAACGGTCGAGACGCACATAGCGATCTTCTTCTATGCGTGCTATGGTGTTGATGTGCCCTATATGCGTATGATTGGTAACATCCAGATAGTGCAATATGGCGCCGGCGGCGATGATTCCGGCGTTCATGCGCTCAAGACCAAAGCCCTTGAGCGACGAAGTCTCAAATTGCTTGAGCAGTCGTTCCATGGCCGCATCACGCGTAAATACCCAGTCGTCAAGTTCGAAAGTCAGATAGTGTCCCGACAATTCATCGTCAAGTCGGCGCTTGAGACCGCGTTCTACCAAGACTTCCTTGGGCGCGAACTGCGCCATAAGTTTGTCGGCATAGTCGGCATTGCCCTCGGCGGCAAGGAACTCTCCGGTGCTGATATCCAAAAATGCTATACCCAGGGTCTTGTCGCGCCCGTGGTGTATGGACGCCAGGAAGTTGTTGAGCTTGCCGTCCAATACATTATCACTCAGCGACACGCCGGGCGTCACCAGCTCGGTGATGCCGCGCTTGACCAGCGTCTTGGCCGTCTTGGGATCTTCGAGTTGTTCGCAAATGGCCACGCGCTTGCCCGCCCTCACCAATTTGGGCAGATAGGTATCCAAGGCATGGTGCGGGAAACCCGCCAATTCGACGTATGCCGCCGCCCCGTTGGCTCGACGGGTCAGAGTGATGCCCAAAATCTCGGAAGCGGCCAGGGCGTCGTCGCTGAATGTCTCGTAGAAGTCGCCTACACGGAAAAGCATTATCGCATCGGGATGCTTGCGTTTCATCTCGATGTACTGTTTCATCAGCGGCGTCTCGGCTATTTTTTTGGCCATGGTATAATTGTCTTGTTATTTTCCGGGGTACAAAAGGACGGCGCTTGTACATCCGCCCGTGGTCGTATGTTGCAAATATCCGGATTTTAGCTTTTTGCCAAGTCCGGGGGCATTCCTCGGCTTGTCGCAATCATCGACTTATCGCAAAAATTCGCGTGCTTTCTCAATGTCTCCGGCATGATCCACATCCAGGATTTTGCCCATATCGAAGGCACGAAGGCGCTGTTCGGCAGCCACAAGAGCGCGTTGGTAGTTGCGCATACGGCTGACGCCCTCATCGATGCAGCGGCGCAGGATGTCCACAGCAACGGGGCGCAATCCGTATATGCCGCCCGAGACATACCGCACGCCATCCCACGGCGCATCGCGGAAGGCGGTGATGATGCCGTCGGCTGCGGTGTCCACATATAAAGGCTTTTCGTCATCTATGTATGTGGTGACAGCCATACATCCGTCTATATCGTCAGGCGCCTCAGCAAAGGCCTGCACATAACGGGCAAAGTCTTCCTCGCGGAAAATGGTGTCTACCGTGGTAAGTATAAACCGTCCGTCGCCACCATCAGCATTGTCTTCGCTGAAAGTGCGCGATACTTCGTAGAAGCTGTGCATCGAGCTTGGCGTGGTTTTAACCACCAGCTTCAGAGGCACATCCAACTGCGGCTGCAAGGCTTCGACATACCGACGCACATCGGTCATATGCTCGTTGACGATGACGCTGATGCGTTGGGCGGCGTTGGCCATGAAAATATCTATGAGACGGCGTATCATAGGACGGCCGTCAATATCTACCAACGGCTTGGGCATTGGGACGCCTTCTTGTACCAGTCGGCTGCCTTCTCCGGCAGCTATAATTGCGTAATTCATTGATGCGTAAGATTCTGCTTTTGATATGGAATGCGCTGTCTGCCGACTGTTGCGCGTATTTGCGCCATCGTCGGCACGGCTCGTACCACCGCCGATGCGGATGGTTATTCGTCTTTGGTCAGGTCAAGCACCACATTGTCCGACCCTTTGTCATAATACTGGCGACGTAGAGGATTGCGGAGGGCCTCGGCATCATTGGCACGGGCGCGGAAGATGTCCAAGGCTGCATATATTGCATGCATCATACTCTGCGGGTCGGCCTCGCCCTTGCCGGCAATGTCGTAGGCGGTACCATGGTCAGGCGAGGTGCGTACATAAGGCAGTCCGGCGGTGAAATTGACACCATCGTCCATGGACATAGCCTTGAATGGTGCCAAACCCTGGTCGTGGTACATGGCCAGTACTGCGTCAAAGTGTGTGTATGCAGCCGTGCCGAAGAAACCGTCAGCTGCATACGGTCCGAAGGCCATAATGCGGCCTTCGCGTGCCTTAGCTATGGCCGGGGTTATGATGTCGCGTTCCTCAGCGCCCAGCAGCCCGTCGTCGCCGGCATGAGGATTGAGGGCGAGTACCGCTATACGGGGATTGTATATCGCGAAATCGCGGCGCAACGAGGCATCCAGCAGTACTATTTTTTCAAGTACGCTGTCGGTAGTGATGGCAGCAGCCACATCGGCAAGAGGCAGATGTGTCGTGGCCAAAGCCACGCGCATGCGGTCGTTGAAAAGTATCATCAGTGCTTTGACGGGCACGGGCAGGCGCTCGGGCAGGCGTTCGCGGCTACGACCGCGACGTTTCGATTTGCCATCGGCGGCCTCGGGTGCGGCCTGCGTCACAGACGTTTCCTCAGTCCCGGCAAGCGTTGTCTCGGCAGTCACGGCTTCGGCTACAATTTCCGTGCCGTTGTCTGCGGCCACTATTTCTGCCTGAGCCTCAATCGCAATGTCCGCATCGGGCTCGGACGGGGCAAATTTGTGCTCCAAGTACTCCGTATGTCCGGCAAAATGAAAGTCCTCACCTTGGATGTTGTGCTTGTTGATGGGAGCAGTGACCAATACGTCCACATCTCCGGCGGCAAGGGCGGCGGTGGCGGCCTCGAGTGCTTCGAAAGCAGCACGACCGGCTGCTGCTGTACTCTCTCCCGGTTCGATGGCGAGGTTATCCGTACCTACATTGACCACGTTGACGACTCCGTCGCGCAATTGCTTGGTGTCATTGGCATGTGCAATCTGTATTTGCGACATTTGCAGTCCCTTGCGGTAGAAGGACACGGCCTTTGCATTGGCAAAAACTACCGGAGTGCATAATTCAAGTATCCGATTGTCTTCCATGGCCTTGAGGATCACCTCGAGGCCTATGCCGTTGGTGTCGCCCTGAGTGATGGCGACTCTGATTTTATTCTTCATCTTGGTATGGTGGTTGCTGTTTCTTGGCCGCCCCGGCAAGCATACCGCAGGCAGCCATAATGTCCTGTCCGCGCGAGGCGCGTATCGTGGCGGTGATACCCAAGTCGTTGAGTCCGTCGCGGAAGTTCTCCTGAACGCGTCGCGACGACGGACGCAGGCTGTCTCCGCCTATGGGATGATAGGGGATGATATTGACCCGTGCATCGGTGCCGCGCAACAGGCGTGCAAGGGCACGCATGCTTTGCGGCGTGTCGTTGACGCCGTCCCAAAGGATGTATTCCACTGACAGGCGGCGCTGATGCGCAAAGTCGTAGTCCCGCAACAGCGCCATGACTTCGCGTATAGGAAAAGCTTTTTGCACCGGCATCAGCGCTTGACGCTGCTCGGCATCGGCCGAATGGACGCTGATGGCTATATGCACCGAAGTCTTGTCAAGCAGTCGCCGCAACCCGGGGATATTGCCCACGGTGGACACGGTAATGCGTTTGGGACTCCAAGCCAAACCCCACGGGGCGGTAAGAATCTCGATGGTGTCGAGCACGGCGTCGAGGTTGTCTGTAGGTTCGCCCATGCCCATGAATACGACATTCGTAAGGTCGCGGCTCTGCGGTATGGATAGTATCTGGTTAATAATCTGCGCAGTAGTCAGATTTCCGTGGAAGCCCTGACGTCCGGTCATACAAAAAGCGCAATGCATCTTGCATCCGGCCTGCGAGGACACGCACAGGGTGGCGCGGCCGTCTTTCTCGGGGATGTACACCGACTCGACATCGCGTCCGCCACAACCGCGAAAGAGGTACTTGACCGTGCCGTCGTGCGATGCCGTGGACGCCAAGGGTTCTTCGCGTCCGACGACATACCCGGCCTGCGCCAAACGGATGCGTCCCTGCTTGGACAGATCGGTCATCTCGTCTACGGACGTGGCACGTCCTACATAGAGCCACCGCGCCATCTGCTTTCCGGCAAAACGCGGCAACCCCACGGACACGGCCACCTCGGACAACTGCTCCGGTGTCGGCCCTATCAGCGGACGGCGCACATGTTCATCGATGACGGCAGCCTCGGAATCAGAAGCCTTGGCTTCTACAGCCTCGGTGACGGCTTCGACCCGGATGTCTCGGTTAGCCGGCATCGTTTATTCGCCGGGCACTACCTTGTCAAGATACCACTTGCCGCCGATGCGTTTAAACTCGAAAGTGTGTGTCACGTACGAGTCCACCCATCCACAGTCAAGGTATACCTGCGTGTACTGGATTTCGCCCCAAGCCTGATAGTATTCGTCATCGTCCTTGGCAAAGGGCCGCTTGGCCGTGAAATTGTCGGGCACAAGCAGCGAAGCATATTTCTCGCGCTGGTCGTCGGTAAGACGCACACGCGATTCCATGAATGCGGAATCCGTGGAGAATTTGCCGATGAAGGTCTTGAAGGCTTCGGGTCCCTGGTTGCAGGGAGCCTTGGCGGACATAACTTTGGCCACGGTGGCATCCACTTCGGCAGCGGTCTGTCCCTTTGCATCCATGGCGGTGCACATTAGCGCCGCAAGAGCAGCTATAAATAAAAACTTGCGCATAATCAAATTGGTTTTTATTTGATTGTTATATAACGTACTATAAATCTTTCATCATCCGACGGCACATGCCCGGCATGCAACACGTCAGAGGGTTTCGAGTATATGAAGTCCGACAAACAAGGTGACAAACACCAGTGCCAAAGTCCCGGCAGCAATAACCGAAGTAATGGCGAGGTTGCGCATATTGCCGGGCCGCAGACGGCAGCCTATGGCTGACAGCACTATGGCCACCACATCAAAGGACATCGAAGCCCATTCGCTGAACACCAGGAAGGCCCAAGCCAAGAGCGTGCATACCGCACCGCCTATGGCCATATAGCGTAACGCAGGAGACCGGAATACGGAGGCGGCCTCTGTCGCCTCGGCCTGCGGCATTTCTTCTGTCTCCGACATTACCTCAACCTGCGGCATTTCCTCGGTAGGTGCGGCGGGTGCTTCCGGCATTTCGGTCTCGGAGGCCTGTAAGGACTCGGCCGGCGTGAGTTGGTCCACGGTCTTGGGTGTGTCGTTATCGGTAGTCATGCGTTCCTATGTTTGTTTTGTAAAATTATCTGCGTTTTGTCAGATGGTCGGAAATGTCGCAACCGCGGCGGTCAAAGGGCTGCACGTAGCGGCGGCATTGGCATCCGGACGTTTTATCTTGCGAAGTTACGAAATTCTCGCCATATACGCTCCTTTCAACCCGATATTTCTTTTGCTGCAATAAAAGGAAAGTGTAGGAGGAAAGTGTGGGAAAGTGTGTTCTTGCCGCCAAATCGTATGTATCGAGGGAAGCCGTGACGGATTATGACGGACAGCAATCAGACTGTGGCGGAGGCAACGGCATTGACGATGACGCCGGCGAGGGCGAGGCCGAAGGCGGCAGTGGCAAAGACTACCGTACCGTTGGGACGCTTGGCGCCGTTGACGGTGACTTCGCTCTCGGCGAGGCGGACGTTGGGCACTTGCTGCGGCGAGTAGGCGCAGCTGAATTTGCGCTTGGGAAAGATGCCGCTGCGGCGAAAGCGTTGTCGCAAAGCACGGGCCAGCGGGTCGCCCTCTACTTTCCAAAATTCGGCAATGCGTATCTGCGTGAGGTCTGTCTTGCAGGCGGCACCCATGCTCGAGACGAGACGGGCCGAAGATGCCGTGGCTTTGCATATCAGCAGAGCTTTGTCTGCAACCGAGTCGATGGCGTCGACCACCCAGTCATATGCTTCGAGGTCAAAATCAGCAGCAGTATCGGCGGTGTATATGCCATGCACCGGCCGGACATCGATATCGGGATTTATGGAACGCAGGCGCTCGGCGGCGACATCCACTTTGGGACGTCCTATGGTCTCGGAGGTGGCTATAAGTTGGCGATTGATGTTGCCGGGCGCCACAATATCGCTGTCCACAAGCGTTATATGGCCTACGCCACTGCGTGCCAGTGCTTCGGCGCACCACGATCCTACGCCTCCTATGCCGAAGACGATGACACGAAGGCGACCGAGCCGCTCGAGGGCCGTTTGGCCCAAGAGCAGCTCGGTGCGATCGAAGTATTGAGATGTGTCTGTGTTCACTTGACAAGTACGCGGCGGCTGAAGTCGTCAACGACAACGATGTACAGACCTTTGGCAAGGTCGAGAGCATTGTCTCCGTCGTTCAGCGTACCATTGAAATATGTAATGCCGTCGATGCCGTATACTTGCACTTCGGCCTGTTCGCTAAGGCTGACAACGAGTTGACCGTTGAGGCTGTATGCCGTCCAAGCGTGGTAGTCGCTTTCGACGCCTGCGATACCGCCACGATAGTGGGATATGGCGATATTGTCGAAGTGCGCACGGGCGCCTGCAGTCTGCACAAAGCGCACGCGGACATCTCCGCTGACATTGGCGGTGACGGTATACTTCTTGTAGACTTCGCCCTTGGGCAGAGTGACGGTCGCTACTGTCTTCCAGTTGTTACCGCCATCGCCGGTGCATTCCACCTTGAATTCGCATGCTGCATCGCCTTCCCAAGCCTTGGCATAGAAGGTGATTTCGCCTACGCCGCCGGCGATGTCTTCGGCCGTCTCGAAGGACGAAGAAGCACTCTTACCCAAGCGCATGTAATTTGAACCTTCATAAGCTTTCTTGCTCTCGGCAAATACGCCTGCATCATGGAGGTTCCAGACGCACATTGTGCCTTTTACAGTATTCTTACTGTAGCTGCCGCTTGCTTCTGCCTCGAAGTCCTCGAAGAAGTCGATGGCTTCGGTGACCTTGGCCGATACTTCAGCCTCATCGGTGGTATAAGTCTCGCCTTTGGCTGTCGTGGCGGTGGCTATGATGGAGCTGGCGAAGGTGCCGGCTTTGGCGCTGTTGACGCGAATGTATATGCGGTCTTCCTCGGGTTTGATGACGATTTTCTGCGACCATTCGGCCTTATCGGAGGACAGTTCGAACGGAGCTTTAACCTCAATAGTAATGTCGGAGGTGATGTTCTCGACCCCTACGAGTAGCTCCTCGGCCTCGGAAGGTATGCCCGGCTCGGCCACCAGCGACAACTCGCCGTCGTGCATGAAATCGATAGATGGTATCGGGGCTGCAGTGGTGACATTGATTTTACCGGAAGTCAACGTCTTGGATTTTACGTAATATGTGTAGGCCGTTTCGGGTGATAGGTCGCTGCAGATGTATTGCTCGTCTTTAGCCTTGACCGTACGCGGATAGGAAGCAACGGCATTGCCTTCGGCATCGAGTACATAAATTGTATATGTGCCGTCAGCGGCTTCGTCGCCTACGTAAGTCCAGTGTGCGATGAAGCTTTCGTCGCTAATGTCGGTAGCAGCGCCCACGGGCAGTCCGGTCATGGCGTTGGCGGTCAACTTGACCGTAGTCTTGGCCGTTCCGGAAGTGAGGGTGAGCGTTCCGACTGCAACACCGGCTGCAGGTGCCGTATAATTCAGGGTGAGTATGGCGCCGTCAGTAGTCATGGACGCATCGGCGGCTATGGAGGTCGTGCCGGCGGCAAATCCGGCACCGCTGACGCTGACGCTGATGGCTTCCTTGAGGCCTTCGGCCTTGACGGTCACCGCCTTGGTGCGTGCCAAGCCTACGGCTGTAACGCCGAAGTCAACAGTACTGCCATCCGTGGGAAGCAGGAAGGCCGGGTCGGCGCTGATATTGGCAGACCAGTTTTGCCCCTTCTTGTTGCCCCAGATGTATTCGGCCAATTCGGGGTGATCGATGAAGGGGTTGCGGTTGTGCTGTGCGCCGTATACGACTTCCTGACGGTCAAGTTCCTTTTGGCTGACCGGGTCTTCGCGATGCCATTTCAACAGCAGGTTGATGGCCCATGGCGAGAAGGCGGGGTAGCTATTGCCGGCAAGCATCTTGGAATTCCATCCGGCGATTTTGTCATTATAGGCTGCCGCCATATAGAAATACGAGCGGGCAAAGTCACCTTTATACTGATCGTCCGGCTCGAATACCGTGCCCGAATACCCGGGGAAGGTGCAGTCGCCGAGGCGTCCCAGAGCCTTCACACTGCCGCTTGAAGGCAAGGTCGTACCATTGGCACATTCGCCGTAAGGATAGTTGGAGCGCTGATTGTTGACCTTACCATCGGTGGGATAGAGGTGGAATGCATCGCTGTACATCGGTTTTGCATCATTGAACCAGCTTTTGGGGAAAGAGTGCTCGCGATTGTAGCAGTCACCCACCTTGCTGTAATTGCCGCAAGTAGTGTTCGGTTTCCAATGTTTGGTCGAATACATATCCCAGATGGTTCCATCGGGATACACATCGGAGGTTTTATAAAGACTCCATAGGCCGTTGTAGCTTACCACTGTGTGGTCTCCGACCTTTTTGCAGAGGGCGGAGAGCAGTGCGGCCCCCGACTTGTTTTCGCAAGTGGAGTAGTAGCCCGCCGGCTCAGCGGCGAAAGCCACGGCTGTCGACGCTAAAGCCAGCGCCAGGACAGCACCTTTTAAGTACCGTAAAATCATGATACGATTGGTTTGTTGTTTTATGTGTTTTGGTTTCTTTGTAGTAATGCTCGGTTGCTCTAAGCGTATCGAATTCCGTACCCAATATGGCGTCCTCCTTTACGGCGTCCTATTGCATCTATTTTGGGTAGGCGTGAACTCCTCGGTTTTTTAGGGCAATGGACTGCAAAGGTACGCAAAATCTCCGACCCGCCAAGCACTTTGCCAAAAAAATCGCGCCTGCATCGAAATAACGGCTCGTCAGGGACAGGGTGCGCCATAATCGTATACCCGTAGTGGCGCAATACATTGACAGCCATTAGACATGATGCGTTTCTCCTTTGATTTTAGATCAGTCTATACCGTTAATGATGTTAAATAGATTCTCGAACTTATCAACAACACCATAACGGGTTGTATTTGAGGAGATTGAATTAAACAGGCGTTTAGCACATTCGGTCTTGGCGAGTTCGACACCTCGCAACTCCATCTTGTCAAGCGACCCTTTGGTTTCGGCAACAAAAAACACATGACGCACCGTGCCATCCTCAAATACTATCGCCCAGTCGGGAGCATAGTATCCTACAGGGGTGGGGATTTTGAATTTTCGTGGCAGCTTGGCAAAAATAAGGACTTCGGTAGCCGATTGTAGCGAATTGGCAAAGTCTCGTTCACCGTTGCTATCGTATGCCACGTAAGGCGTGATGTGCTTAGATAGTTCAACGGCCTTATTAATATTCAATCTGCGCTCCGGCACGAAAATCGTGCTGTCATATGGGTCGGACTTGGAAGGATTGTAAGTGATATGGTCAATAATCATCGTCGCCTTTTCGTCACGAATAGCCTTAATGACATTGCGGATAAATTCTTCGGGGTTATTCTTGAATAGCAAGGCTTTCATACCAATACCCTTTAGAATCTTCACGACAGAGCGACGAGTAAGGCGGGCGCCGCGGGCTATGTCGCCCACCACATCGTAAGGCACTGACGAAGTGCAAACGTCCGTAAGTTCGCGTGTCGCTGATTTAGTATTACCAAACTCCGTCACCCGCTCCGTGTCCTGCTCGCCTGTCACCATAACATACTGAAGTTTGGTAACATTAAGATTCTTTCTCAGGTTGGCGATAGCCTTTTCTATCAATTCATCGCTATCGTAGTGAACGGTATAAACGTATTTGTGGTTAATCTCGTTCCACAACTTTTGGAAACGCTTGTCGTTAAAGTTGTCGTTAAGCTCGTTGGCCGGAGTAGTCGCAGGGACTTCCTCCACCATATCCTCAATAACTTTCGGATTAAAGATGCCGGCAATAAGGTGATACACGTCTTCGGCAATAGCCTCCAACTTGGAGGGCAACGGCGCAAGGACGTTTTCATCGGCATCCTTGTAGTATTGCGCTGTTAGATTTCCTGCATCTGTAATATAATCGTTCTGATAGAGATAGCCAAAAATCAACGAAGCCTCCGGCCGTGTGATTTTGTGCTGCACGCCTTCTTTGTCCTTGACAATCTTTCCAAAGAAATAATCCTGAGATGCAGCTATTATTCGTTCGCGCAATGCCTCGCGTGTTTCGCGTTGCAATGCCGAAGTAAAATCTGCATAACTCTCGTTGGCAATCACAGTCAGTTGGTTTACCTCATGGACATCTTCGCCGAGCAATTCTTTGTCCTGGCGTATACCATTCTTATCTACACAGATACGCAAGCCGCGGCCTACTTCCTGACGCTTAGCGGTAGTGGAGTTGCTGTGACGGAGCGTGCATATCTGGAATACATTCGGGTTGTCCCAGCCTTCACGCAGTGCCGAGTGCGAGAAGATAAAGCGCGTAGGCTCCTCGAAGCTCAGCAGTCGCTCCTTGTTTTTTAGGATAAGGTCGTATGCTGACGTGTCGTCCGAGATATCCGAGCCGCGCTTTGTCTCCGAATTGACCGAACGGCCTTTCTTATCGATAGAGAAGTAGCCCTTATGGACTTCGGACGGCCTGAAACGGCGAAGGTATGCATCGTATGGTGTGTCAAACACTGTTATATAGTTCTCGACTATGCGGGCGTATTCTTCCTCAAAGATGCATTGGAATTTACCCTTGACTTCATTGCCCTCCTCGTCATATTGGCGATAGTGGCTCACCTCGTCAATAAAAAAAAGCGAGAGGCATTTGATGCCACGGTTGAAAAGTTCCTTTTCCTTGGTGAGGTGTGCAATGATTGTCTGACGTATCTGCACACGTTGCATCGCCTCCTCGTTGGTATCGCCCACCACGTCGCCGCAATAGATAGTCGTCCCGTTAAGGAATGTAACATAGCCGCGACCGCGAGGATTGATCTCGGAAATTACAAAGTCCTCGTATTGTGCGAGTCCCGATACGGCAAATAGCGAATCGCCGGTGGCGAATTTCTTCACCTCACGGCGTATTGTGCCGTCGGCTCGCTTGCACTCCAATTCGATGCGTACTTCCGGCGGACATTTGGGCGACAGCACCATACTATCGATATACAAATACCCACTCGTTCCTTTAAGGTTTTTGACCTCGAAACCCTGCACCTGTATGCGCTTGACAAGTCGCTCGCGATAAGCATCGTATGCATCGAGCGCATAGATAGTGTCATGCTTTGTCTTATGGGTAGCCGAATAGTTGAGTACAAAAAGAGGATTAAACTTGGCAAGCGCAGTCTGTGTAGCCACACCCTCCATCTTCTGCGGCTCGTCCATAATAATTATCGGACGATTGGCGGCAATTACGTCTATCGGGCGGCGCGAACCGAATTCGTCACGCTTGGAGTATATGATACGACTTTCCTTGCTGCGACCGCCTTCTTTCATCGAAGCGGCAAAAGCCTGCGTATTGATTATCATTGCCGATACGCCGCTGTCTTGCGCAAATTGGTCGAGCTGCTGAAGGTTGGAACTGTTATATACAAACCATCGTGCTTTCTTGCCATAATACTCCATAAAATGGTCCTCGAGCATACTGAAGCTCTTGGCTACGCCCTCACGGATAGCGATGCTCGGCACTACAATAATAAACTTAGACCATCCGTAGCAGCGGTTGAGCTCAAACATCGTCTTAATATAGACGTATGTCTTACCGGTGCCGGTCTCCATCTCCACATCGAGGTTCACGATGCCGTGTCCGGAAGCCAACGCAGTACTCGTCGTGATTTGGTTACGGATTTGGATGTCGCGGATGTTATCAAGAAGTTGCTTCTTGTCAAGCTCCACATCTGCATTGCGGTATCCGGCTTCCTCGTCTTCGGAGAAGATATGCTTTTGAGCCGTACCAAGGTCGCGGCGATATTGCCCGGGGTCACGCATGGGCTGACCTCGAAACACTGTGATGGTGTCCTCTACGGCCTCCGTCTGGTATTGCTGTATCTTAAATTGAAATTTCATAAATTTAGGTTTTAGGGATTAGGCTTTAGGTGTTAGGTTGTTGCCTACTCTATCAAGGCGGAAGGATATTAATGCATTGAGCATCTTTCCTATTTCCGCTATCATTGAAAACGCCAATTGCGTTGTTTCTTTTGTAAACAGATACAGTCGGTTGCAGATGAGAAGTTGCGTCTCAACTTCAAACAACGAACCCCGGGCAATAGTACGGAATTTGACAAACTCTTTGTCCGAACCTCTGCCATGTCCTTCAGCGATATTGGATGGCACAGAAACGACAGCCCTTCTCAATTGGTCTGAAAGAGCATAAGTCTCTTCGCGAGGCAGCAACCGGACGAGGCGGTAAACCTCCTCCGTCAAATCCATAGCCTTCTGCCACACCTTAAGCCTCTTATAATCTGATGTCTGCATCTCTAAATTCTAATACCTAACACCTAACACCCTCTAGGCAAAATATTTTTTGCCCATTCCGGAATTTGTTCTACATATTGTTTGCCTATTTCTCCATTGCGCAATCTGAAAACCGGCTGAGCCATGGTATTTTCCACCGAATTGTCGTAAACATAAAGACGGTCGACCTCTGTCGCGATTTCTGCACAATTTGCAATCGATTTTATATAGCGCGAAATGATTTTGGGGATAGGCACATCATGGCCTCCTTTCATCACACGTCTGGCGATACGCGCAGCGTTTATGGCAGGGTTGGTCGTTGAAATGAAGAATATCCGCACAAAATACCCGGCTCGCTTTGCACGGCGGATAAAATCGATTTTGTCTGGAGCTGACATCACGGTTTCAAAAATCAGGCTCTCGCCTTTGGCAAGGCATCTCTCTCTCCATTGTTCGCAATACAGGGCAGCCTCACGTACGGCATCGGGTGAATTCCAGTTGCCGAACCTTTCCTGCGCCACAATGTCCGGATTTATATACACTGCGTCTTCAAGCCACTCGCTCGCAAGCACTTCCGAGGTTATGGTTGTCTTGCCCGACCCGTTGGGCCCGGCAATAACAATCAGCAATGGTGCGTGTCCGTTCTTTCTCATCGTTCCTTGTCGGCTTTGGTGACGCTCCGCTTTTTCGCCTCATCGCTGGCTCGTCGAAGTTCGGCAAAAAAATTTTCGTCAGCCTTGCGGTTGGTTTCTCTTACTTTTTTTGCCGCATTCTCCATTAGCTGGCGTAACTGTTCATCACTCGGTTCGCGTTGAACATCAAAACGATACGATTGAAATTCCGCTTGTGTCATATTATATGATTGTTTAATTGAAAGTAACGGTTGGAAGTACACTATATATCTTTGAACGTATTTTTTAGAAATAAGTATGTATTTGACCTATCAAGTCACCTAATACCTAATACCTAATACCTAATACCTAATACCTAATACCTAATACCTAAACCACATGCGTCGTGATTTTCTTCTCGGCGGAGTAGGTTTCGATGATTTGGTCGAAGTTGTCAAGGACATTGTCATTGGCGGCGGAGGCGTCACGGATTACAAGGTGCGTAGGCTGCAACTTGGCCATCTCCTCGATGGTGGTCTCGTTGACGTCCCTGTCGAAGCAAGCCAGCAAATAGCCGTCGTCCACACTATAGACAGTCTTCCCGGCTATTTCCTTGCGCTCGATCTTAGCCGAAAGTTCGATGCCAAGATTGAGCATCACCTGAAAGACGAGATCCTCCCCGGTACGATCTGCCTTGATGTTGTCTACAAGCCCGTCAAGCATCGACGGATCAAATTGGTCGGGCGTATAGTACACGTCCTCCATATTCGATGTGTCAAGCTTCAAAACACGGAAGCCGATATCCAAGTCCTGACCTTGCAGTCCGGCTTCCTCCTTAACCTTGCGCCCGGCACGACGGATACGTTCTTTAGCAATTTCAGTGAGCAAACGAGGTCTATTTATATCGTCAAGCATTTTTATTGCAACACGTATCGACTTCTTAGCGTCCGTGCTTGCAGTTATTAGATTCCGGTCTAAATCTTCTGGAATTTGGACTAAGATGAAATGAATTCTACTTCTTTCATTTACATTATATGAAAACGTAGCGTGAGCTGTTGTGCCTGAGCCAGAGAAGAAATCCAAAACAGTATCTCTATCTTTAAGAAAGCCATATTTCATAAGACGAGAAATTAATGTTGTTGGTTTTGGATAATCGAATACCTTGTCACCATTAAATAATGACATAATTTCAGACGTCCCTGATTTAGTTGTACCAGCATCCAACAGGACTGAACTTGGTGTCTTACAATCTCCTTTGACCTTTCTCTCTTTGAGAAAAAGTTTTCGTTTGGGTGATGAGTCGTCCGTTAAGCCGAATTTAATACGGCCATCTGACATCAAGGAATCCAATGTCGCCTTATTATAACACCATATACGTCCATTGGGTGGATAATAGTCAACTCCTGTTTTGGGATTAGTAATCGGGTAATTAGTATCTCCACCAACATGATTTGCATCAATAGGAACTAACTTCCATGGCCCACGAGGGTCATTGTCTGGATTTGTATATTCACTTTCGTCAATGTCATCTCCTCCAAAAGTAAGAATTTCTCTGTTTTTAGAATATACTAGCGTATGATTATGATTCGTGGAGATTTCATCATCGTTAGAAATTGAAGTTCTTGACTGCCAAACAATATTCCCAACAAAGTTATGTTCTCCAAAAATTTCAGAACATAGCTTTATCATATTGGAAACTTCTTTATCATCTATGGATATGAATATAACACCATCGTCAGCGAGGAAGTCGCGGGCGACTTTCAGGCGCGGGTATATCATATTGAGCCAGTCGGTGTGGAAGCGGCCGTTGGCTTCGGTATTGCGTACCATAGGGTCACGGGTGAGGTTGCCGTCCTCGTCACGGGCACTATTTATTGCGTCCCTACGGTAATCCGCATAATCTTGCACGAAGTCATCATTGTACACGAAGTCGTTGCCGGTATTGTAGGGCGGGTCGATGTATATCATCTTGACCTTGCCGAGATAGGTCTCGCGGAGCACTTTGAGTACATCGAGATTGTCGCCTTCGATATAGAGATTCTCCGAATCGAAGCCGCCGGGAGTGCCGTCACGGCCTACGCTCTGCCCCGGACACGGACGCAGGGTCATCGCTGTCGGCGTATTAGCCAAGCGTGCCGCAGCACGCTTGTCCGGCCACGTGAACTGATAGCGCTCCTCGCCCACTTCGATGACGTCATCCGAAAGCTCCGCTTTCAGTTTCTCGAAGTCGATAGCACGCTCGACCTTCCCTTCCTTATTTTTTCGCTCGGTGACGCACTGCGGAAACATTGCGGCAATCTTCGCCACATTGCCGCCCACCACATCACTGCTTTGCATGGTTAGTTTATTCATATTTAATAGTCTGTATTTATTCGTTCTAATGAGATTAAACGAGTGCATAAAACAGCCCTCTCTTGCTGAGTCAGTTGTGATATTCCGAATATTGTGTTATTTGATTCAAGTATAAAATCAGCGACTTCCGGAATATCAGTTTCTTTGTCTACTATAATGTGAGTAATAGTCTTTAGCAAACAGGTTTTGATATCCTCATCTGAGAACTTCAAAATGGGAAGATACGCATCATTACTATTGTAAAGCTTTTCATTTTGAGCAGATATCATGCCGTCAATTTCATCTTTTCTGAAAGACTTTGGCCAATGGATGTTACGCTCTTCACTTTCACTCAGAACAATTCTCCATTCTCGTTCATCGTAGAAGCATTGCTCTGAAACGCCCTTAGCTTCTTCTTGCTCGCGTCTATTGTCAAATGGCTTAGAAAACCCAAGAATTCTCACTAAATTAGCTTTATTTGATTTCTCATTTTCTAAACTACCCACAACAGAACATAAATCGTAAAAAGGTGATGTATATTTATCTCCATAGAAATAGCAAACCGGATTCATTTCATAACCCCCTTTGCAATTATATAACTGAGGTAATCGTCCCTTATCGAATGCGACTCCATAGCGACCATATTTTTCCACATGCTTAGCGACGCTCCCAAGTGGAATATCACAAAAACACAACATCGGAATACCAAAATATATAAGTTTATACACTCGCCTGATTGCATCAAACGTTGAGATTGAATTTGCTGAAATAGTGACACCAGGAAGCGACTCCCTACAAAACGAAAACCTTAAGCCTTTTTCAAGGATTTTAAACAAAGTCTCCTTTTGGCGTGTAAAATGAAACAATGACGATGAACTTATCTGAGACATAATTTTAGTTTTTTTATTTCTGAATAGAGTTCACGTTGGCGGCGAGGTTGGGCGGTTGAGCGCATTTGGCGTTCCAGCGTCTCAATACGTCGAATGAGCTTTGCTCGTTCTTCGTCAATACGGATTTGTCCGGTGAGCGAATTATCTTGTTTAACAGAAAACTGACCGATTGCAGAAACGATGTTTTGCCAAACAGTGTCAAGGTTGAGTCCGGAAAGCTCAACGGTGAGCGAGTCTATCGATTGCCAAGGAGTGCAAAACAGTTTAGTGTGATACACGACAAGCATAGCCTCGTCTTCAAAGCGGAGAAAATATATGATGCGCTGCGGAATGCTTTTGGCAAGAAGGACGACGTTCTTTTGATCAAAGTCGCGAGATTTGAGCGAGACTTCAATAACGAATACCTCTTTTATCTCTGTGCCTCCTGCTATAGCCGGTAAAGTGCGAGGTGAAATCCAGTTTACGAAGTCGAGACGTGCCACATCGCCATCGAAACTTTCGCGTTGCGATGGTGCCCAATCAAACCGCCTGTAAAGCTGCGCCTTAGGAAGCGGCCTCTTGACTTCTGTCGATAGTGGCAGTCCGAGCATCTTGATTAGTCTTTTCTATGGGCCTCGAGGAAGAATTGTTTCTGGCGCTCAATTTCTCTGCGTAGCTCTTCTTCGGTAGGCATATATGTCATATATTTAGCTGCGAATAGCTGTTGGCTTTCATTGAGAACAGAATATTTAGCTATTGTCGAATCGGTATCTGTACAAAGCAGTACTCCTATTGTGGGATTATCATCGGGCCCTTTCATTAAGTCATCGTACATTCTGACATACATGTCAAGCTGACCGATATCGGCATGCCCCATCTTATGTGTTTTTAACTCGAAAATTACAAATCGCTTCATGCGAAAGTTGTAAAATGCCAAGTCGATATAGAAGTCGTCGTTTTGTGTTGATATATGTTGTTGACGTTCTACAAAAGCAAAACCACGTCCAAGTTCAAGGATAAACTGTTCTAAATTATCAATAAGAGCTTGCTCCAACTCCGATTCAGAAAAATTGCTATCTCGCTTAAAGCCCATAAACTCAGCAACGGTCGGATTCTTGATATACTCCAATGGGTCTTTATCATTATATGGTGCAACAGCCTCCGGTAACGTAGAATGCGGATTTTCTCTTTGTTCCGCCAGCCTTCTTTCGTAATACTGAGAGCAAATATTTCGATCAAGCGTTGTTGTGCTCCACATATCTTTAGACGCGTGAGACAGATACCATAGACGAGCTTCCGGATTTGTGACAGACAATAATCTGCGAATATGTGTCCATGTAAGATTTTGCACGAGTTCGTGCAAAATCTCCATGTTAGAGAATGAAAGATAAAACTGGCGGTAATATGCCAAATTCCTTTTACCGTAACCCGGACCGTATTCGGCTTTAAGGTTTTCTGCAAGTTCGGCTATAAGGCGTGTCCCATAGCCGGCTCTGCTGTTACCCTTTTGTTCCTCTTCAACAATTCGACGTCCAATATTCCAATAAGTGGCAAGTGTAATGCTGCCAACAGCTGAATATGCCTGATGGCGGCCGGATTCAATTATTGAGCGTACATCGCCAATAAAGTCTTGTGAAAGTGGTATTATTATTTGATTGGTCGTCATATAATTAACATATTACTAAGAAACAAATTAGTTCGAAATCATCAAGTCCTTTGACTTCGCTGCCGAAAAGGGCATTGTGGTCACCCTCGAGGAATTGAGTCGAGGAATATAGAACTCTCGTTTTTGCTTATCGACTTTTTCTGTGATAAAGGATGGCGAAGTGAAAATGAAGCGCAACTCCGATATATCGGAGAGCTGTTCTTTCAGCTCTTGAAAGGCATAAATAGAAAAACAAGACGCAGCAATCGAAAGACGGCTACCCTCGCGAAGCGTGGCGAGCATATCCTCTTTCAAAGTCTTATTTACGTTGTCTATTATTTCCATATAAAGAAAAAAATAAAACTCCGACATAGCGGATAAGACCAAATCTTTCTAACTATGCTCTCTTTGCCACTGCAAAGAACGTCTATACGTCGGAGATTCAAAAGCCTTTTACTGCAAAACGCCGTTATGTCGTATGTTTCTTTGGCCGCTACATCAGACACTTCGCAATCGCAAAATTACGAAAATTCTTTGAGAATTCGACATGCACCGCAATGTTTAGCGGTCATAAGTCCGAACGATTCCGCTACGAAGTGCAACGGCAAAAGCATCACTCTCCGGATGGGTCGAATTGCACATTCAGACCAAGAATGTACCGGCCATACACATTATGGCGTTGGAGACAACCCGAGCGCCGAAAACACCCGAACCGTATCGCATCATCTCATTTTCAATAATCTTCGTCCTCCTCGTCCGAATAATCGTCGTCAAAATAGATCTCATCATCAATTCCATCAAATACTGCCTCGCCGGTATTGGTTTGGTAGTCGTAATCGACATACATATCATGCTCCGGGTCGCCGTTATACGCATCGCGGTCGCCGTAATTGTCCATAGTCATATTTTAATATTGCTATACTTATGTGTTGTCCAAGGCAAGATGGTTCGTGCCTATCGAATATGATATTGACGCAAATTTAATGTTTAATTCCGAGATAACTTAATCCGAAGATATATTGTTTGTTAAACTATCCGAAAACTAGATTCGGCTCGTGTTTTTCGGCTAAATTCGGGAATGGAGAGCGAATTACGGAAATTTTTCTTTGATAATTGGAGGGGAAGTCGTAACTTTGCGGCGCAAACAGGTGCACGGCCATCGACCGTGCTTAAAAGGGAATCGGGTGTGAATCCCGAACAGTCCCGCTGCTGTGAGCCTCACGCCTCTGTGCGTCAGCACATTGGCACGACCTCGGGCATACGTCACTATACCGCTGCAGGCGGTACGGGAAGGCGTCCGAAGCCGGTCGGAGGCGAGTCAGAAGACCTGCCTGAGAGCAAAAATGCCGATGCTCTGCCAAGGGCGTTATAGCGACGCCGGCTTGCGAGGACGAGCTCAGAGTCTCATCAGACCCGAAATTCCTGCCGGGAATATGGGCGCATTGCGCGCCGCACGTTCCGGAGGATGCGGCAACAGCATCTGCGACATGTTTCACCCACGCCCTTGTCCGCCACTGCGGAAGGAGCACAACACATTCGTCAGATGCCACAAACATCTAAGACATTTTTGAAAGAACACCGCGTATGCCGCCGAGTATGCGTGGCGGCCGTCCTCGCATTTGCAGCCGCCACCGCTGTATATGCACAACCCCCCGAAGGGGTTTCATCGGTCTTGGCCGAGCGCGACAGCGCCGCCACCATTGCACGCTCGATGGCATGGAGCGACAGCATCCAGTCGCTGCACGAGCTGATAGTGACCACGCGCCGCCCGTGGGAACCCACCGAGATTATTCCGGTGCAGACACTTGCCGGCGAGGAGTTGCGCCGTCTGTCCAGCAATAGCGTGGCCGACGCCTTGCGCTATTTCTCGGGCGTACAGGTCAAGGATTACGGAGGCGTTGGCGGCATAAAGACCGTCAACATCCGCTCGATGGGCACCAATCATACCGGCGTAGTGTACGATGGCGTAGCCTTGGGCAATGCCCAAAACGGGCAGATAGATCTCGGGCAGTTCTCGCTGGATAATATGGAGGCGCTGTCGCTGTACAACGGACAAAAAAGTCAGATACTGCAGCCGGCACGCGACTTCGGCAACGCCGGTACAATATATATGCGCACCGCCGTGCCACAATTTAAGGGCGACGAGACATACCACGCCCGCGCGGCAGTACGCACCGGCAGTTTTGACCTCATCAATCCCTCGGCTTTGGTTCAGCTCAAGTTGTCTCGCCGCGTAAGCGCCTCGCTCAGTGCCGAATGGCTCAATTCGTCCGGTAAATACAAATTCCGCTATCGCCGTGTCAATCCCGCCGGCGAAGTAGCCTATGACACCACGGCCACGCGCCAAAACGGCGACATCAACGCCACGCGCCTCGAGGCTTCGGTCTTCGGCAAGACATCGCACGGCAATTGGATGGCCAAGGCATACAACTATAATAGCGAACGAGGCATACCCGGTGCCATCGTCAACAACGTATGGCGGCGCGGCGAACGCATTTGGGACACCAACAGCTTTATCCAAGGACATTGGCGTGCCACCTACGGGCGCTGGACCACTTTGGCCAATGCCAAGTATGCTTTCTACCGCACGCATTACGTCAACAACGATGACAAGCAAATCAAGGTGGACAACCTCTACCGCCAGCGTGAGGTCTACGTGTCCACAGCCAACCAATACGACATCATTCCCGGCAAATGGGAAGTGTCGGCCAGCTATGACTTCATGTTCAACAGCCTCGATGCAGATGTATACGACTTTGTACGCCCCGAGCGCTATTCCAATCTGTTGTCCGCCGCCACTGCCGTCACACTCGGCCGCTTCAAGGGTCAGGCCTCGGCCTTGGCTACTTTTGTCCGCGACATGCTCGAAGAGGTTCAGGCCCCGCCTACGAAGCACGTTTTCACTCCGGCCGTGTACGCTTCATATGCCTTTGTAGATTGTAAAACCGAGCGCGGTTCCGATATGCTGTCTCTGCGTGCGTTCTACAAGCGTTCATTCCGTATGCCCACTTTCAACGACCTATATTACGCCGATATGGGCAACTCCAAGCTCAATCCCGAGCGCGTCACCCAGTACAACGTCGGCATCGTGTACGACCATGCACGCCGCCACTCGCTGCTATCGTCCATCAAATTCAGCGCCGACGGATATTACAACAAGGTACACGATAAGATTGTGGCCTACCCCAAGGGACAGCAATTCCGTTGGACGATGCTCAATCTGGGACTTGTGGACATCCGCGGTGTCGACATCAGCGCCGCCGCCACCGTTACCCCGCGCCGCGATATGGACATCACCCTGCGCCTGCAATACACTTGGCAACGCGCTATAGACATTACCAATCCCGAGGACAACTACTATCGCGACCAAATCCCATACATACCGCACCACAGCGGAAGTGCCATAGCCAACATTGCATGGCGGCGCTGGAACCTCAACTACAGTTTCATATACGTAGGCGAGCGCTACAACCAGCAGGAAAACATCCGCTACAACTACACACAGCCCTGGTACACCAGCGATGTATCGCTGACGCGCGACTTCACCCTCGGCAAAGTCGGCCTTCGCGCCACCGTCGAAGTCAACAACCTGTTGTCCCAGGACTACGATGTTATCATCAACTACCCCATGCCCAAGCGCAACTACCGTTTTACCCTAACCGTAACGATATGACAAATCGCGGCATGGACACAAAGACGATGACACCACGTGCCGCCTCTGCGGTACGCAACTGCGGCTATAATGATACAATAATATATAGACCTATGATTCATCCCCATACGTCATTCCGACTAACGGGATGTATGATTTGTTTTCTGCTACTCATGCTATGTGCCACGAGCTGTCGAGAGGACGAGCTCGTGGTGCCGGCAGAGTATGACCCCGTGCCGGCGGTGCCGGACAGCGAGGGCCGCATACGCGGAATGTATCTGCTCAACGAAGGCAATATGGGCAGCAACAAATGCACTCTGGACTATCTTGACTACGTCACCGGGCTGTATGCCCGCAATATATACCCCGAGCGAAACCCCAATGTCATCAAGGAACTCGGCGATGTCGGCAACGACATCGCCATCTACGGCAGCAAATTGTACCTCGTGGTCAATTGCAGCCATAAAGTCGAGGTCCTGGATGCAAAGACCGCCATACGCATAGCGCAAATAGACATTCCCAACTGTCGATACATCAAATTCCATCGCGGCAAAGCGTATGTCAGCAGCTACGTCGGTCCGGTACTCATCGACCCCGATTCGCCCAAAGGTGCAGTCTACGAAGTCGATACCACCAGCCTCAAGGTAACCCGGCGCTGCATCGTCGGATACCAGCCCGAGGAAATGGAAATCATTGACGACTATATGTATGTAGCCAATAGCGGCGGATACCGTGTGCCCAATTACGACAACACCGTATCCGTAATCCAGCTTATAGACTTCAAGCAAGTACGCCAAATACCCGTAGCCATCAACCTGCACCGCATACGCAAGGACCGGTACGGACGCCTATGGGTAACCTCGCGCGGCGACTACAACAGCGTGCCGCCACGCCTGTACTACCTTGAGCGCGACGAAGGCTCCGGCGAAATGCGCGTGGCCGGATGTCTGGATATCGCCGTGAGCGACATGGCCATACGCGACGACAGCATGTACTACATAGGTGTCGCATGGAACAACTTCACCGGCACCAACACTATATCCTATGGCATAATCAACGTGCGCGACCGACAGCGCGTGGCCGACAACTTCATCACCGACGGCACCGAACAGAACATCAAAATGCCTTACGGCATAATCGTCCACCCCGTCACGGGAGACATCTACGTCACCGATGCCAAAAATTACGTATCCTCGGGTACGCTCTATTGCTTCAGCCCCGACGGCAAACGCCAATGGAGTGTCCGCACAGGCGACATTCCGGCTCATATATGCTTTTACGAAAAACGATGATGCGAACACCGAATAAAGGCATATTATTCATTCTGACAGCAGCGATGGCCGTCATTGTCTGCGGCTGTAACGGCGGCGACACGCCCATCGTCAGCCTCGGGCTGGACGATTACTACCGCGTGGCACGCATGACCAAGCTCGACCTTGACCCGGCACTCACCGGACAGGACTACCGCTGGACTATCACGCGCCCCGACGGCACCGACAGTATCATCGAGGGACAACGACGTCTGGTATTCCTCACCGCCGAAGAAGGACGCTACACGCTGCGTTTCGACATCAAAGACCCCTCCGTGCCCATGAGCCATACGATGACCGTGGACGTACTTCACGAAGAAGTCGAATTCAGTCCCTACATAGCCACCGTGGCCGAGTATTGCCCCGCCCCGGGACAGTTTGTCAACGAGATGCCGCGCTACGATGAGGGCGACACAGCCGAGGACATGGCACGCAAGGCCGGCGAGTGCATCAGCGGCACCAACGATGTGATGATTTCGCTCGGCGCCTACGGCGGTTACGTGACCTTTGCCTTTGACCACACCGTGGTCAACCTTCCCGGCAACGACTTCCGCATCTGGGGCAACTGCTTCTATGAAGCCACCCACCCCGAAGACCGCGGCGGCAGCGCCGAGCCGGGCATAGTGATGGTGAGCTACGACGCCAATTGCAACGGCATCGCCGATGACCCATGGTACGAACTGGCCGGCAGCGAGTACTATTCGTCCAAAACACTCCACAACTACACTATTACTTACAGCCGGCCCGACCCCAATGCCGAGCCGGTAGAAGACGGCGCACTCGACAATCTGTACTACATCCCGTGGAAAGACAATACCGGCGCAACGGGATACATCGCCCACAACATATTCCACAACGGCGAGTACTGGCCCAAATGGATGCCGCAACAGGCACTTACGTTCCACGGCAGCTGCTTGGCTCCCAACGCCATCGACCGCAGCGGTGTCGGCACCTACTACATCCTGTACAGCTACGATTGGGGATATGTAGACAATCATCCCAACGACTATCCCGAACTGAACAGTTTTGACATCTCCAACGCCGTAGACGCCGAAGGACGTCCCGTCAAACTGCCGGGAGCCGACTGGATACGCGTATACACCGCCGTCAACCAATACTGCGGATGGTTGGGCGAGACTTCCACCGAACTCAGTCGTGCCGCCGATCTTCACGTCATAGCAACAATGGTTCCTACCGCCGTTCGTCGGCGCTAAAACACACACCAATCTCGATCTTCTAACACATCCCGAATCGTATTATCTATTTATTCACCTATAGCTGATTTATATGTTTAAGCATCTACTCCTTACAGCAATTTGCGCTACTGCATTGTCGTGCGGAGCAACTACCCTTGATTTTGGAAAAATCACCCATTGGGTCGGCGAGGGCGATGCACGTGCCGCAATTGTTATGCTCTTCGACGGTCAAAAGTCCGCACAAGTATGGGGCTTCCGCTGGGACAGCTCCACGTCCAAGCCCTCCGGAGCCGATATGGTGAAAGCTATAGCCGGCGCCTCCACCGACTTAGACGTAATGATCCAATGGACCAACTTCGGTTATACTCTCTCCGGCGCAGGCTTCAGCTTTGGCCACGCAGTAATGAATTACCTGCGCTACGACTTCGAAGGTGCGGCCGATGACGGCAACGTCTCCTTCGGCTACTATACACCCAACACGGGCATGGGCCAGACAGGCGCCCCCGGCGCGGCCACGCAGGAAATATGTGACCATGCCATAGAAGAGGCCAAGGTTACCCATGTCATCGAACATCCCCTCAGTCACCGCGAGTACGGATATAGCGCTTACGACTACGACCATTGGCAATTGGATGCCGATGCGCCCCAAAACGTACTATGGCGTGCCGGATGGTACAAAGGATACTGGAGCTACTGGGTAGGCGACGCCAATCTTGACAAAATGGGCTACTCCGGACTGGGTATGTCATCTGTCGAGCTGCAAGACGGGGCCGTAAACGCCTGGGCCTACTACAACTTCCAAGACGATGATTACGGCTCGACAGACGTGGACTGGGACATCGAATTGGACTACGACCATCTCAGCGTCAATGCCATACAGGACTTAAAGCCTATGATAAACACCGCTGAAGATATATCTGCCACCATATACACACTCTCCGGCGCATACTTGGGCCGTTACGCCGACCGACGAGACAACCTTCCCGCCGGCATATACATCGTGCGTACTTCTTCGGGTATCGCATACAAGGTGCGATTATAACAGCACGAACATACATTAAATAATCTTTTATGAACCCCGGTTTTGGGCGTGATGTCGATTCACACCCGAATCATTTACCAACAAATTTCAAACCCATTATGAGCTACAAATCATTGTTAATCGGAGCTTTAGGCTGTTTCTTTGCACTGACAGCCAATGCCCGCGACATCGAGGTAGGCGGCTTGTACTACTCGACCAAGAGTGACGGCACAGCCACAGTGCGCGCCCCTCTGTCATCAGAGACAATGCCCTCGGGCGACATCGTAATTCCGGCATCTATCTCCTATGACGGCAAAGACTACAAAGTAATCGGCATCGATGACAACGCGTTCGCCTATGGCTACGAAATTACCGGCCTCGAAATTGAGGAAGGCATCGAGACCATCGGCAAAAACGCCTTCTTCAACTGCTCGGGATTGACCGAACTGTCGTTCCCTGCATCTGTAACGGAGATTGGTGATTATGCGTTCAACTCGTGTACAAACGTGACTAACATCACCTTCCCTACAGGTCTTAAGGTCGCAGGCCCGATATTCCAATCGTGCCTAAAACTTACAAATGTAAGCTTCAATTGGAAATGCGTCGTAACCGAACTCAACGGCACCTTCCAAGACTGCCGCGTACTCGCTTCGGTATCCATTCCCAAGTCAGTCGTAACCATCACCGACGGAGCATTCCAAGACTGCAAAAGCCTCGCAGAAGTCGAATTCTCAAGCAACAACAATCTTCGCACCATAGGCGATTGGGCCTTCAACGGCAACAAGTTCACGACTCTTAAAATCCCCGAAGGCGTCGAAGAAATCGGCGAAATGTCTCTCGGCGCAATGAACGGCGACTGGAACACAAACAAGACAATGACTTCTGTCACCCTGCCTTCGACTCTAAAAAAAATAGCTTACAATGCCTTCAACAACTGCGGCGCATTGACTTCTCTGACTATCAACCCCGCCGACGAGCCCCTGAAGATTGTCAGCTTTAGCGACTACTACGTTAAGATGTTCCTCTCGTGTCCGGAAGACCTGTCTTCAACAACCTGCCCACTGAAGACCCTTGTACTGGGTCGTCAGCTTGTAACGGAGTCATCCGGCACCGATATCACCGACGATGTCTTTTCGGTAAAGAGCGCTTTGGAAGACCTGTTCTTCTGCGGCAGCGTCACAAAGACTCCAAACATCACCAATGCAAGCAACGTAAAGTATATTACCATTGCCACTACAGCCATACCCACTGCCGGAAACTTCAATGACGGCATCAAGGCCACGGCATTGGTGACAGTTCCTGCCGGCGGTCGCGAAGCATATTCGGCTGCTGACGGCTGGAAAGACTTCGCATCGCTCGCCAATCCTTCCGGCGTCGAACTCTCCATCGCGGACCTCACCCCTGACGCCAACGGCGTGTACGCCATCGGCCTGAAAAAATCCTACGCATTGACAACCACAATCAACGATGAGAATACCTCCGCCAAAAACCTGACATACACGGCAGGTGTCAACAGCGTCTTGAGCTATAGCACTTATAACGGCAAAGTCACCTCCGGGACCAAGGGCGACGCATACATCTACGTCGAAAGCAGCGAAAACCCTGCCGTGCGCGGCGTTCTCGTAGCCAAAGTGGCTCCAATCAAACCCGTGACCTCCATCACCCTCGATGGCGTCGTGGACGGCGTTCTGCGCGTGCCCTACAACTCGATGGTTGCCGCCAACCCCGTCATCGAGCCGGCCGATGCCGACCTCACCGACTTCACAATCTCCATCGAAGACCCCACCCTGTGCACCATCTATGCAGCCAAGGCTTTCAAACCCACACGTAACTTCTACGAGCTGACTACATTCAAGCTCGGCGAAACCAATATCACCTATACCGCAGCCGACGGCAGCGGCACACAACTCACCTTCAAACTCGTTGTCGAAGACCGAGAGCGCGAGACCCCCATCGACTACACCAAGGGTATGTTCTGGCTCAACGAGGAATGGTTTGGACACTGCAACGGCTCCATCAACTTCGTGGGCGATGACTATACCTTCACAGGCAAAGTTTACGAGCGCGAGAACCCCTTCCAAGCCTTCGGCGCAACTTCGCAATTTGCAACAGTATATGCCGACCGACTTGTCGTAATGTCTAAGCAGGCACGTGACGGCGGCGACCCCCGCGGCACCGAAGCAGGCGGTGGACGCGTCGTTATCGCTGACGCCAAGACCCTCAAGAAAATCGCCGCTTTCGACGAAATCGGCGGCGACGGTCGCGCAGCCTGCGGTGTCGCTCCCGACAAGTTCTACCTGACCCACGCCTCCGGCGTGCGCGTATGCCGCGCTCAGGGTGACACTTACGTCCTCGATGCAGCCGACATCGCCGGCATCGGCGGCGGCAGCGCCTATGCCAACCAAATGGGCGACATTGTGGCCGCAGGCAATTACGCCTTCGCCGTACAGCAAGGCAAGGGACTACATGTCATCGATACCGCCACCGATACATACATCAAGACCTTCGAGAACGCCAAGGCTCAAGGCGTGGTTCTTGCTGCCGACGGCAACGTGTGGATGATGGCCACCAAGAAGCTCTATTGCATCAACCCGAAGACCGCCGAAATCACCAAAGAAGTGGACATCAACCAAAGCGTAGCCTGTCAGTGGGGCTCGTGGCGTCACACCAACTTCCTGGCTGCCAAGAAAAAGAACGTTCTCTACTGGATGGACGGCGCGGCTTGGTCCGGTTCGGGCAACATCTATGCTTGGGATATGACCGGCGATGTACCCACCGAACCGCTCTTTACCCTCGGCAAACGCGAAGGCATGAACGGCAACACCCAAAGCCAATACGGCACTATCGGCTATGATGATGCCAACGACCGCCTGATGCTGGCCACAACTCACGGAGCATCTTCCAACTATCGCTACAATTGGTACTACTTCGTAGACGGCTCCACCGGCGAAGAGCTCAAGAGCTTCGCACTGACACCCTACTACTGGTTCCCCGCTATGCCCGTCAACCCCGACCGTGCCGAAGTAACAACTGACCTCGAGAAAATCGACCTTGACAACTACGACGACCCCAAGACCATGGACCTGACCGACCACTTTACCGATGCCGATGACATCGACTCCGAAATCACGCTGTCCATAGTTCCGTCCAACGACACTCAACTCGAAAACATCGCCGATGTCACCATCGAAGGCAAACAGTTGACCATCACGCCTAAATCCTTTGGCGATGCCACACTGCGTCTGCGCTCGGTATCGCGCGGCCACGTGGCTTACCACGATATCGCCGTCAAGATAGCCAAAGTCGGCGTGGACGACGTAGCTGTTGACACCAACGACTCGGCCATCGAGTACTACAACCTGCAAGGCGTGCGCGTCGATGCCGACAACCTGACACCCGGCGTATATGTACGCCGTCAGGGCAATAAGGCCGTCAAAGTCATCATCAAATAACACCTGCAATACACAATTCCGAATGATCCTCAGACATTTATTGTCTGCCACAATCCTTACAGCCACTGTCGCCGCTATGTCGGCGACGGTGGCTGCCGAGGACTTGCACGGCGGCTTCTTCATCCTCAACGAAGACTGGTACGGACACCAAAATTCGACCATCAACTACCTGCGTCCGGACGATCCTGACGGAGTATACTGGGATTACCGTGTATTCCAAAGCCGCAACCCGGGCAAAGAGCTCGGATGCACCGCCCAACACGGCATCGCTTGGGGTGGACGCCTGTATCTCATATCCAAGCAGGAGAAAGACCCCGGAGCATCCGTCATCGGCGCTCGTATCACCGTGTGCGACGCCAAGACAATGGAGTGCTTAGCTCAGCTTACCGAGATTGACCCCTCGGGCAATCGCTGCGACGGACGCGGCGTATGCGGCGTATCACTCGATAAGGTGTACATATCGTCGTCCAACGGTATTTGGATTTTCGATACCCGAAGCCTATCGGTCACCGGACAGATACCCGGCACGGAGAACCCCAACGGCATCGATGGCGCAACTACGAACCCCTCGGGAGCTCTCTACAAGGGACAATGCGGCACCATGGTGTCGGCTGAAGGCCGCGTATTTGCCGCCCACCAGCAATCGGGACTCCTGATAATCGACCCGACTACGGACAAGGTCATCAAAACCATATCTATGGATGTCGCCCAAGACGGCGCCGGCATAGGCTCGATAGTCAAGGACCGCACCGGCTTTCTGTGGATTTCGACAGACAATAACACTCGCGGCACCGGCAATCCGCTGCGCAAGCTGGTACGTCTCAATCCCAAGACGCTGGAGTACGATATCATCACCCTCCCCGACGACGTGCTGCCGCCAAATAACTCATGGTACGCATGGACGCCCGATGCCTTTTGCGCAAGTGCCGGGCAGGACTACCTATATTGGCGCGCCAACGCCGGCAAAGACCAAGCGGCATGGTTCAACGGCGTATACCTGTATCGCTTCAACACCGTCACCCGTAAGGCCGAGGTCATACGCAACTTCAAAGAAGAAGGAGCCGGATGGAGCATCTACGGATGTTCGCTGCGCGTGCATCCCGTCACGGACGAAATATATATGTCACTGTATCAGGGCAACCAAAAGACAACGTACATCACGCGTCGCTGCGATGCCGATGGCAATACCATCAAGGATTACCCGATGATAGCCAACTATTGGTTTCCCTCGCTGCCGATATTCACCGAGGATGACCCCTATCCGCTGTCTGTAAGCGACATCACTATTGACGACACCACCTCGGCGCCCATTGAGTACTACAACCTCCAAGGCATACGCGTGGCCTCTGAAGACGGCACATCACTCCCCGCAGGCGTGTACATCCGCCGCCAAGGCACACATACATCAAAGATTCTCGTCCGCTGATCGATTGAGACTCGTCAAAGACTATCTCTCACACCCTTAACGATTTCACCCCCGCCACGGAAATTTTCGTGACAGGGGTGAAGCTTTTTTGTGTATACAGTCTGAATTATTCCTTGGGGGCGACGTAGACATAGGCGCCGAGGTCGGGGGCGGCACCGGCTGTGGCCTGTCGCGGCAGTCCGTATGCATCGCGCGCGGCAGCCGGCAGCATCAGCGAGGCATCACCCGCACCGATGGCCGGCGATTCGGGCTTCAGGCGGTAGTCAAAGATGTAATCCTCACGCACGGTGTAATAGAGAGGATCTTTGTCCCATAGGCAGGCTATGAAGTTGGCATCGTCGCTACCATTCTCTTTGATCAAGACGCGACGCAAGAATACCTTGGTGCCTGTCAAGTCGCCGTGAGAGAGCATGGAGCCGTTGCCGTAAAGAATACTGTTAGTAATATCGGCTGCCGTGTACGGAAGCTTGGAGCTGTCATCATTGTCGGCATTGAGATGCTCGAAGGCCAGCGCCGGACCATATATAGCGCTGAAAAGGTAGTAGTTGGCAAAGGTACAATGGTTGAATACGTGTTGCCCGCCGTGCAGCAGCACCAGACCGTTGGAAGCCTCGGCAAATTCGCAGCCTATGGCGGTAATGTTGGCGTGGTACGCTTCGAGGACACGGTCGCCGGAGTTGCGCAGCCGACTGTTGACAATGGTCAGCATCGGAGTGTCGCCATCGTTGCGCGGCGAGCTGCCGCCGTTGACGATAACCCCGTAGTCGGTGTTGCGTATACATGTGTGGCTAATAACATTGGCACGCGATGAGGGCGCAAACTGCACGCCGCGCCACTGCCGCGACATGAGGTCGAAGGTGATGTCGGTGATGACATTGCCGGTGCGGTCGCCGGCGATATTGACGGGATTGTCGACCGTGCCTTGGCTCAACAGGGTGCCGCGCACTATCAGCGACGCACCGTCATGGAAACGCAAGTCGGTACCCGGTTCAAGAGTGAGCGTCGCCCCTTCGGCCACTACCAGCGAGTCATACACCTGATAGGGGCGTCCGGCGGTAAGTCGGGTGTCGCTGTTGTAGGTGACAGCACGCAGACGCTTGACATCCTGACCGGTCGCATTGAGCACCACGGTAGAGCGCACGCCGTTGACGGTGAAGCAGAGGTCGGCATTGACATCTTGGGCTTGATCCTGGTCGCGTGCCGGCAGGGTGGCCTCAACCATCACGAATATCGAGTCTTTGGCACGCACTTCGATGCCTTGGAAGGTCTCGCCGGTGGCGCCGTCAACATTTATGCGAAAATCCCGAGCACCCTCGCCTTCGAGATGTATATCGCTGATAAGCATACCTTTGCTATGGCGATTGTATACCGTCAGGCGGTGCGTCATTGTCACCTCGTCCGTAAAGACTACGCCCATCTTGAGCGTATCGGTGGAAAAAGCCGGCTGGTCTGCCGCCGAAGTCGAAATGCCGTCCTCGATGCAGGCGTTGAGGCCTATCATGGCGGCTATCACTGCTATGGTGTATAGGATGTGTCGTTGCATAAATCCGTGGTGTGCAAGGCATGTATGCCTCTATATACTAACGGCACAATGGCGCGTTTATTGTCCTGCACAATCAGGCACGAACTCAGCGGCGCGGAACTATGATGTACCGAACTCCATCGGCATAACAGCCGTTTTGATATGGCTGGTATGTAACGATGATGCCGCTGCGTGTATATACCGGGCGCGGATACCACTTGCCTTCGAGTCTCTCAGCCCCGAAAGGCAACGACCATGAGGGATCGTCCAGATCACGAACGTCCGCCGGTATACCGTCAGGGAATATGTCACGGATGCCTAAGAGCTTCCCGGAAGCAACATCCATAGTCAGGTACAGGCGCATATTCACCGGGTGTGCGCCGCCCGTGTAATACTCGCAGAATATCATCACAGTCAACAGTTTGCCATCGTCGCTACGCCATACAGGAGCCATCTCCAGATGCAGCGAGGCACGGGGACTGCTGTTGGCGCGGTCAAAGCATCGTTTGATCGACCCGAAAGCGTCGGCGGCATCCTCGGCAGGCATCGCCGACTCTATGCCATCGGACGGAACGCCCGAATATGCGTACACCGGCATCTGTGCCTCGGCAAAGAGGTTGGCGATATTCATCCCGAAGACTTCGAAAAGCCGCGCCATGTGCAATGCCCCGGAATCTGTGCCTGTGGGCAGCGTCAACATCAAATCCAGATACACCGCTTCATTGCCGGGCGAGTAAAGCGTCTTATAATATGTACGTGTCGGCATAGGCGCCAACTCCGCACCGGAGCGTATATCACGAGACAGTGCCTCATTAAGACTAATTCTTACTGTATCGACACCCACAACAAGACCCAAGCGAGAGGTCGCCGTGTCCACAAGTATGTCGTCAAAAGCGCCGAGCAGGCGTGCCGTGTCGCTGCGCGAGGGGCTGCGGCGACACAGCAGGTGATCAGCTACCGGGCTACCGTCAGCGGCAGCCCGCCACGCCTGCGTAACCAGCAGTGTGTCATTGCAGAAAATAGTGTCAGCATACAGCTCGGGGACTGTCTGTGTCGCTGTTGTTGCGGCTTGTGTCTGTGCCGTCGCCGTAACAGCCTGCGCCCATACAGCGGCAACAGCCGCCACGCACAGTGCAATCAGGGGCATCTTCTTTAATTCCATATCAACGTCTTTTGTCGTTTTTATCTTTTGTCGTAACATCCGAGAGCTGCAAAGTGTTCGCAGCCCCTTCCATTCCGCAAATTTAGACAAAACTCCCGAGACAACCGCCTTCCCGGATACGCCAATCCTATCATTAATCGGCAAGTTACTCATCATTCGGCCAATTTTAAGGTTGGACTTTAAATTTGTCCGCAAATTTAGCGCTTTATTTTTGATTATGCTACCTATCACGGTTATTTTCAGGTAATTTCTTCGGCGTCATGCGTCTGCATAGCAGGTTGTTTTTCCCGACTTCGTGGCTGACAGCAGGGTCGTTTCGCGAAACGAGCGCGAAACGAGCGGATATCCGTGTTCCCTTATGTCGCGAAAAAAGCTTAACTTTGTAGTGTGATTTAACTTATCGGCTTTGGCCGGGTCTAAGAATGTAAGCACTGGATATACGAAATTTTTAATGGGAACCAACTTATGCTGCTAAGTATTGCCGACGGCTTTGATACGATGAACAATGCCTGCATAGAGCTGACCTCGATGCTTGCACAGGAACTGGGCATCACTTACGGCACGATGTGCATCGTCTGCTACGTCATCGTTCCGGCGCTGTGGACCATAGCGCTGGCGGCGTCCGCATTCTTGATGATGCAAGGCCGTAAGAAGTCCGGCAAGGTCTGCTTCTTCACCGGCATCGGCATCTTGGTTTTGATGGTGTTGTACTTCGGCATCGGATGCGCCAAGATGGCGGCGGCATAAGCCCAAGGGCATCCGCCGCGCATCCTGCCCATAGAGATTTATTTACTAATTTTGCAAATATGATAACTCCTAAAGAAATATTAGACCTGCTTAAGTCTACAGAGTCATATCGCGTGGAACGCACGACAAGCACCGGCAATATGGACAAATTCTGTGAGGCTATTTGTGCGTTTTCAAATGATATGCCCGGCTCGCGCAAGAATGGCTATCTAATTATAGGAGCGAGTGACGATGGAAGCATTGCCGGAATGAGGGTAGATGACGCGCTGTTGAAGAAGATTGCGGGCATACGTTCTGACGGAAACATCCTCCCTTTGCCAACAATGTCGGTCGAGCGATTCCCCTTCCCCGAAGGCGACTTGTTAGTGGCCGAAGCAATGAAAATCGGCAAATATGTCAACAAATTCAACCGCGGTGTGGCCCGCGTCCAAGAAATGCTAAAGGAAAATGGCAATTCCCGGGCAGAGTTTGATGTATCCACAATTACCGCTTTCTGTGTAAGGGCTTATGCGACAGCCGAAGTCAACTTGTCGGCAGACAATAAGCCAAGCACAAGTCAGGGCACAAGTCAGGGCACAAGTCGGGGCACAAGTCAGAACAATATAACTATTGAAGAAAAAATCATCGAGTTCTGCATAGAGCCTTACACTTTGGCTGAGATAGCCGCTTACTGCGGCTTTCAGAACAAACGAAAATTTAGAGAGCGTTATCTTAATCCGCTCCTCGGCCTACGCATCCAAAAAACGATTCCGGACAAGCCAACGAGTCGTTTTCAAAAATATGTTATAATTTGATGCTTTCAGTCAGATGTGGCAAGACAGAGCGACAAAGAGCGTCTTAAAACACATAACAGAATAAACCGAAACAACTTAAAAACGAAAGGATATAACGATGAAAAAGAAATTTATGCTGGCTGTTGCAGCCGTACTTGTAGGCGTATTTGCAATCACCGCAGGCGTCAACATCACCAAGGTGGACAAGGTCTCGCCAAATGACGAAATGTTCATGGACATGGCCGTATCCGTGGCCAAAACAGCCAAGAAGCCTATAGGAGCTGTGGTAGTGCTCAACGGCGCCCTACGCTCGCAAGGCACAGCCACCGCCACCGGCACTGCCGAGGAGAATGCCATCAAATCGTCGCGCCGTAAGAGCCTCTATGGCGGCAGCATCTATACCATCATCCAGCCCACCACCGAGGCTTACAACGCCATCTGCCGCAGCGGTGCCGACGCGGTATATTTTGCCGTACCCGCAGCCGATGCCGTCAGCGCCGGGGTGTACAGCATAGAGGATTATGATACATCCAAAGCAGACACAACCCTGACGCAGGTGCCCTTGAAACATCTGCCTTATGCCGATGCCACGCTTCTGGTGGTCAAATACAAAAAGTAACTTCTGAAATAACAAGTAACATCCGACACGGCACTCGGGGTGTAAGGACGTGGCCGCCTGTGAGACTTCACCGACGCCCACTCTTTGGCATCCCGATGCAATACGCATCATGGACAAAGCCGCGCACATAGCCATTATCACCGGAACGCGCGCCGATTGGGGACTGCTGTCTCCGGCGGCGCGACTGCTGCGTGACACCCCGGGGGTACGCCTCTCGGTGGTGGCCACCAATATGCACCTATCTCATCGTCACGGCTATACGGTGGACGGCATTATTGCCGAGGGCTTCGATGTTACGCACCGCGTAGCCGTGCCCGAGGATTTGGGCGACAGCGGTGCCGGACGTGCACATGCCGCGGCTGTCTGTCTGGCCGGAGTGGCCGATGCCTTAGCCGAACTTCGACCCGATACGGCTGTTATTCTCGGCGATCGTTTCGAAGCTTTGGCAGCGGCTCAGGCTGCCGTACTCACGGCAGTCCCGGTGACACACCTGCATGGTGGAGAGACGTCTCGCGGCGCCGTGGACGACAGTATGCGCCACGCTATCACCAAGTTGGCCTCGCTGCACCTGTGCGCTACCGAAGAGGCGCGCCGACGCATCATTCAGATGGGCGAACAGCCCGACAGTGTAATCACTGTGGGCGCCCCGGGCGTGTATAACGCCCTGAAAATGCCCAAAATGTCGTCAGACGAGCTGCGCCAAAACCTCGACGGATTCGACATCGACCCCGAGCGCACGCTCTTGGTGACCTACCACACGGAAACCAACGACTACGCATCCACCCCGGCACAGCGCTTCGAGGCACTACTGCAAGCCCTCGACCGCTTTCCCAACTGCAATGTCATCCTGACAGGCACCAACAACGATGCCGGCGCCGAAGGAATACGCTCTCTGGCAGCCGAATACGCCGCCGCTAACGACGGGCGCGTGCTGACTGTCGAAAGCCTTGGAGCACGCCGCTACCTCTCGGCGATGGCCCGATGCGCCGCCGTCGTGGGCAACAGCTCCAGCGGCATCATCGAGGCGCCGAGTATGCATATCCCCACCGTCGATATAGGCGGACGGCAAGCCGGGCGCCAATGCGCCGCCTCCGTGATACACTGCGGTGCCGGAGCGGACGACATCGCCGCAGCCATCGCCCTGGCGCTCACTCCCGAGGCACGAAATCGCGCCGCCACCGCCGCCAACCCATACTACCGTGATGACACACCGCGCATTATCGCCGAGGCCATACTCTCGCACCTGCCGCTAAGCATCGCCAAGACATTCCACGACATCCCAAACCCTTAATCGGGAACACCTTATGGACACCAATCCGATATACATCATCCCCGCACGCGGAGGCAGCAAAGGCATTCCACACAAGAATATCAAAATTCTTGGGGGAAAGCCACTAATACACTACGCCATAGCCAACGCCCTGACGCTCACCGATGACGACACCCACCGGCGCATCATTGTCAGCACCGATGATGCCCGCATCGCCGAGGTGGCCCTCGCCGCTGCCGCCGACATCACCATACGTCGGCGTCCCGAAGCTTTGGCCACGGACACCGCCGCCACACAAGACGTCATCATCGATGCCATGGACTACGCCGACAGCCTCGGCATGGTCTACGACTGCGTGGTGCTGCTCCAACCTACTTCGCCGTTACGCCGCCCGGAGGACATACGCCGAGGCCTGGCGATGTACGCCGCGGCCCGAGGCACTTGCGATATGGTGGTATCCGTATGCCACGCCGCTGCCAACCCCTATTACGACCTCATGGAAAGTGACAGCAACGGCTACCTGCACGTCAGCAAGGGAGACGGCCGATACACGCGCCGACAAGACGCCCCCGCAGTATGGCAATACAACGGCGCCGTGTACGTCATCAACCCCGAGGCCGTGCGCACCACACCCATGCTGAAAATGCGCCGCCGACTGCCACTGGAAATGGAAGCTGCACGAAGCATCGACTTAGACACTCCGCGCGATTGGGCGATAGCCGAAACCCTCATCAACGAATTACGCCAATGAATACGCCAACATCCCCGGCCGATATACAGCGCCACACCATAGACGCTCAGGCATCAATACTTACGGCTTTGCAACGCCTCAATAGGCTCTCCGGCGAGGCTATGACCCTTTTTGTGGTCAGTGACAGCGGCGCCGTCATCGGAACACTCACCGACGGCGACATCCGCCGCGCCCTGTGCGAAGGCATAGACACCGACGCCCCGGTCTCCGAAGCCGCGCACACCGGATTTGCATACATCGATGCCGAGGCACGCCCCGACGTGCGCCGCATAGCCGGGATGCGAAGTCACGGCATCACACTGGTGCCGGTGCTGGACCGCGACAAGCGCCTGCTACGTATTATAAACCTGCACCATACTTCCACGTGTCTGCCCGTCAGCGCCATACTTATGGCCGGAGGCAAAGGCGAGCGGCTGCGCCCCCTCACCAACGACACGCCCAAGCCGCTACTGCACGTGGGCGACAGAGCCATCATCGACTACAACATTGACGCACTGGCCGCCGCCGGCATCACCGACATCACCATCACAACGGGATACTTGGCCGAAAAACTGGACGCCCATTTTGCCAACGGAGCCAATACGCCCGAAGGCGTCCGCGTACGATGCGTCCGCGAAACCTTCCCCATGGGTACAATAGGAGCTGCCGCACTTATGAACCATGCCCCCGGCGGAACGACATTGGTCATGAACAGCGACCTGCTCACCACCATATCCTTCGAGCAGATGTACCTGCGACACATAGACACCGATGCCGACATCACCATCGCCGCAATATCCTACCAAGTGTCCGTGCCTTTCGCCATACTTGCCACCGACGATGCCGGCATGGTGCACGGTATCGAAGAAAAGCCCTCGTACACCCATTACGCCAACGCCGGAATATATCTCATCTCCAACGACATACTCGACACACTCGAAACCACGCATCGCACCGATGCCACCGACCTCGTGGCCAATGCCATAGCCGCAGGCCGCCGCGTCACCTACTATCCCGTGGACGGCATTTGGATGGATATAGGCACTCCCGCCGACTTTGCACAAGCCTGCCGCCTGATGGAAAACCACCGACGGCTCAACGACAGCCGTATGAGATGACACGCGCCTTCCAAAGACACGCACAACGACACAATCAAGACACGATATGCCCGAATCAAACTTCATAGACTACGTAAAAATACAATGCCGCTCCGGCAAAGGCGGAGCCGGCTCACTGCACTTCCACCGCGCCAAATACGTCCCCAAGGGCGGTCCCGACGGCGGCGACGGCGGACGCGGCGGACACATCATACTGCGCGGCGACAGACACATGTGGACACTGCTGCCGCTCAAATTCAAACGTCACATATTTGCCGGCGACGGCCAACGCGGTTCCGAAAACCGTAGTAGCGGTTGCGACGGCGAAGACATAGTAATCAACGTCCCCTGCGGCACCGTTGTCTACGACGCCGACACCGGCCAATACCTGGCCGAAGTGCGCGACGACGGTCAACAAGTCAAACTGCTACGCGGCGGCCGCGGCGGTCTGGGAAACTGGCACTTCAAGAGTGCCACCAACCGCACACCGCGATATGCCCAACCCGGCGAACCGGGCATCGAAAAAAACATCGTGCTCGAACTCAAATTGTTGGCCGATGTGGGCCTCGTAGGCTTCCCGAATGCCGGCAAATCGACACTACTCAGTTCGGTCAGCGCCGCTCGTCCCAAGATTGCCGACTACCCGTTTACCACAATGGAGCCCCAGTTGGGAATAGTCGAATACCGCGACGGACGCTCCTTTGTCATGGCCGACATTCCCGGCATCATCGAAGGTGCCAGCGAAGGCCGCGGTCTGGGGCTGCGCTTCCTGCGGCACATCGAGCGCAATGCCGTATTGCTATTTATGGTTCCGGCGGACGCCGATGACATCACCGAGCAATACAACATCCTATTACGCGAGTTACAGCATTTCAATCCCCAATTGATAGACAAGCACCGCGTACTGGCCATCAGCAAAAGCGACATGCTGGACGACGAATTGATGCAAGCTTTGTCCGAGACACTGCCCGCGGACGTGCCGCACGTATTTATCAGCGCCGTCACCGGCCAAGGCCTCACCGAACTCAAAGATATGCTGTGGCGTGCCGTCACCGATGATGCCAACCGCCTGGCCACGCCCGACATCGCCACTCGCGACCTCGACGAGAGCCATCGCGACCCGCAGGAAGACGCATTCATATTCGCCAACAACGCCGACTACGTAGATCCGGAATACCGCTACTACTTTGCCGACGAATACGAAGACGAGGGCGAAGACCTGCGCACCATCAGTCCCGAAGCGTGGAACGAAGCTGCCGCCATGGACGACAATTTCGTGCCCGACACCGACGACAAGGACTGATTACACATCGTTCTCCGCATTCGCCCCCGGCATCCGAGGCGAGAGACAGCCCGCCGTCACATCCACCCGAAATGTTCCCGGCGCACAAATACATATATGACTACCGATACAAAAGAAACCAATACCACGACTGAGGCCGCCAAAGGCTATGTCGGCACACAACGTCGCCCGGCCATAGCGTGCTGGGTGGAAGCAATGCGCCTGCGCACACTGCCGGTATCCGTGGCCGGAGTATGTGCGGCCTGTGCACACGCGATACTTCGCGGCACCTTCGGCACGGCACAAGCGCTACTATGTCTGGCCTTTGCAGTATTGGCGCAAGTGGCATCCAATTTTGCCAACGAGTATTACGATTTTCGTGCGGGTCTTGACCACCGCGGACGCCAAGGCCCGCGCCGCGGAGTCACAGAAGGCGACATTTCGCCCAAAGCCATGGCCGTGGCCACGTATGCCGTACTGGCTTGCGCCTGTGCCGTCGGTCTATGTCTGGTCCATTGGGGCGGATGGTGGCTTGTGCCGGCCGGAATAGGCATAGCCGTAGCAGCCTTGGCTTACAGCGCCGGACCTTGGCCGTTGTCCCGACATTGTCTGGGCGAAGCGGCCGTCATTGCGTTTTTCGGCATCATTCCCGTCAACCTGACATACTACGTCCAAGCCGGAACTTTTGACGCGGAGGTCTTCCGCAGTTCGATTGCTCTCGGACTTATGGGCGCCAACGTTCTTATCGTCAACAACTACCGCGATCGTGACGATGACAGTGCCGTAGGCAAACGCACCCTGGCTGTAGTCTTGGGACGCCGGGTAACATCAAGATTATATCTTCTGTGCGGATGGGTGGCAGTACTGCTTATGTCGCCACTATGGGCCGCCATAGGCGAAGCCGCCTGGGTCGTCCCGGTGGCCTACGCCGCCCTGCACACTCTGCTCTGGGCTCTTCTGAGCGTACGCCGTGGCGCACGGCTCAACCCCCTGCTGGGTGCCACGGCAGCGCTGATGCTGGCCTACGCCTTGGGATTTGTGGTCGCGGCTGTTGCCGTCAGCTGTTAGGCAATACTATGCAGTGTACCGAATTAGGGAAAGCGGCCATCATCGGGCCGTCATCCTTGCCGTCAGTGTAAATAATGCAGACCCCGGCATCGCGTTCGGCGACATACTTGCGCACACGACGAGCCTTTTCGTCTCCGCGACATTCCACGTAATCCCCGTATTTGGCCACTGCAGCCGTCTCGGTAGCCACCGCGCCGTCTATAAGGTCTCGCAGCGGCTCAAGCACCTCGGCATACGCCGCCGTGGCGACCAAGACATGATGCCCGTCACGGTGCGACCGTTCCAAGGCCTTCAGCATCGACGGACGCAGCATCTCCATGAAGCGGCGTGCATACTCATCACGGAATTCGGTGGCGACAGCCGGCGACAGCCCGGTGGCGGCATGCCACAACAGCCACTTGTAACGCCTATGGCTTACGATACGCAAGAGGCGCAGCCCGGCAGCCGTGGCCGTGCGCAACCACGCGATCGTCTGCCAACGTCGGCGTGCCACGCAAAGCAGTGTATCAAGGTACAGACGAGTGCTATTGCCGCGCAACAGCGTCTCGTCCAGGTCGTAAATGTCTATTTCTTCTTTTTTTGCCATTGCATATATCGTGGCGTGAGCTGGCGACGACGTGCATCCGAAGACCACGGAAAGCGCACCAATGTTCCCGGCTGGAAGATATGGTAATACGGGAACGCCACCGGATCGGGCCGCGTCAACGCTATGGATGCGCCGCGCACCTCAGCTCCGCAATCCTTCAGAGCATCGAAAACGGCACGAAGCGTAGCCCCGGAGTCAACAGCATCGTCCACCACCAGAATACGCGTGGCATACTCCGCAGCATCAAGCATTTCCTTCACCGCCTCCGGTGTCGCTACTATGGCTCGCGGCTTGTGCTTGGCCAGTCGCTTGGCCTCGGATATGCGCAACTCATCGCCTATCCATCGAGGCAGAAAACGCGTCAAACGCATTATCGAACGCATCTTGCGCTTCCATCCCGTCGACGGACGATGTATGTCTACGTCTAAGTGAGGGACGTCCTCAAACATGTACTTGGCCAGCGTGACGCCGCCGCGTGCTATGGCTACAACCAGCTCCGGATCAAACTCCCGAGCCTTCATTTCAAGCTCGCGGCCGCACCATTCCACTACACCCATGTCGAGGGTCAAAACCCGCATTTCCAATTCGAAATCCATTTTGCCTTATTATATTTGTGCAAAGTAACATATTTTTTTGCGAAAATCACAGCCAACTACGCAAAAAAATGCTTAACTTTGTACCGTATGCGGCCCACTGTCTTCGATGACAGTCGGCTTATGGTGCAGTCCCGAGCGCAATACATTGTGCATCAAGCGTCTGCGCCAAGCATTCTATGTCATTCACAATTTATTATTGTGACGAACCTCCTGTTACTTCCGGCAGTTGTTATTGCCCGCACCGCCATGAAACGACCGTGAAGCCACAGCCTCTTCCGTCGGCAACTTTGCCGAACAAAAGGACTATACAACCATCCTAAGGACCATAGCCTTATGGCGTCCGGAGAACGCCAATTTCCGAACGCCCGTAAATATCAAACACATTAACCAAATATACAACCAATCCTAACAACCAGCATCATATGGATCTGAAAACTACCTTCAGCCTCCGTGTACTCGGCTTGGCCGCAATTCTGGCAGCAACTGTCAGTGCCGGCGCTACTGTCACCGAGACACAAAAAGGCATTTCATTCTACGATGCCGCTTCACACGGTTACGTCAGCACCATGCTGAACACCCGCGCAGGCATCGTGGTCGCCACCGAGCGTGGCAAGGACATCTCCGTGATACGTAACGGCAAGATGGTCCCCATGGTATCCGGTCCGGGCGTCGGCATGTACATACATGCAAGCAAGGACGGCCAATATATCGGATACAAGAGCATCAACAACAACACCGACCAGGCCCCCATGGTACTCGACGTCACCACCGGCCGAAGCATCATCCTCGAGAGCTACATCAACCAGTGCGGCCAACCCTCCTTCGCCGATGACAACACCGTGTGCTACACCGTCGGCAATAAACTCGTAGTGCGCAAAATCGACGGCAGCCAACGCCGCGAGTACAACATGCCATTCTACGTAAACATCGTCAATATCAGCCCTGACGGCACCCGTGCCGCCTTCGGCAGCATCGATGGCGACTTCTACATGATGAACCTCGCCGACGGCGACATCGTCACCGTCCCCGGAGGCGAAGGCGCATACAACCCCGTATGGAGCCCCGACGGAACTCGCCTGGCTGTACAACGTGTCAACGGCAACCTCTTCACCATAGACGCCGCCACCAAAGTACGCCACAACATTGGCGAAGTTTCGTCCTTCAACTGGACCGAAGACTCAAAGAGCATCGTCTACACACAAGTTAACCGCATCAACGACATGCTCTCCAGCGGCGCATCGGTATGCCGCGTCGCTTGGGACGGTTCGTCCAGCACCAAAATCATCGACAATGACGCATCATGTCCCGTGGCCGTGCTCGCCGATGGCAACGCTCTGATTGTGTCTTACGCCGTAGGCACACAACGCGGCCTGAGCAAACGAGTATACCGCACCGTCTCCGACTTTGTCGGAGCACCGGCACGCACAGTGTCCCTGGTATCCTTCGGCAAAGACGAGCAAGTGGGCAACTCCCGAATCACCAACTTCAAGGGCTTCTCGCGTACAGACGCCCCCATGGCCTCCTTCGAGGACATTATGGCCGACAACGCCAAGGCACGGAAGCTTTCTCCCGAGCAACGCGCACAATACAGCAGCGGAACACGCAAAGGCAACGACATAGGTCTGACCGCCATCCCTTACGTCAATCAGGTATGGGATACCCCCGGATCGTATAGCGGCAACTACAGCGTCGGCTACGTATGCTGCGCACCCTCATCCTGCTGTATGAACCTCGGCTGGCGCGGCAAACTGAGCAAAGTAGCCGTAACATCGCGCGCCTCCGGCGTTGGCACAGTATACTACTCTTGGCAAGTACTGCGTGACTACACATCCTCCACCGGATATGCCTTCACCCAGCGCGCATCCTACTACGGCTCGGTAGGCGGCGGCTACGGATATATGTGGGGCTTAGGTTCGCCCGCCTCAATGATGGCCAGCTTCTACCAAAAAAACGGCCTTAGCTCCTCTTTCGCCTCATCGTGGAGCACTTTCTGCACCCAGACCAACAATAACGACCCGTACACCATCTGTCTGGCCAACGGCACAGGCGGACACGTCGTCCTCGGCTTCCGCACCAATCAGGCAGCTGCCTCCAACGGCTCCAGCACCTGGGCAAAGACCGGCTCGTTCATCTGCCACGACCCCTATGGCGACTACAACGGTGCCAGCTACCCTAACTGGGACGGCCGCTATTCGACATACGACTGGCCCGGATACAGCAACGGATACAAAAACATCGGAACGTTCCACTGGGGATGCGTTGCCACCGGCTCCAAGCCCACACCCAGCAACCCCACGCTCACCGTCAGCCCCGCGTCCGTAAACTTCACCTGCGAACTCAACCAGCATCCCTCCGCGACCATTAATGTCACCGGCAAAGACCTTAGCAGCGATATCACCATTGCTTCCTACACCCCGGGACGTTTCACCCCAAGCGTTACATCACTTCCCAAAACCGGCGGCACTTTCAAAATCACCTTCAATATCTCCGACAAAATCGGCACATACGGCGAAGGTGGTTCGGCCGTTAACTCCAAATTTTATGTCAAAGTCAAGAGCGGAAGCCTTGAAAAAATCATCAACATCACTGCTACTGTAACCGCTCCGCCGCTGGGCAAACTCTCCGAAAAATGGAACCTCTCCGAAAAGAAAGGCAACAAGGACTCCAAGGGCTATGATGCCTCCAATATCCGCAACTTTGTATACAACGACGGTAAACTCTATTGCGTATACAACCACAGCGACATACTGGTACTAAACGCCCAAACCGGCGCCAAACTCGGCTTCCTGCCCAAGAACGACATCGTCAAGGGCGGCACTCTGACACTCTGCGATGTCAAATGTATCAACGGCAAGATTCTCGCCTGCAACATCGCAAAACAAGGCGAAGAATTCCGTGTATACGCATGGGACAACGACAACAGCTACCCCACACTGGCACTATCTACCACAGACATCCAAGGCGCCGCTCGTGTGGGTGACTGTATGGAGCTTACCGGTACATATCCCTCGGATTACTGGTTAGCATTCTGCAACGACAACGGCACCGACACTCGCATCGTCGAATACCATATGAACGGCACCAAAATTGCTCAGGCCAAGAACACTAAGGTTCTGAAAGACGGCAAACAATGGAAGACCGGAGCCACCTCGCGCGCATATCCCAAAGGCAGCGGATGGTGGGTAGACGGTTCTCAGAGTATGCCCGCATGGACCAATAACCCCAACAACGGCACTTGCACCGTACAATGCATCAACACCTGCGCCGACGGCAAAAAACCTTGGGGCGCCAGCCATCACGAATTCAATTGGAAGGGAGGCAAATATGCCATCAACCTCATCTTCGAAGGCACGACGAACTACACCGGAGCCAAGATGCGCATCGTCAAGGACAACGCAGGCGACTACTCCAACACCACCGAAAACGGCAAGTACCCCGCCGATGGACTTGGAGACGCCACAAAGAACACCAACAGCACAGGCGATTGCATGATCAACACCGATGGCGACTCATACTTGGAAGCCTGGGTGCTCTCCACCAAGCACGGCATGGCATACTACGCCTACGGCAACCCGCCGGCCAAGAATCCCTCGGCCATCGTCGGCCCGAGCGAACCTAACCCGACAATAAGCGCCAACCCCACCTCGTTGTCCTTCACCTCCAAGAAGAATGCGGCAGTGGACAAAGATCTCAAGATTGAAGGCGCCAACCTCAAAGGCAACATCACCGCCACTCTCAGCGGCACAAATGCCAACATGTTCAAGCTTTCCAATACAAGTCTCAGCAACTCCGGCACAATCAAGGTGACATACACCCCCACCGCCGAAGGCACTCACAAGGCCACCATCACGCTGTCAAGCCAGGGCGCAACCAACGTCACCGTAGCCCTCAACGGCACATGCGAAGCCACCATAACCCTGCTCGAAGACATTGCAGCCCATCAGGACAAACTCTCCGAGGAATGGATATACTCCACCAACAAGAACAACTCCCCGAGCTGGACAAGCTTCGTCACCACCGAATCGGCCAACCGTGACATCGCTCTGATTGGTGACAAGCTTTATGTACTCAACGGCAAAAACTGGGGTGATGTCGCAGTGAACATCATCAACGCCAAGGACGGCAAGCACAAAGGCTCGCTCTCCGTGGCCGACCTCGGAAGTGCTCTCGGCAAACTCGGCGGTCTCGCCGTAGCCGACGGCAAACTCATCGCCTCCAACATCGTAACAGCCGCCCAAAACCTCCGCGTATACATTTGGGACAACGATGCAGCCGCACCGCGCGTACTCGTCCAGAAAGACGGCGCAGGCATCATCACCGGTGCTTCCGTAGCTTTCAGCGGAACGCTCAACAACGGCCGTGTATGGCTCACCAAAGACGGCTCCAACGAAGTCGTATACTTCGAAATCAAAAACGGCAGCTGCGACAACAATATGCACACCATAGCGCTGAAAAACGCTAAAGGCGAAGCATATGCATACGGCAGCGACGGCCGTGGTGCTTCCAAGATCTATCCCAACACCGACGGCAGCTTCTGGATGGCCCAGAAAGACAACCAGATAGCCAAGTTCGATGCTTCCGGCAAGATTACAGACGAAATCCTGCCCAAAGAAGCGCTCGGCGGATCCTCCTACGGTACAGCTTTCGCCCAATTCTCCATAGGCAACAAGCGATACATCGCCGCTATCACCTACAAGACCGGCAACCTGCAAGACGGACAAGTAGCTATCATTGATGTAACCAATGGCGTGGCCAAAGCCACGGCTCCCATCAAACGCCTGCCCGAAAACGGCTTCGGATCAAACGTGAACAGCCAATACATGTCCACAGTTGTCGTAAGCGCCGAAGGATCGCGCAAGGGCATCGTCAACATCTACGCCAACGTCTTCGGACAAGGTCTGGGATACTTCAAGTATGCCGGCGAAATCGCTGACGCCATCTCCGACATCACCGTCGATGGCGACAACGCCGACGTCGAGTACTTCAACCTCCAAGGCATACGCTTAGACGCCGACAACCTCACCCCCGGCATCTATGTACGCCGTCAAGGCAATAAAGCCACCAAGGTCGTCATCAAATAACCACTGACCAACATCATCCTCAATAAAGGGAGGCGGGCCGCGCGGCTCGCCTCCCTTTCTATTTTTCAAACATCATCCACCGCCGCTTTTGACAATCTTGCCAAAACAAATAGTTATGCCTAACTTTGGGGTATGAAAATGAGATACGCCACAACGGCAGACATCGAGCAAATACTGGCAATCACCGACAGCGCTCGACGGTTCCAGCGCCAATGCGGATTTCGCCAATGGGAAGACGGCTACCCGGCATACGAGAATATCGCCGCAGACATCGCCGCCCAAGGCGCATATATATTCGAAAACGAAGGCACCTCCGCCAAAGCCGCAGACATTACCATCGAAGGCTCGAACATCGTTGAACGTGAGAATATTGTCGCTTATGCCTATCTGACCGAAGGCGATGCCGAGTACGACCGCCTATCCGGGATATGGCACTACCCCGGGCCCTACGGCGTCATCCATCGACTGGCCATAGCCCCGAACTTTCGCGGTCAAGGTCTTGCCGCCCAAATCATTGCCATGTCCGAAGCGCACCTTGCCGCACAAGGCATACGCGCCATGCGCATAGACACCGGCCAAGACAACATCGTGATGCAGCGCATTCTCAGCCGCGCCGACTACACCTGCCGCGGCCTCCACCACTTCTCCTGGGGCCCCCGCCTCGCCTACGAAAAGCCCCTGACCTGACCCCATCCCAACACGGGATTAATATTAGGCAGCATAACCAATCAAAAAACAATCAGATCAAGTCCTATATGATTTGGACTGATTACAATAAGATTATCGTTGAAATATTAGGCGTATAGGTCAATTATTATATATCCTTATCGCAACCGGCGCTACATATAAAAGCAACCTCAGTAATTAATAGTGCTATTATCCAAGTCAACGAATACATCCAATGCTCCGAACTCCACAAAAGGCAAGCCCAATAAGCAAGTATCGGGAATAATGTAACACCAAATAATGTCATGGTAACATTCGGATGTTTGGGTGGGCAAATAAGTTTGCCTAAATAGCCGGATATAAAGCCAGCAATTATAGGGCTTGCGCAATTGACAAGAACAAAGTATTTAAAATCAGAGAACGTTCTCTCGAATCCAAATAAAGGCGTTCCGTAATACCTTGAAGGTAAAATAAAGAAAAATATGCGAGGTATAAGCCATTCAACGGCAATGCATAGGAGCAGAAACGATGCAATTGCAGACAGAACGCCTATTATCCAGCGTAAGAAGTATATAAAAGATTTCATAGCAGAGTTTTTGAGAAAACCTCGTTAAGGCACACGACACATCTGCGATTGTATAACTTGCCCCGCAAAAGCCTCAAAATTAGGTATTAAATCTTTGATTCCTTTTATAAATTCGGGGTCATCGTCAGATGCAATTAGATTATCTAAAAACTGTTCGGCCCTTGACGTTTCTCCCTTTACAATTAGCATCATACATATATACATCGCTCCATCAACTCGAATTTCGCAATCTTTCGATTGGAGATGTTTCTCCGAAACGTCAATAGTCCTCTTGACATATAAGTCGGTAGAGTCTTTATCTCCTATCATTTTATAGTACATAGCCAATGAGGACAATCGCTTAAGGCTTTCCTTAGGATATGTATCAAAGTAACGAAGTGATGTTTTCCAATAATTGTCATAGTCCTTATTCATACTATACACTATTTGCATTGCCTCTAAGTAGTGACGTTTGTTGGATGCGATAGTGTCTATCTTAAGGAGTTCTTCAGCACGATCAATGACTGTGTCTCTTGCGGATATATCGTCTTCGCTTAGTCGTAAAGCCACATACATATCTAAATATAACGAGTCCGCGTGGTTTGGAACATGACCAAGACTATCTACATAAGCATTGAACATTTCATCGTGTTGCTTTTCATATAGTGAGGAACTATTGCAGGCGTTTATCACCAAACAAAATGATATCGCAATATTAGCCAATGTTAAAGAACTTTTGGTAGAGAGAATTGTAGTTCGGACTGAATACATATTATATTTAGAGAGAGCTAATTTGAGTAAACATATATGCGGCAAAGCCCAATGAAGATATACTGGGTAAAATTGCGCCCAAATCATGGTATGTGAACACCCCTAATAGAATTGGGGCAATGAAACTTCGAGTTAAAACGTACGAACCAATAACACTGCCTATATACACAAGTGAAGAGACAAAGCCTGAATAGATTATGACAATTATTATCCCGGACAATATACACAAGGCCGAAACTATTCTTATCAAGAAATATAGAAATGACTCGTAGAACATTACAAGGTCACCTTCCTCATTACATGCATGATATGCACTTCCATTCCAAAAAACAGATATGCATAAGCATATAAAAGCTGTATAGAATGTCGTTCCCATAGGAGCTAAAGCTATTAGTGACAACACCTACGCCTCTGGTATCTTGCTCAGTATTATTTGGTCAAACTTAATATCCTCGTTCCATGTGGGTTCGTCCGCGACATTGTTGTCCGGCAAAAGGAAATCCTCTTTGTCCGGATGCTTGGCGAGAATTTCCTCGTCGGAGACCGTTAAGCGAAAACGGATCTTCTTGAAGAACTTCACTTCCGAGTACTCTATACGGTTGTCGGCCTCAATGGTTTTAATTGCCAAGTCGATTAAAACCAACTGGGCGGCAGTATCCAGTTTAGCCGAAGCAACTTCATCTATATAGGACTGTAAGAATGCACGTCCGTTGTTGTTAACTTCTTTTATCCATTCGTTTATATATCGGCTGACGTCAATATCACCAAATAAATTGTCTTTGGCGCAAAGATCCTGCACCAATGCCACCTCTTCGTCTGCTATGTCGCCGTCACATGCCATGCAGCAAAACACTGTCTTTAGATATAGTTCTTCGTTTGTCATATTGGTTTATGTATTAGAAACCGACTCGTGGACGCTTTTTGCTTGGCGTTTGCTCGCCATTCATTTCGTTGCGAATCTGTTCATATTTATGTAATTCGGCAATATCCAACGATGGCCGAGTGTTAGTAATTGCCTCACGGAGCAGCTCCATAGTGATTTTGCTTTTTTTATGTAAGGCGTTGAGCGATGCTCTATTTATTATCAACTGTATATCTGCGGAAACATAATTTTCGGTAAGGTCTGCCAAAGCGCCGTAATCCAATCCGAAATCATAAGGCCGCTTCGTGAGATACAATTTGAAAATTGCAGCACGAGCTTCCTTGTCTGGCACCCCGACATAGTATTTCTTGTCCAAACGTCCTGCTCTAAGTATGGCCGGGTCTATCGTATTGGGGTAGTTGGTGGCTCCGATTACAAACACACCCTTTTCGCCGGTACGATCCATTTGGGCAAGCATCTCGTTGACTGCGCTTCGCGACATCTCATGTACATCGCCGTCTCTGTTAGGTACGAGTTCGTTGAATTCGTCTATGAATATTATCGTGGGCGCATTTTCTTCCGCCTCCTTAAACATCTTTGCGATATTCTCCTGTGTAGCATTTACATAGCGGCTTTTAAGGGTTGCTGGGGTTATGCACATAAAGTTGAATCCGGCTTCTTCGGCAAAATGTTTTGCAAAGAAAGTCTTTCCGCACCCGGGAGGCCCGTATAGCAACATCCCATTCGGAATTGTCACCCCATAGCGGCGATATTCTTCCTGGTTATGTAGCGGCTCAAGGACTTCCTCACGCATCTGCTGTTTGAGATCTTCCATACCGGCGATAGCATCAAACCCTTCACCTTCTTTCTTTTGGGCCATCGGAATGTCCGCTCCGACTGATTTTGATGGCTGCGACAATATGCGGCGTTTGGTGGACTGCCTTTCAACCGTGATTTCACCACTAAGCGCTTTTGAGAACTCCTCCGCGGATTTGAAACGCCCGTCAGCATCGTAACACAATGCTTTCGCAATGATGTTAGTGAGTTGCTCGTCAAACTCAAACAGGTCTAACGGCGGAAGTGCCAATTCTTTGTCGCGCTCGTCAAGAATGCGACCGATTACATCGCTATTGTCAATCTGCGAAACGTCAATATGCCAAGGAAGTTTGTGATATAGCGAATGATACATCAATGCGCCTACTGAATAAATGTCCGATTGTACTGAGCACACCCCTGAGAAGCGTTCAGGTGCAAGGTAAAACGGATTAAGCTCGTCCAGACGTGGTTTTGACGGGGTTTGGTTGAGGAAACGCGCATGGCCAAAGTCTATCAGCTTCAGGTCTGACAGACCACCGGCAAGGTTTAGCATCACATTTTGTATCGTAATCTCATTGTGTATGATTGGCCTTGGCCGTGAATGCAGGTACGAAAGGGCACTTAGGATGGTGGATGCTATCGTTTTGACCTCGTACACACTGACGTCCTCATCTCTGGCAATCTTTTGTGCTAAGGTTTCGCCGCTGACAAATTCAGTAGTGAACCATTCATATTGGCTACCGCCTATTATCAGGCTGTCGCTATCGATGAACCGGCACAAGTTGTGATGCTGCAAATCCTTCGCTATTTCGATCTCAATGACACTGCCGTCATCGTCCACTTGGTTTCGTTCCAACCGATTATAGTCTATCAGCTTCAGAAATCGCGATTTACCGCTTGCGTCTTTCACGCGGTAGGTTTCCGCATAAGCGCCTTGCTTATGCGGAAACGCCACTGTGTATGGTCCTATTTTATCGTTCCTTTGAAAATGCATAACTACATCATATACCTAGGTCGAGATCCTATGCCAACAGCACCAAGGCAACTACCAATGGTTGTAATCCACCACCAAACATTATATGCTGTGGTATAGTCTACGGCTTTGTATAAAGCGTCTCCGAACCAACTTCTTATCAGGTTAGGAATAAAGAACGTTCCGTGCCAGATACCAGACAGCCACGTGTAGTGTTCGTGCGGACTTATATCACAAAGAAGCCACGCGAGAATGAAGAATAGTGCGATGCGCATATCAGGATGTTTATTTAATGCAGCAAATCATCACCACGGGGTCTCTCGTCTTCCGGCATCAGGTTTATGAGATCGCGTGCGATTGGCTGCAGTTTTTCACGCGTGGGATTATCATTGATGATTTCCATGCCTTTTTGAACGAGTTGATGAGCCCTGGAGGAGTCTTTCCATCGGATTGAACCAAATCGGTTGCTACAGCCTTGTATGATTCCTATACATTGATAAACCATAGTCAACTGGAAGAATAGTCCTGATATTTGGTCTATCGTTTCCAGCCCAAGTGCAACGTCTTTTTGACGAATGACATTGTCTACCTGTGCGCGAAGTTGGTTTACGATTTGTGCTGTTTGCTCGTTGCCCAATTCGCTTTGGGCGTGTTCAAGGTCGGCGAACTCTTTACGCAGCTTTTTCTCTGTGCGGTCCCATTCCGTATTTAGGTCTATTCCCTCTATTTTGCGAAGGAGGTCTCGAAGATGCTCCAAAACAGCTCTTTTTTCGGATGAGTTCTGATTTTCAGTCTTTAGGCTGTCGAGCTCTTTTCTGAGATTTTGTACGTCTATGCCATCTTCCGCAAGCCGTTTGATGCTTATTTCGGCTTCCATAAGCCCTCGGTTGACCTCATTGGCTGCATCTTCTATCGAGTCTTTTTTGCCGGTGTTCAGGTCTTTCTCAAGCGTGATGTCCATAGCAGGGAAATATACCTCGACCTTCATCTGTTCGGACGTGTCAGCCCTTAGGGTGACATTCACAAGGCTATCCTTGGGAATGTGTGTATTTACGTCATCGCCGCTAAATACTACGTCTCCTACATGCTGGTACAGAGACGTACTCCTACCTTCGGCCTCGGGCGCGTAATCGACTTGATACAGTGGTATGGTCAGTGTGTCTTCCGCCATTCCGGGACGTAGTTGTGAGGATGTCTTAAGATCGTTTAAGACGCCGGTAGCCGGGAGCGGACGGTTTTTCTCGAGACCTGTCGCCATACGGAACACACTGCGGTTTTTCGCTGTATTCCATACCCCGATACCAATATTATATGGTAATGGTGCCGCACCTACAGAAGATCCTTGGATTATAGTGATTTCATCGGGGAAGCAAGGAATGGAATTTCCTTTGTCATCATAGCAAACGATGCAGAAGCTATTAGCTCGCTCGTGAAGGTTCAACTCAATCACGTCACCTTTTCCATCTATCTCGATTTTACCACTTGACCAGGCCTTGTCGTCACGGACAAATTCTACGAGAACTTTGGGGCGGTCAGAACTATCGGCAAGGCTGACAGGAACGTATTCCGTCGTTTCCACGGTCGTGGATTGGTATTCGATATTAAGTTTGACGGTTTCGGGTTTAAAGTCCTCATCCGACACCTCGGCATCTATAGTGGATGCGTATAAAGCGGCGCCGGTAGCCACTGCCGTCATCGGGTCGATGTTTGTGTCTACATTTGGTGTGACCTGTTCTTTCAGCATCTGCCGGATTAACGGACAATAGGTGGGGCCGCCAACGAGTATCAGTTTATTGATTTGTGACCCGGAGAGATTGTTGCGCTGCATCAGTCCCTTGCAGATGTCCACGGCACGTTGATATAGCGGGCGCATAGCAGCAAAAGCTTCATCCTGCGTCAGCGTCATGTCCAGTTCGATTTCTTCGCCGTCCTCGTCAGTGCCAAGGTCTCCGATGTTTGAAATCATATCTTCTTCATCCTTGAACGACAATTGGATACGGGCATCCTCGACATATGTCTTCATCGCATCACGAAGAATCTCCTTTTTGTCCGGATTACTCAGATAGTTATCCAAGGCATAATCCTTACGAAGTTGGGGAACTACGATGTTATCGACGATTACATAATCAAGGTTTTTGCCGCCAAGGTAATTATCGCCCTCGGTGTCATATACCTGCATAATACCGTCTTCGACCTTGAGGAGTGCGGCATCAAATGTGCCGCCGCCAAAGTCGAACACCATCCAAATCCCGTTTTTCTCGTCCGCAGTAAGGCCGTATGCCATTGCGGCAGCGATGGGTTCCTGTAAGAGTTCGCACTTTTTGAAGCCAGCGAGCTGTGCCGCCTCAATTGTTGCCGTTTTCTGGTTTACATTGAATTTAGCCGGAACGGTGACCACAATCGAGTTGATATTCTCATCGGTGACAAAAGACTTTAGCGCCTTCAACACCTCTGCGGATAGCTCTTCGGATGAAAAATTCTTGTTCGCATTGCCGCTATAGTATCTTGTACTTGTCGCCATAGTGCGCTTAAATTCGATATACGAGTTGCTTTCTCCCTTAACCCATGTTTTTGTCTGACGGCGCACATCCTGTTTCATATTGTTGTATGCCGTGTCACCGACCTTAACGGCTCCTTTCTTATTTATGGAAACGCAGGAAGGCATAGTGTCTTTAAGCGTATCCGTTTTTTTGATTGTTGGCTTGCCTTTCTCCATGCGGCATATTGCGGAATTGGTCGTTCCGAGGTCAATGCCGTAATCTATTTTGTTCCTTGCCATGATATTATATTTTAAATGTTTTGACTTACGGTGATTTCTGCGGACTGAATCATCTTGCCGTTGTAATTGACCTGCGGCTTTGTAATACCGGTGATGATTTGTTTGCCCTCTTCAAGAGTGTCGTCCGGAATGAAGTTCGCAACGACTCTCATTCCTTCGTTATAAGGCTTGCCAAGCATATCCACGATGTCGTAGCCTTTGGATCTGAAATTGTCTTTTATACGCTGTACGGCCTTAGACAACTGCTTGTAGCCTTTTATGGACGAGTCCATGCGAGACATATTTAGCTCGATACGAGCAATTTCGTCCGCAACTTTCAATGCCAGCGAGTGGTCGACCTCTGCTGTTTCGGCCGGACGCTCACTTTGCTCGGACAATTTCCCCTCAATAGCCATCTGCTTGTCAAGGATGTCTACCAGCTTGGTGTCGAGTTTGACAGACTCCTCCTTAAGGTTGTCTTGCGCCTCTTTGATATTGTCTTGTGCGGCACGTATTGATGAAATTGCTGTTGTGCCTTTAGCTACGCGTCGACGAAGGAATATGTATACCAATGCCGATACAATCAGTAAGACAACAATCGATACAATCCCCCACATTGAGAGGTGGCTTATGCCGGTTTGTGATGTTGTTTCGACCGATTGTATTTTCGCGGTAGTTTCGGTGTGGTTGGCCTTTGTCTGTTCTGCGTTCGATGAAATCTTAGCTTCAAGCGCATTCTTCGCAGAATCACATTTCGCCGTCAATCCGGCAATATCGGCTTTTAGCGTAGCCGTTTCGGCTTGAACGTCGCCTATCTTCGTGTTCTGGCGAGCATTTTCAGTGCTAATCCTTTCGACTTTTGAGGATAGTCGAGATACCTGTGCTTGGATGTCTTTTGCATCTTGTGCGCTTGCGCTCATGTTTACGGCCAAGCATAATAGGCCGGTTAGTATATTTGATTTATTCATAGTGAGATGTTTTCTTCCAAAATGAGACGAACGAGTCAAGAATTAATTTGATGGCCTGATTTATCCTCTTATGATTTTTCAGCCGCTCTACCCAACCGGGAGAATGCTTATAGTAGAAACGGATAAAGCGTTTACCCCAATCACGTTTCGCAAGGTATGTGTCGCGGAAATTACGAAGAACCATAACCTGCGGATGGTCATAATCACCATAAACCATTGTCGCGATATAGCAGCCTCCACTGTTTAGTTGACTATAAATACTATTGAGAGTGGTTCTGTTTTTGTTGAAGTAACTTTGGCATTGAGGTGACATATCCAGGCCGGATATTTTGGTCATAATCGATATGGCAGTTGCGACCTCTTTTTTGAGAGAGGACTTGTCGCCTTGTATTGTGGCCATAACTTGGGCATTATTAATCTTTTCGACTAAAGCATTAATGGCAGCAGAAGCTATAGCAGAGCTGATATTTACATAGAGTTCATTTGATGCCCCAACCTTTTGTTTAACAACAATAAGGTCTAAGATACAATCGTCGACAAAACGCTCTATACCATCGTATAGTGTGAAGGCTTTCCTGAATTTATCTAGTCGAATAGCAATTTGTTCGATTTGTTTACGCACCTTGTGTTCGGGCCCGATCTTCTCCAGTATCTCCACATTCTCCTTGCAGCGATCCTTAGCCATCGGACCGACAGCGATAGAGAGGGCGTATTTCTGCAATACCATAGCCTTTTGCGGAGCATCGTCATCTTCCGAATTGTTGAAGTAATCAATGCCGCATTGCAAGACCTCGTTGGCAAGGCGGTCTACGATGCTTTGATATTGCATGTCTGTCTTGGGCAGCAACCCCTGCAGCTTGGTCAGCAACAACTTGGCCTGTTGCATCAGGGTGTTGCCGGCGGCCAATCTGACTTCTGCACCTTTACCTCGAGATTGTTTTGACTTGGCTATCGCGTCTTGTATTGATGACACTAACGGAGCTATTAATTTTTGCTTAACGTGCTGTTGCCACGTCGGTAGCGAAATTGTCGAAAGCAATTCGCCAAGTTCCACATATTCAGAAACCGCGTCTATAAAGTCTAATCCAAGATTATCGGTAGCAACACCAATGCCTTCGCCGACTACAGACGAAACAAATTGGGAAATGTATCCGGTATTACCGTATAGCTTTTCGGCGCAGTGTATGGCGTCAGACAAGCTATTTTGAACAAGATGGCAGACAATTCGGTTTTGTAATGATGAAACACTGTCGTGCTTACCCCAAATTTCCAGTGCTTTGGCAATGTCACCGTCCAAAAGATGCTTGAACGCGATTTCGTCAAACTGGTCAATCTTTAGAAACCAGAGCTGGGCATAATGTAGTTTGCTTTGAGGCAGAGCAAGTTTTGCGGCAGCATCTTTGATGCTGTCAACTGTTTCCTGACTTCGTCAATGCGTACCCCAAAACTCCTCAGTGAACAATTTGGC
>ERZ1031078.3-NODE-3-length-75241-cov-8.499761_pt1 | contig 75241 bp, 80 predicted proteins | sample MGYA00518179_ERZ1031078 | MGnify/ENA primary metagenome ERZ1031078 (study PRJEB33719, sample SAMN04261274) | wastewater metagenome | biome: rural village; feature: human; material: feces | host: Homo sapiens | place: El Salvador | collected 2014-01-14 ... | reverse complement strand
AAGAGACGTTAGATTTTTGCCTTTCGGTTGGTGGTGTTATCTAAGAGCCTTAGGGGACTTAAATAATTAGTGTCCTTAACACCCTGTGGATGAGGGTGTTGGCGGTAGTACGCCAGTGCCGGCCTCGTTTCATTCCTTCTTTATAACAATGTATAAAGGCTTCGGCGAAGGCGCTAATTGAAAAAAAGTTTGTAACTTTGCAAGTCATAAGAAAGCAAACATATTTACATCCATGAATATATCGTACTCTTGGCTGAAAGATTATGTCGATTTTGACTTGTCAGCCGAACAATTGGCAGCTGCGCTGACCTCCATAGGGCTTGAATGTGAAGGCATTCATACTGTGGAGACTATACGTGGCGGCCTCCGTGGTATCGTTATAGGCAAGGTGCTGACGTGTGTCGAGCACCCCAATAGCGACCACTTGCACATCACCACCGTTGACCTTGGAGGTGAAAATCCTGAACAAATAGTTTGCGGTGCGCCCAATGTTGCAGCCGGACAGACAGTTGTTGTAGCCACCGTGGGCACTGTGCTTTATGATGGCGACAAGGAATTTGTCATAAAGAAATCCAAGATTCGCGGTGTCGAATCCATGGGTATGATTTGCGCCGAAGACGAGATAGGTGTCGGAACATCGCATGATGGCATTATCGTCATCACCGGCGACAATCTTCCGGCTCCGGGTACTCCCGCTGCCGAGTATTATGGCGTGCAGGACGAGGATGTAGTAGAAGTCGATATTACGCCCAACCGCATAGATGCGGCCTCGCATTATGGCGTGGCTCGTGACTTGGCGGCATATTTGACAGCCAATTGCGAGGGCTTTGCTCCGGTACGAGCTCGTCGTCCGGCGGTGGATGATTTCACCATAGACGATCCGTCGGCCAAGTGCGTGAGCGTTCGGGTCGATGCACCGCAGGCCTGTCCGCGCTATTGCGGCGTTACTATCGAAGGTGTCAAGGTGGCTCCCAGTCCCGAATGGTTGCAGAAGCGCCTTCGCCTTATCGGCCTGCATCCCATCAACAATATTGTGGATATCACCAATTATATTCTTCACGGATTAGGCCAGCCGTTGCACTGCTTCGACCGTGCACATATTGATGGTGATGCCATAATTGTGCGCACCTGCGAGGCGGGCACCAAGTTTACGACTTTGGACGGTGTGGAACGCACTTTGGATGCAGCCGACCTGATGATTTGCGACGGCAATAAGCGCCCCATGTGCATTGCCGGAGTCTTTGGTGGCCTTGACAGCGGAGTCACCGAACAAACCACTTCGGTATTTCTCGAAAGTGCATGCTTCAATGCCACCAGTGTTCGTCGTACGGCTCGCCGTCACGGCCTGAGCACCGATGCATCCTTCCGCTACGAGCGCGGACTTGACGCTAACGGTTGCATCTATATACTCAAAGTAGCTGCGCTGATGGTCAAGACCCTTGCCGGAGGTACCATCGTTGGTGAAATCCAAGACGTGTATCCCGAAAAGGTACATCGTCCTCGTGTGCTTCTTGAAACGGAATATATGGACAGCCTCATCGGCCAAAAAGTGCCCTCGACTGCTGTGGATGCCATACTCGAAGCACTCGAAGTCGAAACGCTTGAGCGTCACGGCGATGCGTCAAATCCGACATCGCGCCTATTGGCAGTACCTACCTACCGCGTTGATGTTACCCGTCCGTGCGATGTGGTCGAAGACATTCTACGCATATATGGATACAACAAGATAGAGATGCCGCTGCAGGTGCGCTCGTCCCTATCGTATAAGAGCACCACGGACGCTGCTGCCGATATGCAACGTGTAGTTGCCAATCAATTGAGCGGTGCCGGTTTCCGTGAAATCCTCAATAATTCGCTTACTGCCGTATCGTACTATCAGGACGATGAACCCGAGCGTTGCGTGCGTCTGCTAAATCCCCTGAGTCAGGATTTGGCTGTAATGCGCCGAACCTTGCTCTATGGGGGTCTCGAAAGCATTGAGCACAATGTCAATCGCAAGTCCAAGGACTTGGCAATGTACGAGTTTGGCAACGTATACTTCTACGACGGAAGCCGCGAAAGCACCGTTGAGGCTCCCCTGCGTCCTTTCAGCCAGGGTGCTCGCTTGGCCTTATGGCTTACCGGCGACAGCCGCGTTGCATCGTGGCAGGCTCCGGCACTCGAGGCTTCGTTCTATGACCTGCGTGCATACGTAGACAATATTCTGCGTCATCTCGGGTTTGATGTTGCTCGCGACATCGTATATGCTGTTGCTGAACCGTCCAAGCTCTTTGCCGCCGCGATGAATGTCGCTACTCGTAAAGGCAAAGACCTCGGTATCCTCGGCATCGTCAGCCGCGCCGCATGTGGCAAATGCGATCTCAAAGTTCCGGTATTCTTTGCCGAATTGGATTGGGACGCCTTGACAAATGCTGCACAGAAACTCGGAATTACATATTACGATCTACCCAAGACGCAGGCCGTTAAACGCGATCTCGCACTGCTCATCGACACGTCCGTCACTATGGCAGACATCGAAAAAGTAGTAAAAGATAGTGAGAAGAAGATACTGCGTGACGTGACACTCTTTGATGTCTACGAGGGCGACAAGTTGCCCGAGGGCAAGAAGTCTTACGCCGTCACCGTAACTTTGCGTGATGACGAAAAGACATTGCAGGACAAGTACATCGACAATGTGATGAACCGCATCATCGCCAACTTGCGCAATCGTCTCGGCGCCGAATTGCGATAAACGATCTATTTGACAATCAACATAACAACAACGATATAACTAAAAAAACAGCACACCCATGGGAAGAGCTTTTGAATACCGCAAAGCCCGCAAACTGAAACGCTGGGGCAATATGTCCCGCACCTTTACACGTATAGGTAAGGAAATCACCATAGCCGCCAAGGCCGGCGGCCCCGATCCGGACACTAACCCGCGTTTGCGCCAGCTGATGCAGAATGCCAAGGCTGCCAATATGCCCAAAGACACGGTAGAACGTGCCATCAAAAAGGCTACGGATAAAGACGCCGGCGACTATAAGGAAATCTCATATGAAGGCTATGGCCCTTACGGCATAGCCATCTTTGTTGAGGCAGCCACAGACAACAATACGCGCACTGTGGCCAATGTTCGGTCTTATTTCACCAAACATGGCGGCAGCCTGGGTACGCAAGGTTCGCTCACGTTTCTGTTTGACCATAAGGCTGTTTTCAAGGTAGTGCCCAAGGATGGGGTGTCGCTTGAGGACCTCGAACTGGAGCTCATTGATTACGGCGTGGACGAGCTGGAACATGACGACGAAGGGCACATAATTCTCTATGCAGCCTTCGAGGAGTCCTCCAATGTGCAGAAATACCTCGAAGATAACGGCTACGAGATTATTTCCACCGAATTCGAGCGTATACCCAATGATGTCAAGGATGTTACGCCCGAGCAGCGCGAAAAAATCGAGAAGCTTCTTGACAAGCTCGAAGAGGACGAAGACGTGCAGAATGTCTTCCACAACATGCGCGAGCTTGACTATGAAGGCGAGGAGTAATATCCTCCTGCATTTGTAATAAATAATTGAGAGCCGCAGTTGTCATTGACAGCTGCGGCTCTCGATTATTCGTGTGTGTATGTCAACGCGGATACGAATGTGCCCGGCGTTAGGTTGGCTAAGGCATCAGTGCGCTGAGCGACGGAATGAATGCCGGATCCGAAGCTTCGTCTTCGGCGGCGGTCCATCCTCGGCCTTTGATCCATGCGGTGCGGCAGCCTATCGAGCGTGCCGGGTATATGTCCTTGGATAGCGAATCGCCTACTACGAGGACGCTCTCGGGGCGTAGCCATGCTCCACTTCCGTGCCCGAAGATGTCGCAGGTGTCGCCTGCGGTGCGAGCCTGTTCGGTCACCGGCAGAGCCATTACCCCCAGGGCGTATATGCGTGCATCCGGTTTGCGTATGCCTACGACGGCGCTCTCGATGATGCCGGCAAAATACTGCCGGATGTCCATGCCTCGCAGGACTGCATCTACGTTGCCGTAGAAATTGCTGACCAGCACCATAGGGTAGCGTGCGGCCAATGCTTCGAGTACGGGCCGCACTTCATCTATGCATGCGCGAGCATAGGCGTTGCAGTAAGAGGCTATATGTTCGGCCGTGTCTTTGATTGTGTCACCGGATGCTTCAAGAGCGCGATTGTATACGCTTGATTCTTTGGGGTCTTCGGGTAATAGCTCGGCGTTGCAGCATAATTCGATGAGAACCTTTTTGCGCAGTAGCGCCGGAAAGTCGTCTTCGGGTGTAATGATGCGGTGTGCAGCCAGGGCCCGCTCGGCGTAGACGTAGGCATGGCGAAATTGTTGCTCGTCGGCTTTGATGCCACAGTGTTCCCATCCTTGGCGCAGGATATGACTCCAATGGTCGCCGCGAGTGTCGAGAGTGCCTCCGTAGTCAAAGATGACACCGCGTATGCCCGTCAGTAGCGCATTGCTCATAGTGCATCATCGTATTTGCCGGCGGCGAGGTCGGCGGTGAGACGCCGGCATAGAGACTCGTGGCGGCACATCATATAGACAAGTAGAGAATTGAGAACTATCAGCTCGAAGGCGAAGTACAGCCATGGCATTTGGGCAAAGAGCGAGGCGAAGAGTGCGATGGTGCGCCAATTGAAGGACAGGATATTGGTATACTTCATCAGCGGCAATGACAATACGCGGAAGTCATCGCGGAAGGCCTGCGGTATTTTGCTGTTGCCCCATTTGTCAGACAGTGCGGTACGCAGGCGCTGCATCGCCGGAGTCCATGCTTCTTGGTTCTCTGTATACCGTGTGTAGAAAGTCAGCACGAGCTTGCTCCAGAAGTTACGGCCCCAAGACATCTCGGCCAGGCGTTTGCGTAGGTGTGAGGCCTGTTCCAACTCGCTGCCGTCCTCGCCTTTGAGAAAGTATAGGTGGAACTGACGATAGTAGTCAGCCATGGCGGCCTGTTTGGCGTGGCACAATCCGGTGACAACGGCCACTACCCATATCACCCAGTTGTGCTGCATGAAAAAATCGGAGGTTACCACCTCGCGCAGGCAGATGGCTACGTATATTGTGGCAAACCATATATCTCCGGCCATGCCGTCCAGGATGCGACCTATGCGGCTGTAATTGTGCGTCATGCGTGCCAGTTGCCCGTCGGCGCTGTCAAAGGAATTGGCCCAAATGAGCAGCAACATTCCTATGACGTTGATGACTAAGTCGTTGAAATAGAATGCCACGCCGGCACCTATACCCAGGAATATGGAAGCGATGGTGATGGCGTTGGGCGTGACGCCGAGACGTCGGGCCAGACACGCCCATGCGTAGCCTATGGGTCGGTAAAAAGCCAGGTCTATGTGTTCTTCTGTGTCCGCGCTTTTGAGCGTGGCGCGATATGCTGAGTTATCAGTCATGAGTCTTGCTTTGGTTGTGTTGCTAAAATATTGGGAACAAACACTTGGCGGCGCCAACGTCCGTCGATCCGCCGGGCATCGGCGCGTGCTCAGTGTGCGCGGTGTTCCTTGATGGCCTGCATCACGCACTTGGCGATGTGCGGCCCGGCCTCGTCGCGGCAGGGGGCAAACGAAGGCCAGTCGTTGAAGTCGATGATGCGTATGGTGCCGTCCTCGTCAACTATGCAGTCGCCGCCGTAGATGCGGACATCCAATTCCTTGGCGGCGCGTGCGCAGATGTCGCGCAGGTATGCTTCGTCAAAGGTCAAGCCGCGTGCGGCGCCGTTGATGGCCTCGTATCCGTATTTGCTGTGTCCGGCTTCGAATGGATAGAACCAGTAAAAGAAGCCTGTGTCGGCCACGCCGTAGAATTTGAGCAAATCGCCTTCGAGGTGGCGGTTGATGACTGCACGCTTGATGCCGCGCAGGAAGTATTCTTGCAGTACTTCTTGGGCTTCTTGCGGATGGCGTACAAAGGATACGTCCTCCTTGTGCATGGCGTGGAAGTCGCCGCGCTTTATCCAGCATTGTTCGATGCCGGCTTTTTCCAGGGCATCGATGACGCTTTCGTCAGTGTTGACCATCAGCGACTCGGGATAAGGAATTCCGTTGCCGATAAGTATGCGAGTCATGCGTTCGCGAGTACAGTTTTCGATGCCGTAGCCGCTGTTGATTACCAGATCGCCGGCGTCTTCGCGTTTTTGCAACAGGTCGATGGAGCGGCGTTCGCGGCACATGTTCATGATGATGTGGTAGCCGTCTGTAGCTCCGGAGGCCAGTTGTTCCTCCGAAAACACGGTGACTTCGCAGCCGCGCTTGCGCAATTGGTCGGCAGCGATGTTGAATATTGCCGCATCGTTGCCTATATGGTTGGGCGAATACGCTCCGGCACGCATCACGCCCGCAATCTTTATTTCTGCCATTGTCTGTGTTCTATTTGTGGTTAGGCACAGCAAAGGTACAAACTTTTTTCCATATGCCACCGCCTTGACGTCCCTATAATGAGCCGTCAATACGAGGTATGCGCTATCTTATCGGTACATGGCTTCGATTTGGACGGCGTAGCGGCGAGCAATGATGGCGCGGCGCAGCTTGAGGGTGTTGGTGAGCTCGCCGGCTTCGATGGTGAAACTCTTGGGTAGCAGTGTGAAACGCTTTATTTTCTCGAAGTTGGCCAATCCGTGTTCGAGTTTTTCGATGCGTTGGGCAATCATGGCGCGTATATCGGTATTCTGTACCAACTCCTCGATGTTCCGGAAGGCTATGCGACGACGTCGCGCGTATTCCTTGAGTGCTTCAAATGCCGGTATTATGATGGCTGTGACGTACTTGCGTTTGTCTCCTATGATTGCTACCTGTTCGATGAACGGGTCTTTGCCCAGACGGCTTTCGAGGGCCTGCGGGGCGATGTATTTGCCGTTGGATGTTTTGAAAAGGTCTTTGATGCGCTCGGTGAGCGTGAGCGACCCGTCGCGGGCGACTTTTCCTGCATCGCCGGTGCGCAGCCAGCCATCGGATGTGAATGCGGCGGCTGTCTCGGATGGCTTGTTGTAGTATCCTTTCATTACCGTTGGGCCGCTGACTTCGATTTCGCCGCTGTCGCCTATGCGTACGTTTACTTTGGGTACGACGGTGCCTACCGATCCTAAGGCAAAATCTGTAGCGGGGTAGCATGTCACCGTAGCGGTGGTTTCGGAGAGGCCGTAGCCGATGACGATATTGATGCCTATGGCGTGCAGAAAGGCGACGATGTCCGGTGATAGAGGAGCTCCGGCTGTGGGGTAGATGTTGCCGCGGTCAACGCCTATGGCTTTGCGCATCGTGGACAATACGTGGCGGTCGTAGAACCGGTAGCGTGCTTCGAGCCAACGTGGTACGCGCAGCCCGTGACGTACGTAGTCGAGGTTACGACGGCGTCCGACGGCTATGGCTCGGTGCACCATGGCACGTTTGAAAAATCCCATGGCGGCAATCTTTTCGGTGGCGGCGGTGTACACTTTTTCCCAGAAGCGTGGAACGCTGCACATGCACGTGGGGCGCACGTTGCGTAGTGCTCGGGCTACATCGTGCGGGTCGGTATTGATGTACACCTCCATGCCCATGAACAGGCAGTAGTATGTCCATGCTTTTTCGAAGATGTGGCTTAGCGGCAGGAAGCACAGCGAAGTGTCTCGGTCGCTGATGCTTGTAAGACGTTGGCGATGTATTTCCATGGCTGCGTCAAAGCAGCTGTGTGTCAGGATGGCTCCTTTGGGTTCGCCCGTGGTGCCGGAAGTGTATATAAGTGTGGCGATGTCGTCGCCGGTGGCGGCATCACGGCGCGAGGTCACGGTGTGGCGTATGTTCTCACCGGCTGTGACGCCTATGGTTACGAGGTCGGCCCATGTCAATGCGCGGTATTTTGACGGCTCGTCTGCAGGCAGGGTGCCGTCGATGAGTACGGCGCAATGCACTTCGGGGCATTCGTCAATGACGGAGCATACGGCTTCGTATTGTTTGGTATTGCCGACGATGATGATGCGAGCCTTGGAGTCGCGCAGGATGTATCGGATTTGTTCGGGTGAGGAGGTGGCGTAGATGCTTGCCGTGGCGGCGCGGTTGGCGAATGCAGCCATCTCGGCTTCGAGACTTTGCACTCGGTTTTCGCTGAATATTGCCACCATGTCGCCCGGGCCGAGCCCCAGGGAGCAGAAGGCGCATGCGACGTTGTCGATATTGTCGGCGAAACGCTGCCAGGACAGCGTCTTCCATTTGAGAGTGGCAGGTTCGTCGGTATAGTGTACCGCGATTTTTGTGCTGTGTTTTTGGCTCTGTCTCAGAGCCAAGTGTGTCAATATATTGGACATTGTGTAGAATTCGAAAAGTTGTGAGGCGGAGGGCGCCTGATGGCGCGTTCCGCGGGCTTTTGGCTTGCAAATGTACGGCTTTATTGCTTGACGGGCATCATTTAGATGCCTCGTTAACATTGTTTGCATCATTGACGAACATTTGGCAGGGTCTGCGTGCCGAGACTTCCGGACATCCAATCGGCTCCGGGCGTTTATTCGCGGATAATTTTTGCGAGGTTTGTGCAGCCGTCTTCGAGCAGAGTGAGGACGTTCTCAAAGCCGTCGTCACCATCGTAATACGGATCCGGAATGCAGTCTTGCCGCGTGGGCATTTGGACAAAAGCAATCATAGGCACTACCTTGTCTTGTGCTTCGATTGTCGGCGCCATGTGCTTCAGTTTGGCCACGTTGTTTGCGTCCATGCCGATGAGTATGTCGAAGTTGTCGAAATCGACATCGCGCACCTGCCGGCATATATGGTCAAGAGTGTATCCGCGCCATTGCGCGTGTATGCGCATGCGGTTGTCCGGGAGGTCGCCCACGTGCCATCCGCCGGTGCCGGCGCTGTCTATGATCCAGGCATCCGTATCGCCGTGTTTGTTTATACAAGCTTGTAATATGCCTTGTGCGGCCGGGGAGCGACATATATTGCCCAGGCACACAAAGAGTACGCGCACAGGTAGCGATTCGGCGTAGCGATGGCGCATCGCATTGATAGTGGGTAGATGGTCAAGCAGTTTGTCGTTTATTGTCATGATGTATTGTGTGGCAATTATTCTTTGTGTGTTCGTGGTGGCGGCGCTTGGCCAGGTGCGGCAAGAGGTGTGCCTATAGGGTTCTGTGTATCAGATGCCCATAAGGTCGCGGTAGATGTCCAACGCGCTTTCGATGGTTTCCGGGTCGATGGTGGCATCGGTGACGATGTCGCCCGGGGCATGCAACAGCGTGAAGTTGATAGCATCGGCGTTGAGGTTTTTCTTGTCCTGTCGCATAAGGTCAATCAGTGCCGGGTAGTCGTCGCATGTGACGGCGAAGACGCCGTAGGTGTCGCGGACATACTTGGCAAATGTATGCAGCAGCGTCGAGTCAAAGCCCTGAAGCATAGAAGACAGCACACATTCGACCACAAGGCCGCGAGCAACCGCGTATCCGTGCGGAATGGGGTCGTGGCGTCGTAGAGCCATTTCCTCGAAGGCGTGTCCGATGGTGTGACCTAAGTTTAGCGCCTTGCGTATGCCGTGCTCCGTCGGGTCCTGCTTTACAATTTTTTCCTTGACGGCAACCGACCGGCGCAGCAGTTCGAGCAGTTCCTCCGGGTCGTGGTTCGTGTCCGTGATGTCGAAGGCCATGAGCCGGCGAAGGGCTTTGTCGCTGTCAAGTAGTCCGTGTTTGAGCATCTCGGCATATCCGGAGAGTTTCTCGCTTTTGGACAGCGTGCCAAAGAAGGTGGACGACACAATCACGTCCGTTGCGAGGTAAAAGGCTCCCACCTGGTTTTTGTAACCGTCAAAATTGATGCCCGTTTTGCCGCCAACGGCAGCATCGACTGCGCCGAGCAGGGTGGTGGGGATGTTGATGCACGATATGCCGCGTTTGTATGTTGCTGCGGCAAATCCTCCTAAGTCTGAGACTACGCCGCCGCCTACATTTATGATGAGTGCATGGCGTGAGGCGCGAGCTAAAGACAGCGCGTGCCATACGCGTTGCAGTGTGTCTGTGTTTTTGGACGCATCGCCGGCGGGGATGCATATTTGCGTGGACGTGCGCACGATTTGGCTTTGTTCCGCCAGCCTTGGCAGGACAAATGTCGCGGTGTTGGAGTCGGTGATGACGAATACCGAAGAGGGCGCCATGCGTTTTATGATGCTGTCGAGGGTGGCGCCCACGTTGTTGGTGTAGTGGATTTTCTGTGTCATGTGCGGTTGTGTGTCAAGATTGTCGGTTGCAGTGTTGTAACCTTCAATTGAGATAACAATCGGGGAAGCATTTCGGCACATTGTGCCATGCTGTCGAAAACTACGGCGGCGCCGGCTTGTTCCATGTCCCGCCGCGGGATGGGCCCTGTGATGACGGCTATCGTGAACACTCCGGCGGCATCCGAGGATCTGACGCCAAGAGGTGCATTTTCAAACGTGACGGCATCCGTGGCGTCCACTCCGGCAATTTGGAGCGCGCGCAGGTAGGGCTCGGGATGCGGTTTGCCATGTGTGACGTCGTGCGAGGTCACGCGGCGTTCCGCATCGAATACGCCGGGGAAATCGGCATCGAGACGGTTGAGCAGCGAGCTTTGGCCCGATCCGGTGACCAGCACCGTTGTCATTGCGGCATCACGGCAGTACCGGGTGACGGCATCGGCGCCTTCGATGACCGGTGGTGCCGGCTGCGCGGCAAACAATTCGGTTTTGCGTCCGTACAGGCGCTTAACGTCCTCGGGTGAGGCGTCGTGGCCGTATTGACGGTTGAAAAGGATATTGATGGTGTCGGCGCCGGTGCGACCCTCGAAGGCGAAGAATTCGTCGTAGTGTGCGTTCAGCCCTTCTTCGGCGCACATGTTCATCCATGCACGGGCGTGGCGCGGCATAGAGTCGTAGAGGGTGCCATCCATATCGAAGAGGGCGGCTCGCGGTGTGAGGTGTGTGTATCCGTGACGGCGTATGAATGCCTGTATGTCAGCTGTGAAATCGGTCATATGTGGTTTTTGTGCGTCTTTTCGTCGTCTTTGATGTCTCGTGAGGCTTGGGTGTCTTGCTTGCTGTTTTTGCTCTTGTCTTTTTTGTCCTTTTTGTCCTTTTTGTTTTTGGCCGTTGCCGCGTGGACCGGTGCTTCAATTTGTCTTTCGTAGATGAATTCGGTAGAATCGGCGGGGCTTAGGGTGTCGTTGTCCGGAATATCATCGGCCGGTGTGGCGCCGTGGTGGCGTAGTGCTTCAAGGCGCAGGTGTGCGCGGTCGCCTTCGCGGATGCCGCGGCGGAAGACATTCGAAATCTGACGCATGAGGTTGACGCGCGTGGTGTCTACGATGTTGACCGCCAGGGCATCACCGGGTTTGAGACGTGCGCGTCCCAGGCGTATCTTCATTTTGTCGGGATTGCCGCTGATGTTTATGCCGAATTTGAAGGGCAGAGGCGACTTGAGCACTGCAATATGGTATTTGAAATTGAGAGCGAAGTCGTTGTACCCTTGCACGCCGAGGCGGTAGCGATCAATGTCGAAGATGAAAGGATAGATATGTAATTGGTTGTTTTCGACAGTCATCTGTATGGACATTTGGTCGATAATATTGCGCTTCTTGTTCTTGAAGAACAGCCATTTGGATAGTGTCTTGAAGGTATCCGGGTCGATAAGAACAAGTTGCTTGCCGTCAAGTTTGACTGCCGCATTGAACTCGGGCAGGACAAAGTCCATGGAGGGGCTTATAGGCGTGGTAGCGGCAATTTCGGCATCGATTATTCCGCTGAAGTCTCGCAACACCGGCATAATAGAGTCGATGGCCGGAACGAGGGACAGAAAATTGGCTAAGTTGAATTGTGACAGCTGCATTCCGAAACCGAAACTGAGCTCGTCTACGCGGCGTCCCATATATAGCGCCGAGATGTTGATGTTGCCTACGTCGCTGGTGGCGTTTAGCTCGTGCAGGTTCAAGGCTCCGTTATACATCATGGCGTGGCCGTGCAGGCCGTGCAGCATCAGGTCGGCATAGCGGACATTGGCCGCATCGATGTGGATGTTGGCATCGATATTGGTGGGTACCAGTATGGGTACTATGGTGTCTGCCGCAGTTGCGCCCTGCTGTTTCATGGCGCATTCCAGGTCTATTTCGTTGTCGCTGTCACCGAGGCTGATGCCGTTGCCGGCTGCGGCTGCCGAGCTGTATGCCGCGCCGGCAAACACGGCTCGTGCCAGCTGGTTGACGTCTATGGTGTCGCTGGATACATCAAGGAGTATTCCAAGGGGTTGCGACTTGCGACGAGACGTCAGCGCCTTTTTGATGTTGGAAATCTTGCCGGTGATGGTAAAGTCGCTTGAGCCTACGGTGTAGCGCATGCTGTGTATGTCGAGGCTGTCGTTGTTGAAGGTTATATCGATGTCTCGCAGATTGTTGCGCAGCGGAATGTATGGGGTGTACAGGCGTGCGCGTTTTCCGGCAATTGTGCCGTTGATATCCCATGAACGCAGAAACCGGCGCATGGCAGTGGTCGTGCCGAAGTCTATGGTTTCGGTCTCGGAATCCTTGACTGTGGTGCGGTGCGGGCGTCCGCGGCGACGGCGGTATTCGGCAGTGGCTATTCCGTAGATGCTGTCACGGTCGAGAGTGGGATTGGCGCGGTGTATCGAATCGCTTATGGCGCGAATGGCGCGTGAACGGTCGGTCTCGGGGCGTAATATTGCCTCGAGGTGTGTCTTGGCGCCGCGCAGTACGGCGCGTGTGCTGCGGTCGCCGGCGCTAAAGCGGTGCATTTCCAGGTCGAGAATCAAGTGAGGACGATGCTCGTCGCCTTCGTAGGCTTTGGCTATGGCATAGCCCTTGACGTTACGTAGGCGTACGCGTGCCGAATCGGCCACGGAGAACATTTCGTAACGGGCAAAGCTGAGAGCTCCTCCCATGGGCCGGATGTCGTGGTCGCAGTGATGGCTGTGGCTGTTGCGTGTTCCGATGCCCATTTCCAGCCCGGTGAGGTGCATGCGAGCCTCGGGGGAGGATATGTATACCGAATCGACGGTGAGATGAGCTGTCAGCAGCCCGGTGGCGGTGAAATCGGCTCGTTTGAAGGTCTCTTGCGTGCCGAATTTAAATAAAGCACGGTCAACGTACATGCTGTTGACCGTGTCGCTTTCCCATCTGAAATTTCGCAGTCCGATGTCGCCTTTCACCAGAAGCCGCTGAAATCCGCCGGGGCTGAGCATTGACGGCCGCCCTTTTATGCGGGCGTTGGCCGTCAAATCGCCGCTGATGCTTGCTCCGCCCAGCAGTCGCTTGAGCTGCGGCGGGAGTGCCCCCAGGTGGCTGACGCCGTTGACTTTGCCATCAAACAGCGGGTCGCCGAGCATCTCGGTGACGGTGCCGGTGAGGTGCAGGTCTGTCGCCGGCCCGGCGATATTCAGTTGGTGGATGGTCAGGGTGCTGGCGTTGAGGTCGTTGCCATCGATGTGTAGCGACATGTCGGTGCTGAAGTGTCGGAAGTCGACTTGCTGCCACTTGAGGTATGAGTCAGCTACGGATATATCGACATCCATGGTGGGCAGTGCATCGCCGTCCGTCCCTAAGGAGTATGGCTTCAGCAATTTGGCGTCCACGCGTATGCGTGCATCGGTGCTGATGCCGACGGGTATGCCATAGAATTCGGCCATATCTTCGGGCACGGCGGCCAATAGCTCGCCCACGGGCAGGGGGTCGAGGTGCAGCCGCAGGGCATCGATGCGTGCGCTGTCTCCGATATTGAAACGAGTGTCTATATTGCCTTGTATCAGCGATATCTTGAAGGCAAAGCCTTCGAGGGCTATTTCTTCGGGCTTGGCCTGGTCCCAGCGGATGTTGCCGTTAAGCCCGAAACCGAGGTCTTCGATACCGAAAATCTCGGATATAGCCGGGCAGTCGGCATCGCCGTCAAAGTCTATGCGGTACATCGGTTTGTCTTTGCCCGAGAGCGAGATAGCACTGAAGGAGGCTGTGGCCATGGCTCCGTCGCTATAGAAGCGTACCGGACCGGGGTTGGTCAGCGCAAAGCGCGTGAGCGTAATTTTGGGAAGGTCGGCGATATTGAAGGCCGTGGTGTCCTCCTCCTCGCTCGGCGGGAAGATGTCGTAATTGTTGGTCTCATCGTCCACGATGACGATATTGGCCTGTGGACGGTCGATGATGACGCTGTCCACGGTGATGGCGCCGGCGAGTAGGTCGGTGAGTTTTATCGAGCCTTCAAAACTCTTGACCGTCAGCAGTGTATCCGCCCATTCGGGCAGCATTTCGCGTTCGGCGGCGTCCATGGTCTTGATGTCGCGTGATACCACGGTGAGGTCACGCATTTCGATGCCGAGATAGGGGAATGATCCGCGTATATTCAGTTCGGCGTATCCCAAAGTCACATCGGCACGTAAGGTGTGATTGGCTACATGTTCCAGCAGCGGTGTCAGTCTCTGGGGGTGTAGCAGACTTAGGGTGGCGGCAACCATCCCGAAGGCGTACAACACTATGGCCATCAGAACCCATGCGGAAACTTTGAGGACACGGCGCCATGTCGGACGGCGTGTGGGCTCTGCCGAATTGGCGGTGGAGGTTGTATTGATGTTCATATCTGGGAATGTCTATGCGGATGTCTTTGTTCCGGGGACGTCTTGCGTAATCACTTGTTATGCTTTTTCTGCAACTCCGGTGGCGGGGTGGGGCGCGGACGCCGAGCCGCGATGTCGCGCGTGGTGATGTGGAAGCATCCCTGTTTTCTTTCGTATTTAATGTAGCAGCGGCCGTCTTGGCACATATCGTACAGGATTTCGGCAAGGAGGTTCTTGAGGTCTTCCTGTGTGCGGTTGACGCCTCCGCGGCTGTCGGTGTAGAAGTTTACGTAGCTGATATCGAAGGTTGTCCCGAAGCGATGGGCGGACGAGTCGACGGCTATACGGTTGACGCGGCGCAGCCGGCGCACAACTTGCTGGGTGCGCAGCAAGCTGGTGACTTTGAGCCGGTAATGGCCTCCGCCGCGTGCCTGTTGCTCGGTATTGAAACGGGCGCCTATGTCGTGCAGCAGTTTCGCAGCTTCGGGAATGAGGTAGGGGTACGAGTACTTGAGGCTGTCGATGATGAATTCGTTGCACGAGTGCACGGCCACGATAGGACGGTCGATGGACAGGACATCGGACGGTTTCATCACCGGAACTATTCCGAAAGCCTGAGCCTCGGCGTAATGCACATAATTGCTGTCGTTGAATACGCGTGCCAGCGGGCCGCCGGGCAGCGTCCGCACCTTCATCTTGGCACATTCGTCATCGGGCATACTATCGGTCCATTGCGCCGGTACGCTGTCGCGGTAGTCGCCGCCAAGCAGCATCTCGGCGGCCTCCACGTAGTCTTCCGACTCGCTGTCTTCCTCGGCGGGTGCAACAGTAGCCTCCGCGCTGTCTTGTGACGGCGTGTCCGCGCTTTCACCGTGTCCGCAGCCGCCGATAGCGGTTGCCATAGCAAGCAATGCGCAGTATGTCAGTGCCTTGTTCATCAGCGTGTACCAATTAAGCCACCTAATCCGGACGGCAGGACGCCCTATGCCCTGTCACCCCGTGCGGCTACATTTGTGCAAAGTTACACTTTTTCGCTCGAAAAACCGCAACTGTGCCGCCCCTCGCACTCTTAAAATATTCTAACTGCCTATGTGCCTGTTCGTCCATTTATGTGTCAGTCAGGATAAAAAGAACGCCCCTCAAGTGTGCTGCCTTGTGGCTCGCCTGAGGGGCTTGTTGTCTTATGGCTTACTGTAGCTTTGGTTATGAGGCCGGAGCTTAGATTTTTAGCTTCTTGCGACCCTGCGGCGACACGAGGATGTAGACGCCGTGGGGCAAGGCATCGGTGGTGACTTCCGCTTCGCGCATACCGCTGCCGATGCGCACGCCTTGCAGGTTGTATACCTCGTAGAGTGCGTCCGGCGTGTCCACGCTCACATCGTCCACTCCGTCATACTCGGAGATAAAGAAGAACTCCTTCCATTGCTCCGCCGCCTTGTACTGGTCTATGGACTCCTTATTGACGAATAGCTCGCACGTCCATTTATTGATATCATCGAGGGCCTGACTACCGCAAGTGGGCGGCACCGGGGCGGTGGTAATTAGTTTGGTCATCGCGGTGCAGTCCGAGAATGCCTCTTTGCCTATGTTCTTGACGTTGGAGCCTACGCGGAAGAAGTTCAGCGAGCTGCATCCGCTGAAAGCCCAGTCGCCAATCTTCTCAATGCCGTCACCCATAGTGATGCTTTTTAATCCAGTGCATATGGAAAAACAATTTTCGCCTATATCCCCATTGTTGTTAATTACGGCCTTTGTTATATGCGTATTATGATAAAACGAGTAAGGTTTTATATCAGCGACAGACATTGCAATCCCATTGTGTGACACTGTTCCATTAATCTTTACGTCTTTTTGTTCTGGAGAATATGTGCAATCAATAGCATCGCATATGTGCTTAGATTGGTCTACCTCTACATAGCGTACGCCACTGGATTCAAAAAGCGAACTAAGATAATCATACTTATGTCTGCCAGACATCCCTGCATAATAAAGGTCATTGGGAACATAGTTGATTTTGGACTCTACATTAAAGTAGCCTTTGGGCGGTGTTTTAGGAAGCCAAACAGCTTTTGTTGTAGTGATATACCCCCCCCATGTAGAATGTCCTATTGTTTGTATTCCGCTACCAATTATCAATGATTGCAAACTGGTACACCCAGTAAAAGTGTCGGGTTCAATGGTCGATACAGAGTTTCCAGTAGACACCGATGCTAACCCTGTACAGCCATAGAAAGCATAATTGCCAATGGCTGTGACTGAGTTGGGAATGTTCATCGAGGTCAGCTTTGGGCAGTCAGAAAAAGCCCACTCACCGATGGAGGAGACAGACTTGCCAATAGCAACAGAATAGAGACCTGTACAGCCATGGAAAGCATAATTGCCGATGGCTGTGACTGAGTTGGGAATGGTAACAGAGCGTAACCCTCTGCAATAGTAGAAAGCAAGTTTTGGAATTTTTGTCACTTTGTCGCCAATCGTTATCATCTTCAAGTTTTCGCAGTTTTTGAATGCTGGAAAGGAAGATGACCCCATCTCGTCGCAACTTGAAGCATTGAAGTTCACGGAGGTAAGTTTTGTGCATTCCCCGAATGCACAGCCGTCTACGAAGGCTACACGCTCACCAATGGTAGCAGAGATAAGACTAGTGCAGTATCCAAAAGCATAGTATCCAATTGATGTAACTGAGTTGGGGATTATTACTGATGTCAGTCCGGAGCAGTTGATGAAGGCAGTTTCACCAATTGAAACGACAGAGTCGGGGATTGACACAGAAGTCAGCCCCGAGCAATCAGCAAAAGTGCCACGGCTAATTTCTGTGACTCGTTCAGGAATTGATATGGAAATCAGCCCTGAACAATTTGCGAAAGCACCCTCGCCAATAGAAACGACTGCGCTAGGGATAGTCACCGTTGTCAACCCAGATAAATCAGAGAATGCGTAATCAGGAATGGTGCTCACTTTTTCGCCGATAACAAGTTTTGTTAAATTCGTGCACCCTCGGAATACATGGGCATATGCGCAGCCCATTTGCGTGCAGTTTTCAGCATTAAAGGCCAATGAGATAAGCCCTGTGCAGTTGGTGAAAGCATCGTCTCCGATGGCGGTCACCTTACTCGGGATAGAGATCGAAGTAAGCCCTGTGCAGCCAGAAAATGCGCAGCCACCGATAGTGGTGACAGAGCTCGGAATGGTAAGAGTAGTCAGCCCCGAGCAATCTCTGAAGATGCCATTTGGAATTGTTGCGACTTTGTCGCCAATCGTTAATGTATTCAAACTTGTGCAGCCATTAAATGAAGAATGGGCAGATGTACAGTTTTCTGCATTGAAAGTCACGGAGATTAGTCCTGTACAGTTGTTGAACGCGTAGTCGCCAATGGTTGTGATTGAGGTCGGGATGGTCACGGATGTAAGCTCCGTGCAGCCAGAAAAAGCATAGCCGCCGATGCCAGTGACGGAAAATGTTGAACCATCATAATCAACGGATTTTGGGATAGTAATATTTCCTCTGACATTACTGCAGGCAACCACCCATGCGGTTTTCTCGGTTCCATAGAGAAGGTCATAGCGGATGCCATTAATCACACAATCAAAAGCGAAAGCCGATGGCAACGAACACAACATAGCCACCATTAGCGTGAGTCTAAGTATTTCTTTCATGCGATTTCTTAAGATGCCGCGGTCATCCCCTCGTTGGCATTTTGTGTGGATAAGAAAAGCGCAGGAATCTGTATCGTTGCCGTCCTGCGTCTTGAGGCTTCTCGCATTGCCCTATTCAAAGTCAGACGGCAACACAGAAGCCCGCGCTTGTACGTATACGATAGTTGTTCACCGTAATTATTCGTCTCGAATAAAACACGGGAATGACTATGCTACGTATCTACGGGCATCTATCGTTGCTCATTCCTTGACTTTGAATATGAAATTTTGCGAGAATTTCAAGACGCCAAGAATTAGCGCGGATAAACGCTTTTATATTATGTTTGTCGTGACGCCGCATCTCAATGGCAGGGATTTTGGCGTCAATCAACATCGCAAATTTAGGCCTTTATTTTTATTTGGGCAATAGTCGGCACAAAATAATTTTAAGGCGCTATAAAACAAGCGGGCGGCGGGACCCGGAAGGGGTTCCGCCGCCGCGTTATGGGTGGTTAAGCGCGAGGCTTATTATTTCTCGTCGTTGGCGAGTTTTTCTTTGAGGGCTGCGAGTGCCTCGAGGTCGCCGAGGGTGGTCTTCTCTAACGGGGCGTTGAGGGCTGCGGGAGCTTCTTCGGCCTTGGGTGCGCGGGTGGCACGTTTGGCTTTGCGCTCTGCTGCTTTCTCGGCGCGTGCTTCGTCTTCGAAGATGCGGCTGTGGCTGAGGATGATGCGCTTGCTGTCCTTGTTGAATTCGATGACCTTGAATTGGAGGGTCTCACCGGCCTTGGCCTGTGTTCCGTCTTCTTTGACGAGGTGCTTGGGCGTTGCAAAGCCTTCTACGCCGTGCTCGAGGGCTACGACAGCGCCTTTGTCAAATACTTCGGAGATTGTGCCTTCGTGGATCGAGCCTACGGCAAATTCGGTTTCAAAGGCATCCCAGGGGTTCTCTTCGAGCTGCTTGTGGCCGAGGCTGAGGCGACGATTTTCTTTGTCGATAGCGAGTACTTCGACGTCGATGTCGGCACCGATTTGAGTGAATTCGCTGGGGTGTTTGATTTTCTTGGTCCAAGAGAGGTCGGAGATGTGGATCAGACCGTCGACGCCTTCTTCGATTTCGACGAATACGCCGAAGTTTGTGAAGTTGCGCACCTTGGCGGTGTGGCGGCTGCCGATGGGGTATTTGGTCTCGATGTTCTCCCACGGGTCGTTCTTGAGCTGCTTGATGCCGAGGGACATCTTGCGGTCTTCGCGGTCGAGAGTGAGGACGACTGCTTCGACTTCGTCACCGACTTTCATGAAGTCCTGAGCGGAGCGCAGGTGCTGGCTCCAGGACATTTCGCTGACGTGGATGAGGCCTTCGACACCGGGGGCGATTTCTACAAATGCGCCGTAGTCGGCCATAACGACAACTTTGCCTTTGACCTTATCGCCAACTTTGAGGTTGGGGTCGAGGGCATCCCACGGATGGGGCTGGAGTTGCTTGAGACCGAGGGCGATGCGCTTCTTCTCGTCGTCAAAGTCGAGAATAACGACGTTGAGTTTCTGGTCGAGTTGTACGACTTCGGCGGGGTCTGTAACGCGTCCCCAGGAGAGGTCGGTGATGTGGATAAGGCCGTCGACGCCGCCCAAGTCGATGAATGCGCCGTAGCTGACGATGTTCTTGACGGTGCCTTCGAGTACCTGGCCTTTCTCGAGCTTGGAGATGATTTCTTTCTTCTGAGCTTCGAGTTCGGCTTCGATGAGAGCCTTGTGGGATACAACGACGTTTTTGTATTCTTCGTTGATTTTGACCACTTTGAATTCCATGGTCTTGCCCACGTACATATCGTAGTCGCGGATGGGCTTAACGTCGATCTGCGATCCGGGGAGGAAGGCTTCGATGCCGAATACGTCGACAATCATGCCGCCTTTGGTGCGGCATTTGATAAAGCCTTTGATGATTTCGTCGTTGGCAAGTGCGGCGCTGATGCGTTCCCAAGCGCGTGCTGCACGAGCTTTCTTGTGGGAGAGGATGAGTTGACCCTTCTTGTCTTCTTGGTTTTCGATGAATACCTCTACAGTGTCGCCGACTTTGATGTCGGGGTTGTAGCGGAATTCGCTCATGGGGATGATGCCGTCGCTCTTGTAGCCGATGTTAACCACTGCTTCGCGCTTGTTCAGGGCGATGATGGTACCTTCGATTACATCCTTGTCCTTGACGGTGTTGAGCGATTCGTCATAGGTACGGGTGAGTTCCTCGCGCGATTTGGCGCTGGCGGTTTCGCCGTTTTCGTAGGCATCCCAATCGAAGTCTTCGATAGGGGTGTTTTTAAGTTCTGTCATTAAAAAAGTTAATAAAATGTTAGTATACTCTCGTAACGGTCGTTTGATGCTGTCCGTTTTTAGCGCGGCAAAGATACGCATAATTTTCTAATTACCAAAGTCTCCGGCGATTTTTGCGTTTTTTTATCGGAATATTGCGTAATTTTGCCGTGCCGATGCGTGTGCGCAGTGCTACTCGGTATCAATTCTGATGTGCGGCATTGCCTCTTATTATAATAATGTGTTTAAAGATATGAATATTGCTGCCAAACCGCTTGCTCCGCCGGTGGCGGAGGGTGCACGCGACCACACTATTTCGATATGTAAGGGTATTGCCATTATCTTGATGGTTGTGGGGCACGTCGAGGCTCCGGAGCTGTTGACCAATTTTATTTACACGTTTCATATGCCGCTGTTTTTCATTGCGGCAGGTTACTTCTTCAGTCGCAAATGGCTTGACCGCCCTTGGGAGTTTTGCGTCAGGCGTGTCAAGGGTCTTTATGTTCCGTTCTTGACTTGGGCGCTGGTGTTTTTGGCTCTCCATAATGTGCTGTTTTACTTCGGAGTGCTCAATGAGCAGTATGGCAATTGGACCGGAGGGGTTACTCATCCGTATTCGTGGGACGATGCCGCTCAGCGTCTTATAAATATTGTATTCTCGATGTCCGGGTATGACGAGTTTATGGCCGGCGCTTTCTGGTTTTTCCGCGGTCTTCTTGTTGCTTCGGTGTTGTTTCTGATACTGTATAAATTGCTTGACCGTCATACGCGGGTCCGCGGTGATATGGCGGTGGTGATAATATGTGTCATGGCTCTTGCTTTCACGGCTTTTCGCATATTTTTCAATGCGCGCATACAGACTATTCCCAATGGCGGGATGCGTGAGATTTGGGGATTGTTTTTCTTTGCCGTGGGTTATCTGATGTGTCGCTACGGCGGCTATGTGCCACGACGGTGGTGGCTGACGGCGTTGCTTTTCGGTCTGATGTGTCTGGCGGCATATTTACACTTGTGCGGAATGAACAATAGTGGCACTATGCGTGATGTGCTGACGCTGCCGCTGACCGGATTGACGGGCTTTGTAGTCACCTATCGCGTATCGGCCTTCATCCATGCCGGCCATCTCGGATCGCGTCTTCGTCGCTTGCTGGTGTATATAGGTGAAAATACGCTGTATATATTTATTTTTCATATAGTTGCATTCAAGGCAGTGAGTTTGCTTAAGATTCTATATTATGATTTGGATTGGGAGCAGATGGGGTGTCACATGGTGATACATTACAATCATCTGGACTTTTTCTGGGTGCTGTATAGCGTTGCCGGAGTTGCGCTGCCGCTGTTGGGGCTTGAGGGAGTTCGCCGTCTTCGCCGCCGCTTACGTAAGGCGTGATTTCGAATTTGATTTGGTTCGATTTTCGGCAGTCGAAGCGCTCGTTTTTGCAGGGTCTGAAGGCTTCGAAAAATAAATAGAATTTTTTTGCGGAAATATTTGGCGGATAGAGAAATAGTGCGTATCTTTGCATCCGAAATATAGGCCAAAGGCCCGTTGCGCCATCGCTAAATCTTTGACGGATAAGGCGATAGGTGTGTTTTGGGCTGTGTGCCGTATGATAAAAAAGAACATCAACAACTGTATTAAACATTTTCAAGTAACACCAACAACTAAGATGCCTACTATTCAGCAATTAGTAAGAAAAGGACGCGTGGCACTGGTGGATAATAGCAAGTCGCCCGCTTTGGACTCCTGCCCCCAACGTCGCGGAGTCTGCGTGCGTGTGTACACCACCACTCCCAAGAAGCCTAACTCTGCCATCCGTAAGGTAGCGCGTGTGCGTTTGACCAATGGCAAAGAGGTCAACTCCTACATCCCCGGCGAGGGTCACAACCTGCAGGAGCACAGCATCGTGCTCGTTCGCGGCGGTCGTGTGAAAGACCTCCCCGGCGTACGTTATCACATCGTTCGCGGAACACTCGACACCTCCGGTGTCAAGGACCGTACGCAACGCCGAAGCAAATACGGCGCCAAGCGTCCCAAGGCCGGTGCAGCCAAGAAGTAATTGCCACAGGCACGGCAGTGAAGCTATACTGAAAGCACCGCGAGATTAAATCAAAACAAACAACATTTAACTCGTTTTCGTAAAACTTGAAAAGCAGCAGCCCGCACGACGGGCAAGCGGCAAAGGTTGAGTAAGTACCTCGCCCGACAGGCTGTCAGAGGACAGCGATAAAGCGGCCCGCCTCCGGGAACAACATCCACCACGCATCCGCCCGAAGGCATAAAGGCATAGCGACAGCGAGCCCGGTACCGAAGAACAAAGCAGCAAGCAACCAAGCAACTCGAAAACACTACGACACAACAACAATGAGAAAGGCAAAGCCCAAAAAACGGATCGTTCTACCCGATCCCGTGTTCAACGACGTGCGCGTCTCCAAGTTCGTCAACCACCTGATGTATGACGGAAAAAAGAACACAGCTTACACCATATTCTATAACGCTCTCGAGATTGTCAAGGCCAAACTTCCCAACGAGGAAGCTACCGCACTCGAGATCTGGAAAAAAGCCTTGGAGAACATTACTCCGCAAGTCGAGGTCAAGAGCCGTCGTATCGGCGGTGCTACCTTCCAGGTGCCTACCGAGATACGCCCCGACCGTAAGGAATCTATATCCATGAAGAACCTGATACTGTATGCACGCCGCCGTGGTGGCAAGACCATGGCCGACAAGCTCGCCGCAGAGGTGGTTGACGCTTTCAACAACCAAGGCGGTGCATTCAAACGCAAGGAAGATATGCATAAGATGGCAGAGGCCAACCGCGCCTTCGCCCATTTCCGCTTCTGATATTCGGAATAAGAAAGTCATAACAACAGTATCGCAGGACTTCATAAATATAGAAACCAACAACACATCCGAATATGTCACAAGCAGAAGACCAGAGACTAAAGTATACCCGAAATATCGGCATCATGGCGCACATCGATGCCGGCAAGACCACAACTTCGGAACGCATACTCTTCTATACAGGCCTTACCCATAAAATCGGTGAGGTACATGATGGCGCAGCCACCATGGACTGGATGGAACAGGAGCAGGAACGCGGCATTACAATCACCTCCGCCGCCACTACCGCATTCTGGAAATATAATGATGAGAAATACAAAATCAACCTCATCGACACTCCGGGACACGTTGACTTCACTGTCGAGGTGGAGCGCTCGCTCCGCGTACTTGATGGTGCTGTGGCCACATTCTGCGCCGTAGGCGGTGTAGAACCCCAGAGCGAAACCGTATGGCGTCAGGCCGACAAATACAACGTACCCCGTATCGGTTACGTCAACAAGATGGACCGCTCCGGCGCCAACTTCTTTGAGGTTGTACGCCAGCTCCATGATATTCTCGGCGCCAATCCCTGTCCCATACAGATACCTATAGGCGCTGAAGAAACATTCAAAGGCGTTGTCGACCTCATCCGTATGAAAGCCATATTCTGGCACGACGAGACTATGGGCGCCGACTACGAAGTCGATGATATCCCCGAAAACCTCCTCGGCGAGGCTCAGGAATACCGCGACAAGATGCTCGAGAAAATCGCCGAATACGATGACGCCCTCATGGAGAAATACTTCGACGACCCCTCCACCATCACCGAGGACGAAATCAAGGCAGCCCTGCGCAAAGCCACCCTGTCGATGAACGTTGTACCCATGATTTGCGGATCTTCGTTCAAGAACAAAGGCGTGCAGCCCCTGCTTGACGCCGTGTGTGCATACCTGCCCAGCCCCGTAGACGCCGGTGCAGTGGAAGGCCACGCCGTAGGCGATCCCGACACCATCATCACACGCGAGCCCTCCTCCGAAGCACCCATGTGTGCACTTGCATTTAAGATTGCCACCGACCCATATGTAGGCCGTCTGTGCTTCTTCCGCGTATACTCCGGCGATGTAAATGCCGGCAGCTACGTACTCAATGCTCGCTCGGGTAAGAAAGAACGTATTTCCCGCCTCTTCCAGATGCACTCCGCCAAGCAGAACCCCAAGGATACTATCGGTTGCGGCGATATAGGTGCCGGCGTGGGCTTCAAGGATATCCGCACCGGTGACACCCTCTGCGACGAAAATGCACCTATCGTACTCGAGGCCATGGACTTCCCCGATCCCGTAATCGGTATTGCGGTCGAGCCCCTTACACAGAAAGACCTCGACAAACTTGGTGTAGGTCTGCAGAAACTTGCCGAAGAAGACCCCACCTTCCAGGTTAAGACTAACGAAGAAACCGGCCAGACAGTTATCTCCGGTATGGGCGAGCTTCACCTCGACATCATCATTGATCGTCTCAAGCGCGAATTTAAAGTCGAGTGCAAGCAGGGCCGTCCTCAGGTTACCTACAAGGAATCCATCACCAAGCCAGTTGAGCTCCGCGAAGTGTTCAAGAAGCAGACCGGTGGCCGAGGCAAATTTGCCGACATCATCGTGCGCGTCGAACCCGTGGACGAAGGCTTCGAAGGCAACCTCCAGTTTGTGGACGAAGTTAAGGGTGGCAATATCCCCAAGGAGTTTATCCCCTCGATACAGAAAGGCTTTACCACAGCCATGAAGTCCGGTGTACTCGCCGGCTTCCCCGTAGAGCAGCTTAAGGTGACCGTTATTGACGGTTCGTTCCACCCCGTGGACTCCGACCAGCTCTCCTTCGAGCTCTGTGCCATTCAGGCATTTAAGAAAGCCTGCGAAAAAGCCGGTCCCGTGCTGCTTGAACCCATAATGAAGATCGAGGTTGTCACTCCCGAAGAATCCATGGGTGATGTCATCTCCGACCTCAACAAGCGTCGCGGACAAGTCGAAGGCATGGAAACATCACGCTCGGGCGCTCGCGTAGTCAAGGCCAAGGCACCTTTGGCCGAAATGTTCGGCTACGTCACCGCCCTGCGTACCATCACCTCCGGACGCGCCACCTCGACGATGTCCTTCTCCCACTACGCCGAAGTATCCTCCTCGATAGCACGCAACGTGCTCACCGAGTGCCAAGGCCGCGTAGACCTAATCAAATAAAGCCAATAAAAACGCAAAGCACATCATAAGAAATCATGAGCCAAAAAATTCGCATTAAACTCAAATCTTACGATCACAACCTCGTCGACAAGAGCGCCGAGAAGATCGTCAAGACAGTGAAGGCCACGGGCGCCGTAATCTCCGGTCCCATACCCCTGCCTACACACAAGCGCATATTCACCGTCAACCGTTCGACATTCGTCAACAAGAAAGCGCGCGAACAATTCCAGCTCTCGTCATACAAACGCCTCATCGACATCTACAACTCCACAGCCAAGACCGTGGACGCACTCATGAAGTTGGAGCTTCCCAGCGGTGTCGAAGTAGAAATCAAAGTCTGACGAAGACCCCCGACATTCCGGCCCGGCTCTTGCGGCATTATGCCGCAGGGTCCCCGGAAAGGGATACAAGAAAATCAACAATTAATAAATAATATCCAACCACAAAACCAACACAGAAATGCCAGGATTATTAGGAAAGAAAATCGGAATGACATCCGTTTTCAGTGCCGAGGGAAAGAACATTCCATGCACTGTTGTCGAAGTAGGTCCTTGCGTGGTTACACAGGTCAAGACAGTGGCTAAGGACGGCTATGATGCCGTACAGCTCGGTTTCGGTGAACAAAAGGAGAAACACCTCACCGCTCCCGAATTGGGTCACTTCAAGAAAGCCGGTGTAGCCCCCAAGCGATACTTGGCCGAGTTCAAGGGTTTCGAAGGACAATACAGCGCCGGAGACACCATCACCGCCGAACTATTCAGCGAAAACGACTTCGTTGACGTAGTCGGCATCAGCAAAGGTAAAGGCTACCAGGGCGTAGTCAAGCGCCACGGCTTCGGCGGCGTCGGCCAAACCACACACGGCCAGCACAACCGCTTGCGCGCGCCCGGTTCGGTAGGTGCCTGCTCCTATCCCGCCAAGGTCTTCAAGGGAATGCGTATGGCCGGTCAGATGGGCAACCGTCAGATAACGGTTCAGAACCTCCAGGTCATCAAGATCATCCCCGAACACAATATTATAATGCTCAAGGGCTCCATTCCCGGAAGCAAAGGTTCAATCATTTCAATCGAGAAATAACAATGGAACTCGCAATATACACCCAAGAAGGAAAAGACACCGGTCGTAAGGCAGTCCTCAACGACGAGGTGTTCGCGATAGAGCCCAACGAGCACGTACTCTACCTCGCCGTAAAACAGTATCTTGCCAACCAACGTCAGGGTACACATAAATCCAAAGAGCGTAGCGAAGTGTCCGGCTCGACTCGTAAGCTGCACAAACAAAAAGGCGGCGGCGGTTCGCGTATCGGTGATATCAACTCGCCCGTACTCGTAGGTGGCGGCCGCGTATTCGGTCCCCGTCCTCGCGACTACCGTTTCAAACTTAACGCCAAGATGAAAGACCTCGCACGTCGCAGCGCATTGTCCGCTAAGGCAGCCGACGGCCGGATCATCGTGGTCGAAGACATCAAAATCGATGCTCCCAAGACTAAAGAGTTTGTCAAGATAGCCAAGGCCCTCAACTTTGAAGGCAAGAAGGTACTCGTGCTCAATGCGGACATCGACCGCAATGTGACGCTGTCGGCACGCAACGTTCCCGGAGTCAATATCCTCCGCGCCGGCGATGCCAACACCTACGCACTGCTCAACAACAACGTAATCATCATTACCGAAAGCTCGCTCGAGACGGTAAACAAATTCTAAGGAGGAACAACAATGGATATAATGATTAAACCCATCATTACCGAGAAGGCCACCAAGCTTACCGAAAAGCACGAGACATACACCTTCCGCGTATCCCCCGAGGCAAACAAATACCAGATTAAGACCCTCGTAGAGCAAACTTACGGTGTAAAAGTCGTCAACGTCAACACAGCCGTAGTCCGCGGCAAGAACAAATCTCGCTGGACTCGCACCGGCCTTCTTCGCGGCAAGACAGCCCAGTGGAAGAAAGCCTTTGTAAACGTCGCCGACGGTCAGACCATAGACTTCTTTAGCAACATCTAACATAAAATGGCAGTAAGAAAATTCAAGCCCACCACCCCCGGGCAACGACACAAAGTTATCGGTGTATTCAAAGGTACCATCACTGCTACTACACCGGAGAAATCTCTTACAGTCGGTAAGCGCGCCAGCGGCGGACGCAACGCCGAAGGCCACCTCACCTCCCGATACCTGGGCGGTGGCCACAAACGCAAGTACCGTATCATAGACTTTAAGAGAAACAAAGACGGCATACCCGCCGTAGTCAAGAGCATCGAGTACGACCCCAACCGCTCGGCACGCATCGCCCTGCTGTATTACGTCGACGGTGCCAAAGCGTACATCATCGCGCCCAACGGCCTCGAAGTCGGCACCACCGTGGTTTCCGGCGAAGACGTGGCTCCTGAAGTAGGCAACTGCCTGCCTCTGGGTAAGATACCTGTAGGTACGCTGGTACACAACATCGAGCTCCGTCCCGGCCAGGGCGCATTCATCGCTCGCAGCGCCGGCACCTTCGCACAAATAGTGTCTCGCGAGGGCAACTATGCTATTATCAAACTTCCTTCGGGCGAAACTCGCAAAATCCTTGCCGTCTGCCGAGCAACCGTCGGCGTCGTGGGCAATAGCGAACACTCGCTCGAACGCTCCGGTAAGGCCGGCCGCTCGCGCTGGCTCGGCCGTCGTCCGCGCAACCGCGGCGTGGTTATGAACCCTGTCGATCACCCCATGGGTGGTGGCGAAGGCCGCGCTTCCGGTGGACATCCCCGCTCACGCAAGGGCCTCTACGCTAAAGGTCTCAAGACCCGTGCGCCCAAGAAGCACTCTTCGAAGTACATCATTGAGAGAAGAAAGAAGTAATCAGATAATCAGCATACACTTATGAGCCGTTCCCTAAAAAAAGGACCCTTTATCTCCGTAAAGCTGGAGAAAAAAGTCGCCGACATGGACGCCAGCGGCAAGAAGAACGTCATTAAGACGTGGAGTCGCGCATCCATGATCGCTCCCGAGTTCGTAGGCCACACTTTCGCCGTACACAACGGTAACAAGTTTATTCCCGTGTACGTTACAGAAAACATGGTAGGCCACAAGCTCGGCGAATTCGCCCCCACCCGCACATTCCGCGGACACGCCGGCAACAAGAAAAAATAATCCGGCGACCGCGGCGGTAACCGCCCACCGCAAGGTGGCGACATCGTGCAGCGGCGACAGCCAAGGCCCAATTCGGCCGCGCAAGTGCCCTCCAACGTTAGCCAGCCTTCCTCGGCAAGTACCCCGGAGACACCGCGCCACCCCGATGGCACTACGGCAACCGACCGCAACGTAATACCGTCGCGACCAGACATCCAAAACAACAAAAAAACAGAACCCGCCAAAACAACCGCATAACACAATGGGTAAAAGAAAAAAAGAAGCAGCCGACAAAATCAAGGCAGTCAAGAGAGAGACCGCCTTTGCCCGGCTCAACAACGTGCCTTCTTCCCCCCGCAAGATGCGCCTCGTGGCCGACATGGTACGCGGCAAAGAAGTTTTCCGCGCCTTAGGCCTGCTTAAGTTCTCCAACAAGGAGGCCGCCGGACGCCTTGAAAAGCTCCTGCGCTCGGCCATCGCCAACTGGGAAGCAAAGAACGAAGAAAAGGCAGAAGCCGGCGTACTCTGCGTCAAAACCATACACGTAGACTGCGCCCCGATGCTCAAACGCCTTCGCACAGCGCCCCAAGGACGTGGCTACCGCATACGCAAGCGCTCCAACCACGTTACTATCATCGTAGACCGTATCAACCAAAACACAGAAGCATAAACCATGGGACAGAAAGTTAATCCTATCAGCAACCGCCTCGGCATCATCCGCGGCTGGGATTCCAACTGGTACGGCGGCAAGAAATACGGCGACACCATCTTAGAAGACTCGCGCCTTCGCCGCTACCTCGACGTCCGCTTGGCCAAATGCTCGGTATCCCGCATTGTCATCGAACGCACCCTCAAGCTCGTAACCATCACAGTGTGCACATCGCGCCCCGGTCTGATCATCGGCAAGGGTGGCAGCGAAGTAGAAAAACTCAAGGAAGAGCTCAAGAAAATTACAGACAAGGACGTGCAAATCAATATCTTCGAGGTGAAACGCCCCGAGATGGACGCCCAAATCGTAGCAGCCAACATCGCACGCCAGATTGAAGGTAAGATTGCCTATCGCCGCGCCGTCAAGATGGCCGTTGCATCGACCATGCGCGCAGGCGCCGAGGGTATTAAGGTACAAGTCAGCGGCCGCCTCAATGGTGCCGAAATGGCTCGTAGCGAGATGTTCAAGGAAGGCCGTACGCCACTGCACACCCTGCGTGCCGACATCGACTACGCACTCGTGGAAGCTCACACCAAAGTCGGCGTTGTCGGCGTTAAGGTGTGGATTTGCCGTGGTGAAGTCTATGGCAAACGTGACCTGGCTCCCTCGTTCACACAGGCCTCCAAGGAAAATCGTTCGGCCGGCGCTCCGGCAGGACGTCGCGGAGGCTTCCGCCGCGGTGCCAAGAACCCCCGTTGAGGCACGGCAAGCGGAGACCAACACAAAAGTTAACAACATCCAACACAAACGACAATGTTACAACCTAAGAAAACCAAATTCCGCCGTTCACAAAAAGGCCGCATGAAAGGTAATGCCCAGCGTGGCAACCAGCTTGCCTTCGGCTCCTTTGGTATAAAGACCCTTGAATCCAAATGGATTACCGGTCGCCAGATAGAGGCTGCTCGTATCGCCGTGACGCGCTATATGCAGCGTCAGGGTCAGATTTGGATACGCATCTTCCCCGACAAGCCCATCACCAAGAAACCTGCCGAAGTCCGCATGGGTAAAGGTAAGGGTTCGCCCGAAGGCTTCGTGGCACCCGTCACCCCCGGTCGCATAATTATCGAGGTCGAAGGCGTAAGCTACGAAATCGCAAAGGAGGCACTGCGCCTTGCAGCCCAGAAGCTCCCAGTAGTCACCAAGTTCGTCGTCGCTCGCGACTACGATCCCAGTCAGAACGTCTAAAAGTCAGCACGCCACTATGAAACAGCAAGAAATCAAAGAAATGGCGACCGCCGACCTGCGCGCACGCCTCGCACAGATGGAGAAAGACTACCGCCAGCTCACCATCAACCACGCCGTAACGCCCCTGGATAACCCCGCAAAGATTACCGCCGACCGCCGTGCCATTGCACGCGTGAAGACGGAACTTCGTGCTCGCGAAATTCAGGAAGCCAAAGCTGCGAAATAACTCCGGACATCCCCATCCAATGTTCCACAACAACTAACAACAGAAACACATGGAAAAACGAAATCTTCGTAAAGAACGCATCGGGGTTGTTTCCAGCAACAAAGGCGACAAGACAATCACCGTGACCGTAAAATGGAAAGAGAAACACCCCATCTACGGTAAATTCGTGAACAAGACCAAGAAGTTCCACGCCCACGACGAGAAGAACGAGTGCTCTATAGGTGACACCGTGCGCCTGATGGAGACCCGTCCTCTAAGCAAGACCAAGCGTTGGAGATTAGTAGAAATCATCGAAAAAGTTAAGTAACGACAATGATACAGACCGAAACACGGCTCAATGTAGCCGACAACTCCGGCGCAAAAGAAGTGCTGTGCATCCGCGTACTTGGAGGCACAGGGCGCCGTTATGCTTCCGTAGGTGACATCATCGTAGTATCGGTGAAAAATGCCTTGCCCGGTTCCGACGTCAAGAAAGGTACCGTCAGCAAAGCCGTCGTCGTACGCACCAATAAGGAAATCCGCCGTGCTGACGGGTCCTACATTCGCTTTGACGACAACGCCTGCGTGTTGCTCAACAACGCCGGTGAGCTTCGCGGCACGCGTATCTTCGGGCCGGTAGCCCGTGAGCTCCGTGCCACCAACATGAAAATCGTTTCACTGGCACCCGAGGTGCTCTAACCGCGCCTCGTGCCACCAAACACAAACAAGACAATGAGCAAACAGCATATCAAAAAAGGCGACACCGTACAAGTGCTCGCCGGCGAAGACCGCGGCAAACAAGGACGTGTACTCCAGGTACTCGTCAAGAAAGACCGCGTGGTCGTCGAAGGCGTCAATGTAGTCACCAAGGCTACCAAGCCCTCGGCCCAGCATCCGCAGGGCGGGTTGGTGAAGAAAGAGGCCGGCATACATGTGAGCAACGTTGCCCTACTCGATCCCAAGAGCGGCAAGCCCGTACGTGTGGGTTTCCGCAAAAACGATGCAGGCAAGACAGTCCGTTATTCAAAAAAATCAGGAGAGGAGATTAAATAATGAGCACCACCACACTTCAGAAAGATTACAAGGAGCGCATTATTCCCGCCCTTGAGAAAGAGTTCAACTACACCACCGTCATGCAGGTGCCCCGTTTGGAGAAGATAGTCATCAATCAGGGTCTTGGCGAAGCCACTCAGGATCGCAAGATTATAGATACGGCCATCGCCGAGCTTACCGCCATCACCGGTCAGAAAGCAGTGGCCACCCTGTCCAAGAAGGATATCTCCAATTTCCATCTGCGTAAGAAGATGCCCGTAGGCGTACGTGTGACTCTTCGTCGCGAGCGTATGTACGAGTTCCTCGAGCGTTTGGTACGCGTGGCGCTGCCCCGTATCCGTGACTTCAAGGGCATCGAAGGTAAGCTTGACGGCCGTGGCAACTACACCCTTGGCATCACCGAGCAGATTATCTTCCCCGAGATTAACATCGATTCGATCAGCAAGCTTCTCGGCATGAACATCACTTTTGTGACTTCCGCCAGGACCGATGCTGAAGGTTACGCCCTGCTCAAGCACTTCGGATTACCCTTCAAGAACGCCAAAAACTAACCCCCGCACAAACACAGTATAATGGCAAAAGAATCAATGAAAGCACGCGAAGTTAAGCGTGCACGCCTCGTTCAGAAATACGCCGAGCGCAAAGCAGCCCTGCGTCTCCAGGCCAAAGAACTCGCCAAGCAAGGCGAAAGCGCCTACGAGATTTATCAGCAGCTGCAGCGTCTGCCCAAGAACGCGTCCAGTATCCGCATGCACAACCGCTGCTCCATCACCGGACGTCCCAAGGGCTATATGCGCCAGTTTGGTATTTCGCGTATACAGTTCCGCGAGATGGCATCTGCCGGCCTGATACCCGGTGTTAAGAAAGCCAGCTGGTAAATCGTACGATGCCGCCGCGGGCTCGACCCTGCGGCGGCCCGCACGGACTATGCATCGGCGCCAAGCCCACCGCTTTATGCGGTTCTGCACCTCCCTCCCGCTGCCTTCCTTTTGGGACGGCAGGACAAACAGAGAAGACTTTTAGTATTAAATATTGTTGGGAACACCCCAATCAATTTAACAACAAACAACAATGACAGATCCCATTGCAGACTATCTGACAAGATTGAGGAACGCCATCAAGGCTAACCACCGCGTGGTGGAAGTGCCCGCCTCCAACATCAAGAAAGAGATCACCAAGATACTCTTCGAGCAGGGCTACATCCTCAACTACAAATTCATCGAAGGGAACACCCCTGCAGGCGCTATCAAGATAGCCCTCAAGTACGATCCCGTAGACCGTGTTAACGCCATCAAGGTTCTCAAGCGCGTATCGCGTCCCGGCCTGCGCCAATACACCGGCTACAAGGACATGCCCCGTGTGCTCAACGGACTTGGCATCGCCATCCTGTCCACCAGCAAAGGCGTGATGACCAACAAGCAGGCAGCCGAAGAGAAAATCGGCGGCGAAGTGTTATGCTACGTATACTAATCACTGAACAAAGCACACAGACATGTCACGTATAGGAAAAGCCCCCATAGCAATACCCGCCGGCGTTACAGTCACGGTATCCGGCGAAAAAGTTACAGTCAAGGGTCCCAAGGGCACCCTCGAACAGATCGTACATTCCGATCTCAGCGTTAAAGTTGAGGACGGACACGTAATAGTAACCCGTCCCACCGATGACCGCGAGCACCGCGCACAGCACGGCCTGTGGCGTGCGTTGATCCACAACATGGTCGTAGGCGTGAGTGAAGGTTACCGCAAAGAAATGGAACTCGTAGGCGTAGGTTACCGCGCCACAGCTACAGGCCAAGTTCTGGAGCTGGCACTCGGCTACTCCCACGCCATCTATATAAAGCTCCCCCCCGAGGTAAAGGTAGAGGCCAAGAGCGAGCGCAACAAGAACCCGCTGATCATCCTCGAGAGCGATGACAAGCAGCTTCTGGGTCAAGTATGCGCCAAGATTCGTTCGCTGCGCAAGCCCGAGCCGTACAAAGGCAAAGGCATCAAGTTTGTCGGCGAAATCATTCGCCGCAAGTCCGGCAAGAGCGCAAGTGCCAAATAACCGGGCCATAGCTTAGCAACAACCTCACACAACCAACAAAAAACATCCTACCACAATGGTAACTAAAATAGAAAGACGCAATAAAATCAAGACACGCATCCGCGGCAAGATCTCCGGCACAGCCCAGCGTCCGCGCATGACAGTGTTTCGCTCCAACAAGCAGATTTACGTACAACTCGTAGACGATCTGGCGGGAGCCACTTTGGTTGCAGCATCTTCGCGCAACCTCGACGTCCAAGGCGACAAGAAAACCATCGCAGCGGAAGTCGGCAAAAAGATTGCCGAGAAGGCCCTGGCCGCCGGCATCACCGAAGTAGTGTTTGACCGTAACGGATATCTCTTCCACGGTCGTGTTAAATCCCTGGCCGACGCCGCACGCGCTTGTGGCCTCAAATTCTAAAGACAACCACTATGGCTAAAAGAAACAATCGAGTAAAAACTACAAGCGATCTCGAACTCAAAGACCGCTTAGTGGCCATCAACCGCGTCACCAAAGTAACCAAGGGCGGTCGCACCTTCACCTTCGCCGCCATCGTCGTTGTCGGCAACGAGAACGGCATCGTAGGCTGGGGCCTGGGCAAGGCCAACGAAGTGCAGGCAGCCATCGCCAAGGGCGTAGAAGCAGCCAAGAAGAACCTTGTGCGTGTGCCCGTACACAAAGGCACCATCCCCCACGAACAGGAAGCCAAATTCAGCGGCTCGCGCATCATCCTCAAGCCCGCTTCCACCGGTACCGGTGTGAAAGCCGGTGGTGCTATGCGTGCCGTCCTCGAGAGCGTAGGCGTGACTGACGTCCTTGCCAAGAGCAAAGGCTCGTCCAATCCCCACAACCTTGTGAAAGCCACTATCGCCGCATTGTCCGAGATGCGCTCGCCTGCACAGGTTGCGCAGAACCGCGGCATCACCGTCGAAAAGGTTTTCCACGGCTAAGACACTCAGGCCCGAGGTTTCGAGCCCGGGCAAAGTTACACACAACACAAAACACCAGACAATGGCACAGATAAAAATCACACAGACCAAGAGCCGCATCAACTGTCCGGCAGTGCAGAAGCGCACTCTTGACGCTTTAGGCCTGCGCAAGATGAACCACACAGTGGTCAAAGAGGACACCCCCTCCATCCGCGGCATGGTGCAGAAGGTACATCACCTTGTAACCGTCACTGAGGCCTGATATAGGAGATAGTCCGGCCCGTCGGGAAATATATCCCGGCGGCGGGACAGCTCCAAGACAACATAACCAACACCCATAATAGACAAAAAACAATGGATTTAAGCAACATACAACCCGCCATCGGCTCGGTACGCAATAAGACCCGCGTGGGTCGCGGACAGGGTTCCGGCAAGGGCGGCACATCCACACGCGGACACAAAGGTGCCAAATCGCGTTCGGGTTATAAACGTAAAATCGGTTTCGAAGGTGGCCAGATGCCACTGCAGCGTCGTCTTCCCAAATGGGGCTTCAAGAGCCTTAACCGCGTAGAGTACAAGGCCATCAATCTCGATGCAATTCAGACGCTTGCCGAGGGCAAGAACCTTGACAAGGTGACTCTCGCCGACCTTCGCGCAGCCGGATTGGCCGGCCGCAACCAGCCGGTCAAGATACTCGCCGGCGGCGAAATCTCCAAAGCCGTAACCGTCGAGGCCAACGCATTCTCACAGGCAGCCCAAAAGGCCATAGAGGCCGCAGGCGGCGCTGTCGTCAAAGCATAACACAATATGAGATTCTTCGAGACCTTAAAAAACATCTGGACAATTGAAGAGCTGCGCAAGAGGCTTCTCATCACAGTTCTATTGGTACTTATATACCGACTGGGCTGTTATGTCGTGCTTCCCGGCGTGTCTCCGGCTGCCATAGATGCACTGTCTAGCTTCACCAATAAGACAGGCATGATGCAGCTGCTCGATATGTTCTCCGGTGGTGCGTTCTCTCAGGCATCAATCTTTGCCTTGGGTATCATGCCCTACATCACCGCCTCCATCGTCATCCAGCTCCTCGGCATGGTGTTGCCTTCGTTCCAGAAGATGCAGCGCGAAGGCGAGAGCGGACGTCAGAAACTGACCCAGTATACCCGATACTTGACAGTGCTGATTCTGCTGCTGCAGGCTCCCGCATATCTGGTCAATCTCCAGTACCAGTTTGCACAAGCCAACGGCGCAGAGGCCGCATCCTTCGGTTTCTGGAATATTGTGTACCTGACCATTATCCTGGCCGCCGGCTCCATGTTCATTATGTGGCTGGGCGAGCGCATCACTGACCGTGGCATAGGCAACGGTATCTCCTTCATCATCTTGGTAGGTATCATTGCCCGACTCCCATCGGCATTGTTCTATGAGTTTACGTCTCGTCTGCCCGGTACCAGTGGCAGCGAGGGCGGTCTTGTGATGTTCATCGTCGAAGTCGTGCTTCTGTTTGCCGTTACCATCGGAGCAGTGCTTCTGGTACAGGGGACACGCAAAGTGCCCGTACAATACGCCAAACGTATTGTCGGCAACCGTCAATACGGTGGTGCACGCCAGTATATACCCTTGAAAGTCAACGCAGCCGGTGTGATGCCTATCATCTTTGCCCAGGCAATCATGTTTATCCCCATCACGCTGGTAGGCTTCGCGAGCGATGGCTCGGGCCTTGTGCAGGCACTTACCGATATCAATGGTTTTTGGTACAATTTCATCTTCTTCCTGATGATTGTTGCTTTCACCTACTTCTATACCGCCATCACGGTGCGTCCCACCCAGATGGCAGAAGACATGAAACGCAACAACGGATTTATTCCCGGCGTAAAACCCGGCAAGAAGACGGCCGAGTACCTCGACACCATCATGAGCCGCATCACTTTGCCCGGTTCAATTTTCCTGGGCATTGTTGCAATCCTTCCCGCTTTTGCCCGCTTCTTCGGCATCAGCCAGAACTTTGCACAATTCTTCGGCGGCACATCCCTGCTGATTATGGTAGGTGTCGTGCTTGACACCCTGCAACAAATCGAGTCGCATCTGATGATGCACCACTATGACGGCCTTATGAAAGAAGGCAAGATTAAGGGTCGCACTACCGGGTCGGCATATTAATTCGACCAAACTACCGCAGTACGGCGGACGAACATACAAGTTCGTCCGCCGACACGGCGGCGACAAAGACAGATAACAACCACCGCAATACAACGCCACAATGATCAAGCTTAAGACCCCGCAAGAAATCGAGCAGATGCTTCCGGCCTGTGACCTGACCGCCAGGACGCTGGGCGAGGTAGCTCGCTGGATAGCGCCCGGGGTTACGACACAGCGCTTGGATACGATCGCTCGCGAATTTATCCACGACAACGGCGGCATACCGGCATGTCTCGGTTACGAAGGCTTTCCCGGCACGCTGTGCATCGAAGTCAACGATGTCGTAGTTCATGGATTTCCGTCGACCTACACCCTGCGCGAAGGCGACATCATAGGCACCGACTTGGTGGTAGCCAAAGATGGTTTCATGGGCGACTCGTGCTACACCTTCGCCGTGGGCGAGGTTGATCCCGAGGTTCTGGCCCTGTGTCGTACTACCAAGGAGTCGCTGTACGTAGGCATCGAAGCGTGCCGTGCCGGTCACCGCATAGGAGACATCAGCAACGCCGTGCAGACCTACTGCGAACGCCGCGGATACAGCGTCGTGCGCGAGATGTGCGGTCACGGTATAGGCCGAGACATGCACGAAGACCCCGAGGTGCCCAACTATGGACGCCGAGGCTCCGGGCCGGTGATACGTAACGGCATGTGCATATGCATCGAGCCTATGATAAACATGGGCAGCCGCAATATCATCATCGCCCAAGACGGATGGACCTGCCGCACTCGCGACCATCGCCCGTCAGCCCACTATGAGCACACAATGGCCATAGTCAACGGCGTGACACGGGTACTGACGTCCTTTGAGTACATTCGCGAAGCCCTTGGCGAGCGTTTTATCTGAAACGAGTCACCACAAAGAATACCAATACCACCTAACACCACAGGCAATACTTAACAGCAACACCATTTATGGCAAAACAGGCAGCAATAGAACAGGACGGCACCATTGTGGAAGCCCTATCCAACGCAATGTTCCGCGTCGAGCTCGAAAACGGGCATCAGATCACGGCACACATTTCCGGCAAGATGCGTATGCATTACATCAAAATTCTTCCCGGAGACAAGGTTCGTGTCGAGATGTCACCTTACGACCTGAGCAAAGGACGCATAGCCTTTCGCTACAAGTAAGCATTGTATAGGTGTAATCCCGGGCGGTGTTCGCACGTGAAGCGGCATCGCCGGGCAACAATTCGACAAAAAACAACGTAAACTATAATACTAAAAGAACAATGAAAGTACGAGCTTCAATCAAAAAACGCACGCCCGACAGCAAAATCGTCCGTCGCAAGGGCCGGCTGTATGTGATCAATAAAAAAAATCCCAAATTAAAAATGCGTCAAGGATAATTTTTTATTAAATCCAACCGCACCACTACAACAACACAACCACACATATGGCAGTAAGAATCGTGGGAGTTGACCTCCCCCAAAACAAAAGAGGTGAAATCGCACTGACCTACATCTTCGGTATAGGCCGCAGCTCGGCCAAGAAAATCTTGGAGAAAGCCGGCGTAGATGTTAACATCAAAGTCAAAGACTGGAGCGACGAACAGGCCGCAAAGGTTCGCGAAGTGATAGGCAGCGATTACAAAGTAGAAGGCGACCTGCGCAGCGAAATCCAGCTGAACATCAAGCGTCTCATGGACATAGGATGCTATCGCGGTGTCCGTCACCGCAACGGTCTTCCCGTGCGCGGCCAGTCCACCAAGAACAATGCGCGTACCCGTAAGGGCCGCAAGAAAACCGTCGCCAACAAAAAGAAAGCTACTAAATAATAACAACACCATCCAATTATGGCAAAGAAAACAGTCGCAGCTAAGAAGAGAAACGTCAAAGTTAGTGCCGAAGGCCAGCTTCACGTACACTCCTCTTTCAACAACATCATCGTTTGCCTTGCCAACAGCGAAGGCCAGGTTATTTCCTGGTCATCGGCAGGCAAAATGGGCTTCAGAGGCTCGAAGAAGAACACCCCTTACGCAGCTCAGATGGCAGCGCAGGATTGCGCCAAGATCGCATATGACCTGGGTCTACGCAAGGTAAAAGCATACGTCAAAGGACCCGGCAACGGACGCGAATCCGCTATCCGTACCATCCACGGTGCCGGCATCGAAGTAACCGAGATTATCGATGTTACGCCGCTGCCGCACAACGGCTGCCGTCCTCCCAAACGCCGCCGCGTCTAATGCGGTGAGCGTCAAGACGACACTACCACATACCCGGCAATGCCCTTATGCGGTGCAGCGGCACTGCGAGGCATCACCGAAGCGAAAACCTTTTAGTACATAGCATACACATCAACAACCGATGATAGTGTGAGCGTTGTCCGCCATCAGGGGAGACGAAGGACGGGGCCGAACGGCATATTATAAGTGCCGACAACATGTCCCAACCGAGCAAGTCCGCACGGATACCGCGGCCAGTGAAGGGTCACAACGAACATCACCTCTCTGTGACTGCGGCTGCACAGCCGAGGAACGCCACGCGGAACACTGCCGGAAGTGCATAAGCGCCCCGCGCCACACACCACCATCAAATATCCAACCATACAAGACAATACAACAATGGCAAGATACACAGGTCCTAAGACCAAAATCGCCCGTAAATTCGGCGAACCCATCTTCGGCCCCGACAAAGTCCAGGCAAGACGCAACTTTCCCCCGGGCCAGCACGGACAAAACCGTCGCCGCAAAACCAGCGAGTACGGCGTCCAGCTGCGTGAAAAGCAAAAAGCTAAATACACCTACGGCGTACTTGAGAAACAGTTCCGCAACCTCTTCACCAAGGCCTCCTCGATGAAGGGTATTACCGGTGAAATTCTGCTTCAGCTCCTTGAGTCCCGTTTGGACAACGTGGTATACCGTCTGGGTATCGCCCGCACTCGTGCGGCCGCACGCCAGATAGTGCTCCATCGTCACATCGTGGTCAACGGAGACATCGTTAACATCCCCTCCTACCAGGTAAAGCCCGGCGATATAGTTGGTGTTCGCGAGAAATCCAAATCGTTGGAAGTGATAGCCGACAATCTCGCCGGTTTCAACCACAGTAAGTATCCCTGGATCGAATGGGACGAAAGCCTCAAGAGCGGTAAATTCCTGCATTTACCCGCACGTGAGGACATCCCCGAAAACATCAAGGAGCAGCTCATCGTCGAGCTCTACTCCAAGTAATAAAATCTAAAAACAACCCGATCCATGGCTATCTTACAATTCCAAAAGCCCGACAAAGTCCTGATGCTTGAAGCAGACAACTTCTACGGCAAATTCGAGTTCAAACCCTTGGAACCCGGCTATGGCATCACTGTGGGCAACGCGCTGCGGCGTGTGCTTCTCTCTTCCTTGGAGGGCTTCGCCATTTCGTCGATACGCATCGACGGCGTTAAACACGAGTTTGACACCATCCCCGGTGTCAAAGAAGATGTCACCAACATCATCCTCAACCTCAAGAAGGTAGACCTGCGCCAGGTTGTCGAGGACCACGAAGACGAAAAAGTCACCATCACCGTCTCGGGAACAGAAGTATTTACGGCCGGAGATATAGGCAAGGCCTTGACCAGCTTCCAGGTGCTCAACCCCGATCAGGTGATATGCCATCTGGATTCCGATGCAAGTTTCACTATCGTGCTGACAATCAATAAGGGTCGCGGATGGGTGCCAGCCGAAGAGCAGGAAATAGCTGACGATGATGTCAACATCCTCGCCATCGACTCCATCTATACGCCCATAAAGAACGTCAAATACGTCATAGAGAACTTCCGCGTCGACCAGAAGACCGACTACGACAAGCTTATCCTCGAAATCACTACTAACGGATCGATACATCCCAAGGATGCCCTCAAAGAGGCTGCACGCATCCTTATCCATCATTTTGCCCTGTTCTCCGATGAGAAGATTACTATCGATGCACCCGAGACCGGCGAAAGCGATGAATTCGATGAGGAAGTGCTGCATATGCGCCAACTCCTTAAGACCAAGCTCGTCGATATGGAACTGAGTGTACGTGCGCTCAATTGCCTTAAGAGTGCCGAGGTCGAGACTTTGGGCGAACTTGTACAGTTCAACAAAAACGACTTGCTCAAGTTCCGTAACTTTGGCAAGAAGTCACTGACCGAGCTTGATGAGTTCCTCGCAAGCATGAACCTGTCCTTCGGCATGGACATTTCAAAATACAAACTGGATAAAGAGTAACATTCACGATGAGACACAATAAAAAATTCAACCATCTTAGCCGCACCAAGGCACATCGCGATGCCCTCTTGGCTAATATGACCACTTCGCTGATTATGCACAAACGCATATTCACAACCTTGGCCAAAGCCAAAGCCCTGCGCGTGTACGCCGAGCCGTTGATCAATCGCGCCAAAGAAGATACCACTCCCAATCGTCGCCTTGTTTTTGCACATCTGCAGAGCAAGGAAGCCGTCAAGGAACTCTTTGGCGAAATTGCAACCAAGATCGCTAATCGTCCCGGTGGCTATACCCGTATACTAAAGACTGGCAATCGCCTGGGCGACAACGCCAAGACTTGCTTTATCGAGCTGGTGGACTACAACGAGACCATGACCAAGGCCGGCAAAGAAGAAAAGAAAAAAACCACTCGCCGCAGTCGCCGCAAGGCCGCTGCTCCTGCAGCAGAAGCTCCTGCAGCAGAAGCCCCTGCAACAGAAACCCCTGCAGCAGAAGCTCCCGCAGCAGAATAATCCGTTATACGGATACCGATATAAGTTTGCGACATGCAATGCCGAAAAGCATTGTGTGTCGCAAGTTTTTTTGATGCAAAAGGGCGTAGATAAGCTACCGGACCAAAAAAAAGTACGCGAAATCGGTCGAAGGGTAGGGCGTAAGTGATAAATTATTTGTAATTTCGTAGTCTAAGACATAGACGTATGGAACTGGATACACTGACTGCAATTTCGCCCATTGATGGCCGTTATAGGGAAAAATGTTCCAAATTGGCCGGGTATTTTTCAGAGTTTGCGCTGATGCGTTATAGGTTGAGGGTAGAAGTGGAGTATTTTATATCTTTGACACGCCTTGGATTGCCGCAGATTGCGACTTTAAGTCGAGATGATGAGCAGCGCATGCGCTCGCTGTACCGAGACTTCGATGTCGAGGATGCGGCGCGTGTCAAGGCCATCGAAAAGGTGACTAATCATGATGTAAAAGCTGTAGAATACTTTATCAAGGAGCGCATGGATTCCATGGGCGTAAACGCCAATAAGGAATTCGTACACTTTGGACTTACATCTCAGGATATAAACAATACGGCAGTGCCTATGTCGTTGCGTGAAGCGTTGTCAGAGGCGTATATTCCGGCTTTAGAATCCCTAATAGTTCATTTACGGACCTTGGCGCATGAATGGCGCGACCTCCCTATGCTGGCGCGCACACATGGACAGCCTGCATCGCCCACAACGCTGGGCAAAGAAATATATGTCTACGTAAGCCGTCTCGAAATCCAGAAGCGCCAGTTACTCGCAGTTCCCGTATCAGGTAAATTCGGAGGTGCCACAGGCAACTTCAACGCACATCGTGCGGCCTTTCCCGATGTCAATTGGCCGGCTTTTGCCGAGGAATTCCTGCGAGACACCCTCGGCATAGAGCGTGAGCCGTGGACCACGCAGATTTCCAACTACGACAATATGGCCGCCATGATGGACGCTATGCGTCGCATCAATACAATCATCCTTGACTTGGATCGCGATATGTGGATGTACATATCCATGGACTACTTCAAGCAACGCATACGAGAGGGCGAGGTAGGGTCGTCGGCGATGCCGCACAAGGTAAATCCCATAGACTTTGAAAACAGTGAGGGTAATCTCGGCGTGGCCGATGCCTTACTATCTCACCTCGCATCCAAACTGCCGGTATCCCGCCTCCAACGCGACCTTACAGACAGCACCGTGTTGCGCAACATCGGTGTTCCCATGGCGCACATGCTTATAGCAATAGCCTCCACCGAGAAGGGATTGAGCAAGCTTCTGCTAAACCGCGAGGCCATCGATGCCGACCTTGATACGATGTGGAGCGTGGTGGCCGAGGGCATACAGACCATTCTCCGACGTGAGGGCTATCCCAATCCATATGAGGCGCTTAAAGCCTTGACACGTACCAATCACGCCGTGACGGCTCGGACGATAGCCGACTTCATCGACTGTCTGGATGTCAGCGAGGATGTACGGTTACGCCTGCATCGGCTGACTCCGCGTACATACGTGGGGTACACTATAGGCGAAAAGCAGTAAATAATACGCATGCGTTGCCTATTGTTTAGGTATGCAATTGTGTTAAACATAAAAATTCTCTGCGACAACAACTTACAATAAAATATACACAACATCAAACACGAACAAAACTATGAAACGTATCGCATTTTTCCTCATGTTGGCATTGGTGAGTCTTGTCAGCGCATCCGCAATGACAATGGTCGAATTCATGGCAAAATACAAGGCAGCCGAAGGAATTAGTGACGTTACCGCCATGGCCGGTTCTTCACTTAAGGAAGAAGGAATTATCGATGGAACCGTACTCATGGGGGAGCTGGATGCAGCAGCAATCGATGCCATTAAGACCGACCTCACTACCATCCCCGAAGAAAATCAGCTGACGGCTGTCACCGGCGAGAACGGCGAATTTGTGGCCGTATGCCAGAATCCCACAGGCCGGGACGAAATGATCAATATCTTGATAGTTACCATCAAGGACAATGCTGTATTCATCATCGACGGTGTGTGCGACAAGTCCACACTTGAGCAGACCGTTAACGACATATCCAAGTAACCACAAGCGTCAAATTCGATGGTCACTCCGAATATAGTAGTCACTATAGGGCGGCAGATGGGCAGCGGCGGCCACGAGCTCGGCCGTCGGCTGGCCGCACGCCTCGGTATCGAGTTCTATGACAAAGAATTGCTTATGCAAGCTGCACGCGATGCAGGATTGTGTCCCGACTTCTTTCGCAACAGCGATGAAAAACGGCCAAGCTTTGTCGGCGGATTCTTTGCGAACTTTCCCGGCGCCAGTCCTATGGCATACTATGATGCCGGAGGCTTTGGCGGTGGATACGATGCGCTCTACAATGCCCAATGCGACTTTGTGCGACGTGTCGCCTCGCGCGGATCATGTGTCATCGTAGGCCGTAGTGCCGACTATATTCTACGTAACCATCCGCGCGTAGCCAGCATCTTTGTGAGCGCCGCTAAAGACGATTGCATCGGGCGAGTGCGCCGGCGTCGCCCCGAAATCTCCATCGAACAAGCACGTACCATAGTGGAAAAGACTGATAAGGCACGTGCAGCCTTCTATAACTTTTACAGTGATAAGCAGTGGGGCGAGGCCGCATCGTATGACCTGGCCGTTAGTACCTCCGCCATGGACATCGACAATTTGGTGGAAGTGGTGGCCGACTACCTGCAGCGTCGCTTCGGCATCCAAATCAATTAAACGACAGAAAAAACATACAACAATGTCAGTCAAGACAACAATATTTTTCATCGTAGCCTTGCTTGCCTCCGTGGTGGCCAAAGCCGCCAAGGTGGACACAATTACAATCAAGGCAGCCGAAATGCCCCAACCCATAGAGGTTACGATTATTGTGCCCGATGGTGCCTGTGCCACACATCGCGTGCCCACGGTATACTTACTCAACGGTTTCGGCGGTGACCACAAACAATGGACCACCACCTGTAAACAACTTCCCGCTCTTGCCGACCAATATGGCATGGTCATGGTGATGCCCGATGGCTGCGACTCTTGGTATTGGGACGCACCCGCCAATCCCGGGGTGAAAATGGAAACATTCATGACCAAGCGCCTCGTACCATACATAGACGCACATTATCCGACTCTTTCCGAGGCATCCAAACGAGCCATTACCGGGCTGAGTATGGGAGGCCACGGAGCATTATGGCTGGGCATACGCCATCCCGATATTTGGAAAAATATCGGCAGTACCAGTGGTGGTGTCAATATTCTGCCTTTTACTGAAAGGTGGAAAATGAAAGACGCCCTGGGAGCCTACACGTCTGCCACTGCTAAGATCTGGGAGACGCATACCGTCATCAACCTGGTACCGCAGATGATTCCCGGAGCCAACAACATCATTTTTGATTGCGGCAGCGAAGATTTCTTCTCCGGCGTTAATGCCTCCTTGCATCAAAAGCTACACGAGGCCAAGATTCCGCACGACTACATCTCGCGCCCCGGCAACCATAGTCACAAATACTGGAGCAATAGCATCCTTTACCACCTGCTATACTTTTCCCGCCACTTTGGCAAATGATACTTCGCCACGTAAGCATAACGGATTTCAAGAATATCGCCGAGGCTTCGATAGACTTTTGCGATAAGTTGAATTGTATGCTCGGCGACAACGGCATGGGCAAGTCCAACCTCTTAGATGCCATCTACGTGTTGTCGTACACCAAGAGCTTTGCCGGCACGCCTGACAATATGCTGATACGACGTGGATGCCCGTGGGCACACCTGCACGCCGACTATCTACGGCATGATGCCGAAGACGACATCAATGTGGTGCTCTCGCCCGGACACAAAAGCTTCAAGCGTGGCGGTAAAGAATATCGTCGTCTGAGCTCGCACATAGGCCTATTCCCCGCCGTGCTTGTCTCACCATCCGATATGAATCTTGTTTCCGGAGCAGCCGAAGTGCGGCGGCGTTTCATTGATATGGTTATAAGCCAGGTGGATAGCCACTACCTGGAACATCTGATACGCTACAATCGCGCCCTCGAGCAGCGCAATCGTATGCTCAAGGACTCCTCCGCCGATTTCCTGCTCTTCGACACCATCGAAGCCGGTATGGACATTTCGTCACGCTACATCATCGAAGCACGACGCTGCCATATACGTCGGCTTGCCGAACTTCATCATCGCTACTACGGCATCATTGCCGGCGAAAGTGAAACCGTTACTATGGACTACCGCGGGCCATTGGATGGCACTACGGACGCCAGTATCGCCGATGCATTGAGCCGCAATCGCGACCGCGACCGACTGCTCGGATATACTGCCATGGGGATACATCGTGATGATGTCGATGTTGCCGTCAACGGCCTGCCTCTGCGTCGCACAGCCTCTCAAGGACAGGCCAAGACCTTTACCATCGCCCTACGCATGGCCCAATACCGCTTTTTGGTCGAAAGCACCGGGCTCAAACCATTGCTACTGTTGGACGATATCTTCGACAAGCTCGATGCTACGCGCGTCTCGCGTATTATCGCACTGGTAGCTTCCGAAGATTTCGGCCAGATTTTTATCACCGACACCAATCGCCGCCACCTTGACGAAATACCCGGACACCTTGCAGCCGATGCTCCATGTCGGATGTGGCGTGTCACCGACGGCACATTCGAGCAGCTGCCATGAAACGCCGAGATCCCTTGCGTGTTGACGCCATTATCCGCCAGGCCATTACGGCTGCCGGAGCCGATGAAAGCTACGAAAGGGCACGTGCCAGCTACTTGTGGGGCGAGGTCGTTGGTCCGACTATCAACCGCTATACAGTGCGACGGTGGATACAACAAGACGAACTACACGTGGTCATCGCCTCGGCACCGCTTAAAAACGAACTGTCCTTCAGCAAAGAGCGCATAGTCAGGCATCTTAACAGCCTTGTCGGAAAAGGTGTCATATCCAAACTCGTGATTCATTGACAGTGAAACAATAGACATAGTGCGATGCCGTGTCCGACGGCCGCAAAACAACAGATACAAAAATGAAAACGATACTATCCGCCGCCCTCGTCCTTGGCTTGGCGTCCTGTGGCAACAGCTACAACCCTAAAGAAATAGCTCGTATCGATGAGGCTGACGAACTCACCGCCGAGCAGACCGATGTGGCCCTCGGATGGTACGAAGACGCCTTACATCGAGAAATCGCCAAACTCGAAGCCGACATCAGCAACGTCCGCCAAGATATGCTCGAAGGCCGTGCTTCGCGCATCGGCAAACGTGCGGCCCGAGCCGGCAGACGCGAAACCGACTACGTCAACGCTGCCGTATATCGCAAGCACAAAGACAAAATCGAAGAATTGGAAAAGGAAGTAGAAAAGAAACGAGAAATGCTTTATGAAGAAATGGATAGAGTTCGAGAAAAACTTGATTAGTAGTAATTTGCGCGGCTTTGCGGCGGCAGAGTCTATATCGATTGCCTATAGTTGCCTAGCAGAAATGCACCGACCTTAGCATTAATTGTTTGTGATTTATTTAAAATTGTGTAATTTTGCAAGCAGAGACGGTTTTAGCTTTTAGCAAACGTTTTTTTTACGCTAAGGCTGGAATAAACAGTCGATGCCGATGCAATGAAATATGACGTAATAATAAACCAACAGAAACGGCAGTCACTCTCCTATGCCGCACTAATTGCTTTACCGCTTACGCCCGACACACTAGTTCGTAGGGAAGGCGGCGAAGGCTGGATTCGTGTGTCTGAATGTATTGAACTGGCACACGTTATGGCATCGGCAGGTCATAGCAAAGAAACAGCCCAAAATCCCCCCCCCCCCCGTTTGCGTTGAAAATACGCAAAACGGCGCATCCAATCCGTCTGTAAGCCCTTCCGGGACTTTCGTGGGCGGAAGAAGTACGCAGACACACTCTCACAGACCGACACCACAACAACCCACGCAGCAGAGGACGGCACGACCGCAGTCCTCCTCTGCCGCATATCCGTATCAAGCGTCGCAGCCGTATCAGCCGTCGCATTATACCAGCCAGCCGTCGCGGATTTTTGTCCCCTCGACCGAATACTTCAAGTGTAGGCAGAAACGTAAAGCGGCCATAATCGGGCTGTGCACGCTCGGACTAGCCGGCATAACGCTTATCGGGGTTGGCGAAATGTGGCGCAGCAATATATTCGAGGGAACGTCATTTGCGGCCGGTGGTATAGGCTTCGTATTCAAATGTCTGTCCTTTGTGTTCCTTACTGCATTGGTTGCGATACCGTACTTTATCTACTCCTTCTTTGCCCTGATATACTATTCCATCCGAATGCACAACCTTAAAGCCAGATAGATATGCCAATGTACACAGCCAGCCGGATTTCCAACAATGGTAATGTCTTATATCCCGACGCCATTGCCATAGATGACTATAATGTTACCTACTACAAAGGGCGTCCTGTCGGGTACGAGACCACGATAATACCACGTCACTGTATCAACGGCGTGTTTCTTGACAGCCATATCCTCTTTGCCGATATCGTCATATCGTCCGCAGGGCGGGAGACAATCTCGGTGCATGGATTCAAAAAATCCATAGCACGCGAAATAGTAAAAATCCTTACCCAATAAACTATGCCACAGACCGTATACTACGTACAGTTAGATGACGACTTCTTTGGACCGTTCGCACTAGAAACCGTTATAGGGACGCACCTCACGCCGGACGTACTTGTGCTGTCCTCTGCCACCAACGAGTGGAGGCAGGCGGGAGAGTATCCCGAACTGGTGGACTCGTTGGACTTGTCTGTCTGCGAAAACGAGGCCGAGGATGCGTCCGGCTGCGAGGCTGCCGAAGACGTCTCCGGCGCGACCCCGTCATTCGATGCTCATACGACATTCTATATCCGTCGGGGTGGTTCGCCCTACGGGCCATACACATTGCAGGCGTTGTCAGCCACCGGCATCACGGAGGATACTCAGGTCAGTGTAGACGGTATGTCTACTTGGGTGTATGCCCGGCAAATATCCGGACTGCTATCGACTATCGCCGCGATACGCAGACGTGCTGATGAGACGCGTGAGCCGGAAGCGACCAAAGATCCGGAGTGTGCGCCGCTGGCTAGGACCACGCAGTTACTCAACGAAATACACGCCATCGGCGCCGGAGAACAGTGCCGCTATAAGCGAGTGTTTGCCAGCAAGGGCGAGGAACGAGACTTTCTGATGGAAGAATACTACGGGAAATTTGACCGCCTTTTGTCCCTTGTGCGCCAGATTGAAGAAATCTGCTCCGGCGGCACGTTATCCTCCCGCGCAACATACCTCATCGCCGAAACCGCCAATAAGTCAGGCGAGGCACTCAACAGCCGCTACGCGTCCATGCTTGATGCGGACGAGGGCGTCGACGCCGGGGCCTTGCCCGTGGGCCGCACGGCATACAGCTTTGAGCCTCCGTTGACCGGGATTACGCTCGAACGCATGGACTTCTTGGAACTCCCCGGCGATAAAAACCTGTGTGTCACCTATACGAAAGAAGGGATGTCGCAGGCCATGGCCTTTGTCAACACAGTCATCGGCCGGCTGTACGAATACAACCCGGCACGCTCCGTCATCGCCGAAGTCATAGACACCGAGTACTTTACCGGGCTGGACGACGTGTTCAAGCTGCTCAAACGAGACCTGTACCGGATTCACAGCCGTCCCGAAGAAATCCGCAACCTCTTGGCCGTCTTGCAGAAACGCGCAGGCACAATCATGCGCAACCTCCTCACCGAAAAAGGCGCCACCCTGCGCTCATACAACCGCAGCCACGAGTGTAGCGAGCCTTACATCGTCCTCGTTGTCAAGAACTTCCCGAAAGGGTTGTCCTCGGACGACCTCGAGATGTTTGGACGGCTGGCCAAGGTTGGCCCCCAGACAGGCATATACCTCGTGCTGCTGGCAGACAGCGAAGTCTTGGCCGAATTATCAGAGCGAGACCTTGAAGTCTCTGACATACAATGGTATATAAACACGGCTGCCCACTTCGACTTTAAGGTCGAGAGCGATTATATGTCCTCGCTGCTTGGCCGGGAAGCTGCCGGGCCGGCGGCACTCACGCGCTACGATAGCCTCGACGAGGGCCAACTCAGGCAGATAGTGGCCGGGATCAACGCCAAGTGCGAGCTTAGAGAAGACGTTGTCGTGTCCATCGGCGACTACATGCCCCCGGAGGATAAATGGTGGAAAGGTGACAGCGCCCGCCAAATCGAGATACCTTTCGGCGTAAACACCGACCTCGAAGTCAAATCGCTGAAAATTACGCAGGAAAGCGGGCAGAACACCGCGATTGTCATCGGCATACCCGGCTCGGGCAAGAGCGTGTTCCTGCACTCACTGATATGCAGCGCCGCACTCCGGTACTCACCCGACGAGCTGGGTATGTACCTGATAGACTTCTCCGGCGTTGAATTTAACTCGTATGCCGTCGGCGGTCTGCCTCATGCACGAGTCATAGCCCCCGAGGCCGAGCGCGAGTTCGGACTGAGCATCCTCAACGAACTTGTCGAAGAAGGCGCACGCCGTATGGAATTGTGCCGCAACTATAACGTCAGCAACATCGTCGACCTGAAAAATGCCGCACCCGGAATCAAAGTCCCGCGCATCCTCGTAATCATAGACGAGTTCCAAAAACTCTTTGAAATCGAAAACGACCAAATTTCGCGTGAGGCCAACTCGAAGATACACACCATCATACAGGAGTTTCGCAAATTCGGCATCAATCTGGTGCTGGCCACGCAGAAACTGCCCTCCGGGGCGTTCCTGCCGCGAGACCTCATAGCCAACCGCGTGGTATTCAAGAGTTCCCCGGCAGACTTCTCGTCGCTGATAAGCCTCGATGCCGGCGAGGGAATGCCGCGTCTGCGTACCGGCCAGTGCGTCTACAACTCCGAGTCCGGCGCCCCGTACGACAACAACATCGTCCAGGGCTTCTTCGTGTCCAAAAAAGACATAGACGAGATCCTCGCGCGCCTTGGCGAATTTGCCAAGAGCCACGCATACACGCCGGTGCAGATGAAGGTTTTCCGCTCGGCAGAGCAGCCGGAATTCATTCGACGCCGCGTGCAGCCGGGAGACGCCGGGATGCGACGTCCCGGAAGCCGTATTCCGATATATCTTGGTGAGAGCATCTCCGTAAGCGAGTATGACGTCAATGTCGGCCTCGTGCCCGAGACGGCGAACAACATCCTGGTCATCGGCGGCGAACAAGAAGTGGCTGAGGCTATATGCTACCACTCGGTATTGTCGGCATCGACGAGCAATGAGGCCGGCGAGGCCACGCTAGTGGTGGTCAGCGGTATGCGCCCCGACAACGAACTGGCCTCCGTGATACTGCCCACGCTGGAAGCTCTGCCCTTCGACCACTACTTCCCGGCCACGGCGGAAGATGTCGAAAAGACCCTTGCGGCTGTCAAGGAAACCATCGACAACCGCCGCCAGTCCAACGGGCCTATTCCGGGCAATGTCTATATCGCCGTATTCGACTTCCAGAACTGCCGCGCCTTTGACCGCGACACCTCCGGACGCATCGAAAAACCGTCGTCGCAGGCCGCGCTGCTCGAGTACGTCCTCCGCAACGGCCCGTCCGTGGGTGTCTTCACGATATTGCAGACAGACAACCTCGAGAGCCTCGGGCGCGCCGGGTCGGTACTCTCCGCGTTCAACTACCGCGTGGCCTTGCAGATGTCCGAGGGCGACTCCAACAAGGTCGTCGGCTCGTCCGCTGCCAACAAGCTCTTTGTGTTCAACCGCCCGGCCTCGCGCTTCCGCGCCTACCTGCGCGACAACAACCGCAACCTCACTATCAAGTTCAAACCATATAAGATAAGCTGAATATGCCCGGAATGATCAATGACCCCGAAGCAATCCGGAAGTTCCGCTACCAGTTGGTAGACCTTGTGGACGCGCTGCGCAAGCAGCTCAAGCGCACCGACGAGGCGATGGAAACCGTGGCCTCGTCGTGGAAAGACGCACAGTTCGCGAAGTATAGGGACGAGTTTGCCAAAGACCGCGACGCCTTTGAACCGCTGTGCCGCGACATCGACGAGTTCGAGGCCGGGCCGCTGGCCGAACTACAGTCTATTCTCGAACAATACAACGACCTATAAGCCATGTCTACATCACTATCGCATACTGAAGTAACCTCGCAGTCGCTCATCGAATTGCAAGGCGAGTTGCGCTCTATGTCTGCAATCCTCGGTGAGCTTTACGATGTTCTATGGGGCAACCTCAAAGCCCTCGGAGAGGAATGGACAGACGAGAAAATGGAAGAATTCAGTGACGAGTTCAAGGGTTGCCGCGAAACCATCATCGAATTGTCCGAGAAATACAAACAATGGGCTGACACCTATCTGCCGCCGCGTATCGAGGAAGTCATCCGCTACGAGAAAGCCTCGACAGGCATACGCTGACACACACGCAATATGCTTACTGAATTTCCACAACCCATCAAGGCGCAGGGCGCGTACATCGCCGACCACCGCTCGCTGGTGGAGCTGGGCAACGCCATCGAGTACACGGGCGACTCGGTGCGCAAGCTCCGCGAGGCCGTAGACGACTTCTTCACGGGCGTCGAGCGCTCGATGGACGATATCATCGACGCCTTCGAGAAACAGGCCGAAGAAGCGCGCAAGCAGCTCGACGCGGCCGACAGCGCGTTGTCCGCCTGCCTCAACTCGCAACGCTATGACGAGGAAAAGCGCGAGTACCGCCCATCGTGCCGGTGCGAGGAGCGCGATGTCGCCCGTGCGCAGAAAAAGGTTGACGAAATCGAGCGCAAGATTGGGCGGCTTCGTGCAATCAAGGACGAGGTGGAGTACGAGCTGGGCATCTACCGCGAGCCCTTCGGCTTCACTCCCGGCGGCGGCGACGGCCTGTTGCGGCGGCTTGACGAGCAAGTCACTCGGTATGCGGGCGAGAAAATGCAGCGCATCCTGGAAGTCGTCGAGCAGTACCTGCGCGTCAACGTCCGCGACATCTCCTCGCCGCACGTCGTCTCCGACGAGCCGGAGGATGCGACCATGGCCGAATTCAGCCCGTCGGAGCAGCGCAAGGCCGACAAGTTCCGCGAAGGCATCGAGCACCTGAACGAATTGCAGCGCAATGATAATTACGGTGGCCGTGCCTTGGCGCAGCCCACCGGTGTGGTGCTGTGTCCGCGATGTCACCGCCCCTACCCGGTGGCGTGCATCTGCGCCAACGAGCGCGAGCGTCCCACTATCTTTAACTACGACCTGTCACAATCAAGATGAAGTATATTCCCGACTATGCCATACAGGTGACCGAACTGATGCACCAGCTCGAGGCACAGGCCGCCCAGACTGCCGCAGACTGGAGCGACACCAAGCGCTGCGAGTATTATGCCGACTATGTAGAGCCGTATCTCAAGGACTTGGACACATACATCCACGGCGGCTCCGACATGAAGGGGAAGGGACTCAACGACCTGCTGCAATTTGTGGCGGACAAGGTGGGCGAGTTCGAGTACGAGTCCGGAATGTCGGTGGATGCCAACGGCTACCTGCCGGAAAGCGCCCCGGTGCACCTGCCGGGGGCACGTGCCTACTGGGAAGATGATTACAACCTTGACAGCCCCGGAACGTATTCGCCTACAAACTTGAAAGATATACTCAAAAAACGCAACAATGAATAATAAGGGAAACTATACAGTGAATGACGACGGCTCGGTGACTTTCGCCGGAGGCAAGGACTCACAGACGGAGACCATCACGGACATCTTCTGCGTGGAATTTGCCAATGGCGGAATCTTCGCCGGGCTGCGCATGTACAACCGCGCCGTCAAGTATGCCAAGAAGGCATGGGTTACAAATCCCCAGCTGCTTGTCGAGAAGCTGATGCTCGAAGAGTATCCGACCTGCTTCAAGACGGTCAAGCTCGCACGCCGCCTGATGTGGTACATCATCGTAGGGGCGTTTTCCGTATTAGCCACGATAACGTCCTTGATATTAATCATTACTTTTCTTGGAGATGGTATAGCCAATGTCTTGACGTTTGTTATGATAATAGGTGTTTTTGTGTCCACTTTCTCTGTGAAATTTGCATTAGTGGAGAAAGCCAAGATACAGGGCTTACAAAAGGCAGCTGAAGAAGCTGTCGCACGCAAAAAGAATTAGAGATGTACTAATCAATCCCAATACCCATATTACAATGAAACAAATGATTAAAGTACCCAAAGGAAGGCTTGCCGGCGAAGACGCCGTTGCAAAGATGAAAAGTGAACAACGAAAGAGAATTTGTGATGCACTCAATCAGGCAGAACCGGTGAAACTCGGTGTGGGCGGCAATGCTATGAACACGTCTGGCGATGTTACAATTAACACGCCTGAAGGCAAGCTTGCCGGAGAAGACGCCGCAGCGAAAAGACGCCGCGAATTGCGCGAACGCCTGCTCAATGGCGAAACGGTAAAGGCCGGTAAAGGCGGTTCGGCCATGAGTAATGGAGAAAGCACCATCGAAATAGGCAAAGGCAAGCTCGCTGGCCAATGGTATGACAGCAATCCCACACTTTTGGCGATGGAAAAAATTGCCATGGAGCGCAATTTTCCGCAATTCAGGCTCGAAAAACTTGACGACGGGCGCCTGTGCTGGGTTGGCGCTATCGAACCGGGAATATACGAGTCGAAGTTTGGCGAGAAACGCCAGTACCACCTGATGGCGGTTTATGACAACAACCATCCGCACCAACAGATGGGCTCGTCGGTACGCGTCTATCCGTTGATGCCCGATGTGAACGAGCTTATAGAGATGGCCGGATTTCGCCCCTACCATCTGTTGCAAGACTCTGTGGGCAACTTCTATCTGTGTACTAACGAAGCTGGAGACCAAAAAGTAGGGTCAACCACCACCACGGCGGCTTCGGTACTCGGATGGGCCACCAAATGGCTTATTGCTTTCGAACTGGTGTTGACCGGGGACTTGCCGCTCGATAAATTCAATGCACATGGTGGCATCTAATGATAGGGGCTATGAGTAATTCTTGCGAAACTGTCGTCATCAGCGACAAGGCTTATAACGCCATCATACGCGAGTCCTTCGCCAAGCATCCTGTCGAAACCGGGGGTATACTCTTGGGGTATATCCTCGACAACGGCATCTGGGTGGTAATGGAGATGGTTCCGCCGGGTATCAACGGCATCTTCCAGACGGCATACTTCGAGTATGACCGGGCCTTTGTCAACTATCTGGGAACTTCGATCGCCAACCAGTACCGCGAACCGCTGCAAGTCCTCGGCTTGTGGCACCGCCATCCCGGTTCGATGGACTACTTCTCGTCCACGGACGATGGAACAAACTCGGAGTTCGCCTCCCGAAATCCCTACGGCGTCATCTCCGGCCTCGTGAACATTGACCCGAAATTCCGCCTGACGATGTACCACCTGAACCATATGGAAGGGCCCCGTCCACGGAATATCGCCTATTCAACGGTAGACGTGGAAATCGGCGACGACCTTATCCCGGAAAAGTTCTTCGAGCTGCGGTATGTGAATGAGGAACATAGCGACCTCAACCCCCTCCCTCCGCAGCGGCAGTCACAGACTGTCCGCTCCGTGCCCAAGTCGAACCGCAACAGCGACGGCGAGGAGTCCTTTCGTCCCACACCGGAGCAACCCACGGCCGGTAGTACACCTGGGCGGCCCCCAAAAACATCGATACTGAAAAGCCGTTGGTTTATGCCCGTGGCCGTCGTTGTGGTGGCCACGGCCATCGGCTTTGCCGCCGGATGGCTCACGGGAAGGCCGACGCCGGACAAGATGACTAAGGAAGATGTCGTAACACGTATATCAAAAATTATAAAAGGAGAGAAACCGTATGATACTCCCTTGTTCAAGAATTTGGTCAGGGAGGTAAATGCTAAACTGTCAACCACAACCAAGAAAGAAGGAACACCCACCTCGGAGGAAAAAACCGGTAATTCTCAAGGTGTTAACCCTGAAGATGCTACAAACCATGGAAATTGACATCAATAAATTTATGAAGGGCAAAGGCCCGAAACCCACTGTCTGTTATCCGCTGGACATAGAGGGCGATTGTGAGCTGTGGGGATACCACCACGACGAGTCCAACTATTACAACGTGATAGCGACCGCCAAGCCCAGCCCTGAGATTGGCGGCGCCGCGCCTAAGCTCTTAGGCCGTTTCTATGCGCAGAAGCCGGAGGCCGCGCCGTCGGGCGACGACATCTACGGCTATCGCGAGGAGGACAAAATACACTTCTATACCGACGCTGGAAAACCATGCGAACTGGAAGGTTACAGCCTGAAAATCGACATATTCTCGCGCAATACCGGCATACTTGAGTCGGACATCATGCTGCGCAAAGGCGCCGTAATCATAGGCTGCGGATCGGTAGGCAGCCTTGTCGCCCTCGAGCTGGCACGTGCCGGGGTAGGGCGCTTCTTCCTGATAGACATGGATATATTCAGCTACCACAACATCTGCCGCCACCAGTGCGGCATCCTTGACGTGGGCAAGTACAAGACCACGGCGCTGCGCGAGCGCATCCTGCAAATTAATCCCTCCGCCGAGATCCGCGTCTCGCACACGCGCATCCAGGACGTGCCGCTGGCCGACATCGAGCCGTTCTGCGGCCCGAACGCCGTCATGGTTGGGTGTGCCGACAACCGCGAGGGTGACTATTACGCCGCGCAGATGCTGGCCAAGCCGCACGGTATGCCCTTTATCTCGATAGGGTGCTGGGAACGCGCCTTTGCCGGCGAGATATTCTACTGTCTGCCGGAGGGTATGCCGGACTACAGCGACTTTATGGCAACGATGTCCGAGACTTCGGGCCGCGTACAGGCCAATACGCACATATATATGGGCGAGGTCGGCAGCTTCGAACCGGGCATCTCTGCTGATATCAACTTCGTGACCACCATAGGCGTCAAGATGATTCTCGACCTGCTCAACAGAGACAACCCGGGATACACGCAGCGTCTCATCGGCTCGCTGACGCAGTACACCCTCATATGCAACACCAACAACCCGAAAATTGGCGGCGATATGGCCGAAATCTTCGCCTATCCGCTTCAGGTGACGCGCAGCATCATGCTCGACTACGCGCCCAAGCCCGAAGCCGCCGATGCTGGCGCCCCTGCCGCCCCGGAACCCCCTGCGGAAAACAACGAAGAAACCACGACACCTCAAACCGACAAATAGCTATGGGACAAGAAAATCCTAAATACCACGTATCTGACGACGGAAAAGTCTTCATCGTCAACGACGACGGCACCACGACCGAGTACGGACGTGTAGTCAAGCGCCCTCCACGGCTAATCCAGAACTTCGTCTTGTGGCTTATCGCCATACTTTCTTTAGTAGTCGCTTTTGGCCTGGTTTCGTGGTTAATAGGTGAAAGAGATATATATTACAACTATAAAGGGATAATTATCCCGTGCCTTTCGCTGTTGGTGCTGGTCTTGGCGGGATGCGTCATTAGACTTAACAGCAAAATTTTAGCTGATAAATAGTTATGGGACAGGAACAACCGGAATACCACGTGACCGATGAAGGGAAAGTCTTCGTCGTTAATGACGACGGCACCTCTACGGAATATGGCTATGTCGTGAAATACCGTCATATGTTAATCCCGAATTATGTCGTATGGTTTATCGCTATACTTTCCGGGGTTGTCGTTGTTTTTGGGTCGGCTATGTCTTTGCTGAGTTTCGGTCGCATTTCTGACTGGAATTCTGATGTTGCCTACAATTATTACTACAATTATGATACAGTATTTACCCCATGCCTTATGCTATTGGTGCTAATCTTGGCAGGATGTGTCATCAGACTTTACAGAAAAGCTCTAACGATAAATAACAATGGGACAAGAACAACCGAAATACCACGTGACTGATGACGGAAAGGTGTTTGTCGTCAATGAGGACGGCACCACGACCGAGTATGGGCATGTAGTACCAAAATATGAAGAATCGACGAACCCACACAAGCCAATACCTCGCTTTGTTTGGTGGATTGTAGCGATACTCGTCTTTTGTGAGGCTGCATTATGTATATGGGCATACTTTGACGTTGAAGAAAGCTATTGGTCTGGACCGGAGTATGCTCTTTTATGTGGCAACCGTTATCTTTTGGGAGTATGTGGCGCCCTTGCAACACTGGTGGTTGTCTTGGCATGGAGTATTCATCGCCTAAGTAAACAAAATGGAGAAGATTGAATGTGTAATGAGACAATAAAAGACTGATATGACTAATAGTGGTTTTATAAAAGAATCTCTTTTGGCTGCGCTCTTTTTCTTTAGCGTGGCTATATATGCTGGAGCACAAAATCGTAATCCGATAGTAAATCGCACTTCTGCACAAGAAATCGCTGAGTGTAAAACACCGGCGGCAGTGGCGTATAACTATGTAGTCGCATGCCTGAATAAAGACAGGTCTAAAATAATAGAGTTATCCACGCCGGATATGCAGGAATACCTCTCTGACCAAGACCAATACAATGAGTTTATGAGTATGTTCTCAAATCCAGAATACGAGAAATTGCACATAGAGTCTTGGCTTCCAATCCCTGCCGGGTGTGAAATCTGCGTGTTATATGTACAGGCAGAAACGCCCTCGAATTATCCTCCGGGGACAATAAAGAAAGTCTACATAAACGTTGTGCCAACTGTGGAAATCGGCTGTACCGGCTTTCAAGACATAACACGTATGTTTAATACGAATGTCAAGGTGCTTGTGTATAGGGTCAATGGACGTTGGCTCGCCGGCGGCTTTAAATAATTGCGGCTATGGGACAGGGGCAGCCAAAATACCACGTAACTGACGATGGGCAAATCTATCGAGTGAACGAGGACGGCTCGTTTACCGACTTGGGTAATGCGGAAGATAAAATGTCTGCCTCGACACAGCATCTCAATAATGGCGGTCAGTCGAGGACCGGTAATCTGAAAGAATTGGAAAATAAGGTGTTGCAAAAGCGGATGAAAGAACTATCTTGCGAAGAAGCACGCTTTGTCGCCGAGAAGTCGGGAGATATAGAGGTTCTTACTGAAATCTTCGATTATTCGCCCACCGGCGATGACAACCTCGACCCCGACGTCTTCGCAGTGCTTATGAAACGGTATATGTCTGAGGCAGATTTGGCTCCTCTCGGCTTTATGTTCTCCGCCGGGGTATATGACGATTCGGACAAAATACGTATGATACTTGCATCTGCAAAGGTCGAGTATGACGATGTCGAGTCCGTATTACAGCAGTTGTCCAAAGACAAGAACCCGACCATAAGAGCAACGGCGGTGTCCAATCCGTTCTACAAAGTCAAGAAAAGCGGCTGCTTTGGCATTCTTGTCTTGTCTTTGGCAACAGCAACGGTACTATCACTATTGGTTTAGATATGGCTGCGCTATTGGTAATCATAGGTGCCGCGCTGTTGGTCATTGTTATGTGCTTGGCAACACGTAGGCGGAAGCCTCGAGACGGGGCCGCTGACGGCAGCGGCGTTGGCGGCGGCTATGCGGGCGCTTCGGCGAGTGCTTATGACAGGCCGAGGACAGACGTGGGCAGCTTCGGGACGGACGGCGCGGCCATGCGGCGCTTTACACTTGCCGAATTGCGTGCGGCTCCGGACGGAATGTACCACTGGGACGAGGGCGGCTCTGTATTCGCTGTGAACGACGATGGCTCGGTCACGATGGTGGGTACTTTCGACCCCTCGGAAGCAGATCCTGATACAGATTTGTATGAGAACCTTGTGTCAGACGGACTTGGCGAGATGCTGCCGGCTCACTGGACTTTCCTCATAAGCCCGGGGAACGAGGATATGTCCTGGCATTACTATGCAAGTATCCCGGAAGGAGGCTACGAAGTCGTGCTGCCGGACTTCGGCATCAGCGGCTCTAAGCCCGAATTGGTGAGGATTATCGACGAGGGGCGTATCATCCCATACGAGTCTTCGCATGGATGGCCGAGGTGCATCGAGGCATTGGTACATACCGGTGCGGGCTGGGTGGTGCTGATGCCGGCAGACCAGACGGAATACACGCTGTCGCTTGGGGCAAAGGCGTGCATCGAGCGGCATTTCGCCGGGCGTGCTCAGGTGCATATCACCTCGCCGGCAGCCATGGGCGCTTTTTGGGCGGCACTGAAGCCCGGTGCGAATGCGCACACGCGTGTGAGCTACGCTTTTGGTGAGGACGACAGCTATCAATGCTGCAACCTCTCCGCCGCCGATGGCGTCTATCGTGTGGACTCGGTGGTAGGACAGTCAATAATCCGGCCTCTTGAGCGGCAGGCATCAGTGATACAGGTGCTTACAGGTGCCTTGGCTCTCTCCTTTGTCGATGCAGGACAGCTTGTGCAGACCGAATTCAGGGATATGCTGTACTACTTGGTGGCACTTACTGTCGTGGGTGGGACTGCATCGGCATTGGATAATCCGACATCAGTGCCAATAGCAAATGATGGGTTCGTTGTGTATGGATTGGTTAATCCGGCATCACTGCCAACAGCAGAAGGTTGGTTCGATATCTCCGTTCCGTCGGGTGGCCGTTTGGTGCTATTGATAGGGCGCCGCCCGACGCCGGTACTGCAAGACGTCCTTGCCGAATGTGGACTTGCTGCCCCGGCAGACATTCGGGCAAAGATTGAATTTGAAGCCAAAGGCGACATAAAAATTGAAGTCCATGCAGCCAACGGCATGATAACAACAATAAATGTAGGACAATTAATCGGATAACAATATGGGAAAAATAGATCCTAAAGACATCTATGTAGCCAAAGACGGCACAGTCTACCGCGTTGCCGAAGACGGTTCGCTCATCAAGCTCAAAGACGGCCCTGGCGGCGGCGAACCGCAAAAGGCGCAAGAACCATACAAACCCAAGCAGCCATATCAGGAGCCAGTGACGTATCATCAGGAGACGCCGCAACCTCCCCGGAAGAAGAAGCATAAATGGCTGTGGATTTTTTTTGTCATCTTAGCCATTGGGGCGATTACTCCGTTCATTATTAGGGAAGTCAGAAATAGTAGCTACGATTCTTCCAAATGGGCTACCGATTCGTGCGATCCGGCAATTACAGCCGAAGCAGTTGCTGCACCTGACATCGAGACAGCTCCTGTCATAGAGAATACACCAGCTGTCGAGGAGTCCGCTGCGAGCAATGATGATGGCTCCGATTTTGTTAATAATGGTAGGTTTTATGGCTCTGTTGGTGGTAGCAATATACATGGTTACATAAACTTCGCGGCTTGTAATGCCGATGGATGGTATTACTATGATAAAAGTGGGTCGGATAGTAAGATGAGCCTTTATTTTGATACGAAGCAAGGTGACGCATTTGTTTGGCAGGAGTACTATGGTGATACATTCACCGGGACTTGGACACTGTACTTAGACTATGCGTATGATAATTTTGCCAATGGTACATTTGTGAGGGCGTCCGATGGAAAAAAGTTTGTAATCCATCTCTATAAATCAAACTAATGGGCATGGGAATAGACCCTAAGAAATACCATATATCTGACGATGGCAAGATTTACCGCCTTGACGACACCGGCGAAATCACGATGCTGGGTGATGTCAACGACCTGCCCGGTGGAAACGACGCCGGACAGGCGCCGCAAGCCACTGAGGATGCCGTCGGTGTGGTGGATGGAGACCTTTGTGCCCTCGAAACCCGGATAATGAGTGGCAGGGGCAACAGTCTGAGTAAGGACGAGCGACTTTTTGTTGCCGTCAACTCAAAGAATACCGCAGTATTAGACAAGCTCCTTAGCTTTGCCGGTGCGCAGGTTGTCATCAGGGTTATCCAGCGCTTCGAAAGAGGCGAAGCCAACCTTGAACCGCTTCTGCAAAGATTCGTACCACAAGGCTCTATCGCTGTACAGGAACGCCTGGCCAACTGCCGCCGTCCGTTCACAATCGAGGCCATAGCCTCCGGCCTATGGTCGCACCCCGATGCGCGTCTGCGCCATGCCTACCGCAACAACCCTTGCTGCATCTACCGGCAGGAGCAGCAGACGGCGCCGAGTAATTCAAATGGAGAAGGGTCTAAAATGGCAAAACCACCTAAGAAAGAACGTGGGCGCTTTGTGAAATTCTTGATATACATCCTTAGGCTTATCGGCTTTGTCGGTGGTCTGTATTTCTTGTATAAGAGCGTTTACCATTGAATGATGCAATGCACGATTCTATCGCATTCTATAGCATATTCTATAGCATATTGATGGATGATTTGGCTATGTGGGGAGATTTAGCTAAGTTTGCATAGATATTTAGCGAACACGCCACAGGCACAAACCATATTCACTGTATGAACAACAAGGTAAAGCCATCAGCAAAAAAGACTTCAACGATATCCGACAAGACTTCGACATCCGATACAAAGGCTAAGGCGGCCAAACCGGGCAAGGCCGCAAAAACTGGCACATCAAAGGCTGCCAAGCCTGTCGCCAAGGTCACGCGTGCGGCTAAGCCGCTGGCAATTATACGCAACGATGCGTGGCTGGAGCCTTACGCTGCAGCTATCGAAGGGCGACATCAGGACGCTATACGAGCCGAAAAACGGCTGACTTCGGGTAGCGCCAAGACTTTGGAAGACTTTGCCAACGCCCACGAATATTTCGGACTGCATCGCTTGAACGACGGACGCTGGTGCTTTCGTGAATGGGCTCCCAATGCAACGGCTATCACCCTCGAGGGCGATTTCAGCGACTGGCAACGGCTGCCGCAGTATGCGCTGACGCACATGGAGAACGGCGTCTGGGAAGGCGTATTCGAAGCCGGAGCGATGAAGCACGGCGACCTTTACAAGATGTTTGTCCAATGGAATGGCGGCGAGGGCGAACGCATTCCGGCATATGCCACGCGTGTACGGCAGGATGCAGATACCAAACTTTTTGCTGCACAGGTCTGGAGCCCCGAGCAGGCCTATATATGGCATGATGCGGGCTTTGTTCCCGATGTGCGGCCGTTGCTGATATACGAATGTCATATAGGCATGGCACAGGATCGCGAGGGAGTGGGCACGTATGCCGAGTTCCGCGACAATGTGCTGCCGCGCATAATCGAGGACGGGTATAATGCCATACAGATCATGGCGATACAGGAGCATCCGTATTACGGCTCTTTTGGCTACCATGTCAGCAGTTTTTTTGCAGCATCAAGTCGTTTCGGTACGCCCGAGGACCTCAAGAGCCTTATTGATGCGGCTCATGGCAAGGGCGTGGCGGTAATCATGGATATCGTGCATAGTCATGCGGTGAAAAACGAGGCCGAAGGTCTGGGTCGTCTTGACGGGTCGTACGACTTATATTTTTACGGTGACGGGCGCCGTGAACACCCTGCTTGGGACTCGCTGTGCTTCGATTACGGCAAGGATGAGGTGATGCACTTCCTGCTGAGTAACTGCAAGTACTGGCTCGAAGAATACCATTTCGATGGTTTCCGCTTTGACGGCGTGACCTCTATGCTGTACTATAACCATGGTCTCGGACAGGCTTTCGGAGGCTATGGCGACTATTACGATGGCGGCGAAGACACCAATGCTATTACCTATCTGACCTTGGCCAACAAGTTGATACATAGTATCAACCCCAATGCAATCACTATTGCCGAGGAAATGAGCGGAATGCCCGGGCTGGCATTGCCTTTCGGTGACGGCGGCATGGGCTTCGATTATCGCATGGCCATGGGTATACCCGACTACTGGATTAAGACGCTCAAAGAGCGTAAGGACGAGGATTGGAAGCCTACGAGCATATTCTGGGAGTTGACCAACCGTCGTGCTGACGAAAAAACAATATCCTATGTTGAAAGCCACGACCAGGCGCTTGTGGGAGATAAGACTGTGATATTCCGGCTGATAGATGATCACATGTATTGGCATATGATGATGGGCGATGATGATGCGACCGTGGCACGCGGTATGGCATTGCACAAGATGATACGCCTTGTGACACTGGCTACCATCAACGGCGGTTACCTCAACTTTATGGGTAATGAATTCGGTCATCCCGAGTGGATAGACTTTCCGCGAGAGGGTAATGGATGGAGCTATAAATATGCGCGTCGCCAATGGAGTCTCGTGGATAATCCCGAACTGAAATACCACTTGCTCAACAATTGGGACAATTCTATCATACATCTCGTCGGCGGTACCTACAACTTCCAGTCCCTGCCTGTGCGCAAGCTTTGGGAAAAAGACGATGATCAGGTATTGGCCTTCATGCGTGGCGAACTGGTGTTTGTGTTCAATTTCAATCCTACGCAATCTTTTGACGGCTATGGTATTCTGGCGCCCGGCGGCAATTATCACACCATTCTCAGTTCCGATGAAGTCCGTTTCGGCGGCTACGACAACGTTACGGCCGGCATCGACCATCTTACTTTGCATGACGAATTGTATGCGCCCGCCGGCGTCGAATGGCTCAAGTTATATCTTCCGGCACGTACGTGTATAGTCCTACGCAGGGGCAGATAAAACCATACGCACGCGTGCCGGCCGTGGCTTATGGCAGCGTTCGTTCTCGCAAAAATTGCGTAATTTTGCATGTAAAAGCAACCGACACAATGAAACAATACTTAGAACTGCTTGATAGGATTATGCGCGAAGGCGTGGATCGTGGCGACCGCACGGGCACGGGTACGCGCTCGGTGTTCGGACACCAGATGCGCTTCGACCTTGCGGACGGATTTCCTCTGCTCACCACCAAGAAGTTACATCTCAAGTCGATAATATACGAATTGCTGTGGTTTTTGCGCGGCGACACCAATGTGCATTACCTTCAGGAACATGGAGTTCGCATTTGGAATGAATGGGCTGACGCCGATGGTAATCTCGGCCATGTCTACGGTTATCAGTGGCGTTCGTGGCCGGACGGAAAGGGCGGTGCCATCGATCAAATAGCCAATGCGGTGGACACCATACGTCGTAATCCCGAGAGCCGACGCATCATCGTCAGTGCCTGGAACGTGGCGGATATAGACAGCATGGCGCTTCCGCCATGCCACGCACTGTTCCAGTTTTATGTTGCCAATGGCCGTTTGAGTCTCCAGCTGTATCAGCGCAGTGCCGACACCTTCTTGGGCGTGCCTTTCAATATAGCCTCATATGCGTTGCTGCTCATGATGATGGCTCAGGTTACGGGGCTGCAAGTCGGCGAATTTGTGCATACGCTTGGCGATGCACACGTTTATCATAATCATTTCGAGCAAGTCAGACTGCAGCTGACACGCAGCCCGCGACAGCTGCCGCGAATGGTCCTCAATCCCGATGTCAAAGACATTTTTTCCTTTGATTATGATGACTTTCGGCTTGAGGATTATGACCCGTATCCTCATATTCCGGGAGTAGTATCTGTCTGAAAAATATATTAGGTATGATGATATCCATTATAGCTGCCGTTGCCTTGGACGGCGCCATAGGGCGCCAAGGCGGGCTTGTGTGCCATATACGGGAAGACATGCGTCATTTTCGCCGTTTGACCATGGGTCATCCGGTGGTTATGGGGCGAAAGACATTTGAATCGTTGCCTGGCGGAGCCTTGCCCGGTCGTCGTAATGTTGTGGTGACTCGCAATTCGGCTTACCATGCGGAAGGTATAGAGACTTTCCCCTCCTTGGAGCAGGCCATACAGCGTCTGCGTGCCGATAGTGTCGGAGATGCTGATGCCGAGATTTTTATCATCGGTGGCGGCGAAATCTATCGGCAGGCGTTACCCTTTGCCACACGGCTGTATTTGACGCAGATAGATGCGTCGTTTGCGGACGCTGACACGCATTTTCCCGAAGTAAATCCGGCGCAGTGGCATCTCGATGATGCTTCGGAATGGAGTGAGGATGCCCAAAGCGGCATACGCTACCGTATGGTTTGCTTATCTCGGATTTAAGCAGTACTTTTGCATACTTTTTCAGCGCCCCGATAGTTCAACGGATAGAATAGAAGTTTCCTAAACTTTAGATGGGAGTTCGATTCTCCCTCGGGGTACAAGCGCGGTGTCTACATTGAGCCGTGCATAAGCCGGAGGCCGACCCATGATGGATCGGCCTCCGGCGTTTCAATGGTTGTGTTTGTCGCTGCGGGCGCAATGTATTGCACCCCTATAGTTCCATTTGTGCGTCCGTGACTTAGAATATGACTTTGGTAGAGCGATTGCCACGCACGACAATATATACTTGTCCTGCTTCGGGGTTGTTCACGGGGATACCCTGGAGGTTGTATATGCGTGCAGGTGCATCGGCGTTGTCGTCAACGGTCACATCGCTTACGCCGAGCAGATCAAAGTCTGCCGGTAGCTTGATACTCGTGTCCGTGTTCTCGACGTTATACCAGTCGCCGTTGTCTTTGCCGAACATAGAGATGAGAAGCATGCTTCTGGGGAATGACAGGACGTTGTCTTTGCCCAGCGTGGCGCCGCTTTCTGTTTCTGCGATTTCTTCCCAGTCAAATCCGGCGCCGAGGTAGTATTCGGGTGTCGAGCTCAGGCGGATGAGGCCGTAGCCGTAGTCAAGACCGACAGGGCCTTCTTGGACGTAGATGCATCTGTCGTCAGATGCGTTTATGGTGATATAATGGAGCAGGCCGCAATTATGTTTGTTGGAGCCGTTATATTTGCTATTTTCAAACGGGCCGGAGAGGCGTATGATGCGCGGATTCTGAACATTGCGTTGCAGGGGGACTTCGAGGGACTCGTCATCCACTTTGAAGAATGTTTTGATGAAGCCCACGTTGAGCGTTGCCTTGCCGCAGTAGGTCCATGCGGTGTCGTCGTTGTCCAGGTAGTAGCATGTGCCCCATTGGTATGCGACTTGCTGTCCTGCGCGGTTGAGGCCGACAAGGATTATTGTTTCCTTGTTCGCCTCTGACATGGTCCAGCTGAAATCTCCACGTACGGTAAGGTCGAGTCCTTTTTTGGCCACGTCAGCCAGGACTCCCATCACTTCGTCTTCCTGGAAGTTGGGCAGGATTGCGTACTTGACCTTGTCGATGTCATTACCCACGGTGATTTTGCCTAAGATTTTGCGGTTTGATGTGCATTGGTTTTCGAAGCTGAAAACCATGGAGTAGTCCACGGCCTCAACGCCGGGCAACACTATGCGCCATTTTTGGTTGGTATTCATCGCCACGGCGCCGTCATTGTCTCCGTAGGCAACGCCCCTGACGGGAGCGGTGAAGATGCCGTCTTTGAATGTTACCTGCTTGGACGAGGGTATGCCGATATATACCGGGCCGTAGTTCCAGTCAAGACCAATCATGGTCTTGGCAAAGTATACGTTGTTGGGGTCGGAGGCATCGATGTCCAGCTTTGTCGTGCCGGCGCTGTCGTATTGTGACTCTGTTAGTTGTACATTATTGGTGGCCAGCATCGCATCGGCAAAAGCCTTGCCGTAGGGCGAGATTACACGGTAGAAGTTGGGGTCTTCGGTGCTCTGCTGGATTTCGACTTCCCAGGTCATAGGCTCGTATCCGAACGCCGGCAAAAGCATATCGTCGGTATACAAGCCTTTGCCGAGGCTCTTGTACTCTCCGGTGGGGAAGTTGTGTTCGTTGGCTTTGGCGACAATAGCAGCCTTAGGCATGCTTTTTTTGTCCGCTTTGAATGGGGTGGCGGTCTTGGTTAGGGTCGCGGCGCCGGCGGTCATGACAGTTGCCATTACCAGGGCAAAAAGAGTAAAATGTCTTTTCATAAGAGTAATTTATCGTTTTACGGTATGTTTATTGTCGGAGGCAAAGATATGTAATAATGTCGGGCTGTGCAAGAAAAGAGCTACAAAATGTTGAATTGTATTCATATGTGCTATCTTCATGCATTGCGTTTATTCGGAATTTACGGAAACAAGTGGCGCGGTCGGAATATGCCTATCTCACGGCAATCTTGCCGGCAAAGCCGTCAGCCTTGACGATGTAGACGCCTTTGAGCGAGCCGTTGGCTTTGGTCACGTCGCGTCCTGCAAGGTCATAGATGCGAAAGTCTCCCGAGCAGTACACGCGTCCTTCTTTGGCAGTCGGGGCTGTGCGATGACCTCTGTCCGTGATATCGTCCACTTCGGACACAGGATTAAATACCGGACGCACGAGGCTTCCGCAGTATCGTCTATTGGAGGAATGACCGGAGAAGAATCGGGGGTTGACTTTAATAATATAGGCGTGAGTGATGTTTATGAAATTTGACGTACCCGTAAATACCGATGAGGACAGGTAATACCCGGTTCTTTGGTAGTCGCGTAATTTATCATAGAAATATCCGCACAGGTGGAGGTATATGTAGTTGCCGTTTGGACCTTCGACCTTGTATGTGCTTACGCCCAAGTGCTCGGTGAGCGTCCATGTGCATTCCTTCTCCAATTCGAGGCATTCGTCCTTGGTTGGCATACGCCATCGTCCGCCCCATTTTACGCATGCGGCATCATCTTCGGGGTCGAGTACTGTCTTGCCGTCTTCCTTGTTGTATTTGTATATCTCTTCGTAGCTGCCCAAGGGTCCGAATTTGTAGTTGGCGGTTGTAAATTCATTTTTGGGCTCAGTTTCACCCCAAGCGAAATAATCGCCTTTGTCTACGGGACCTACCGCGCCTATTGCCCGGTCAGACCACATCAGGCCGCTGGGCAGACCGAGGTCTACATATTGATGTCCGTTCTCAAGTTTTTCTTCGGACGTCTGCGCGGATGCGCAAAGTGCGCCAACCGCTGAAGCTGTGAGGATTAAAAAATATTTTCTCATTGTGGTTGTACATTAAGTTAGATTTTTATTTTCAGGCAGCCCTTGGAGGATACGAGGATGTAGATGCCCGGGGCGAAGTGGTCGGCCGAGAATTCGGCTTTGCGGATGCCGGATGCGACGCGTATGCCGTGTAGGTTGTATACGTCAAATGTGGAGTCTTCGGTCGGGGTGTCTGTCGAGATGCTTTCAACGGCGTCAGTTCCTGTGACGTTGATCTTTAGTGTGGCGGTTATGCCATCGCAGAATGCCACGAGCGTTGCTTCGCCCTTGGCTACGCCTGTTACGACTCCGTCTGCGGTAACGGTGGCGATGTCCTCGTCAAGGCTGTACCACATGATGGGTGCGGTGGTGGCATCCGCCGGGGAGACAGAGGCGTCCACTGTGATGGACTTAGAGATGTCTACGGAGACATTGTCGTCTGTAATAACGACTTGGTAGGGCAATTCTTGGAAATCCCGGAACATACTCCATCCTTCTGCATTTTTGTAAGCATCGATACATCCTTTGGGGACGTAAAGTGTGCCTTTATAACATGTTATATAGCTGAATGTTGTCGGGCTGATATTCGGTGGCGTTGTTGCGTTGCTGTATACGTTCAGGAGATTTGTCTTATTGCCGAAGGCGTTGTCCGGAATATTGGTTGTGCCTTCGCCGATGTATAACGAGTTAAGGCTGGCTAAGTCGCTGAAATCCAGCTTGAATTTCTCGGTCCATCCGTAGTAAGGCAATACAAAAGTCTCAATGTTCTTACATGCCCCGAATGCTTTGTCTTCGACATGGTTGGCCTTGAGGATGCATACAGACTTAAGGCTGAAGGCATTCTGGAATGCATATTTGTTGATTTTTGAGATATGATTGAGGTCTATGTCTGTCAGCCGTTCGCAGGAGTTGAAGGCGAAGTCTCCAAGCGTATCTACCGAGGCCGGAATGGTTATGGATGTGAATCTACAGGCAGAGAAAGCACTTTCCCCGATATGTGTCAATGAATTCGGCAGATTTATAGATGTCAACTTTCCGCAGCCGGCGAAGGTTGCGTAATCGATATATTTAATTCCGTTGGGTATATTTACTGAGGTTATATTATCGCAATGTCTGAATGCGCTCCTTCCGATGACTGTCACCCCATCCGGTATTGTAATGCCTGTAAGCGCGTTGCACTCGTTGAAGGCATACGATCCTATATACGTCACCGAATTAGGTATCTTCAAAGTATGGAGTTTTTTGCAATTCTCAAAGGACTGATCCCCTATGGTTGTAATTGTTTCGGGTAAAGACACGGAGGTCAGCTCATCGCACCTCCAAAATGCCCCCAAGGTTTTTGTTACGGTATACTCTTTTCCATCATATATCGCTTTCTCGGGGACGATGATGTCGCCGGAGTATTTTGGCCCTATCCATGTAGATCTCAGTATACATGTTTCGTCAGATTCTATGTCGAACCACAGTCCGTCGTATAAGAATGTTTGTGCATTTGCTGAGACGCACGCTGTGAGGAGAATCGCTGAGGCGATTAAGTTCTTGATCAGGTGTTTCATATTTCTGATATTTAGGATGTTATGCTGTGTGTAGGGAGGCCTCTTAAGCCTATGCTCATCGCTTCAATTCTAAGAAGTTCTTAGATTTTTACTTTCCGGCAGCCGTGGGGCGATACGAGGATATAGATGCCCGGGGCAAAACGACCGGCCGTGAGTTCGGCTTTGTGGATGCCCGTGGCAACGCGGATGCCCTGGAGATTGTAGACGTCGAATACGGTGCCTTCGGCCGTGGTGTCTGTCGAGATGCTTTCAACGGCGTCAGTTCCTGTGACGTTGATCTTTAGTGTGGCGGTTATGCCATCGCAGAATGCCACGAGCGTTGCTTCGCCCTTGGCTACGCCTGTTACGACTCCGTCTGCGGTAACGGTGGCGATGTCCTCGTCAAGGCTGTACCACATGATGGGTGCGGTGGTGGCATCCGCCGGGGAGACAGAGGCGTCCACTGTGATGGACTTAGAGATGTCTACGGAGACATTGTCGTCTGTAATAACGACTTGGTAGGGCAATTCTTGGAAATCCCGGAACATACTCCATCCTTCTGCATTTTTGTAAGCATCGATACATCCTTTGGGGACGTAAAGCGTGCCTTTGTAGTGAGTTACATAGCTGAACGTTGTCGGGCTGATGCTCGGCGGTGTCGCCGCGTTGCTGTATATATTCAGGAGATTGAGCTTGTTGCCGAAGGCGGCGTCAGGTATATAAGTGGTACCCTCGCCGATATACAAGGACTTCAAGCTGACCAAGCTGTTGAAATCCATCTTAAAGTTTTCGGTCCATCCGTAGTAAGGCAGCACGAAGGTCTCAATGTTTTTACATTCCAAGAAAGATTTATCAGCAACATCTTGGGCTTTAAAGATGTTTGCTGATTTCAGATAGAAGTTGTTCTGGAATGCGTATCTGCCGATTTTTGATATATGGTCGAGGTTTATTTCTGTCAGCCATTCGCACGCGTTGAATGCGAAGCTGCCAAGCGAGTCTACCGAGGCCGGTAAGTTTACGGATGTGAACTTGCAGCCAGCGAATGCATTTTCTCCGATATATGTCAATGAATCCGGAAAGATTATAGACGTCAAACCGCAACTGACAAAAATCGAGTTTCCGATGGATTTTATTGCGCTTGGTATGTTTATGGAGGTCAACTTATAGCAATAGGAGAATGCAGATTCCGCTATGGATGTTACGGATTCGGGCAGCGTGATTTCGGCCAGCGCGTGGCAGTCGTAGAAGGCGCGCCGGCCTATAGTTGTTACCGAGTTAGGTAATTCCAAAGCGGTGAGTTTTGTGCATTCCTCGAAAGCTTTGGGCCCTATGGTCGTTAAAGTTTCGGGCAAAGATATGGAAGTCACCTCATCGCACGCAATGAATGCACCTACGATTTCGGTTACCGTGTATTCTTTTTCATTATATATTGCTTTTTCGGGGACTATGATGTCACCTGTGTACTTTGTTGTTGTTCGTGTAGATGTCAGCTTACATGTTTCGTCAGATGTTATTTCGAACCGTAGTCCGTTGTAGAAAAATGCTTGTGCGTTTGCTGAGGCGCACGCTGTGAGGAGAATCGTTGAAACGACTAAGTTCTTGATTTGGTGCTTCATATTTCTGATATTTAGGATGTTATGCTGTGTGTAGGAAGGCCTCTTAGGCCTATGCTCATCGCTTCAATTCTAAGGAGTCCTTAGATTTTTATTCTACGGCATCCGTGGGGTGATACCAGGATATATATGCCCGGGGCGAAGTGGTCGGCCGAGAATTCGGCTTTGCGGATGCCGGAGGCTACGCGTATGCCTTGAAGATTATAGACGTCGAATACGGTGTCTTCGGCCGTGGTGTCTGTGGCGATGTCCTCGACAGCTCCGGGGGTCATGACGCTGATGACGGAGACTTCCTTGGAGGCGGTTATGCCGTCGCCGAACGCTACGATTGTCGCCTTGCCTTCGGATACGCCTGTTACGATGCCCTCGGATGTTACGGTGGCGATGTCTTCGTTAAGACTGTACCACTTAATTTGGACGGGAGGACCGTATGCCGGGACTACGGAGGCCGTCAATGTGACGGACTGTGAGATGTCTACCGATACATTTTCATCGGAGATGTCAATCTGATATGGTAGTTCTCGGATGTCAGGTATTAGATTCCATACTTTTGCACCTTTATATGCGTTTACGCAACCTTGGGGGACGTATAATATCCCCTTGTCGTATGTGTCGGGGCTAAATGTCGTGGTGCTGATTTCCGGAGGCGTGGCAGCGTTGCTGTATATCAATAAGAGTTTGTTGTTTTTGAATGTGCCCGGAGGAATGGATGCAGTGGCTTCCCCGATATACACTTTCCACAGGTTTGGCGTTTTACTGAAATCCAGTTTGAAGTTCTCAGTCCATTCGTATGGTAGTACTGCCGAAACTATAGCGCAATTAATGAAGGCATCCGAGTTTACATCTTTGGCTTTGAGAATGGAGATGTTAAGCAGTTCTTTGCATCCGACGAAAGCCCCGTACTTTATTTGTGAAACTCTGTCCAGGTTTATGTCTTTCAGCTCGGAGCAATTGACGAAAGCACCTTCGTCAATAGTGGTTACAGATGGCGGCAATGTCATGGATTTCAGCTTGGCGCAATTGGAGAATGAGTGGTATCCGATGGAGGTTAGCGCATCAGGCAATGTAACGGATGCCAGAGAGCTGCAGCCTGAGAAAACCGAGCTTCCGAGAGCCGTTATCGAGTTGGGTATGATTACGGATGTCAATCCGGTACAATTCGAAAAGGCCCCCGTCCCGATATGTGTTATAGTGCCGGGCAAATATATGGAAGTCAGCTTGGAACAGTTGAGGAAAGCGTCATCGCCGATGGATTCAAGTGTGTTGGGGATGGCTATGACCGCCAAGTTGGAACAGTTGAAGAAAGCATGGTCTCCGATTGATATTAGCGAGTTGGGTAAGTGTAGAGAAATAAGCCCGGTACAATTGTAAAATGCCTCGGATCCGATGGATTTCATCGTCTTTGGAAAGGCCAAAGATGTAAGGGCGGTACATAACGAAAAAGAGCCCGTGCTGATTTCGTCCAATGCCTCGGGTAGCTTTACAGCGGTTAATCCCGTGCAGCCTGCGAAAGCGTATTCGCCGATAGATGTTACGGAATTGGGTATGGCTATGGAGGTGAGCCCGGAACAACTGCTGAAAGCGGCTGAGCCTATATTGGTGAGCGAAGCGGACAATGTTATGGACGAGAGTTGGCTGCAAGCACCGAAAGCGTGGTCTCCAATGGAGGTCACCGTGTTGGGTAAAACGATGGATGTAATTTTGTCCTTGTATAGGAACGCACTTTCGCATATAGCGGTCACAATGTATTCTTTGCCTTCGATTACGGCTACTTGTGGTACAATGATTGCGCCGGTCTTCAGTGTCGCCGCTACCGAGCATGTCCCATTGTCATTAATATAGTAGAATAGGCCGTCATAATGCCATTGTGTTTGCTGCGCTTTTGCATAGACAAGCGTTGCCAGCATAAGCGCCAGAGTTGTGAGACGTATTATCAGGTGTTTCATATTGAGGGGTGTTTGGTGAATTGTCGTAGAAGGGTGATGCGAATATGTGGATTCGGGAACCGAGACAATGACGAGCCATATGTGCCGCTTGTTTTGTGGCTGTACAGATGTCCGGCGAATAGGCCGAGACCTACTGCTAAAAATGGGACGAAATATCGGTCCCGTCCGGACTTGCAGAGCTTGAATTGTCGATTTTCAATCCGTGACTCTGTGTACAAAATAAGCGTAAAAAAATGGTAAGGCCAAGTTTTAGACGTAAATATTCGGCCTTAATTGTTGAAATCACACATCTTTGTGATTTAGGATATTTTGGATTTGTTGTTTAGGCTTTTTTTGTTGCACAGACTATTGTGTCCGTCAGCGATAAGCCTTGCTATTTGTTTTCTTTCTTTCTCCATTTGACAGGCGTACACCCGGCATTTTCCTTGAACAGGCGGGTAAAGTGGCTTGGAGAAATAAAGCCTGATCTTTCGGAAATATCTGCAACCGTCAGTTTGGGATATTGAGTGAGCAGTCGTTTGGCATATTCGATGCGAAGTCCGGTAATCCAATCGCGGAAAGACATTGCATATGTTGTCTTGATGAATTCGGACAGGTATGTGCGATTGGTATAAAGTAAGTCCGATAACTCCTTTATTGTAAGTCCGGAACGGACAAAGCCGTTGGTGTCAATCCACTCTTGGATTTTTTCCGCCATTTTTGCATGGTAAGCCGGGGTCTCTTGCTTCTGCGTTTGTTCGGCTTGTGCACCGCATGATATGTCGTCTTCCGCGGTCACCTCGCTTTCCATGGCATTCTCTACTTGTTCGTAAAACAGCATATAGTTCAAATAGCAAAGGAACATATAGATGTATAGCGGCACGGAAGACAAGATCCAGATATAAATATACTCGTCAGGCAGGAATGTCAGCAGTCCGCATCCCACTCCGTAGGTGACAACCCAGTATGTGAACACGGAAAGCCATTTGATATAGGCGCCGAGGTCGTCCGCATGAGTTTCCTTGAAAATGCGGGTGACTCTGTGATAAATGTGGAGTAGCCTTTTGGTTAGAACAAGTCCGTAGACAATAAGACAGGCAGCCAAAACAAGCATTGCCGATGTCCTTATGTCCCCTTTCGGGAAAATGAGAAGTACAATGCAAGAAAGTGCGGAATATAAAATCCACAAGCATATATGTGTCCTAAGTCGCTTCCGTGTTATGTAAAAGCGGTCGAGTAGAGTGGTTAAGGCCGAGCTGAACAGCCAATAGCACAGAAAATAGGTGGATAGATTCATCGTAATGGCGGCATCGGCACTCTTGAATCTGATACCGAAAAAGAAATGTACCGAATAATTGGCTGCAAGGAGCAATATTGCCGCGCCCATAATTCGTCGGGAGCGTAGGTAGTTCCCGAAAATCGCTTTTTCCGGCGTTTTAGCAAGCATGAAGTAAAAGCCGAAGAACAACATCAGCGGCAGTGCAATACAAAGGGAGTAGCTGTATATAGAAGAGGATGTCATCGTGTACTATGCTTTGTATATTACACTCGTTTTACCGAGGCTAAGGCTATGAAAATAGGCAAATCGGATTGCCTCGGCTTTGCTATTTTGTGCACCATGATAGCGTTGAAGACAGTGTTTGTCAGACATATTATGGGGATAACTTATGAGATTGCCGGGTTAGTGCCGAGCCTACTTATAGTAGGAGCAAAGATAAGAAAATTCTCCGATATAGGCATCAAAAAAAACCTGCAAAACTTAAACAAGGACAAAATAGGCGCAGCCCCTTTTTCCTGACTTCGTCAATGCGTACCCCAAAACTCCTCAGTGAACAATTTGG
>ERZ1031078.2-NODE-2-length-83388-cov-47.043416_pt1 | contig 83388 bp, 99 predicted proteins | sample MGYA00518179_ERZ1031078 | MGnify/ENA primary metagenome ERZ1031078 (study PRJEB33719, sample SAMN04261274) | wastewater metagenome | biome: rural village; feature: human; material: feces | host: Homo sapiens | place: El Salvador | collected 2014-01-14 ... | reverse complement strand
CTGGCTGAACACATGACCGAGGCTGTGGAAAAAATAAACGGCATGGTCGCCGCTGCGGGCTTCTCCAACCTGGAGGCTGCGCTCGCCGCTTTCGCCCGCGTGGGGCGCTTACTGCATGGAGATGATGACGATGCTTGAGGATGAATTGGTCGGCTCGCTGCTGCTCTACTTTTTCGGCGCGATTATGACCGGAGCGTGGGCGGCGGCTCACTGGTTAGGCGGTACCCGCCCCGTGTCGCTCTGGTGGGTGGCGTTCGCTACCCTGTTCTGGCCTCTGGTGCTGTATGTCGAGCTGTCGGTCTGGGTGGAGGAGCGTCGCCGTGGATGAGGTGTTCTGGTGGGGTATGTTCGGGCACTACACGATGGGCGTGATGCTGATGGGGCTGTTTATCATCGTGGCTGATGCCACCGCTCGCCGTGGTAAGCGACCGTTTAAGTCGGCGTACTTCCCGGTAGCGTGTCTGCTCTGGCCTGTCTCCCTGGGGATCATCGCCGCGACGATCGTTGGCGAAATGCGGCGCAGATGACCGCGTGACGCCATACTGGAACCCTCCATCAACCGAGGGTTTTTTTATGGCTTTCACTATCGACGATACCGTCAATAACGCGGCTCCTCCTGGCTGGAAACCCGCCGCCAACGTGATCCTTGCGCCGCGTTACATGGCTGGCGAGTTCCTGCCGGACGGATCCAACCGGATTAAGCAACTGGAGACCGGGCACACAATGGCTGCGCCTGTTTCGTTCGACTTCCCTGCTCAGAATGTTTACAGCTCCTCTCCTGTAACGCCGCGCTAAACGTAAAGCCCTGATGCTGGGGCTTTATTTCACAGACTTAAAAATAAACGTCGAAATTGTCATTTAATCACTTGCTAGAGCGTCGCATTCGACGTACAGTCTCATTCGCCGCATCGGGCGGCTAAAAACTAACCACCCACAGAGATTTGATGATGAAAATGACTAAAATTGCTTTAGCGCTGACTCTGACCGCCACCGCCTCTACCGCTTTTGCCGCGCCGTCACCTTCTGCGTATGACCGCATTCAGGATGGTCGTATCGATGGCCTGTTAAACTACGCCTGGTCTGCCGATCAGGACATCAGCCAGCTAAAGACCGATCTGGCCTCTACCGACAGCAAGGCTGACTCCGCGCTTGCCAAATCCAGCGCTGCCCTGAATCTGGCGGCTGGTGCCAAGACCGATGCCGCTGCCGCGCTGACTGGCCTTGCTGGTAAGGTCGCACAGACTGATTATGACGCCGACAAAGCGGCACAGGGCGTTCGCGATAACCTGCAGGATGAGCTGATCGATACCAACGGCCAGAAAGCCGACGCGGCGCTGGCTGGCGTGGCAACCAACGGCGCGGCAATCACCGACCTGCAAAACAAAGCGGGAACCTATGTTACCAAGCCTGAGCTGGCTACCGGTCTGGCCACAAAAGTGGATAACGCCGATTTTGTTGCTGACCAGATTCGCCAGGACAATGCGCTGACCGATGGGCTGGCGACCAAGGCCAACCAGACCGATCTTGACCAGGCCATCAAGGATCAATCCGATACCGACCGCGCCCAAGACCGCCTGACCGCCCAGCTCCACGCCGACGTTGACGGCAAGGTGAAAACGGAAACAGCTGATCGCAAAGCTGCCGACGCGGCTCACGATACGGCGCTGGCTGACCATGACCTACGCATCACCAGCAACACCAACGCCCTAACCTCAAAAGTGGACACCAGCGTGTTCACCGCTGATCAACAGCGCCAGGACAACGCGGCGAAAGTCGAAGCGTCCAAACGTGACGGCCAGTTCGTGACCTTGTCCTCTGGTGTGGCTGCTGCCCAGGCTACGGGTGACTACGCTCACTCCCGCATCGACGCGGCAAACCAAAACATCGAGGCTAATCGCCAGGCTCTGGTGAATACGAATAAGCGAGTGGCTCAAAACACGGCGGACATCGCCAACCATGAGCAACGCATCACCACGCTGGAAAGCCAGACGAATGCCAGGTTCGGCGACCTGAAAAAACAGATCGACAACAACAAGAAAGAGGCCAACGCCGGGATCGCTGGTGTGGCTGCGATGGCGTCCATCCCACAGGTCACCGACAAACAGGATTTCTCTATCGGTGCTGGTGTGGGTACCCGTGACGGCGAGAACGCCATGGCTATCGGCTTCTCCGGTCGCATTACCGACAGCGTGGTGACCAAGGTTGCCGTTGCCGCTGACACGCAGTCCGGCTGGACGGTTGGCGCTGGTGTGAGCTACGGCTGGTAATCCCGCTTTACCTGGAGCCCCCGCATGGGGGCTTTAATCTTTCCCCTAACGCAAGGATCCCCATGATGGAAATGTTCGCTAAAGTATTCGAGTCCCACGGTCGTCAGGTTCTGGTCACCAAAGCCGAGGACAGCGACGGCAACCCCCAACTCAAGGTCACCATGCGCTTCGACGGCGCTGAGATGTCTGTTGGCCTGTGCTTCACCGACGATGATGCGGGTGATGCTGCGCTGGATCACGCCTTTGATTCGTTCGGGCAGGAACAGGCCGACGTGTTCGCTGGTCTGGTGGAAGGCGCGAAGTCTCCGTTTGAGGCTGCTGCCAAATTGGGGATGATGCGCGAATGAAAACCTACCACCGCCCAACGGTCGCCTATCTGAGCCAACTCGTGGAAAGCGCCAAGGCTGACGGCTTCCGCGACCTGCAGCTGTTCACCCATGGTAAGTCCGTTGTTATGTCTGGAATGAAAGACGGGGCGCTGTGCCATGCGCACACCGTTTCTCGCCACCGCACCCCCGAGAAAGCTGCCGAGGAGCGCGACCGCCTGAACAAGACCCTACGCGAAAACATGCCGGGCGAACGTGCCCCGATCCTGAGTGGCCAGTGCATCCTTTCGTTCGATACTGGCGTCTCCCGCGTGAAGATGGTCATCCAGAAATCGAACCGTGAAGGCGTCAATAATGCCGATGTTCTACTGAAAGAAGTTTTTCACTTTGGTATCATGCGACACGGTGTTAAGCCCCTGATCGCCATGCTGGAAGCGCAGGGTGCTGAGTATCCCAGCTACCAGGATGAAGGATTGAAACAATGAGACCAACCGGATCACAGGTGCGTGAGGCTCGTCTGGCGACGGGGCTCTCCACCAGCGAAATGGCGCGACGCCTGGGGCATTCGCTCCGGGCTTATCAGCGCAAGGAAGCGGGGGGCGATGGTGAGCCTACCGCTGGTGGCTCCACGCTCACGCCGGGTGAGTATGAGCTGATGCAGGTGCTGGCGCATGGCGAGCCTATGGCGCTCGTCGCGGCGGTAGCTGCTGCCCGTAAGATGCACGCTTTCCTCGCGTCCCGCTTTCCTGAGAACGAGCTGCAGGTTAATACGCCTGAAGACCACGTAAAACTCGAGAAGCTGCTCGCTAAACTTGAGGCCGCGCTCGATGCCGCTGCGCCTCCCACAACCCGTAAGGATTAACCATGGATCTGCAAGACCTTCAGACTCAAAACGCACAGATCGCCGCGACCCAGCTCGGCTACGACGACCACGGCATTGTGACCGCGTTCCTGCAGCTGCAGTGGCCTGGTATGGGCGGTGGCTTCGGTGGCTACGTGCTGCACTCCGACCACCCGCATTCCGGCCTGACCGCGTTCGGTATGCAGTATCTCCGCTCCGTGCTGGACACCGTGGGTGTGCGCACATGGGAGGAGCTGGCTGGTAAGCACGTTCGGATCGTCCAGGAGCCGGGCTCCGGCCTGAACCGGATCATCGGCATCGGTCACATCATGGAGGATCGCTGGTTCTTCCCGCATGAGCTTGGTGGTGAATGCGAGGCGCTGGCGCTGGAACGCCAGAAAGCGATCGAGCTGCTGGCGGCGCAGCCTGTTTCGGTACCGGCTCCTGAGTTGGGCGACGGCGCTGCTGTGGTCTACGACGGTGCGGGAAAGGACGAGGCTGGCGCGGAGCCCGAACAAGCCGGGGGTGGCGCGATCGCGGATGAGCCTGTTGCCGCTCTCCAGAAGAATCCGCGCAAGAAGCCGCGCACCACTGAATAATTGCCCGGGCTGACGCCCGGTGATATGCTGCCTCTGCGCCGGGCGACTGGCGCTTTATTCGACGACTTCGACAACGAAACCGAAAGAGGCAGCTATGTTTACTGTAAAAACGATCATCAACAAGACCGTTCACCTGCACCACCTCGAAGAGCCGATCATCGGCCTCCCTGGCTCCGACATGTGGAATCAGGTCATGGATAACCTCCTGCAGTGCTACAACCGCGAGGTTGAATTCGCCGCCGAGGCTCCGTTCTCCTCGACCGAACCTCGTCCCGCGCTGCTACCAGCCTCCGAATGGCGCGAGCTTCCCGCGTATGACTTCCTCGAGTACCACCCGCAGACCTTCCTCGATGCCAGCGCTAACGAGGTGCAGTTCCCCGAGGAGATGATCGAGGCCAAGCGCCCCGGCTATCAGCTGCAGGACTGCGTGGGGATCCTGCTGCTGGATGCCAAACATCCCGAGCGTGGTGCGCTGAACGATTGCGAGTGGACTCGTGGGGCGTTCTATCAGCTCCTGTACCCCGGCGATCTGCTGTTTGCCACGGATTGCCACGGCGCGACGGTTCACAAAATCGCATAGCCGGTCCCGTAAATCTAAGCCCGCAATTAGCGGGCTTTTTTGTTTCCAGGTGCGCAAATTTGCGGTATGCTCTACGTCGTTTCTGACGCGAATGGTTATGAGTATGAATACCGATGATTACCCGATTAAAAGCAGTTTAGTTATTAAAGCACTTCATCGCTTAGGCTCTGCTCAGTTTGACTCGGTGATCCCCCGCTTTCTTGAAAAAGTAGAGTTCATTCCCGGATCTGATTGCTGGTTTTGGGTAGGCGCAACAAAAGACAATGGATATGGCGATTTCTGGCTAAATGGGCGGGTTGTAACGGCTCATCGTTCTTCGTTTATGATCTTTGTCGATGACATTGATGGTGATGAGGATGCCTGTCATACCTGTGATAACCGAATTTGCGTGAACCCAGCGCATCTTTTTAAGGGGACTCGAGCCGATAACATGCTGGATTGTGCTGGTAAGGGGAGAAATGCCAGAGCAACTGCCGCGCTGACCATGGAGCAAGCTGACGAGATCCGCCGCTCTCCGCTTAAGAACTTTGAGTTGTGTGCCATTTACGGCGTAAGCAAATACGTCATAAGTAGAATCAGGAGAGGGGTTAGCTATGGCTAATGCCTGTACGTGGAAAGCTCCACTTGTAACCTTAGCCGATGGTCGTCATGTCCCAAGCGATCACCCTGATTGGAAGGATGAGTGCGAGGCGCGGTACGTTCTGAACCTCCCGACCAAGGCCGATCGCCACGCCTTGCTGGACAAGATTGAAAAGCGGCGAGGGCGTGCAGCCCGGATTGAGCTGAGTGACCGTATACTGGCGCTTTATTTCTTGCAACAAGGGAAGACTAAAAGTGAACGCGAAGAAGGTTAGAAATATCGAGATACCGCCCGACGAGCACCACCCGTATGGTGGCTGGTACATGTTCCGCATTATGCCCGACGGCGCGGAGATTGGTGTCGCTCGTTCCCGTCCGTATGCCTGTAACGATCAGGATTGGGCGTGGGAGCTGCGTAAGGCTCGCATGGAGCTGATGCGTGCCGTTGAGAACTATAAGGCCAATCAGGCCGGAAACTGAGGAAACCACCCAACATGAAACTCAAAGGAAAACTGACCATCACCCGCCCGTCTCGCGGCGGTGATGTTGACCAGGTTATATCCATCCAGATCCAGGACTGCGCGTCCCGGATTAACTTCCTTGAGGTCGATGTGCCGCTGGAGCAGTTCGCGCTGGCTATCACTGGCCTGTCTGCGCAGTCGTGCGATCTGACCGTTCGCGGGTTGAACCGCGTCGGTACCAAGAAGGTGGTTGAGGCGCGAGTGGCGCTCTACACCGGGGAACACGCCTACAGCAAGGATAAGCTCCGCGACTGGCTGATTGAAACCAGGCAGGAGGAAGGCTGGACGCTGGATCCGTATGTCGCCCATCAGAATGCCACCTATCCGGTTGATGGTGGCATGATGGTGCGCTACTCCGTCTACAAGTTCGTCCCGCTGGAGGATGGTGAGGTCGTCGATGACTAAGCCGATCCTCGACATGTGCTGCGGCTCCCGTATGTTCTGGTTCAACCGCGAGGATCCCCGCGTCGTGTTCTGCGACATCCGGTCGGAATCCCGCGAGTTCCCCGACGGGCGCGTGGTGAATGTACGCCCGGATATCATTGCCGACTTCCGAGCCCTGCCGTTCGCCGACCAGTCATTCTCGCTGGTGGTGTTCGACCCGCCTCACCTGGTGAAAGCTGGCCCGAATGGCTGGCTCCGCATGAAGTATGGCGTGCTCAATAAGAAAACGTGGCGCGAGGATCTGCGTGCTGGCTTCGCCGAGGCGTGGCGCGTCCTGCGCCCTCACGGCACGCTGATCTTCAAATGGAACGAGATGCATGTCCCAACGCGTGAGCTGCTGAAGCTGGCGGAGATGGAGCCCACGCTGGGGCATCCGTCCGGTCTGCGGGCGAACACGCATTGGGTGACCTTTTTCAAGGATGCCGAGTGAATTACTACAACGAATTCCACCCGCAAACGGCGCAGTGGCTGCGCGAGCTGATCGCTGCCGGGCTGGGACTGCTGGGGCAATGAAGCGCCGAACAAGGCGATCGAGTTCGTTAAAGGCCACGCGGTGGTGCCGTTTGATTGGAAGGATCCGAGCCATCCGATGAACCCGAACAACAACCTCATGCACTTCGGCATCAAGACCGACCCGACGGGGGATTACGCCACCAGGGTGTTTAATTTCGACACGGCCTGTTCGTTTGACGATTCGGTAACGTGCCCGGGCTGCAGGAAGGTGTTGTCGATGAGCGAGCTGCAAACTGGGATCCACATCTGCCCTCCGGTAGCTCCTGAGTCTGGCGAGTAACCGCAAAAAAGAATAGAATCGTTTAAACGCGCTCAGAGCCATTCTGAGCGCCTTTTCAGGAAGGACGACCGTTGATGAAGGGTAAATTGCTGATCGCTGCGCTGGCGCTGTTTCTGGTGGCCTCCTGTGCGGAATCTAATAAAGCGCCCGTAAACAAACCAATCACGCCGACTGAGCAGCCCACTGATGGTGGCTGGCCTCAGATCAGTATCGGGCTGGGAGTATTCTCGTGAACAGAAACCTGATGTTTAAGCTATCGCATTACCGCCCCCGCGTGCCGTACAAACTGCCGATGGTGACCGCGCACCGGATCCGCGACTTCAAGCTCCACCCATCTGCCGGGCTGGTGATCCTGTTCTACGAGGACGTCGCCCCGCTGACTCTGCATCCGAATTGGGCGCAAATCATGAGCCCCAAAAAGGGGCAGGTATTCGTAACGGCTCCCCGAGGCGGCACGCTGCTGCTGGACGAGCCCGTATTTAACCGTTTGTTTATTCGCATGGAGACTCCAGATGCAACAACCATTCACGCCAGCTGACGACCAAAACTGCGGGGCCGGCTGCGGTTCCAGCTTCGGATTTGCCTCTCTGGCCACCTTCCCGTCCCTTGAGGACAAGGCGGCTGATATGGCAAGCGTGGCCTGTGGTCTGGCGGCTAAGGCGTGCGACGCTGATGCGGTGAACGACCACGGCCTGTCTAAGCAGCTCTCTGACCTGTCGAAGCGTTTCATTGCCCGTTCCAATAGCTATCTGGACGACGCCGACGCTGAACGCAAGGCCGACGAGGCAAACCAGAAAGCGCAGCCGTTGACCGGCGGTGGCGCTGGTTTTGATTTTAACCAGGCTGAGGCATCCTGCTCAGACGTAGTTTATTTCCACCGCGTGGACGTGTTAGCCGCTCCAAAGCCAGGGGAGATCGATCTGTTTGCTGCCCTGCGCGATCGTCTCGATCTGGCTCACCGCATCACCGACCTGCGCTTCTTTATCACCGATGGCCTGACGACTACCGTCTGCCTGTTGACGCTGGACGGCGATCTGTCGGTGGTTGGTGTTGGCTCTCTGGTCAATGCAGACCACTACGATCGCAGGATGGGTATGGTCTGCGCCATCAACGATGCCTTGCTGAAGTTGTCGGACGCCGAAGGCTACGCCAACAAGCGCACCATCCTGAGCAATGCCCGCTAAGTAGCGCAACTGCCAGGGACGGCACCCAAGGAGGACACATGGCACCTGAAAAAAAACCGGCGACGCCTAAACCGCGACCCAAGGTGAAGGCCAATTCTGGATCGCGCCCGAAGATGAACGACGACGCCTGGAAGGCGTTACGCATCGCGTGGGAAAGTGACCCGGACATGTCTCCAGCGCGGCTTGGCAGAGAGAACGGCATTTCCGAGAATACCATCACCTCGCGCATGCGCCGTGAGGGCTGGGTGCGTATGAACCCCAACCTCTCCGGCCTGAGCAATGCCGCGCTGACCGAGTATCAAAAGCGCAAAGCAAAGCTCAAGCTGCCGTATACCGAGGACGACCTTAACGCCCTTGCAGATGAGATCGCGGCGGAGTTCGCTGCCAAAGCCCGCGCCGATCTGCAGGAGCGACACCAGAAAGAGTGGGACGCGCCGCGCTCCCTCGCTTATCAGGCCATTCGTGAGAAAAACTTCGAGCTGGCTAAACTCGCCAAAATCAGCACCGAATCCCTGACGAACATCCAGAATGGTGAGCGTAAGGCGTGGGGGCTGGACAAAGGCAACGGAAACGAAACCAACATTAGGGTGGTGATTGAACGTGAGTAAAACCCCAAAGACCGACGTGAATACGGTCGCCCCACAGGTACGGCTGGTGCCGCTGGACACGCTGATCCCGTATGAGCGCAACGCGAACCACCACACCCCGGCGCACATCGCGCAGGTGGCAAACTCGATCCTCGATTACGGCTGGACAAACCCGATCCTGGTCGACGGCCAGACCATCGTGGCGGGGCATGGTCGCCGCCTGTCCACGCTGCAGCTGTACTCGCAGGGGCGTAAGGTGCGCTTCCCTGACGGTACCGAGATCCCGATGGGCTACGTGCCTGTTATTGACTGCTCTGGCTGGACTGAGGCGCAACGCCGCGCCTACATCCTCGCCGACAACCAGCTTAACCGCGCCTCGGAATGGAATAACGAGATGCTGCGCCTCGAGCTGATGGATCTGGAGGAGCTGGACGTTAACCTCGAATCGCTGGGCTTCAACACCACCCAGCTGGACGAGATCCTGAAAATCCAGCCGACCGATGGCTCTGGCGACGACCGCGACCCGGATGCCGTGCCGGATCTGCCGGAGGAGTACATTGCCAAGACCAAAATGGGCGACTGCTGGATCCTCGGGCCTCATCGCCTGTACGTGGGTGACGCGACGCTGCCGGAGAGCTGGCTAAACCTCATGCAAGGCGAACAGGCCGCGATCGTCTGGACGGATCCACCGTACAACGTGGATATCGGAGAGAAAAACGAAAGCCTGGCGAAAGCGTCCGGTCGAACCAAGTCTAACGACGTGCGTGGTGTGGAAGGCATCGCTAACGACTGGATGCCGCAGGAAGAGTTCGACGCGTTCCTTCTGAAGATCATGCAGCGCCTGTTCGAAATCACCGCGCCGGGTGGCGTGACCTACATCTCCCACTCGGACAAGATGGCGGGCGGTCTGCGTGCGACCTATGAGGCGGCGGGCTTCCACTTCTCGCAAAACCTGATCTGGAAGAAAAGCAGCATGACGCTGTGCCGTACCGACTTCCACTACATTCACGAGCCGATTCTGTACGGCTGGAAGAAGGGATCGCGCCATCGCTGGAACGGTGGGCGCAAGCAGACCACGCTGGTGGAAATGCCGGACGCGCATCCGTTCAAGCAGGACGAGGACGGCTCCTGGTACTTCACCATCGGCGACGTGATTATGCGCGTCGAGGGTACTGCCAAGATCGAGCGCCTCGAGACGTCGATGCTCAATGCGCCGAAACCGGCACGCTCTGACCTGCACCCGACGCAGAAACCTGTCGAGCTGGTCGAGCGCATGATCTCCAACTCTGCCCGCAAGAATGACATTGTGGTTGATGCGTTCTCGGGCTCCGGTACCACCCTGATTGCTGCCGAGCGCCTGGGAATGTGCGCACGCGTGATGGAGCTGGACTTGCGCTTTGCGGACGTAGCTATTCGCCGCTGGCAGGATCTGACGGGTCGTCGCGCTGTCCATGCGATCACTGGTGAGGAGTTCCCTGCCATCGACGAGCCCCGCAAGGAGGCCGCTCCTGTTGTTGCCAGTGATGGTGATAAATTTTAAACGTCTAAAATGACGTTATTTAGCTTGCTTCAAAAAAGCACCCGAGCTACATTGCCCCTCAGCCGATGAGGGGCTTTTTTTTTGGGGAGGATGTTCGTAGCTGTAGGTGTTGCAAAGGTTTTTTTTCAATTTCTAATTTATTCAAGGATCAATCATGAAAGAGTTTAAGCCAACCGTTATTGCCCGTGCTGTAGGTATGTTCAACGCCCTGCATGGCCTGTCCATCACGCCACAGCATGCGTCCTCTCTGCTGGAGCTGCTCAACATCGCCCACGCTGCCGAGCTGCCGCCTCCGCTGCCGCAGGTTATTGCTGCTGAGGGTGAGGAGCTGCTGGACGCCGTTGTTCGCGCCTATTCCCTGCGTACCGCCTGTGAGCTGTTGTTTGGCGACCATGCGATCCACCTGGATCCGGGTATGACGCTGACTGATGCCGTCGGCCACGCTAAATACGTGATCGAGCTGGACATGATTGATCGCGATGGTGACAAGTCTCACGAGCTGCCTCCGGTTGCTGTTCCGTTGGTGCAACTCATGGGGCGGGGTACGCGCCAGAATGAGCCCCAGCCCGTGATGGTTGATCTGGATCATGCTCACGTCCACGCCCAGCCTGTTGAACAGGAAAATACCACCGCGCCTGTCGAGGCCGCTGCCCCTGAGCCAGCCCCGCGCAAGGCTGACGACCTGCCGCCTCCGTACATCCCGCTGGAAACAGGCAAAATCCACTACCCTGCCAGCACCGAGTCGGTGGAGGACTTCATTCGTCGCATGATGCCCGTTGCCCCGTGCCGCGTCCGTATCGGCGGTGTCGTTATGACCGTCCGTGAAGATCTGACCGTGCCGGAGATGATCCGCGAGGCCAACCGCCGGATCTCGAACCGCATCACCGATGCCGAAGGTGGGCGCGAGAAGGTGCTCCCGGCTGAGGAGGAGGTTCTTCCCGACGGTACCCTGCGCACCGCGTTCCGCTGCTGGCGTCGTGGCTACCGCTTCCGTCTGGACGTGCTGCCGTATGACCGTACCGAGATCGCCGAGTATCACATTCACCTGAAAGAGCGCCCGACCCAGGCGTGGATGGAGCCGCACCTGCAACTGATGTATGACCGTCGCGCTAAAGTGTTCCTGAACATCACCAACGGGCGTGACCGATTCGAGAACATCCTGCATTTCTTCTGCACCAATGACGGACGTCAGGCTACTGCCGAGCTTGAGCGACTGGATCGTGAATACCTCGACGAGTACGAGGAGGGCACCACGCCTGGCTTTTCGTGGGACTCCTTTCGCAAGGACGAGGCACCAAAGGCTCCCGTCGTCGAAGATGCCGAGCCAGTTCTGTACCGCTCGGAGGCGAAATGGGAGAAGCAAGGCCACCCGTACCGCGTCCGTTACTGGAACACAAAGGAGAATTGCTGGATCTACTCCTACTTCGCTGCCCGTCCGGGTGCCCTCGCTACCCGAGTGCGTGACGTCGCTGGCAAACCAGCCACCGTTGAGGAGTATGCCGACTTCCTCAAAGCCGAATCGCTCACGGCTGATAAACGCCAGGATCCGTCTCGTGAGTGGAATGCAAGCACTGGCGGCGCGGGTCATGCGTCGACGGACAACGGCCTGAACCCTGTTTACTCCAAATAACCCCCCTGCCGCCCTGCGGGGCGGCTTTAGCCTGATTACACGGAGGATAAGTCGGTATGAGCCTCAAAGACCACCAAAACCCGAACGGCACCTATGATGGCGTCGGTGCCCTGTCTGAATTAACCGGAATCAGCCGTGATGATGTTGCCTCGACCTTTGAGCGGGTCAAGGCCAATAACGCGCTTCTGGAGTCCTGCGCCTGGCACTGGTTCGTGTTGAACCCGGACATCAAGGCACCGTTGGACTACTTAAACCGCCACCTGGCTTACAAATGCGTCCACTGCGGTGGAACGATTACCCCCGCTATGTACAAGTGGCACCAGCTGGGTCGCCGCCCGCAAGGAGATAAATCATGACCGTTGAAGTAACTGACCGCCGCCGCAATAGCGACCCTGATTGCCTGTCTGGCTTCGGCTTTGCAAATGGCACCTGGTGGACGATCATCTTCCTGCCTGGCATGGAGAAGCTGCCACAGGTCGAACAGCGCCGCACCACCGACCCGTGGGTTGTCTCTCCGCGCACCGCCCAGCGCATGGCTGATATTGTCGAGAAGTGGACACCGCCTGAAACGTGGGCGACGGATAACGCGGACATGCGATCCCGGATCCATGCCGACCTTGTTCACTTCCTGCGCCATTGCAACGGCTTTCGTACTTACTGATGAGCTATCGGATCACTCCCGAACAACAAGCCGCGCTCGACGCGGCTTTACTGGATCGATCCCCCGATCGCCCCGGCACCGCAAAGTGGGAGGTGGAGTTCGTCGACGGCACCCACTTCACCATGCTGTCTGAATACGCCCACAATAAACACGCGGCTCTCCTCGCTTGCATTGAGCGCTTCGGCGCTAAGGTACGCGACGTCCATTAGTCGTGATGCCACCATAGGGTATTGTTTGTCATATGGTGGCTCCCCATGCTCGTACTCGCTAAAGCCCTCGGCAAAAAATTTGCCCATCAGGCCGGATATGCCCTGATCGATGGTCGCTGGAAAAAGACCACGCCGGACATGAAAGGCATTAAACACGCCCCTAAAGCTGCCCACCCAAAGGCTGGCGGTACTGGTCATAAACCGTATGCCATGCCGGAGGAGGACGCCTCCAAGCTGCTCTACGCGCCGGAGAAGGCCGAGAAAAACGCCGACATGAAGAAGTTCAACGAGAAGCAAGTCCCGGGTCTGCTGGCTCATGCCTCGAAGGGCGACATTGCGGCGATCCTCGGCTCCTCCTACGGCACCAACACCCACGCGAAGAAGCTCGTGGCGATCGCCAACTACCTGCTGGAGCAGATGGGCTCGAAGGAGCAGGTGTTTGCTGGCCTCAAGGCTGGCGAGCACCCGGCTATCGCGTCTTATGAGCGTGCTGCCGAGGACGCCGTCGAGAAGATGGTCGAGGAGGTAAAACCGGACGCTTCTGAGGTTCCGACGGCTGGCTCCGATGTTCCTAAGGGAGAGTACAAAGATTCCGGCCTGACCATGCCGGAGTTTAAAGGCTCCTCTGCTGGCGCGGTAACCGCGTTCAAGATGAAGGCGCAGGAGGTTATCGATCTGGCTAACGACGGTGACATGCTCGGCCTCGATGCTATTGCGACCGGGCCTGGCTTCGACGGCAAATCGCCGAACAGTAAGAAGCTACTCAACCTGTACGCTCAGGCGGTCGCCAAGGCTACCGAGCTGTCCGGTGGCGTCAGCCAGCGTGAAGCGCCAGACGTGCCGTCTCCGGCTGCTGCGGTGATCACCGTGGCGACGTCCATTGCCCAGCCTGACACGGCGGGTGGCGAACCTGCGCCATCTCCGTCCGATGCCGCCGCCAAGATTAACGCCGTCGACTGGACTGAGTTCTATGTCGCCGACAAAATCCCCGGCCATAAGGCGTTCAACGCGAAGATCGACTCTATCGCTTCCATGGCTGCTGCGGGCAACATCAACGGGATCCTCGGCCTGACCTACGGCATCAACACGCACAACAAGAAGGTTGCCAAGGCTGCAAACCACGCTCTGGCCACCCTCGGCTATCCAGACCTTAAGGTGGTACTCGGTAAGGACGCGGTGCATCCGATGCTGGGTAAATTCTCCCCGGCTGAAAAACAGCAAAAGGACATCTCTGCCGCTGCGCAGAATATCAAGGCTGCGGCTGATGCCGGTCCCAAAGAAGGCGACACGCGCCAGGGCAAGAATGGCCTTCAGAAACTGGTGAACGGCCATTGGGTGAACGTGGAGACGGGTGTTCCGGTACCGGAGTCGAAGGCTGCGTTCAAGCCGAAGAAGGGGGCGCTGGTTTCCCCGCATGACATGAAATCTCTTCCGGCTGGCACCACGGTGCAGCTGTTTAATCAGAATGGTAATCCGTACCTGAAGGTGATGCTGGGTGATGGCCTTGCGTGGGCTTATGGTCCGGGCGACAAACTGAGCAACACGCCGATGATGGGGCAAAAGTACAAAGACCTGATGGGGATGGGCGATAAGACCCCTGACAATCTGGGCTTTGTTTCCGCGTATCACCACCCGGATCATCCGGCTAAAATCGTTGCCGTTGGTAAGCCTGATTTTACCACCGACGACCAGAAATCCACGATTAAGAAGATGTATCCGGGGATCCTTTCCGTAACGCCGAAAGCGGGGATCTATCCGATAGGCGACGGCCTGGTGATTATGGGGGATCCGGCATATCCGACGCAGGGTGTGTGGGTGAACCAGATCGGTGATTACGGGCACGTCTCTGCCATTACGCCGGGCAGCTATGACGTCTATGACCAGTTCATGTCTGGTACTGTTCCGGCGCTGAATATTGCCGAATCGCTGGGGCTCCACGACAACATCGGCGTGAAAGTCGACCAGCCTCCCGTGACCGGCAACGAGCAGTTCGACGCCACCGCGCAGCAGATCATGGCTGATATCGAGGCGGGCGATTGGGACAAGGTTCAGGCTGAAATTCTCGATCTGGTGGACACCATTGCCGCCGAGGCTGACCCGGACGGGATGAAAGATGCCATGGCTATGGCTGAGTGGCTGGTCAAGGCCATGAAGAAAGCCAAGGGCGAGGCTGGCAATGCCTCGGTGCAGGATCTGCAACCGCCAGCCCCGCAAAAAGCACCGCGTGCCGCGACGCCTCCTGCCCCTGAATTGCCGGAGTTCGCCGACGTGAAAGCGTTCGACGAGTGGTATGAAAACAACGGCTATAAGTTCGAGTACGAGAACGAGGTTTATCACGGCGGTACCAAGGCCGCGAGCAAATCCCCGGCTGCGAAGGCGCTCAAGAAGTGGAAGAACATCTCCGAGGCGACCAAGGCGTCAAAACACGAGCAGCGCGTGCATGAGCTTAAACAGGCATCGGGCAAGGATGAGGGCTTCGCCAAGCTCACCACGTCTGCGTATAACGCCATCAAGGACGCGGGCGGAGAGCAGGAGACTGCCGCTGCTGCTGCCGATTGGGTGATCGAGGCTGGCGCTGGCCCGCTGGCGCAGCTCGCTGTTGCCGACGCGATGATGAAGGGCGAGATCGAGTGGCTGGATCTGGCTGACGACTATTTCGATATCGGCATGCAGGACTACCCGGGCTGGTGGACAGAGACCTATCCGGGTATGCCGATGAAGCCGATGTTTAGCCCGGTGAAGTATGGCGATGAGAAAGCTGAGATCTCCGCTGCCCTGAGCAGCGTTCACGCAGCGCTTAAGTCCGGCGTGGACGCTGACCCGGACGAGCTATACGCGGCTATCGGTGACGCGGTGAAATACTCCGACGCGCTGGACGGCGACGACAAAGGCGCGGTGATGGATTATCTGGCTGATGCGTCGGCATGGATGACAAAAAACGGCCCGCAGGAGGGTGACACCAAGCCCGGCAAGGGCGGCACGCTGGTGTTCCATAACGGCCACTGGATCCTGCAGGACAAGCAGCAGAGCGTCGTTAATGCTGGCTTTACCCAGCAGGACGTGTCCAACCTCGCGCAGACCATCTCCGATCTGGAGGGTGACGAGGCGTATGACATTATCGAGGATTGGATCGCCAAGTCCGGCAAGACCAAGGAAGCCTACGAGGCGGCGTTCTCCGTCTATGCGGGCGCGAAACCGAATGAGACCCACGGCCTCGGCAAAATCGGCAGCGACTACCTGAAAAAATACGGCATCACCACGCCGGAAATGGCGATCCCTGCGGGCATCGGTATGTTCGAGCCTGAGGCTAAACTCTACCAGGGCATGGCTGCGGTCGCGCTGGCAACCAACAACCCCGCGATCGCTAATGCGATGCACTTCGCTATCGGCATGGAGGAGGATCAGCTGCCGGGCAAGACGGAGCAGGGCAAGGCGTACAAGCAGTACCTTCAGGTGCTGACCAAGGTTGCCGAGGGTGCCGCGCTGAAAAACAACAAGCCAGCGCCTAAGGCGGGCACGCTGCTGGACGACAACGGCCAGCCGAAAACTTTCTATCACGGTGGCGCTGACGTGGCGACAACCGCGCTCAACGGCATGACCTTCTTCACCGATGATAAATCGGCGGCTGAGGACTACATGAAGGCGAGCCAGATGGGCGGCGGCAAGCTACATGCAGTGAACCTAATTATGAAAAATCCGGCGAAAGACAGCGATATTGCCGACGCCGCCGAGGAGCTTGGGATCTTCAACGAGTACGATCTTCCGCATCAGTACCTGACCGACTCTGTGTATGAGGAGGCCGCTCAGGTGATGGCGCTGCTGAAGAAGAAGGGCTTTGACGGCGCGGAAATGATGGATCTGCCGATCACCGGCCATGGTGACCCGATTAAGTCGTATATGGTGTTCTCTGCCAAGCAGATCGTGACCGAGCCTGAATCCAAACCGAAGGAGCTATGGCAGGACATGCAGGAGGCGATTGCGGGCTATAAAAACCCGGCATCCGTTCTCCAGGAGCTGAAGGCGCACATCGATGCGGACGGCTCCTCGGTTAACTCCTACAAGGCCGCGTTTAAGGCGCTGGCTGACCTGCCGCAGTTCTCCGGACCGGCTATCCAGCTGGCGAAGCAATACATTAACGATATCGGCGTTCCTCCGGCGGTACCGAAGTATTCCGGCGTACCCGTCGAGAACGAAGGCCAGGCCGACCAGATTGATTCTCTGACGGCTGCTGGCGTCGTGGCTGAGTTATCCGACTCGCCGACGCTAAAGGCTGCGGTCAAAAAGCAAATGGACGATCTGGCCTACTATCTCGATGGGATGAACGGCTTCGACAGTGCATCGATTTACAAGTACGCCGCGCAGATTGGCATGTTTATCGACGGCATGTCGAAGATCGAGATCGCGGAGGCGTATGAGGCCACCGATGCGCTTGCGAAGAAACAGGCCGCGAATGTGCCAGATATCGCCAAACCGAAGAAGGAAGGGCAGGATCTGACCGACGCGAAGGATCTGTTTGCTGGTGCTATTGCTGAGATTTCCCTGCTCGGTGGTGATGATGATGAGATGGCGCTGGATGCAGAGCTGACGGCTAAAGAGTTCTTGATGGATGTCGGGATCACGCCTGACGCGATCGCCACGGTCGAGTACCAACTCGGAGTGAACGACTTCGAGGCGAGCCTGAAAAACGTCAAGGAGTGGACTGCCGACAAACTGAAACCTCAGGCCGATAAGCCGAAGGCGAAGGTCGTTTCTGGCGCTCAGTCTATGAAGCTGATGGGCGACCTCAAGGCGCTGAAAGCGTCGGACAAGGGGGCATTTGCCAAATCCACCGAGGCGGCGACTATCGCGCTGGCGTTTCTGGCTGATGGTGACTACTCGCCGGACTTCATCAACTACGCGCATACCGCTCTTTCCGGTACCGGCTTCGCCGCCACTGCCGAAACGATCGCCGCTCAGGGCTGGGCACTTCACGCGCAGAAGAATGCCAACGGGCAGGACGATGGCCCGAAAGAGGGCGACACTAAGCCGGGTAAAAACGGCATGCTGATCCTCAGGAATGGGAAATGGGTTAAGGCGGGTCCGGATGAGATCCCGGTGCCGGACTTCTCTACGGTGGTCGCTGGCCTGACCGAAGAGGGCAAGATGTTTTATGCCAACTTCGCGGACACGGTGAAGAAAATCTTTGTTGACCACGAGACGGCGAAATACATCACCATTCACAAGGACGGCACCTACTCGTTCAAGGGTATCTATCCGGGGATGAAGAAGATCGGGCCTGACTCGCCATCACTGGCTAATAAGCTCGCGTGGGAGTACATCAACTGCCTGATGAAAGCGTCAGAGAAGAAAGTCCACGGCAATTGGGATCCGATGTCCGTGACTTACAACTCGCCGCTGAAAAAGGCCACGCCGCAAAACCCGGCAAACAACGGCTACATCCCGCCGGAGGCCGTCGAGCCGAAGAAAAATCCAGCCACGACTAAATCGTCCGGTACCAAAGCTGATCCTAAGGTTTATGGCGCGGGGAAACCTCCGGTTAAAACCACCAAGTGGAAGGTCACCGGTGGCAACCAGGGCGGCTCTAACGAAGGGCTGAAGATGAAGGATGAGACGGGTCAGGAGTGGTACGTAAAAATCCCGAAAAACCCGGAGCACGCTCAGGCAGAGCTGCTCGCTGCCAAGCTCTACGCGGCGGGTGGTTTCTCCGCGCCGGACTCGATGATCGTCGAGCACAACGGCAAGGTGGCGATCGCTTCCAAATGGGTAGACCTCAAGAAAGCAACCCCGGCGCAAATGAAAAAGGCCAAGGGGATGCTGGACGGCTTCGCTATGGATGCGTGGCTGGGGAATTGGGATGTCGTCGGCCTGAACCATGACAACGCCATGCTGCTGCCGGATGGCACGATTCACCGCGTAGATCCGGGCGGCTCGCTGATGTTCCGCGCGATGGGCGAGAAGAAAACCGCTGATCAGTGGGGCGCTGTCGTCCACGAGCTGGAGACGTTCGTCAACGGCACCAACGACAAGACCAAGGGCATCTTCGGCAAGATGAAGAAGGCCGACATTGAGGCGTCTGTGGTCAAGGTGCTGAAAATCACCAACGCGCAGATCTCGTCTATGGTTCACAAGTTCGGGCCTGGTGATGCTGCGGCGAAGAAGGAGCTTATCAAGACCCTGATCGCCCGTAAGGAGTACCTCGCTGAGAAGTTCCCGGCTGCGAAAAAGGCCGCGATCATGGCGTCGTTCGACCCTGATAAGATCACGCCTCCGGCTGACTTCCTCAACTGGTCGGGGCCGGGCAAATCAGGCCCGTCCTCGATCAAGGCGATCAACGAACAAAACCACGCCGCAGCCCAGCAGATCTACGAGCTGGCAAAGGCCGGGGACGTTGCTGGGATCCAGTCGCTGACTGCGCCGCTGGTCAACAAGGACACGGGCGCGATTACCGGCGCGGCATCGGTGCTGAAGCACCCATCTCAGCACATCAAAGGCTACGCGATGCAAGCCCTGTCTGAGATTGACTCGATGCTCAATCCTCCGGCGCAGTACGAAATGGGAGGCGACAACCCGCTCTACGATCTGGCTAACGAGTATCCGGTTCAGTCGGTCAGCGCGTCGGCGAAGAAGGTAGGTAATTTCCTGCTGCTGGGCGAGCCTGGCACGATCGATCCGGCGTCGCTGGGGCTGACCAAACTCACCCATAAGTCCGGCAAACTGACCACGAACACCTTCGCCAGCGCTGCGCAGAAGTCCTGGCTTAAGATGCCGAAAACCCAGCAGGAAGCTATTCGCGCCTATACCGGGAACAGCTACCACTCGATCAACGGTGGCCTGTGGTCTGGCAACCCCGGCGCTGCTGCCAATGCTGCGGCATCTGGTCTGCTGAATAACGGGCATGAAATCACGCCGGGTACCGTGCTGGGAAGGAAGGTGACGCTCTCGCAGGAGCTGATCGCGGAGCTGATGGGGGCTACGGGTAAAATCCTGCAGGAACCTGCTATCATGTCCACGTCTATTACGCCGGACGCGTGGAGCGGCAATGTCCACCTCAAAATGCACATTGGCCCTGGTGTTAAGGGGCTGTATGTGGATGTTGGTTCTAAGCCGGGCGGTGGTGCAATTTCCAAAAACGCGGGGCCTGGTGAGCGCGAGGTCATCCTCCCGCCCAACACCCGTATGCTGGTGGTGAAAACCACGCAAGGCGCGGGTGCCGATGAGGATGGATTCGGTAAATCCTCGAAGGTCGTTATTGAAGTAATTATTTTGCCGTCTGAGTAAGGGGTGATTTGTGGCTGATGATCGTTTTACAGATTCACAGTGGTTTATCGATGCCATGGGTCGCGCTGGTGGTGACCTGTATCTCGGTGACAAGAAGGTTGTCCACGAGCTGATCGCGGGTCTTGCCCGCGACGTGGTGGATCGCTTCGCTGCGGTACAGGCTGGCACCTGCTCACGCGAGGAGGCGCTTGCCGCTGACCGAGCAGCGTGTCTGATGCTCGGTACCGTGCTGAACGGAAACACGCCGGGCTTCTCCGGCGTCAAGGGCTGGAACGACGGCGGGCTTGCTCGTTACCTGCAGACTACCGTAGGCCTGGCTCCGGGCGAGACTGACGGGGATCTGATCGTGGCGCATGGTCTGGCGCGTATGCTGGTGGGGATTTACCGGGCGTTCTCCGCTGATGAGAGCGAGGAGGCGATTGCTGCCGATATCAAGGCGCAAATCGAATCGACCACGCTGATGATGATGGGGGTGCAGGGTAATGACTAAGCTGGTGCTGAAAGCCCACATTAAGGGGTACATGCGCAAGGATGGCGTGTACGTGAAGCCTCACGACGACGGCAAGGCTCCGGCAAAGGCTGATAAGGCGAAGGGTAAGAAGGTGTTTTACTCGAAGCCTAAACCAGCGCCGGTCCCGTATGGCGTTCACCACAATGAGTCCGGTAAACCGCGCATGGTGTTCCATCACCCGCAGCTCGGCGAGACCGGGCACCGCGTGGTGGTGAATAACCCGAGCCAGCCGTCGTCTGAGCCATCATGGAAAGCGCCGGACAAGGTTGCGGTGTTCGTGCCAAAGGGGATCGTACCGAAGGAGATCAACGGGATCGCCGTGGCTCCGTGGGAGGATGCGCCGGAGACGGACGGTGGCTGGGCGTTCGTGGATGGCACGCTGGACATCAAAGAGCCACCGCTCAAGATGAAGGCCGGGATGCGTCCTGCTGCGGGCGTGATTATCGAGGAGCCAGACGGGCGCGTGTGGGTGATCTCACCGACGAACGCTTTCGGTGGCTATAAGAACACCTTCCCGAAGGGCGGCGCTGAGAAGGGGCTATCCCTGCAACAAAACGCCATCAAGGAGGCATGGGAGGAGTCCGGCCTCAAGATCGAGATAACCGGGATCCTCGGCGACTTTGAGCGCACGACATCCATTGCGCGGATGTACACCGCTCGCCGCGTGGGTGGGGATCCGACGACGATGGGCTGGGAGACTCAGGCGGTACAGCTGGTACCGAAGGAGAAACTCCTCGAGGCTATGAACATGCCGTCGGACAAAGAGATTGTCGCCCGCTATCTGGCAAAGAAATAACTTGTAATCACGTCGATAATGACGCACTATCGCCTCCTCAAACAAATACAGCCTGAGGAGGCGTAAAATGTGGTTAATCCTTTCTGATGGTTTCATGTCTGCCGTGGTGGACAAGGACGATCCCAAAAAGATCCAGGTTCGCGCTCGTCGCAAAGAGCATCTGGAGAAATACTTCCCGGGGCACGAGATCGTGACCTACGACCACCGCGACTACCAGTTCCGGGTCGTGGTTTCAAAGGCCGAGCTGTCTGCGGTGCTGGTGGAATACATCGGCCAGATGTCCTACTCCAACTTCAAAGACTCCGTGAAGGATCCCAGCTACCATGACGCCTGTTATGACGTATGGCACACCATGGCGGCGCTCCAGCCTCGCCCACCGTACTCCAATTACTCCGGTGCCGCGTATTCCCAGCGAGCCTGGTTCGGAGCAGATGCTGGCGCGGGCAAAACTTCAAAACGAGGAAAACGTAAATGATCGTAATTCAATCGGGTGGCCAGACGACCATTAATGGACGTAGCTACTCTGGTAATAACATCACCATTAAAAACGGTGAGGTGTATGTGGACGGCGTTCGCCAGGCTGACTTGCCGGAAGGCGAGCGTGAGGTGATCGTGTCCGGTGATGTGGTATCGGTGACGTCCGATACTGGCAACATCACCGTCCATGGTGGCGCGGGTAGCGTGACCTCGACCAATGGCTCGGTGAAGTGTGGGGATGTAGCTGGTAGCGTCACTTCCGTTAATGGCAACATCACCGCGAGCACCATCGGGGGTAACGCCTCATCCGTGAACGGCAACGTGCGCGGTTAATCCCTCCCTGCCCGGCATTGACCGGGCTTTTTTTTCGCCTGTCGTGACCTCATGCTGTGGGTATTCTTCCCCGTATGAGATCCTGGACATGGTGGACAAACTCACGCCCCGCCTCGGTTTACCCGAGCCATTTCTAACTAACCCGCTCAAGGTGGACGTCGGTCGCCTCCAGCAAGCTCTCGAGATGATCGACTCCAACGCCGTGATGCTCACCGATTGGGACATCGCCGCTGATGGCTGGCAGAAGATCGGCAAAATTAAAGGGCTGGCGCAGGGCAAGGTTGCCGCGTCGCTCATGGTGGTGACCGGTACCGGCTTCGCAAACATACTTTTCCAGACCGGTGACGGCTCCGTGACCACGGTTGGCGACCCTGCCCGTATGACCGTCTCCGCACAGACCAACCTCGGGGCGAACACGCCGACGATGCTCGGTGGGCGCGTGGTGGAAACTGCCGCTGATGAATATGAGATCTGGTTCGAGATCGCCGTTGGCACCTCCCCGCGCAAATGGTCGGGACTCCTGATCGCCGGGAATGGTGCAACGATCGACTGGACGCATACCGTGGGTGCGCAGCCGTCCGGTGGCGTCACTGTTCAGATCTCCCGTTCGTTGACCAGTTTTGACGTGGCCAGCGAGACAAAGACCGCGCTCGGCACCCTGCTGACCACCGGGCACATCGGCGCGGGTGTCGTGCAGCTGGACTACCTTACCACCGTCGACCTCAAAGGCCGCATGTGGAAAACGGGCGAGCTGGTGCGCATCAAGAAAGCCGACGCCACGGATGCTAAAGGCTTCCCGCCCGCACTCGTCTCGGCGGATCCGTCTGCCACTGGCTGGTTTATCCGCTGCCTCTCGATCAACGATACCAGGACGGTGAAGGAGTTCGAGTTCACCTCAGAATCTGCGGGCGTTATCCGAGCTTATAAGGCTCGCCTGTCCGGCACTACGTGGTCGGTGGCGAAGGTTTACACCTCGCTGGACAAGCCGACGGCTAATGACATCAACGCCCTCGGCACGCGGGATCCTGTTACCGGTACGAACGTCGTCAACCTGAACGATATGTACAGCCCGGATTATTACGGGACGACGGCCATCAAAAGCACCACGTCTGCGGTCGCTGCAAATAACTTCCCGTTCGATGAGGTTGGTACCGTGCTGGTGCTGCCGTTCGGCGACACGTTCTCCTGTACGCAGCTCTACGTGACCAAATCAGGCCGGGTGGCTGCTCGCTCCTATGACGGCTCCACCTGGACGACCTGGCGCAAACAGGCCAACGCGGGCGCAAATGACGACATTACCTCCATGACCGGGCTATCTGGCCCGCTGAAACTGGGCGGCGATGCGGCTGGCGATTATGACGCAGTAACACTGCGCCAGCTGAAAGCTAACTCAGGTGGTTCTGGCCCTACCATGAATGGCGTGGTGAATAACTTCATCGGCGCTGTGGAGTGGTTTAACGGCTCGCGTGCTAAACTTCCTGCTGGTTATGTGGCGGCTGACGGTCAGTTACTACAACGTTCTGCGTATCCAGATCTCGCGGAAGCAGTGCGCAGCGGTTTTCTTGGCAACTGCACTGATACAGAATGGCTGAATGGTAGCGGCGGAACCACCTTCTATAATCGCGGCAAATTCTCCCACGGCGACACTACAACAACCTTCCGTGTGCCAGATTTAAACGGTATGCAAACAGGGTCTATTAAAGCGCTATTCCTCCGCGGTTCTGGAAGCTGGGAAGTCGGGGGCGTATCGCAGGACGGTGCGCCGAATATCACGGGCTCTTCCGGCAATACTTACATGACCGGCGCGGGAAATCCGGGTACAACTAGGTACGGCGCGATTGAGTCAACCGTAAGCACGGCGAACTTATGGACACCGGGCGATAAAGCGCACTACGCAAACGATAATTTCGACGCTTCACGCGTAAGCCCATCTTACGGTCGTGATGGAACGCAGGAAGTTCGCCCTAACTCCGTTGTCGGCATCTGGATCATCCGCGCATCTGGCAGCTTCCAAGCTGCTAACACCAATTTCAGCGTGCTCACTGGTGATGCGACGAAGCCGGGGAATAACACGCAGATCGTGGGCGGGGAGATCATCTCTGATTATCAGGTGGGTGGTGTTTCCGAGTGTAAGGTGACGTTGAAGGCGCTTGGCTCGGTCGGTGGCTTTTATGGCGCTCGCCTCAGCATCATGAACAAGTCGAAAGGGGGAACGCCTGTAAACCTCGACTTTACGGATGATGGCTCGCTTAACGTCCCGGCTTCGCTGACGGCGGGTACAAATATTTCTGCGACTAACTTCTTCGCGTCTCAGGGCGGTGGCTTCCAGATCCCATCGCAAAGCTGGTCATGGGATTACATTTATGCTGGCAGGGCTGCGCCTTTCCGTATCTCTGACATTTCAGTTACCCGAGATTGCATTGTGCCGATTATCTCTGGCATGGTGGCAGTAGCTCCTGGCACTGTTTCATCCGGTTATCCAACCCATGCGCTTATTGGACAGTATATTCCACCGACTGCCGCGTTTGGTTCTCTGCTGCTTGCGCTGACTGGTGATGGAGGTTCATTTGCTCGCTATTTCATGGATATGTCCGGGCAAATTTCGGGTTCCTACCGGAGCAATAGTCAGAATGCTGAGGTTAATTTCACCTACACCAAAAATGCCATCTCTGATGAAACGTATAAGCACTCAATCCGTGACTATGACGGTCGCCAGTCGCTGAGTAACATTGAGGCTATGGAGCTTAAAACGTTTGTGTATAACGGTGATGAGCGCGGGCGTGTACGCCGTGGTGTGATTGCTCAACAGGTGCGGGACATCGACCCGGATTATGTGCAGTTCATCAAGCCGACCGAGGACTCCGAAGGCACTTATGTGCTGGATAATAACCCGCTCCTCCTCGATGCCCTCTGCGCCATTCAGGTGCTGTCAAAAGACCTGAAAGCCGCGCAAAAAGAGATCGCCGCCCTTAAAGCATAATCTTCTTCCGGTCCTTCGGGGCCGGCATCTTCGCATGGACTTCTTATGGCTCGTCAAAAAACCATCAAAATCAAACTACCCATTCTGAATGAAGCGCTGCAGACCTGTATTGACCGCTCGGCTCGGTTCAACGTGATCGCTGCCGGGGAAAAGGCGGGCAAGACCTCGCTCGGGATCGAAGCTCTGGTGGCTGGCAAGTTCGGAGTGCTGAATAACCCGGCTCCGGCGATCTGGATCTCCTCGACGTACAAGGAGCTGATGGAAGTTCGCCGTCGGCTGGTTAAGGCGATCAGCCCGCTGATTAAAAATGCCACGTCCCGCCGGATCACGTTGTCGTCGGGTAACTTCATCGATCTGATGGCTGCGGATACGATGAAAGAGGTCAACGGGCAGTACGGCCTGATGATCATCGACGACGTGCGCGAGATTCCGGGCTTCCTGCAACTTTGGGGCGATAACCTTGCCGACTCCCTTCGTGAGTACCACGGTTCGGCCTGGTTCATCTCAGGCGCTTATGGCAAGGGCAACGACTTCTATCGTCTCTGGTGCGATGCCGAGCTGGATGGCGACTGGTTCCGTCGGCGGGTGCCTACGTCATCCAACCTCGAGAACATCGACGCGAAGCTGTTCGAGATCATGAACACCTGCAGTGAGATCGAGCGCCGCCAGCGCTTCGAGGCTGAATTCCTCGATACCGTGTTCGAGCTGACGGCCAGCCAGAAGATCCTGAAGCCGGGCGAGACGTTCCTGCAGTGGTGTCATCGCCTGTCTGAAACTGGCTTGAAGGTGGACGGCCATCCGTTCAAGCTGGACGACCGTCCGGCGATGGCGTGGATCTATGAGCAGATCCCGACGACCCGCGAGGAGGCGTTTAAGCGCGTGCTGGTGCTGATGAAATGCGCCCAGGTAGGTTTCACCGTCATGGAGATGCTGGCCACCATCTACCTCGGGTTGCGCTTCCAGCCAATGACGATCGGCATGTTCCTGCCGTCGGCTGACCTCGCCAACATCAAATCGTCCGAGCGTTTCATGCCGATCGTGCGAACGGTGCCGGAGGTTCACGAGCTGATGGTGCAGGACGACGACAAGGGGGGTGGGCGTAAGAAGGGCGAGGGTAACGTGCGCACCCGTCGCATTGGTGAGGCGATGTTCGTGTTTTCCTGGACGACCGGGCGTGCGACAACCGAATCCATCCCTATGGACGCGCTGTCGTTCGATGAGGTGCAGGAGATGACGCTCGAGCAGATGGAAAAGACCCGCGAGCGTCTGTCGGCATCCTCCCTGCGTTATACGCTGATGGGCTCCACGGCTAACTGGCCAGACGTGGATATCCACCACTGGTATAAGCGTGGCTCGCAGTACCGATTCCATACCGAGTGCCCGTCGTGCGGCGTCAGAAACCCGCTCGACTCCTACTTCCCGCAGTGCATCAAATGGGACGAGGAAACGCGCAAGCACCGCTATGTCTGTAAGGAGTGCGATGGCTGGATCGATGATTCGCAGATCGGGGAGTGGATCCCGGATGCGCCGGAGAACGAGGAGGGGGAGATCATCATTCGATCGATCCACTTCCCGCAGTTCCTGTCGCCGACGATCAGCCCGGGCGAGATCATCTCGGCCTACAACAGCGCCACGGACATGAAAAACTTCTATAACCGTAAGCTCGGCAAGCCGTACCTCGATCCGTCGCAGGTTCCGGTCACGCTGGAGCACCTGAACAACTGCGTGAAGGCTGGCAAGCGGTATAACGTGCAGTGGAAGGATCGCGCGACCGGCTGCTATATGGGCATTGACCAGATGGGTAACTTTAACGTCGTGGTCATCAAAGAGCGTCTCCCGTCCGGGCACCAGGCTATCGTGCATCTGGAGATGATCTTCTCCGAGGATCCGTTCTCCCGCTGTGACGTGCTGATGTCGCAGTATGGGATCGCGTGCTGCGTGGTGGAAATCAACCCGAACTACAATGACGCGAAACGGTTCGCTAACCGCTGGAAGGGGCGCGTATTCATCTGTAACTCATTCGGTACCGTCGCCGACGGCATGATCCAGTGGAACGACTCGATGAAGCTGGATAAGTCGGACGTCCGTACCGACGACAACGAGCAGGATCGGTACACGCTGCGCATGGATCAGTATAAGTGCATGCAGGTGTCGATGGCTCGCTTTACGGCGGACGACCCTGTCTGCCTGATCCCGGATCCGCAGGGGCTGGTTCAGGAGGTGATCGAGAAGGGTATCACCAAAATGACCGCCGTGGCTCCGATCATGTTCCACCACTTCACCAAGACCGCGCTGGTCGCCGAGCAGGTGAAGGACAAGAAAGGGGTTTCCCACACCAACCAGTACAAACGGACGGTGAAAAAAATCGGCATAGACCCCCACTTTTCCTACGCAAACATGCTTTGCGACGTGGCCTGGTCGCGTGCTCACGGTACCAGCACCTTCCTGTTGCCGGACATCGTGCCGACGAAGATCGAGCGCCTGAGCCCGCTGGACATTGGCGTGGATCCGACGCTGGTATCATTCGTGGAGGAGGTGCGGACGGCGCATCTGCGCGGAGATGTGTGCGGGCGCTGTATCAACTATGACCCGGAGTCCCGGTCTTGCGCGGAGATCATGATGCAGGTGAATGAGACGGATCCCGGCTGCTCGGTATTTATCAGTCGGGATGGGTACTGATTACCAGCTGCTGTCGTGGTGGCTCGGGCTGCTGTCATAGCCGCTGTGGTGGCTGCTGCCGTGGTCGTAGCTCGGCGAGCTGTCGCGGTGGCTGTCGCTGATGGTGGTGCTGTCTACGCGCTCATGATGGTCGCGGTGGCGTACCGGTTCGTCGTTGGCCTGATTCATGGGGTTGAGTGGGCTGATGGGGCTCAGTGGGTTTAACGGGTTGAGCGGATCGTGCCATGGGTCCGGTCGCGTCTCCGTCGTCACCTTCACGCCGACCACCTTCGGGTTGACCTTCGGGATGTCCGGCTTCGGTTTGCTCTGAATCTTCACTCTGGCCACCTTTGGGTTTGGGTCGTACTTCGGTGGCTCGCACTTTACTTCTTTCTTTGGTGCCTTGACGCCGAACAGCGCCCGGATGGTGTCTCTGATGATGCCCATTGTGTTTTCCTCAAAAAAAAGCCGCTCCCGAAGGGCGGCTAATCACCAACGTATTAAGCAATGCAGCAAATCCAATCCGCTTCTCTGCTCCAGCCAGGTGCAGAAGAAAAGCGCCTTTTGAGCGCCTTTGTTCTATCCCCGAGGGGAGCCCCGATCCGCGAGCCTGAGGAGGGATGGATCGGGGCTGGGGCGCCTTGCGGCTTATAACCACCCAACATGGTTATTCTGGTGGTAACGGCAGGACTTGAACCTGCTGTGCAGCTCACAGAGCTGGTACCCGTGTTGCTTCGCTACCCATTCGGTGCGGTTTTTGTGGCTCCCTAAGGTGAATCAACGCAGCTGTAAGAGGTGATCTTGAGGCTGGGTTGTTTACCACAAAAACCGGCACTTGGTTCCCGGTGCTGCATCCATAACTGATACGGGAATGGGTGAAAGTACAGCAGCTCCGGGAAATTAAACGGGGTTTTCACCCGATTGCGTCGTTGGTTTCTGGAGCCGACACCGCACCAATCAATCCACCGCCCTTCTGGTCATTGCCGTCTGATCCACTTAATCGCCAGGGTCCGACCGCAGGGGTTAGGATATTGTTGAACGTCCAACACGGGTCTTTGAATCCGGTCAAACGTCAGACGTTCATTGGCGATGCTCCGAAGTAGCGGGGGAATCGATAGTGCGCATCGTTTCTGTAAACCTCGGGGCATCCCAATCAACGCCACGTCACGGATTAAAGCACGCAAAAAAGCGGAGTGCAATCTTTTTTATATGCCGTGATACCATCGCCTGTGTCGTGACGCCACAATTCCCCCAAACAGTCAAAAGGCAAGGTTTATGTCTGATAACGCCATTCATACCGCACACAATGATGCCGCGCCGGAGAACGAGCGCCTCGACGCCATGGCTCAGGCTCAAAAAGCCGCGATGCCGTCCAGCGTCCCGGATCTCGCTCCGCTGATCCAGCACATCGCTTCGTCGTATGCGGATCAGGAAATGGCGAAGGCATTACAAAAACCTAACGTCGTGCCGTTCCCGTCTAAGCAGGTGCAGGATGGGAAGAAGCAGGGTATTCAGTCCGTCTGGCTCGATGATCGCCAGGTGGAGATCCTGGGCGACTGGTACGAGCGCCCGACCAACTTCTCGTTTGACATGATGCGCTATATGGTCGACAAGACGCCTGTCCTGTCGGCGGTAGTCATGACCCGTATTCGCCAGATCAAACGCTTCTGCCGCGTGAACGAAAAGGGAGAAGGCCCGGGCTTCCAGATTCGCCTCAAGGATCAGGGGGTAACCTCGAAACTCGGGAAAGCCGAGCGCGATTCTATCTCCGCGCTGAATAGCTTCATGACAAACTGCGGCTGGGAGCATAACCCCCGCCAGCGTGCCCGCCTCAAGCGTGACAACTTCTCCAACTTCATGAGTAAGATCGTCCGTGACTCGCTGGTGATGGACTCCTCGCCGATCGAGACGGAGTACAAGAAAAACCGCTCGCTGGGGATGGACGGCTTCTACGCCATCGATGGTGCCACGATCCGTCTGTGTGACCAGAATGGCTACCGTGGCGACGATGAGATTTACGCGCTGCAGGTGGTGCAGGGGAACCTCCGCACGGCCTACACCTACGACGACCTGATCTATGTGCCACGTAACCCGCGCACCGATGTGTTGCAGGGCGGCTATGGCATGTCTGAGACGGAGCTGCTGGTTAACACCGTTACCGGCTTCCTCAATGCCATGACCTACAACCAGAAATACTTCGACTCGAACGCGATCCCGAAGGGCTTACTTCACCTGGCCGGGGATTACTCCACCGAGGATTTGGTGTCGTTTAAGCGTTACTGGAACAACATGGTTAAGGGCATTAATAACGCCTGGACGCTGCCTGTGATGGTGTCAAAAAACCAGGAGTCAAAGGCCAGCTTTGAAAACTTCGGCGTGGACGTGAATGAGATCATGTTTGCCAAGTGGATGACATTCCTGACGGCGATCATCTGCGCCATCTACGGCATCGCGCCGGATGAGATTAACTTCGAATCGTTCACGGCGGGCACTTCCTCGCTCTCAGGCTCCGACACCGAGGAAAAGCTGATTAACTCGAAGGACAAGGGTTTGCGCCCGCTGCTGTCCCACTTCGAGGACGTGATCACTGATTTCATCATCTCCGACTTCTCCGACAAGTACGAGTTTCACTGGACCGGCCTCGACGAGAAGGATCCACAACAGGCGTGGCTTGAGGAGCAAGCCCTGCGCACGACCAACGAGGCGCGTAAGGCTCGCGGCTGGGAAGAGCTGAAGGAAGATTGGGCTAATGCGCCGTTGAACACGGTCACCATGCAGCCGTACATGGCGCAGGTGAATGCGGCCATTCAGGAGCAGCAGATGGAGAAACAGGCCGCGCTGCAGCCGCAGCCGGGCGAGGAGCCTGGTGCTAATCAGCCGGGTGACGCAGAGCAGCCTGGCGCTGAGGAGGCCGCTGCTAAAGAGGCCGCTGACGCCGAGAACCGCGAGAAGTTCGGCCAGTTACAGAATACGCTTCAATCCATGGACGACGAGGGGATCTATAAATCCTTCGGCCTCCCTGACCTGAAGTAGCGTTTTTGGTGGTTCCGATTGCTGACGCAAACCCGATCATTGCCCGACTTCTTCCGGGCCCGGCAGGGGTAGAGCTGCCGGGGAATCCTTCACCGCGCTGACCGGTGATGTGCTGATGGGCACAGCGATGAAGAGCCAGCGAACGCAGCAACCAGCCCCTCCGGGGTAGCCGAATGGTTGCACCGCCCCTTCGGGGGCACCTATTTGGAGGATGTGCCGATTATTACGCTAGACCTGACCACTCTGACGCCGTTCGTGACTAACGACGTGCTCGAGTACATGCACAAGGCGATCCGCTCAGGCGAGGATGGCGACATCTGGAAGCCGCACGAGTCGCCGCTGATCCGCAAGCTGATCGAGCTGTTCACGCAGCGCGGTCTGCTGCATATCTCCAGCGTGCGTTCGGCGATCGAGGCGTGGGAATCTGGCGCAAACCACACGGCTGGTAAACCCCAGCCAAAGCCTCCCGTCGGCACTATGACCGTGTGGACGGACGAGGAGCGCGAGCTGGTGGATCTGTACCTGCGATCCCTGCCGCTCTCCAGCTGGCAGCTCGAGGATCATTTCCTCGCGGTTGAGCTGACCGTCCAGACCTACATGCCGAAGGACACCCTTATCGCTGAGGCCGATTGGCTGGCCACCAAGGCGTCGCTGATGGGTAAGGTTGAGGCCAACTGGCACAAAGAGGTCAACGCGATCGAGGCTTCAAAAATCATCCAGGCACTGCCGAACACCAAGGATCAGCTATCCGGGATCCCGCTGTCGAAGATCGAGCAGACCCAGCTTAAGTTCGCCGCTGCCCGCGCTGCTGAGAGCGTGGTCAACCTGGCCGACAACACCCGTAAGATGATGCGCAGCGTGATCCTTAAGCACGAGCAAAATCGCCAGCTCGGTCTGCCAGCCCCGAGTACCTCGCTGCAGTCGGAGCTGTTCGACAATTTCTCCGCGCTTAACCGCGATTGGCGCAGGATCGCTATTACCGAGGCTGGCGAGTGTCAGCTGCAGGGCTTTATCGCGGCGGTGAAGCCGTTCACAAAGGTGAAGCGGGTCGAGATGTACGGATCCGCATGCCCGTTCTGTAAGAAGATTCACGGGCGTGTGGCTGAGGTCGTTCCCGCCGACCACCCGAACAAGGATCCAGAGACGCAGATCTGGCCTGGTAAAAACAACATCGGGCGATCTGCATCGCCGTATAAGCGTGTGGGTGGTCAGCTTATCAAACGCAGCGAGGAGGAGCTGTGGTGGCTTCCTGCTGGCCTTGCGCACCCTCATTGTCGTGGTCGCTGGGTGCCAACTATCCAGCCTGAACCGGGCGACAATAAAGAACTTGCCGATTTGTTAGAAAAAATCCTTGCATAATCGATGCTGCTGTTTATGTCGTGACGGCACAATGGGCTCATGTTTTTGACGGGTGGAACCCTCTATGATTGACACCGAGAATACCGACGACATGATTCGCGTCGATATGATGCTGAAAGCCCACGCGCAAGCGGAGGGTGGTAAGCGTTATATTTTTCTGGAAGCGTCAAACGAGGGGCTTGACCAGACGAACGAGAAGATCATGTGTAAGGCGCTCGCGGAGAGCACCGACCTGTTCCTCAAGTTCGGCAACATCGACATCGACCACTTCACCGTGATCGGGCAAAAGCTCGGGATGTCGCTGAAGGAGGCCAAGTCCTACGAGATTGGTCGCCCGGTTGACGTGAAGATCGACGGCACCACCACGTTCGTTAAAGCGCAGCTATACGAGGGCTCTGGCCCGATGGCTGAAAACGCGAACATGGTTTGGGAGTCCATGACCATGATTAATCCGCCTCAGCGATGGTACCCGTCTGTTGGTGGCGCGATCCTCGCCAAGAGCCAGCAGGTGGATCCTGAAACCCAGCAAAAGGTCACGATGGTCGACAAGGTACGCTGGACGAACATCGCCCTGTCGCAAACTCCCGTTAACCAACATCTGCGTACCGCTTCCCTGTCGCCTATTGGCACCCTGACTAAATCCCTCGGGGGGATCGTCATGTCTAAGGCGCTCGAGGCTTCCTATTGCACCGACGTTAGCCAGCTCACCGGTGGTGGCGCTCTCGGCGTGCAATCGCTCGATACTGGTGTTCATAGCGTGTACGGCTATGAGGCGTTCCGCGATACGTTGAGCGCCTGTCTGCTCTCCGGTCTGCTCCCGACCATGACCCTTGACGGGCTGATTGCGTACTGTGCCGCTGAATTCACGATGTCGCCTGTTGAGGCGGCGGATTGGGTAAATCGCTTTCTGAGCGATCTTAAACTGCAACTACGGAGTTAATTCCATGTTTAAACAACTGCTCGAAACTCTCCAGAATCTCGACGCCGAACAGGGCGAAGTTCTGGCTAAATCCGTGCAGCCCGCTCAGGATGACAAAAAAATCCAGGCCGCTGCTGCTGCATCTGGCGCTAACAACGGCGACGGCAATGGTGCCGGTCCGGGCGAAGGCGAAGGGGAAGGCGAAGACGACGCTGACAAGAAAAAGAAAGAGGGTGAAGGTGAAGGCGAGGGCGAGAGCACTCTGACCAAATCCCTGACCGGCGCTAATGGCGAAGAGCTGATCGACGCTACCGAAATGCTGGAAACCCTGCAGAAGTCCATTAACGACAACAATGAAATGCTGGGCACTGCGCTGCCTACCATGATCACCATGATGAAGCGTATGGGTGAAACCATCGCGACTCAGGGCGAGATGATTAAATCTCTCCAGGCTGGTCAGGGTGCCGCTCCTGCCGGGCGCAAGTCTCAGGTTGTCCTGTTGGCTAAATCTGCCGCTGGCACTCAGGCTGTTGAAGAAGAACAAACACAGCTGACCGCTGACGACCTGATGATCAAGTCTAACGCTGCTTACAGCGCGGGCAAGATCTCCGGTGTTGAGCTGGGCATGATCGATTTGGCGCTGCGTTCTCGTCAGCTGCCGGACGCTGATCTGCTGGCTCGCGTTACTGGCGCGAAACTGTAATTTTTCCCGACCTCCCGCCGTTTAGGTCGGGAATTTATTAATCTCTCAGGAGTTGATGATATGCAAAATATCGCGCAACTGTTCCAGAATGCTTTACCGGGCGGCGCTGCTGCTCTCGGTGGCTCCCTGGGCGGTAACATGGCTCAGTTCGAAGAGCTGACTAAAGCCCTTCAGGCGGGTGACATTAACGGCGGTTATACCACCGACGTGACCAACCTGCAGGGCGGTGGTGCATTGGGCGTCCAGTCTCTGGATACCGCGATGAAGACCACCATCCAGGAGAACGAGCACTTCACTCTGTTCAATATGCTGCAGCAGACCAAAGCGATTAACATCGTCGACGAATTCTCTCGTCAGTCGTCTGTCGGTGGCTTCCTGGGCGGCTCCACCAATAGCCAGATGGGCGTGGTGCGTGCGGCGCAGGGCGAGTACAGCCGTGAAGTGGGCATGGTCAAATTCCTGATGACTCTGCGTCAGGTTGGCTACGTCCTGAACATCGGCAAAAACATTGCCGAGCCGATCGCGGTTGAAGAGCGTAACGGTGCGCTGCAGCTGCTGACCGACGCCAACTACCTGCTTTACCATGGTGACGCGGAAGTCGTCGGCACTCAGTTCGACGGCATCTTCAAGCAGATCGATGCTGAGATCGCTCGTGGCAAAATGTCACCGGATGCTCGCCGCGATCTGAACGGGAAAGCGATGGACTCCATCGATGCGCTGTCCCTGATTAACACCGAAGTTTCCGCTTACGGTAACTGGGGTAAATCCACCGACATCTTCCTGCCTAACTCTGTGCAGAATGATCTCAACCTGTCCCTGGATCCGGCTTTCCGCTGGGCTCCTGAAGGCCAGAATACCCCGACCATCGGTGCGCACGTCCCGGGCATCCGTCTGACCCAGGGCATTGTTAAGACTCACATGGATACCTTTATCCATGACGAGACCAACCCAATGACCCACGTATTCCAGCTGACCAACGTCAAGCTGGCGGCTGACAACGCTGCGCTGAAGCCTACCGTGGCTGGTGCTCCGGTTGCTCCGGGTGCTGCGACTGACGGCTCTCGCTTTACCACCACTCGTGCGGGCGCTTACGTGTACGCTGTGGCTGGTATCAGCAAGTCTGGCGCAGGCTACTCCGAAGCGGTGATCGTTGATGCCGTGACCGTGGCTGCTGGTGGCGGTATTAAGCTGACCATCACCCACAACACCGGCTCCACCGATATTGGTGGTTACGCGATTTACCGTGGTCGTCAGGGCGTGGCGAAAGCTGCTGCAGACCTGGACACTCTGGCTGATCTGCGCCTGGTGAAAGTGGTTGCGAAGAACAGCGCCGCTACTCAGGAGTTCATCGACCTGAACCTGGATATTCCGGGCACCGTGTCTGTACCGGTTCTGAACCTGGCACCGGGCTCCGATGCGATCGGTTGGCGTCAGTTCCAGCCTATGACCAAGATCCCTCTGCCGTTCGGCGTCGGCGGGATGCCTGTCATGAGCTGGTTCCAGTTCCTGTTCGGCTACCTGCGTATCACTAAGCCGAAACACCACGGCTACATTAAGAACATTCTGCCTACTCAGGCACGCTGGCGTCCACACACCGGCGAGTAATGCTCCCAACGGGGCACCTTCGGGTGCCCTTTTTTTCATTCTTTCTGAGGATCTCCAACATGCCAAAAGTGATTTATACCCTGCCGCTGGTCGGCACTCTCGACAATATGGTGTTTGAGCAGCTGCATTCTGGCGATGAATCTCCGCGTCACCTGTCGCCGGATATGACCGATGAACAGGTCGAGTATTACCTCTCCATCCCGGGCTTCGTGGCTCACAAAGAACAAGCGCCAGCACCGGAAAAAAAAGATGGGATGGTCGCTGATATTCCTCCGGCTGCACCCGCTGCTGCAGGTGGTGACGGTACACTCAAACCGAAGGCGGCAAAGAAACCAGCTGCTAAAAAAGAACCCAAACCCGCGCACCGTGAGACCCCCGCTGAACGTAAGGCTCGGCTGGCTGCGGAGGCTGACGGGAGTAAATAACCCGTTTAGAGGAGTAGGCCATGGTTGCCCTCGTCACCTTAACTGAAAAACAAAAAGGCAAGTTAACGCATCTGCTTAACAGCCTGAACCTGGGCACCGCCGATGCCAACGTTGGCGATGTGTTCGTTGCCTGGCTGGACGGCAACGCGCCTACTTTGACGCAGCGCGAGCTGGATCGGCTGGCGCATCTGCTGAACAACCTGAACCTGGAAACGCATCACCAGAAGTTTGGCAACCTGTTTGTCTCGCTCCTCTCTGCCAACGCCACCGCCGTTGCCAAGGCGCTGACGCTGCATGACATCTACCAGATCGAGCATATGCTGAACCGGCTCAACCTCGGGTTGACTCATGCTGGCTTCGGTTCCGTGTTCATTAAGGCGCTTAATGCGGTTGCGAACACGGAACCGGTTGTCCCGACGCCTACGAAAACGATCGCCGCTAAAACGGGCGTTACCGCTGCTGCTGGTGGCACCGTGGCGTTTGCCGATATGTTCGATGTGGGCACGGGTGGTGCTGTGGCTACTGATTTTAACTACGTGGTTACTCCGGCTGCTGGTATCCAGGGTGGCGCGGTGGATCCGGCTACTGGCGAGCTGACGCTGGATGCCGATGCCACGGGCACCGTGACCGTGAAAGCGACAGCGAAGTCCGGCCAGACCATTACTGGCTCCCCGGCTACCTGCTCCATCACCGTGTCTTAATCAGCGTTAACGCTGGCTAATGCCCATGCCGCCTCCGGGCGGCTTTTTTATTGGAGGCTTTATGGCTGCAACAATCGAGCGCGGGACTATCTCTCCCGTGATCGTCAAACTTCGGACGGACGTCGGCACGCCGCTGGCGATCGGTCCCGCTGATCAGCTCTCGTGGGCGCTGCTCACCTTTGACGGCAAGCTGATCGCTGGCTCTCAGACGCCGTTCGACCTGAACGCGCCCGGTACCATCCGTCCGAAGGGGCAGCTGGTGGCTTCGGTGGATCTCGCCGCTGGCGCGTATAAGGCTGATGTTGAGGCGCTGGATAAGTGCATTCTCGTGGTTAACACGGCCTATGGTCGGCAAATGACCGAGCTGCAGGTGGTGGACGCCTACGCGCTGACCACATCGCAGCTGTTCGTCAAAGAGCTGGTGATCCCTCAGCTCCGTCAGGATCAGCTCATGTCTGCGGCGGCGGGTGCTCTGCGTGATGTGCGCGTGACCGACGATTACCTCTGGACGAAGCTGATCGCTGCCGAGGCCGAGATCGGACGCCGTCTGCGCGTGTTCCTGGTACCTACCCGTATCTTCCAAAGTGAACCGTCACAGGCCGAGATCGATGCGCTGAAAGGCCAGCCATGGGTTAAGGACACGCCGCAGGACTATGAGCCGTCGATGTTCGACCGCGACAAGTGGGGGCTGTTTGTCACCCGTCACCACCCGATCGTGTCGGTGGATCGGCTGCGCTTTATCATGCCGTCGGCTGGGAACAACTATTTCGACATCCCGCCGGAATGGATGCGGATAGATAAAAAATACGGCTACGTGGAGATCCTGCCCGTAACCAACGCCACGCTGATTACCACCTCGGTGCTGGGCTTCACGGCGCTGACCTGGCAGTCACGCATTCCGCAGATGGTTCACCTCGATTACACCGCTGGCCTGTCCGATGTGGCGACGAAATATCCCGATCTGCTGGACGCCATTAAAAAACTGGCTGTCACGAAGATCATCACCGACTCGTTCCTGCCGCAGTCCGGCTCGATCTCCGCTGACGGCCTCAGCGAGTCTATGAGCGTGGACATCGGCAAATATAACGATCTGGTCGATCGCATCATTGACGGCGGCGACGCGGGCGGTAATGGTGGCCTGATGGCTGCGATCCACGGCATTAAGATGATGGTCTGCTAAGGAGGCATCATGCAATTCAGCGCCGAACGGTTTAACCGGCACCTCGATAATATCGGCCAGCGCGTGCTCTGGTCGCGTTCATGGGCATGTCCCTGCCGTAACCCTACCTCTGGCTCTGCCGACCCGCAGTGCCCGCTGTGCGTCGGTCGTGGGCGCATTTGGGATGAAGCGGTGGAGACGGTGGTGGGCGTCGCCAACCAGCAGACTCAGGTCAAATGGGCGAAGATGGGACAGTGGGAGGCTGGCGATATGGTGGTGTCCCTGCCGGAGTCATCCGAGGCATGGGATTGGGGTGGCCAGTACGATCGTGTTGTCACGCTGAATGGCCTTGATGGCTTCTCGGACGTGTATCAGCGTGGTGCTCCGTCCGAGCGTCTGCGTTTGCCGATTAACAGCATCACCCGTGTGTACTGGCTGTCTGCTGACCGTAAATCGGTTATTGAAGGCGGGATCCCGGTGCTGGATGATCGCGGTCGTCCGTCGTGGCCTAATGGTGGCGAGCCCCCTGCCGGGATGCGCTATAGTATTTCCGGGGATCGTTTCTCTGAATACTACATGCTGGACTCGTTCCCCGCTGACCGAAATGAGCACCAGGGGATGCGGTTGCCAAAGCGTGTTGTGCTTCGCAAGTTCGACTTTTTGGGTCGCGCTGCAAGGACGCCAGCTTGACGGTGCCGCTGCGCTTTACTATGTTGATTCCATAATAAAATGCACTGCTGTGTTTAAGCCCCGCGCCGGGGCTTTTTTTTTATTTCTGCGTCAGTGTCCAGCCCATCGCTGCTTTGAACGCCTGTTCAGCTTTCGGCTTCATTTCGTCGGCGACCTTGCGGGCGATCCATTTGCCCGGCTGCGGTGGCACAATCCATCCCTGCTGCCCTTCCATCATGATTCTGAACGTCATATACGCGCTCGACTTCTGGCCTCCGCTGCTGGTATTGAACCGCACCATGCCAGCTGCGATGTCCGTCTTGCCTTTCGGGTTGGGTCCGAAGTATCCCGCTGCGATCCTGCCTCCCCATTTGTACTGCGCCTGATTGACCATTACTGGCCCGCGGGTTTTCATGTTGGACAGGAATCCCGTCTGTACTTTTGCGGGCTTCATACCGGTTTTGCGGGACAGGAAGGTGATCTCGCCCGCTCTCCGCTGCGTCTGACCAGTCACCGCCGACGCCTCGAGGGCTTTGGCCTGGGCATAAAGCTCCGGCGGCATGTCCTTCACGTTGTGCCGGAATGGGATCGCCAGAAAGCGTTTCCCTTTGGTCGTCCGTCGCACCTTCAGGCTGGTGTTGAGCATCTTCTTCAGGTCACGCTCGGGGCGTCCCTCCTCGATCTCTTTTGCCCACTTATACGTAGCCTCAACATAGCCGGAAAAATCCCCGGTCATCTGCCAGCTGATCGATTTGGCGTAGGCGTCCTTCTCCCCGCTCCAGAGCTTCGCTTTGTAGACCTCCTCCTGCCAGTTCGCGGCGAGCTTTTGCCCGACGGCGTTAACGGCCTGGTTGAGATACGGGAACACCTCCTTGTTGATGATCCCGAGGATGTCCTGCGTACTGCCGAGGTTGATCTCGATGCTGTAGTCTTTTCCGGCCATAAATTCACCTCTCTTATCGCTTGACTATAGCATCACGGGTTTTCTGTCGTGACGGCACAATATGGGCATGATTACGCTAATCCTCCCGCAGTCTATTGGTAATGCTCTGCAGGTGTTTCTCCAGCCCCCGGCTGGTGCGACCGACTGGCAGGTGCATCGCCTCCCCCGCTCAGGGATCGCGGACGACATGAGCACGCCGGACGCCCTTATCGTTTACGAGGGGGATAACGTCGCGTTCATCGACTGCTACTTCCTTGAGAACAACAATCGGTATTACTACAGGGCGTTCTATCGTGTCGGCGGGCATTGGGTGCCGAGTAATGAGTCCTACGGCACACCGATGGCCTCGTATGAGGATTACACCACCGATGCGCTCCAGCTCCTGCGCGACCGTCTGGAGGCGGGGCTTGCGGTGGAGGTTGAGCGTGGCGTGTTGTTGAGCGAGCTGGGTTACATCCAGGTCTTTACCGCGCCGCCTCAGATGGAGAACAACCTTTCCCTGCCGTGCGTCACGGTGATGCTCGATAACGAGTCGCCGAGCGAGCGTTTCATTGGCGAGGATCTCGATACCGAGTACCTCGATTTTGACGACCAGATGTGGGTGGATCAGTCCGGCTGGATGGCAGATGTCTCGATCTCGATCGTGGGCTGGTCGCTGAACCCGGACGAGCGTCTCGCGCTGCGTAAGGCTCTGCGGCGCGTAATCATCGCCAACTTCACCGTGCTTGCCGACAAGGGGATTGTCCTGCCGTCGCTGTCGCTGTCTGACGACGACGCGGTGAATGGGGAGTACAACGTTCCCATGTACATGGTCACGGGGAATTTCACTTGCACTGCACCTGTCCGTGTGGGGCTCAAATCTGATCGTACCGTCGTTGACGTTATTGCTGAGGTTAAAAACTAATGTCCAAACAGACCAAAACCGAGAGCGCCGAGATTGCGGTAGCTGCTGATGCTGTGAAAGAAATCCCTCAATCCCTGACGGAGTTCTGCACGCGTTTGTCCGTTACCGAGCCTCGTCACGCTCTTATCGCTGGATTCCACCACACCGAAAAGGCCGCAGGGCGTCTGAGCGATCTTCCTTCCGCTTACGCCAAACGTTACGCGGAATTCCTGACCACTCCGGCTCAATAAGGGGATCCTCATGAGCGTATTTTTTAACGGGCAACTGCTCACCACTCCAACGACGGCCTCTGCGGTTGACGATTCGGCGATGCTGAATCAAAACCTGTCAGTGGGTAATGTCGTTGCCTACGTCGGTATTGCCGATGCGGGCGAACCTCAGAAAGTTTTATCTTTCGGTACACCTGGCGAGGCTAAGGCCGCACTGAAAGGTGGCGATCTGTGCGACGCGGTTGTTAATGCGTTTGCGCCGTCCTCTCAGACCGGCTCTCCGCAGACCGTTCTGGCTGTTCGTGTGAACAAGGCCGGGCGTGCTGTTGTCGCTCTCCCTGGCGCATCCACGTCTACACCTGGCACCTGGGGCAGCGTTTACGGCAAGGCGTACACCTCTGCCGACCAGCAGATCAGGGTCAAGATCGAGGCGGGAACCGTTGCTAACACCTTCTCCGTGACCGTCGCTGGCGGTTCTGGCGTTAACGCGTGGTCTTACACGGGAGAGGATCTCGGAGCCAGCAAGCTGTCGGCTGAAAACCTCACCACCGATACTGATATTTTGCTGCTCGCGGATCCTGCTACCGGTCGCCGCCACGGTGAGGTGCATCTGGATATCGACAGCTCCTCTGCTGACACTTACACGAAGATCGCGTTTGAGTTCGAGAACTTCGCGACGCTAGGCGACTTGACCGACTATCTGGAGGCCATTCGTAACAAGGCTAACAAGCCGATCGTTAAGTTCACCTATGCGGACAGCAACGTTCGCGACCTGGCTCCTGAGGCGCTTGATCCTATTACTATCGATCACGCGGAATCTCCGGCTGCCAGCAAGACCGTAGCCTTGACCATGGTTGCCTATGAGATTCAGGCGTGGTTCGAGAATTACGTCGGCGATTTCGTGGTTCTGGAAATGAACAACGAGACACATAAGGGCTGGCACTCTGGCCCGGCGGTGATGCCGTTCACCTACCTGCAGGCTCCGTTGCCGTCTCCGGTTGTCACCACTGACTGGCAGGACGCGCTGCAGCTGCTGGAAACTAAAGACGTCCAGTGGGCGCAGGTTGTCACTGGCTCCCCGGAGATCCACGCCATGGCGAAGTCTCACGTTACCGTGTGCTCTAACGTCCTGCGCAAAGAGCGCCGTACCATCTGCGGTACCGTGGTGAAAACCTCCGACTCCGACGCTATCCAACAGGCTAAAAACCTGAACAGCGACCGTGTGTCTCTGGTTCACATCGGGCACTACAGCTACAACGCTGCGGGCAAGCTCACCCTGCGTCCGGCCTATATGACCGCCGCGCTGGTGGCTGCTGGCTTCGCTGGCCTGAACCCGGGCACGCCGCTGACCAACAAGACGCTGGCAGTTCAGGGTCTGGAGCGCGACCTGCGCAACCCGACCGATACCGACGTGCTGATCAAGGGCGGCGTAATGCCGATCGAGAACACCGAGGACGGCTACAAGGTCACGCAGTCCATCTCTACCTGGCTGGCTGACTCCAAGTACAGCAAGGTCGAGCAGTCCTGCGGCGTGGCGATCGACTTCGCTATCCGCAACGTGCGTAAAGCTCTGGATCCGATCCGTGGTGGCAAGCAGACGCCTATCCAGCTGTCTCGTGCGCTGTCCATCACCAAGGGTCAGCTGACCGAGCTGGCGCGTCCTGAGCCGATGGGTCCGGAGGTTCTTGTCGGTGACGAAAACTCCCCGGCGTTCCGTAACATCACCGGTACCGTCGAGGGGGATGTGATTCGCATCCAGTTCGAGGCGTCTCCGGTGGTACCTAACAACTTCATCCTGGTGACCATGTACGCTCGTCCGTACTCTGGTTCCGCGACGGTTTAAGGAGTTAAGCCATGAAACAAAACCGTAACGTCCGTTCGGGTAACCAGATTGCCGTGCTGTTCGACGGCAAGCAGATCGGGCTTATCCAGTCGATCTCCATGAACGACGACTACGCGCCGGATCCGGCCTCCGGGATCGGCGATATCCACGTCCAGGAGTACGTGCCAACGATGGCGCGTCACACCCTGTCCGTGTCTGCCATGCTGCTGAATAAATCCCAGCTGCAAGCGGCGGGCATCGTCCCTGAAAACGGCGACGCCGTTCTGCAGGGGCTGGTGTTCGACATTGAGCAGTACGACAAGCTGACCGGTGCGCTGCTGCGCAAATACACCGGGGTAAGCTATGCGTCCGGCTCCATCGAGACCACCAAGCATGCGATCGTTACTTCTAACGCGCAGTTTAACGCGCTGGATGTGAGCGGCGACGGTGCGTAATTTCTGAGCCGCCCTTCGGGCGGCTTCCTTTCTCTCCTTTAAGGATTCCATATGGCACGCCAACCAAGCAAAACCGATTTTATTGTGAACGTCGAGGGTGAGGGGCGCTTTATCTTTGCCCGTCGCACGATGCTCGACGAGATTACTATCCAGCGCGAGTACGCTCGCCATGCGGGCGGTGTTGAACCGACTGTCTGGCTGGCCACCCTTGCTGAGTACCTATCCACGCTCTCCGTCCTGACCGTGGAAGCACCGGAGTCGTGGGACATCGAGGCCATGGATCCGCTGGAAGATGAAACCTACAAACGCATCGGGAGGGTTTTCGCTGCCCTCAGAGAGCGTGAGAACACATTTCGCCGAAAACCTGATCCAATCAGCGAAGGACAACGCCCGGTCGCAGGTGGGGACGGTGGATCTGTGGTACCGCAGGACGTATCGGTTGCCGCCGAACCATCCCCTGTATCTGGCGACGACGCTTGAGGATCGCCTGACCGAGTATTGGGCTAACCGGTACCAGGACGATCCAAAACTGATGGAAGTCGTAGAGGACACCGACTTCGATATCGAGGCGATCCAGCAGCAGTGGGCTGAAGAGGCCGAAAACCAAAACTTGAATAACGTCGACGATTGGGAAGATGTAAAAAATGGCGATTAAGATTCCTGTTTCCGCGCAGTTCGATGCGGCTGATCTCCAGCAGCAGATCAAAATGGTCAACGACCAGATCCGCATCCTTGCGTCTCAGGTCGGTAACGCCAATAAGCAGAAGTGGGAACCCATTAACCTGAAGTCTAAAGAGGACTTGCAGGGCTTCATCAAGCAGATGGATCTGCTGATGAAAAAGCAGAATGAGTTCGCGCAAAAGATGAAGCAAACCGGCCAGGGTAAGGCCAACCCGCTTTTTGCCGACTTCAAGAAGATGTCTGGTGGTAGCCTCAGCGAGCAGATCAAGCTGATGGAGTCGGTGCTGGGCTGGGCTGGGGTTGAGTTCAGTAACATGCCCGCGCCGAAGCCACCACGCACGCCTCCAAACCCGCCGAACCCGCCAAACAACCCACCGAATCACCGACCGCCTCCTAACTCTCCATCGTGGTGGCAGGGTGGCTGGGGGCAGCAGGGGATGGGGATTGTCAACTCTGGTCTGTCTGCTGCCGGTCCTCTCGGCGGGGTGGTTAAAAACGCGCTCTCCTCAGGCATGGCTGGTGGCGCTGGCGCTGGCCTCATGGGGCTGGTTGGCGGTCTGGCTGCGCTCGGCGTGGGTAAGATTATCGGCGCTATCGCTGACAAGATCGGCGAGGCGCAGGACAACGCTATCGGCCTCGATAAGCTCTATCGTCAGGTGTATGGCGTGGCCTCTTATGGTGCCCTTAAATCGGGGATCACCGGGCAGGGCGGCGTCGCTGATCTGCTGGGGATGAAGTCATCCGAGGCGATCGGCATGGCCTCGGCTTACTCCCGCGCTAACCTGCGCCCGGACGAGAACCTTGCCACGGGGCTGCTGGTTTCCGGCGGCATGGCGAGAACCCTTGGGATGGATCCGACGCAGCTCGCGGGCGGCATGGGTGCGCTCCGTGGTGCCAACATCGGGCGCTCGGATCAGGAGACTCGCCGTCTCGGCATGCTGATTGGCGAGGCCATCGGGCGCTCTGGTTCCTTCGGTCAGGCTGGCGAGGCGTTCGAGGCGATTAAGAATTTCGCCACGACCCAGGCCCGGGCCAGCTTAACCAACCCGAACATTGCGGGCTACGGTGGTGCTCTGTCCGGCCTCATGGCTACCGGATTACCTGGGATGGACGCTGCTGGCGCTGCCAGCTTGCTCTCTCGTGTCAACGCCGCGCTGATGCGCGGGGGTAACATGGGCGAGGCGTCACAGGCGTTTACAGCGCGTATGGGGCTGCGCAACGGCATGACTGCGTTCGACCTACGCCAGTTCCAGGAAGGCGGCATGTTCGGCACGATGAGTTCGGCCTTTGGTGAGGGCTCGCCTTATGCCCGCGCTTTCGGTCGTACCCGCTCGGGAAACACCACGTACTTCGACATGGTCAAAAAGCAGATGGCGTCGCAGTACGGGGCTGGCAGTCAGGGTTATTACCTCGCGCTGGCTAACCATCTCGGTACCGGGCTGGGTGAGGCCGAGACGCTATCAAACATGTCCTCTGCGCAGCTGGGTGGTGCTGATGCGCGTGCCAAGCGGTTACGCCTGAACGTGACGCCGCAGCTCATGGCGCAGATGGGGGTGATCGAGGGCGGTGGCTCCGCACTGGGGTCGATGGCTAAGGAGTACCTCGGTCGCTCGGATCTGTCCTCTGACGAGCAGAAGAAACTCCTTAGCGCCTATAAGGGGTCGGATCCCGAGGCGCTTAAAGACATTATGATGCAGGTCGTCAGCGCCCACGGTGGAACGAAAACCGAGGGCTCCGAGATCCGCGACAACATCGCCAAGCTCGACAACACCATGACCCGCTACGCCGATCAGGCGCTGCCCGCGTTAAACATGATGCGTATGGCGCTGGTGAAAATGGCGGGCGGTGGCGACGAGGCCAGTCTCCGGCAGGAGTACGCCGACAACGAGAAAAAAATGGGGAAACGGCGTATCGATAAACGCTTCGATAACGCCAACCGTGAGCTGCAAATGCAGATCAACCTGGAGACCGGCAATGATGCCGCTTCCAATGCCCGGCGTAAGGCGCTCTTTGATAAACAGGCCGCTAACGATCGCCAGCGCGAGATCGAGATCGCCGCGATGAATAAGCGCGTCGACGACATTACGGGGATTGGTGGTACCGGCAACACGACCGCTGAGGCGCGTCTCGGCATGGACACCACTGGCCTCGGTGATTCTCCGGCTGCGCTGGCTGAACAGGCGCTGGCTTCTGGATCGGGTCGTGTGAGTAGTGACATGCGCACACGCGCTGCGGGCATGGAAAAGGACATTCAGGATGCGGCTAAACGTTACGGCGTCCCTGTGTCGCTCCTGCGCGGTGTGGTGGCTACCGAGTCCGGTTTCCGCAATGGATTGACTAGCCGTGCGGGCGCGATCGGTCCTGCTCAGATCGTGCCGAAGTGGAACCGGAAGTACATGCAGGAGCACGACATCTACACCCAGCGTGGCAACATCATGATCGGTGCGGCTCATCTTGCTGACGATCTGGCTGCTGCGGGCGGGGATACCGTCGAGGCGCTGCGCCGTTATAACGGCGGTACCGGGGCTGGTCGCTACACCGAGGAAAACCGTCAATACGCGGGTAAGGTGCTGGCCTATCAGCAGTCGCTGATCGAACCGGGCACGATGCCCGCTTCGGGCGGTACCACCGTGAAGGTTGCGGGCGCGGTTGATGTCAATCTGAAGGACACCGCCGGGAACACGACGCAGACGGCTCAGGCTCCGCTAACGGGCACCTTTGTTCAACCCAGCTCATTCGGGAATCGCTAATGCCTGATGTAATTCTTGCCACGCCGCAGATCAGCGTGCGGCTCTATAAATCCATCATGCGTAAGGTGGGCGATGCCGGGCTCCCGACGTCGGAGCGGTATGCCAACAAGGAGGCGTTTATCGACCTGACGCCGTTCCTTGGCGACGGCTCTGCCGTGACCACGTCTAAAAGCCTGGCGCAGCCCTGCGGGTCATTCACTCTGACCTTCTCTGATCGCCCGAACATCTCCGGGCAAAGTATGGGGCCGGTGCTGTCAACCGCTGGCCTCGAGTCGGTGTATGGCCTGGTCGAGCCGATGGACATTGTCGAGATCAGAATGTGGGGCGGCATTGGTGCTCGCCCGGATCCGCTCCCAATCAAAATGCGCGGGATGGTGACCAACATCTCCCGCTCGCGCCAAATGACGCCGGACGGCCATCCGATCCGAACCGTCCAGGTGACGGGGCAGGATTACGGAAAGATCCTGCAGTCTTTCCAGATCCTCTACATCCCGAGCTATGACGGCTCCGCTCCTCTACTTACCGGGTTTAACTTCTTTGAGCAGTTCGGTGGCGCGGTACAAAACTGCGTAACCGGCGCGGAGTTTATCGGGCTGCTACTGGATCACGCCATCAACCCGACGCTAGAGGCGCTGATCCCGGAAAATAACGGGATGCCGCGTAAGATCATCCCCGATATCCAGACGTCCGGCATGGTGTCCGATAGCTGGATGCGGCAGGAGGGCTCGGTCTATGACCTGTTTAAGTCGTACCTCGATGTCGGGATCTGGAACGAGCTGTTTATCGAGGATCGCGAGGACGGCGTTTATCTGGTCTGGCGTCCGGTGCCGTACTTCGATATGACCACCAACCGTCCGACTCAGCAGCTGGCCCGCGGCGCGGTGTTCGCCACGGTACCGGACAACATGGTCATCTCCTACCAGCAGACACGCGACGACACCGAGGTCTATAACTACTACTGGTGTACGAACCAGCGTTTCGACATGGTAGACGACGGTTATCGCCGTCAGGAGGCGCTCATGTCTGGCGGGCAACAGGCGACCATGGATTACCCGAACACGGCAAAAAAATATTATGGGATCCGCGCAATGTATGCGGAGTCGGTGACCTATCCCGAGTCGGTTCAAAACGTATCGAGCGGCCTCAACGAGTCCGAACAGACGGCGCGTGGTGGCGAAATCGACAAATGGATCCATGCCCGTCGGCAGGTGATGATCGATAACAACAAGGACAACGTTGTACTCGAAAAGGGCTCGCTGCAGCTTAAGGGTGGCATTGCTCGCCCGGGCACCACGGACGCGCTGAAATCTGGCGACTACGTGCGCGTCGAGGACGGCCAGATTGCGTGGAACGGCTACGTGCTGACGTTAACCGATACCTTCGCGCCGTACCGCTCCTACGTGGCCTCGATCGAGTTCACTCGCGGTACCGGGTTTGCCGAGCGAGTCAGTAAATCAGGGGGCGGCGATTCGCCGTGGCTGCGTGAACAGGCCACCCGTGGCAACGTCGCCGCGTTCGCTACCCGTGATGCGGTCAAGCCGGATCCGCGTCTTGAACAGGCTTTTGCCTGGCTGGAAGAACCAACGCCGAGCATCGGCTGGAAAGGGATCGGTAAATAATGGCGCTAAGAAAGGCGATTGTGGTCGCCTCCTACCCTAAAGACCACGCGGTCGATCTGATCATGGTGGACAACTGGGCGCGATTCGTCGGCGTGCAGGTTTCCACGGCCTCCGGCTCTGCGCGTACCGGATCCAATAAGATCCCTCGGGTGCGGGACCGCGGCGCGGACAAGTGGGTTATCTCCCGGCAAACCGAGCAGGAGGTGATGGCGCTGGTGGACTTCGTCGGCAAGATCCCGGTGGTCACTGGCTTCCTGTTCCCGCAGATCTCACAAATGACCTTCGACGAGGAGGGGCTCGAGTTCGAGCGCACCGACTCCGATGTGATCCGGTATACGGACGCCGAGGGCAACACCGGGCTGCTGCATCCGTCCGGTGCCTACATCACCATGGGTACCAAACCCGACCGTCGCAACTTCGGCGGGGGCAACTTTGACAAGAATCTGGCTATCGACCGCAACACCGAGACAAAGCCGTATTTCCGCATCGGCATGGCTGGAAACGTGGTAGAGCTGACCTTTACGCCCGAGGGAAAAGTCCGGCTGCTGGCGCAGGACGAGATCTATGCCGAATGTACCCAGGCGACAGTAAAAGCGAGTGACGGTATTCTCCTCGATACGCCGATGGTTCATGCCACCGGAAAGATGCACGTCGATGGTGATATCACCACCAACGGGCAGGTTAAATCCGACGGCGACCAGATCGCGGGCACTATCAGCCAGATTAACCACGTCCACCCGGGGGTTGAGAAAGGCGGCGATAAAACTAAAGAACCGGAGTAAGGGGATAGCCCATGTTTCTTGCTACAGCTCCAACAGACCAGCGTGCCGGGGTGCGGCCTATCGCCTTTACCCTGCAAACGCCGAACGGGCTTTCCTCGCCCGTTACACTCAAGATCCGACCCGAGGAGCTGTCTGTGGACCGACCGCACCGCACCACGGTTACGCAGACTATGGGGCGCGGCGTGCAGGGCTGGGCTGATCACTTCGGTGAAGGGTTGCCTCGCCTCAATATGAGCGGAAATACGGGCTGGCGCGTCGCGCAGGGCTCGGGTGAGGACGGCGTTCAGGCGTTCCATACCCTGAATAAGCTGATTAACGAGGACTACCCCGCCGCCGTTCAGAATGCGATCGACTCCGGGCAGGATCCGCGCCAGGTGAAGCTGCTGTACGTGGACATGCTTAACGATCTGACGTGGGTAGTCGTGCCGTCGGCGTTTAACCTGCGCCGGTCAAAATCCAAGCCGCTGCTGATGCAGTTTAACGGCCAGTTCCAGTGTATCGCTACGGACATTGAGAACCCGCTGATGATCCTGCCGTTCTCCGGTTCGATCTTCTCCGGCCTTAAGGCGCTAAATAACGTCGTGGAAAAGATCGAGGGTTTCGGTCGGGATATCGAGGGCTGGATCAAGGCTGCGGTTGATACCAAAGACGCGATCGTGAAGCCGTTCGCCGATACCGTCCGGGCGTTCACTGAGACCAGTAACCGGATCTTCCGCACCGTGAACAGCGTCATTGCTACCGGTAAAAACGCGATCAACTCGACGGCGAACAGCCTGATCGGCATCGCGCACGATGTGGCCCGGGTCGGGGTAAACCTGAACCGGACGATCTCGAACATCGCGGGGATCCCGGACGACATTAAGCACGCGTTCATGCGGGTGTCCGGCGCTTATCAGGAAGTGGTCTGTATCTTCAAAAACTCCCTGAAACCGCGCAAGACCTACGACAACTACGACGGCCTGTATGGAGCATCAAACTGTTCCTCCACCACGGGTGGCAGCGCGGCAAGCTCCTACATCAACACCAACGTGTTTGCCAAGATGCAGGACAACCTCCAGCCTGTGCAGCTCACCAGTTCGGCGGCGGCGGCTGTCTCCGAGCTTGGCAATAATGACCCGGTGCTCGCGCCGAAGGACATTAACGAGCTTAACCGCCTGACGGGCGAAATTAACCGGGGAGTGAGCTTCAATGGCTAATGAATTTGAGCAGCCGATGCCGACCTATCGGCTGGCAAAAACCAATTACGGGGATGATCTGCAGGAGGTGGCCAGACGGGAACTTGGGGACGAGAGTCGCTGGGTGGAGATCCTCTGGCTGAACAGTTTGTCGTTCCCGTACCTGACCGACGACCCGGCGATGGTGACCGACGGCGTTCTGCTGAACGGCTCCCTTATCCGTGTCCCGGCTCCGGCCAGCGTCTATGCGCCGGACAAGGTCGACTATGACCAGATCTTCGAGCGCGACTGCAAGATGGTTAACCGCCGTCTCAAGGTCGAGAACGGGGACATTGCCGTAGTGGGTGGCCTGGACAACCTCAGCCAGCAGCTAAACCATCGGGTCCGGACACCCACCGGGCAGGTGCATCGCCATCCCGAGTACGGCTGCAGCATCTTCAAGCTCCACGGCACCGTGCAGGGGCCGCTTAAGACGAGCATGGCTGCGAGCTTCCTCAAGTCCTCGCTTAAGGCCGATTACCGCGTGTCCTCCGTCGTCTCCGCTACGGTTCGGGTGAACGGCGACGCCATGATTGGGGTGGCGCACCTGGAGACGATTGCGGGCGGCAAGGTTGACATCGAAACCACGATTTAGGTCGTGATGGCACACTGTTGGATATTCAGTCCAACGGTGGCCTCCCATGTTTCAGATTAAAAACTTTGTATCGATCGTCGCCGGGGCGCTCAACTATGTTCGCGGGGTGACGACCCGAATCACTGACCTGCAGCCCGGGTCGGTGACGCGAACGCTGATCGAAGCCCCCGCGCAGGAAGTCGAGGAGCTGTACGTCCAGATGTTTAACGGCTTGCTCGAGGCGATCCCCGTCGCCACGTATAAGTCGTTTAACTTCCAGCTGCTGACAGCGACCTATGCTGGCGGGATGGTGTCCGTGACTACTTCCAAGCCGCTTACTCAGCCTGTCGACATTTCAAAGAACACCATTTTCACTGCCAAAGACGGGCGACAATACCGCACGCTGGGTGATATGACGTGGCCTGTTTCCGAGACCACGATTAACATTCCGGTGTCCTCTGTGAAGCCGGGCTTCTCCGGTAACGCGGCGATCGGTGAGATTGTGGCCTCGACCACCTTCCCGCCTCCGCAGTTCTCCATTTCCAATGCGGCGATCACGGGCGGCAAGGACTCCGAAACAGAAACCGAGCGCATGGCTCGTTTCGCCTCCTTCATCGCGTCGCTGTCTCGCGGTACCAAGGACTCCCTGCTGTATTCCATGACCACCGTCCGGCTGCTGGACACCAACGGGAATGCCACCGAGTGGGTAACGCGCATCGGCTACGATTACACGCTCGGTTTTAACCACCTGTACATCTGGTCAAATCTCGGGATCCCGAGTAACGCGCTGCTGACTCAGGCGCAGACCATCATCAACGGCTACACCGACCCGGAAACCGGCACAAAAGTCCCGGGCTATTCCGCTGCGGGCGTGCGCACCGACGTTGCCGCGATGGCCTCGCACAAGGTGCCGATGTCGTTCTTTGTTGAGGTCGCTGCGGGCTATACGCTCGACGCCGCAATGAAGCAGCAGATCCGCAACGCCTACTACAGCCTCCTCGCTTCTGTCGGGGCCGGTGAAACAATTCGCCCGGACGACGTTCGCGCTGCGGCGCTCCAGGTGGCGGGCGTAACCAAGGCGTCAGTATCGATGTCCTCAAATATCACCTGCGGGCAAAGCGAGGTGCTGACGGCCACCGATGCTGATGTGCTGGTGAGCGCCTTATGATTCGATCCACTATAAAGCGCCTTTTAAGTCACCTGCACCGGGCAGTGTTCGATACCTCCGCTGAAGAGGTCAGGCTGTTCCGCGTGTCAAAGCCGCAGTCTGGCCTGTCGTTCACCGTGTCCGAGGACGTGCTGACCGTCACCGTGCTGCCCGCTGGCACGTTTAAATTCACTTACTCGCTGGAAGCTCTGACCGTAGGGCAGCTCGCCTCTGCGCTCGTTCTGGACGGTTTTACCGTGACCGGGCTGCGGGCAAGTCTTGCCGATCGAAATGCCAGGATCCTGCTCGAGGGTGTTTTCACCTCCGATCCGGGTAACGAGCTTGCCGTGATGGGCTTTACCGACGACCTGCGGGTGATCATGGGTGCGTATGCCACGATGATCCGCGATGCGCGTGCCGCCGTCGTCGAGGCGCTCAATCAAATGGTGATCGGCACCTCCTCAGGCTCCTTCCTCGCCTATTGGGGGAAGCTGTTCGGCATCGTTCGCCCGGCGGGCATGTCGGATCCCGATTACGCCAAGCTGATCCCGAAGGAGGCGTTTCGTATCCGCGTCAACGCCTACGCGATCGAGAACACCATCAAAGATCTGACCGGGTATGAAGTGACGATCGAGGAGCCGTGGACGGACATCTTCCGTCTGGACTACTCGCGCTTTGACAGCGACGCCATGTTCTACGACCAGAATTCCGTCGGCTACTTCCTGATCAAGCCCGTCTCCTATCAGACCATTCCCCCGCAGGATTGGACGGAGAAAATCATCCCCATTATCGAGCGCAATAAGGCCGCTGGCGTGGACATCATGACGCCTGAGCCGCGTATGCGTTACTACGTCAGCGACCCGCTGGACGGCACGATCTGGACTTCTGTTTGGGATATGCGCATTGCGTTCGTCGCGTTCAACGAATACTACCGTCTCGATGAGATGCGCTTCGATGAGCCGATCGATCTGGCCATGCACTACAAGGTGGCGATCACTTCTGCGCAGGTGATGTTCACGCCGAAGGAGCGGATCCTCGGTCGCGTGTACGGCTTCGGTCTGCGCCAGTGGGATGCGTTCTTCATGCACTACGCCGGGTATCAGTTATTCTTCGGTGGCCTCGGCACGCGAAAGATCGCTTTTGCCCAGGCTTATCCTGAGGCGATGAAAACGTGGCGCGATGCGGGTAAATGGCGGGGCTTCCAGACGTGGTCGAAGCCTTACGAGGTGGTCGTGTTCTTCAACCAGTACAAGGAAGAGAACAAATTCTTCCTGGACGGTTCTGATGTTATGTCCAATGCGCAAGCCTGGACTGTTATCTCCTCGGGTACCACCTGGGAGACGCCTCCGTCGTGGGACACTAACGACACCTGGGGCGATGGGGTCAATCCAAATACACCATGACTGTGGTCGTGACTTTAATCTATTAGCCATTCCGCTGGAGGATAATTATGGCAATTCTCGTCGAGGTAGGTCGCGCCGCAGTGGCCACCGCAATCATGAACCAAACCATTCACTGCGCATGGGGCGCTGGCGATCCATCTTGGGATGCGTCGCGCCCTGTTGAACCGGCATCTGCCACCAGGCTGGTGAAAGAGATCGGTCGCCGCGTGGTGACGCAAAAATCCTATGTGCAGCTCGACCCGCAGGGCTCGATCGTTGTGCCGGGTAACCGATTTGAATTTACAACCACGCCGACCAAGTACCTGTATCTGCGCTTCGCGTTCGAGTTCGACGACGCGGCGGTGGATCCGGCGGCACCAGGTCAGCCTCCGGTTATCCGTGAGCTTGGTGTCTTTATTAACACGGTGCCGCTGGAGCATCAGCCCTCTGGTAACGCCACCTATAACCCGAATTTCCCGAATTACCTGATGGCTGCTCAGGGAACCGTTGCCGCTGAATACAGCGCCCCCGGCCAGCTGCTGGTGCTCGAGTACATCGACAAGCTGACCCGCGCTAACACCATCCGTCAGCAGTTCGAATTCGTGATTCAGTTCTAATAGGGGACACCATGTCTACTCCGGTTACTGGTAATAACATTCCGCTCGCTGGTTTCTATGACCGCGTGCGGGACGGCACTCACGACGGGAAAGACTACGATCGGCATCTGTTTGTTGCCGGGCGTATCTTCCAGTCGTCTGAGGCTAACGAGATGGAGTCCATGCTGCAAACCCGCATTAAGGGGATTGCGGATGCTCTGTTTAAAGACGGGGATATTGCCCGCGATGCCCGCTGCATCGTGGAGGAAGACCCGAGCAACACCAGCATGGTCAACGTAACGCTCGAGGGCGGTGCGGTGTACCTGTCTGGTGCGATGCGTGGTGTCGCGCCGAAGTCGTTCACCGCGCCGAAGTCCGGCACCATCATGATCGGGATCTGGATGGTCACCAATGTGGTGACGTCTGCCGATGATACGACCCTGCTGGATCCGGCTTCCGGTACCCGTGGCTATAACGAGCCGGGCGCTGAACGTCTGCAGATAATCCCAACGTGGGGCTATCAGGGCGACGGTACCACCGGGGCGCAGTTCTTCCCGATCTACTACATCGACGACGGCCAGCTGCGTGCCAAAGAGCCACCGCCGAATCTGGACGCGGTGACTCAGGCCATCGCCCGCTACGACGTCGACTCGAATGGGTCAAACTACGTCGTCTCTGGTATGAACGTGTCCCGCATGGACGACGACGCCACTACCGGCGACTTCGTGTTTAACATCGATGCCGGGCGTGCCCGCGTGAATGGCTTCGGCATTACGCTGAACACCGCACGCCGCTTGCGCCAGGCGTTTGTCCCGGATCTCACGCTGATCGACTCCGAGTCGTTCGCGCCTCCTGCTGGCGGCGGCTCTGCGACTTACTCTGTTGCCCGCCCGCCGATCCAGAGCATCGTCAGGCTGCAGGTAACACGTAACGTGGTAGAGCAGGTCACCCGAGGTCAACAGGCCGACGGTCGTGACTCGCTGTCTCAGCCGTCTGCCGTGCGCATCAACAAGATCTACATCCCGGGGGCGCAGCCGACGGATCCGCACCAGAAAGAGTATGTGATGGGTGCCGACTGGATCTACGGAAAGGGCACAACGGGGAACGACCTGTACTCGATCATCGACTGGTCGCCATCTGGTCAGGAGCCAGCGTCTGGCGTGAAGTATTCCGTGGACTACGATTACACCGATGCCAATGCGACGCCGGATAAGTGGGATGAAAGCACGTTTACCCTGTCCAACATCGCTAAAAATGGCTCTATTCTCATGACCTACAATTCGATGCTCCCGCGTATCGATCGCCTGGTCATTGATGAGAGTGGTAAGTTCTCCTGGATCCTCGGTGTTGCCACCAACAACAACCCGGTACCGCCTCCTGTCCCGGTCAACGTTCTGGCGCTGGCGCAGGTATCCCATACCTGGTTTAAGGGTGCCGCTGGTGCGAAGCGTAATCTGGACTCCGTGCTTGCCGACTCCGTGCATGTGGTTTCCATGTCCGATCTGGTGGGCATGAATCAGCGCATGGACACGCTGACGGAAATGATCGCGCAGCTGAACCTGGTTTCTGACATCAACACCCGCGACAACACCATGAAGCGTGGTCTGTTCGTGGATCCGTTCACCTCCGAACGCAACCGCGACCCGTCGTTTACTCAGTCTGCGGCGCTGACGGCTAACTCCCTGCAGCTGCCGATTCAGGGGCCGACCGCTGGCCACAACGACAATTCGACGCCATCTCAGGATATCGTGGCGCAGCTCTCCTGCGACTACGTACTGGAGACCGTGCTGGGTAATGAGGCGCGAACCGGTGAGATGAAGGTCAACCCGTACATGGCGTTTGCTCCGTTCCCATCCGAGGTTACGCTGAACCCGTCGGTTGACCGCTGGGTGCGCACCGAGACGGTATGGCTGTCGGCTGAAACCCGTTACTTCACTACGACGGTGTATGCCCCGTGGACGATCGCCTGGGGCACTCATGGCACCACTGAGGTCACTGGTCGCAACGAGGTTAACGAGCTTGCTGGTACCACGACCCGCGATGATGAATACCTGCGCGAGATCGACGTGAAGTTTACCGTTCGCGGCTTTGCCCCGAATGAAACGCTCACCGAGGTTAAATTCGATAACCTGGTTGTCACGCCGCAAAACCCATAAGAGGTAACAAATGGCTACTTTAACCGCCGACGCGAATGGCGTCGTACAGGGTAAATTCCGAATCCCGCCCAACGTCCGGGCTGGTTCCAAACTGGTGACCTTCACCGGGGATAAGGGCGGCAACGGTCAGGCCGCGTTCGTCGGCCAGGGTACCGTCGTGACTAACCAGATGCGTAAGGTCACCAAAGTCATGCAGTCGTACTACGACCCGCTGGCACAGACCTTTATCATGGACTCTGCTCGCCATCTGGCGGGCGTGGAGGTCTATGTCGCGGACACCGATCCGGTGGTGGCAAATCGCACGCCGCTGATCGCGCAGATCCGTGAGACGCAGGTGGGCTTCCCGACCACGACCATTCTCGCCGAGGGGCGCATTCAGCCCTCCGCGATCATGAAGGGTCAGTACGTCCGTATCCTGTTTGACGAGCCGTTCTACTGCATGGCTGGCACCGAGTATGCGCTGGTGATGATGTGTAACGACGCGGTCACCTCGCTGGGGATCTCCGAGCTGGGTAAGGCCAACCTTGCCGGGTCCGGATACGTCACCTCCCAGCCGTACCAGGTTGGTGTACTTCTGTCCTCGGCGAACGCCTCAACGTGGACAGCGCACCAGGATCGCGATCTGACCTTCCGTCTGCTGGCGCGTAAATACACGGCAACCTCGAAGTCTCAGTCGCTCGGTACCGTGACCGTCGACAATGCGACCGACCTGCTGATCTCGATGCTGGCCACCACCCCAGCTACCGGCGCGGAGTGCGCCTTCCAGATCGAGTATCCGAACAACGGCGGTACGCAGACCGTGTCTGACGGGCAGGTGATCAAACTCTCGAGTCCGATCACGGGCGATATTAAGGTGACCGCGCTGCTGAAAGCTACCCCTGACGGACGGGCGTCTGCGCTGCTGGATCCCGGCTCGCAGATTGTCGCGGGCACCATTCAGCCGGACGGCGTGTACATCAGTCGTGCGTTCCCGGGCGATAAAACGCAGAAAGTCACGCCTAAGGCGTACCTCTCCATCATGAAGGGACCGAACGACAACCTGTCTTTCTGCAACGTGTTCGTGGCGCTGGATGCGACCACCTCCGCTATTAAGTGGGTGCCGATGAAAATTAAAGGCACGCCAGTCCCGGGGAATATTGCCAACATGCAGGACTATGAGTTCATCATTGACTCGGCACAAAACGGGGGCTCTACGCAGCTCGACCCGACGGCCATCCCTGGCCACGACGGTACCGTGCGTGTCAAGATCGAGCTTAAGGGCACCGCGGGCCAGCGTATCTACGTGACCTCTCTGCGTGTCTCTCTGACTTAAGGACGATAAATGGCTATTGTCGATAAAAAAACGCCGCGTCTCGGGCTGCTTCTCCCGAACGCGGACAACTTTCTGCAGGACGATGTCGAGCGGCTGATCCAGTCGTTCGACCTGCTGGATGTGTTGGTGGTCATGCGCGACCAGAACACGGGCAAGATTGCCGATGATCAGCTGTCGGCAGTCATCGCTCGTCTCGATGCGCAGGGTAAAATCGCCACGTCTGCGCTGCCGTCATCGGTGGTGCAGAAAGGTGCAGACGGGAAGATTGACGCTTCCGTGCTGCCGTCGATCGCGATCATTGACTCCTTCCCGGTGCCGAACGAGGCATCGATGCTGGGACTCCAGTGTGAGCGTGGCGACATTGCGATCCGTACCGATCTCGGTCGGTCGTTTATCCTGACCGATCTTCCCCCATCGAAACTGTCCAATTGGCGCGAGCTGACGTCCACAAACGTTACCTCCGTCAACGGGCAGGTCGGGGCGATCACCGGGCTGGCGAAGTCTGGCGCGAACGACGACATTACGTCGCTAAACGCACTCAGCGGCCCGCTGCGCCTCGGTGGTGAAGCTGCCGGGGATTATGACGCTGTCACTCTGAAACAGCTACGTGCGGCTTCTGGCGGCGCTGGTGGTGCCTCCATGAATGGCGTGATGAATAACTTCATCGGTGCTGTGGAATGGTTTAACGGATCTCGCGCCAAAATCCCGGCTGGCTACATCGCCGCAGATGGTCAGGAGTGTAGCCAGACAGACCCGGCGACGGCAGATCTGTACGCAGCTGTCAGTGCCGGGCTATTCGCAACCGTAACAGAGGCACTCTGGCAAAATAGCGGGAACGCTGACACGCTGCGTAAAGGTGAGAATCGCGGGAAATACGTTGCACAATCTAGCACGGGTAAATTTCGCGTCCCAGACCTTAACGGTGCAACTACTGACGGTGCTACTCCGGGCGCTAACTTCCTGCGCGGGGATGGCGGCGGTCGCTTCACTGCTGAGATCGGCGATGTCGGCGCGATTAAATACAATGCCGCACCAAATATCACCGCATCGACTAGTTCGTCTGTTCTTTTAGGCGGTAGCACGGCTGGTCAGGTTGGTGGTGGCGCTTTCACACCGAAAAACTCGGTAGTAGGAACAGGCAAAACAACCACTACCGGGAATACCCCGATCACTTACATGAATCCGTTAGATTTCAACGCATCATTATCTAACGCTGCATATGGTCGTGGTACGGAAGTTCGCCCCAACTCCGTAACAGGCATCTGGATTATCCGCGCCTCCGGCACGTTCACGGCGCAGAATACTGCCTTTAACGTGATCAATGGTGATACCGCTGCGCCAGCCAATAACACGGTGGTAGCTGGTGGCTATATGGTCAGCGCCTACCAGATTGGTGGCCTTGATCGTTATCGCACACGGCTTTTTACGCAGGCTAAATACGGCGTAAACCATGCAGCTGTCCTTGCGGTAGAAAACCTGTCAGTGCCTGGAACCGTCAGCGATGGCGCATATTACCAGTTCGGTAGTGATGGCCTCATTGATACAGGGCGCAATGTTTCCATTAACATGGGGGTGACTAACAACCTGACTATCACAGCGAACGGGAACAATACTATTTTCGCCGCTGATGGGACGCTGAAAAGCACCAGATTCCAGGCTGCTTATGCACCAACTGGATGGAATGACTGGTATATGACGCCGGGAAACCCTGCGCCATTCGACTTTCCAACGATTGTGGGCACTGGTGATAATGCCTATCTGCTGATGGCGCACCGGGCATCACGTCCTGACGGCTGGCCTCAGCGCGTCGGCTTTGGTCACTATGTCCGAAGCCAAAGCTCGAATAGTTTCGGCTTCGGCGTAATTCAGCTTACGGGTGACAACGGTAACTGGGCTCGTTTCCAGTTCAACATGAATGGTCAGATTGATGGTGCAAGGCAGTATAATAACGGGACTACCGAAGTATTTACCTATGCGATGTCTATCGTATCTGACCGCAATATTAAAGATGATGTCACCTATGTTTCTGGTGAAGATGCGCTGACTAATATCGAAGCCATGGATCCAGTAACATTCATCTTTAAGCGTGATGAAAACCGCAGACTGCGACGTGGTTTCATTGCTCAGGATCTGGAGAAGATTGACCCTCAGTATGTGAAAGATGTTACCGTTATTACTGCTGATGGTAAGGATTCTGTTACCACGAAAACGCTCGACAATAATGTGCTCCTGCTCGATGCGCTGGCGGCTATTAAGGTATTGAGCGCCCGCGTTAAACTGCTGGAATCAGCGCAAAAATAAGACTGTTCCCAGTCGTGATGACAAACTGCCCTCATACCAACGTATGAGGGCTTTTTTATGACCGCTATTCAATCTATCGCTAAACGCCTCAGGGCGCTGATCGACAAGACCGCACTCCTGATGATCCTCCCCTGCATCGTGCTCCTCTGGTACATCGACGAGGCCATGCTGCTGACCGTGGTGCAGTGGCTACTGGTCGCGCCAATCATTACCGGCCTGGCTGTGATCGTCTCCCGAATGATGTTCCCGCAGATCGAGCTGACGAGGCTCCTGAAGGAAGCGCACGGAGGAAATCGCGGGGCCGGCATTGTGGTTGCCGGGCTATTGCTGTTCGTCGGGCTGCTGATCCTCTCCCTCGTCATGTGGGCGAAGGCATGAAGCGCCTGTGGGTGATGTTAGCGCTGTGGGCAGTAATGATGATGGGTTTCGTGCTCGCCATGGAACACGCTCGGGCTGCGGACGTGCCACCCAAGGCAAAGATCTACCTGCCGGAGCTAGTTAATGCGCAGCGCACCTACTGGCCTGACGCCCCGATGCCGTCATTCCTCGGCGGGCAGGTGGAGCAGGAGAGCTGCATCTCGCTTAAGCACTCCCGTTGCTGGGATCCACGCGCTGAATTAAAAACCAGCAGGGAGAACGGGATCGGGCTCGGGCAATTCACCCGGGCGTTCAATAAAGACGGATCGATTCGCTTCGACAAAATCTCCGAGCTGGCTGCAACGCACGCCAGCCTGAAAGGTTGGAGTTGGGCGAACCGGTACGATGCTCACTATCAGCTGACGGCCATCGTGGAAATGGACAAGGCGATCTATTCCCGCCAGCGCAACACGGCGAATGGCAATGAGCGGCTAGCGTTCACTCTGTCTGCTTATAACGGTGGTGAGGGTGGCGTGCTGCAGGATCGTCGGCTATGCGCCAATACGCGGGGCTGTGACTCATCACGCTGGTGGGGCAACGTGGAGCGTCACAGTCTCAAATCAAAAACGCCGAAGCCGGGCTATAAAGTGTCGTTTTTCGGAATTAACCGAGAGTACGTTCATAACGTGATTCACGTTCGGCGTGCTAAATATATCCCATACTTTGAGTGAGCGACGATGGCACTAGATCCCGAAGACTCCAAAAAAATTAACGAACTTAACATTCAGCTGGTGCGACTGCAGGAAAAGGTATCGACGCTTGAAACGCAGGTGAAGCTCCTTGTTAACCGCGATGAGTTCACCCCCGTAAAACTGATCGCTTATGGCCTGGCGTGCGCGGTGCTCTCCAGCGTCATCATGGCGGTTCTGGCAAAGGTGATCATCAAATGAGTCGGACGAAACTATTCCCTGTCGCTTACCTGATTATGCTGGCTGTCACCGTGTTTGCTGGCTGGTATGTGGATGCTTCCGGGACGCTGTTCCCGTTGACCGCTGGCGTTATCGTGCTCCACTGGGGCTGTAAAACCATGTCTTACGGCTTTTTTGGCCCGGCTCTCTCTCCCGGCAAATACACGCTGCGGATCACCATCAACTATCAAAAAGGGCTGCTGAATGATGAGCAATCGGTCACTCTGCCCGCTACCTCTCTGGAGATCGTTCCATGAGTGAAACTGTCGACATTGGCGCTGCCATCATCCGTAAAAAATTAATGCCGTGGTTTATTCTTGCCTCGCTGGTCGCCGTTATGGGCGCAGGTGGCTCCGGGCTGTATTTCGGGTACAAGTCCGGCGTCGACGCTGAGGCGCTGCGTATGGCGGGTGAGCGTCAGGCACTGGTTCATGCGCAAAATATCGCGCTGCAGGAAAAGGAAGCACGACGCATTGAGGCCGATAACCGGGCTAAACTGGTTGAGCAAAACTTCATGACGGCTCTGGCTAACATCCAGATCATCAACCGGACGTACAACAACAAGGTCGTCCAGGAGACCGAGAAGCTGGTCTATACCGACTGCAAGCTCCCGCCGTCAGGACGCGCTCTGCTGGTGGAGAACGCCAGGGAAATTAACGCCCAGCTCGTGGGTAAGGTGAAGGAATGAAACGGATCCCGCTAATGCTCGCCTTTGTGCTGCTGGCTGGCTGTGCGCCTGAAGCGCCAAAGCCGACCGTCATTGTCTCCGACGCGAAACCGCGCATGCCGGAGTCCATCCGTAAAACCTGCGATCCGGTACCGGCTGACATCGACGGGGATGATATGGGTGCGCTGCTGCGCGGGTATACGTTCCTGCAGGGGAAATACGGGGAGTGCGCCCGACGCGACATGGATAAGGCCGGGTGGGTCGCCTCCCAGGGGATGTGATCACATGATGTATGTGAATCGCTCTGCGGCGCGTGTGATTGCGGTGTAACGCCAGCGCCACGCGTCGCGCTTGAAGATTGCGGCCTCGTCAAACACGACGATGTTGTCCCACTCCGAACCCTGCGCCTTGTGGCAGGTGATGGCGTTTCCGTAGAACATCTGCTGTACGCCCTGCTTCTCCGTCCAGTGAAGTTCGTCCTCCCTCCCCAGCCAGAATTTCTCCGGTACCATGACCTCGATCGGGTAGTCCAGATTGGGGTCGTCCTGTGACAATACCTTCAGCACAACCAGCCCGTTCTGGTCTGGCTCCTGCGCTTCGGTGCATGTGAACATGCCCCCGTTGAACAGGCCGATCTCGTGGTCGTTCTTCAGGCAGATGATTTGGTCGCCCTCGACAGGGTATGTGCTGGTGATGCCCTTCAGCTCGCGGATCCGTTTGTTCAGGGTGATGCGGGTTTTGTTCATGCCGCATATCACGATATCTGCGCCCATGACCATCTTCTGCCCGAGCTGGTCGCGCCGGATGATCCTGCAGTCGTTGCCGTAGTCGCCGTACTGGAGGCGGTGCCCGTTGCGGATATCCATCGACAGGCGAATGATCGGGCTCTCAGCTGCGGCGCGGTGGACTTCCTCGAGCATGTAGTCCGGCTGGACGTCCGGGGCGGTGAAGTAGCCTTGCCCCTTAACCGGCATGAGCTGTGCCGGGTCGCCCAGCACCAGGATCTTGCACTTAAACTTGAGCAGGTCGGATCCGAGAAACTCGTCGACCATCGAGCATTCGTCGACGATCAGCAGCTTCGCGTACCGCAGGGCGCTGTCCGGGTTAAGGATGAATTTCGGTTCTGGCCCGACCGCAGCTTCGTCGATCTTGTAGATCAGGCTGTGCAGGGTGCTGGCTCCGGCGCAGCCCTTCTTGCGCATGACCAGGCTGGCCTTGCCCGTGAACGCGCCGAACAGGACGGTGCCTTTGACATTGGCGGCGATCTCTTTGGCGATGGTGGTCTTGCCCGTTCCCGCGTATCCGAACAGGCGCATAACCTGGGGGCCGGTTTTAGACTTCGCCCAATCCGATACTCCCTTGATCGCCCTGCCCTGAATCTGCGTGAATTCCATCCTTCCCGTCCTCTATGAAATTGAAGTGTTTCCCGTGCTCCAGATACCGCGTCTGGCCACCCTGCATTTTCCCGTCGTTCGCGGCGAATAACCACCGGATCTGGTGCCCGGTATTGTCGCCAAAGTTTGACTGGTTCCGGCATCCCATGCGGTGGAAGTAATCAGCCCACCCGCACTCGCAGACCGTGACCGGGGTCAGCCGTCCGGCGTGCCGCTCGTGAATACGGCGGATCTCCTCTGGTGACGGCATGGGGGGGATCTGCCCGCCGCGCTCGATGATGATCGCCTCAAGGGCTTCGACGATCTCGGTACCGGGTTTCATAACTGATGCCATGGCTCCTCCAGTAAAAAAGGCCGGATTGCCCGGCCTTTGTGGTTAACGCTCGTTTACTCTTTGATCAGCTGCTTGACCATAGGCCAGGCGGCGACCACCGCGACTGCGATGAACATCGCATCGGTGATGGCGCTGACAATGTAGTACACGCTGTCAACGACCACCGAAAGCGCCAGCATCAGGACGATGATGGCCAGGCGGATTTTGACGGCCATTACAGGTAGTTTTCCAGGCGCAGACCGCGGATGGTTGCGGCTTCGTTCAGGACGGCTTTCTCGTCCTCACCGATGCCGTCGTCGTCAGCTACGGACAGGCCGATCACCAGCACCTTCGCGGCATTGGTCGGGTCGCCTTTCAGATCGGCGATCTCTTTCTTCGCGTCCAGCACTGCGCCACGGTGGAAGTCTTTAAACTTGCCGATCCACTTGTCGATCATCGCTGGCACGTCGGCGATGTAGGTTGCAAAGGCATCCTCATTCTTGATGCACTTCTCCAGCTGCAGCAGTTCGCTTTCGTCAGCTTTCTTGTCGGCGAATGTAACCCACACGCCCAGGGCGATACCCGCTTCGACGGTGTCTTTGTTCTCAATGCGACCGAGAGTCTCGCGTGCTGCTGCGGTTTTCTTGCTGATTGCTTTCTTACCAAATCCTAAAAAACCCATGATTGGAATCCTTACGTTTAAATTAAGTTAATGCCCGCGCCGTATGACGCGGGTGGGTTACGCTTAGTTCAGCGCGTCTTTCAGGTCTTTCGTGACCGTGAACTTCACTACTTTCGCAGACGGGATCTGGATATCCTCACCAGTCTGCGGATTGCGACCGACGCGTGCTGCGCGGGTTGCCACTTTCAGGGTGCCTACACCGACCAGGCGGACGTCGTCACCTGCGATGAGTCCGTCTTTGATCAGGTTGGCAAGGCTCCCGTAGATCTTCTCTACGGTTTCTTTCTTCACGCCGACTTCTTTGGCGATGTGGTCGATGGTTTGTGCTTTAGTCAGCATCGTTATGCTCCATGGTTAGGGCTCCGTGGAGCCCGAGGGTAAATTAGAACCAGTCTTTCTTCTCGGTGTCCGGCTCATCTGCTGGCGGCGGGACATCGTCCACAGGTGGCTCTGGCTGCGGTTCTGGATCCGGCGTCGGCTCTGGCTGCGGCTCTGGCGTGTTTTCCACTTCCGGCTTCACGTCTGGCTGCGTCTCAGGTTTTGGATCCGGCGTCGGTTTGGTGTTGCGCGGGGTGGTCTGGCGCTTCGCTTTTTCCACTACGGTTGCTGGGGCTGCTGCCTCACCATCGGCACCTGCTGCGCCAGCGTCGTTCTGCTGGGCGTTCTGAGGTTCAGGCTGCGGATTATCGGCTTTCTGCGTCTGCGCCGTGCTGCGCGTCTGTGGGCGCGTCAGGGGGTCACTGGTAGGTGTGGCGTTCACCTGCTGCTGGTGCTTGACAGCTTGCGCCTTAACGTGGGCTACACCTGCGTCCTCGGTCGCGGCTTCATCTTCACGGCTGAAGTATTCTTTCGGGCTCGCGCCCTCTTTCAGCGCGGCGAAGATGGAGATCATGTCGGTGATCTCATCAACCGTGGTGTCTGCCAGGGGGTGCCCGAGGTAGTTTTCCATCATTGCCACGTTGACGCCGTATTTGGCAAACATGGCCATCATGTTGTCTACGCGCTGCTGGACGGTTTTCTCGGTGGCCCCGGCGAGGGTCTGCTCGCAGACGCGGATTGCCGCCGCGACGAGTGGCTTCGGAAGGAGGGCAAGGATACGGGATCGCATCTGCTTGCTGGCCACGTTGGCGATGTAGTCGGCGATCTCTTTCTGCCCGGTCAGCTTTTTGCCACCGGACTTGGTGTCCATGATGTGGGGGATAGTGATCTGGCGCGTGCTGCGGTTGTTGTTCTCCACATCCCACGCGAACACTTCCACCAGGCTCTCGCCGTCGCTGCGCTGGATCTCGCGGTGCCCGTACTGGAAGTTGCAGTAAACGCGGGCGAGTTCTTCGGCGAGGCGAATACTTGGACCGCGGATGATCTGGCCTCCACGCGGCAGGGCGTAGAATGCTTCCTCGGCAAATTCTGGATAAGAACAGGAGACGCGGATCTCCTCCATCGCTTTGGCGAAGTTACGCGGGAAGCGTTTAGCGACGGCGATCTGGCCTTGCGCCTCGGCTACCGCACGCTGTGATTCGATGGCTACAACACCCGCGTTCATGTCGCCCTGGATGAGGGACTGTTGCGGGAACACCGGGGCATTGCCCTGCTGGTGGATTACTGGCTGTGTATTTACTGGCTGGCTCATGTAGGTCGCTCCATTAAGGGGCTTACGCCCCTTTCTCATCAAATTTGATTATGACGCATCGCCGATAGAATTAATAGCGAAATCTTCACCCGTCACCTTGCTGATGAACATTTGCAGTCCTGATGCGGTCGCTTGCTCTTTGAATGCCTCGTATGCGGCGGGGTCGAGCAGCTCGAGTCCGTCCACGCAGCAACACCCGAGGGTGCCCGTGCGCAGCTTGGCGATCTCTACCGCGATGCTGACCTGCTGGGCGGTGTTCAGGCGGTCGAAGGCTACGCCGTCGCGGTAAATCTCCCCGCTGATAACCTCCAGCCCCGGGATCGGCAGTCCCTCGAGGAGGGTGGTTTTGTAGTGCTCCAGCCCCACCATCACCTTCTCGATCTCCATGGCCTCATCCTGGACTTTCTCCAGCTCGCCCTCGGTTTCCTTGATCAGTTTAATGGTCTGCTCGCGTTTGGCGTGGGCGTCGCGGTTGGCAACGATCAGCTGCAGGGCTGTCTTAAGCGGAGTCACCTTGTCGGTGTGCTCCTGCCGTTTGGCATTGCGCTGCTTCTCTGCTGCGAGGCGAGTGTTTGCCAGCTTGTCACGCAGACCCTGCTTGGCGGCTTCCGCGTTCTGGCGCAGCTCCGCGATCTGACGCTCGAGCTGGGCGTCTATCTTCCCGGCCTCCTCGGTGATCCCCGTCTCGATGGTGGCGAGCTTCTCCCGGATGCGGGTTTCCTCGGCAGCGATCGCGTCGTCGGCCACTTTGATCTGCAGTCGGATGTCGTCCTCGTTCCCTTCCACGCCCGCTGGCGCGTCCGGCAGGGTGTCTTTGAGCTGCTTAATGGCTTTCTTCTTCTCATCGACCAGGCGGTTAACGCCTGTGCGCTGGTCGTAGTAGCCTTTGTGGAGGCCGCTGATCACCTCGAGGGCGTGGGCTCCTTCCGGTACCGTGCATGGCTCTTTGGTGATTTTAGCGATGGCCTCACGGTCAACCGGCAGGGGCATCGTTTCCAGCAGGACGCGCACGCGGTCTTTCTTCGGGGCGCGGAGGAATTCGACCGGGTTTGCGCTGTAGAGGTCGGTCAGGCCGCGCAGGATGTCGCTCGGGCGCGGCTGCTTCTTCCCTTCGGCATTGCGTACCGTGGTGGTGCTGCCCGTCGGGGTAATGCTGCGGGTGATCTCGGTACCGTCGCTCAGGACAAGGACGGCCTCGCCTTTCGTCTCGCCTTTGCGCAGGAGGGTGGCGTCGTTGCCGCCTTTGAGGACGGCCTGGATCGTCTCGAGGACGGAGGTCTTGCCGGATCCGTTGGTGCCTGAGATCTCGGTGATCTTGCCCGGCTCAAAGTCGAGGTGTTTGATGCCGAGGATGTTGTCGATTTTGATTTGTACTACGTGCATGTTGGTGTCCTTTTATCTGCGGTACCAGCCGGGGAGGCTAAGGGTTTTGGGTTTGCTGCTGTAAGTAGGCCAGTGGTTGTCGCGGCGGCATCTCTCGATCTTGGAGAAGTCTCGCTGACAGGCCTGGTTCGCCATCAGTATGTCGGTCTTACTGATGCCGTAGATCCCTGTTGCGAATGGACGAACCTTTTCGAAACAGAGGAAAAAGAAGTGATCGGGGTGCCGTCCAAACGCGTTATCCATCACGCTCTGGTACCACGCTTGCTGGACGTCGTACCGGTAGTTCGCCATGGATTTCATGAATGCCGTCTCGCTGGCGTCCTCGGTGCTTTTCAGGTCGAGGATGTAGTCCCATCCGGCGAGACCGTCGAGCTGGGCTTTGGTCAGCCCCTGCAGGGGATCGCCGTGCTGGTCGACCAGCTCCACCCCTTCCTCGTCGGTGATGGTGCGCAGGGCGTACACCGACTGCTCGGGGATGATCGCGGAAAGGAGCCCGGCGCATGCTGGGTCGTCCCACACCGCGTCGCGGATGTAGCGGATATTGTCGTAGGTGTCGTCGCTTACGATGTAGTTCCCGACGTTCTCCTCCTCAAACTCTTTCCAGGCTTGCTTGTCGGCATTTGACCGCCGTGCGTGCCCGAGGCCGCGTACCACCCGCGTCTCAAATAGGTTCGGTTGTAGTATTGCGAAATGCGTAGCCTGACCGAAGATCATCGGGACGGTCTTTTCTTCTGGTTCCCGGTCAGGGTTAATGTAGCGATCCCAATAGTGAAGGGGGGACTTCTTCGCTATCAGGTCGAGGTGCGATTTGCTGACCCCCGGGCCAGCGTGGTAGGCGTCGTTGTCGATGTCCACGAACCCGAGCGGATGCTCTGAGTAACCAACTGTTTTCATGCTAGAGGCTCCGTCGTTCTAGGCGTGACGGGATTCTATACGCAAAAAAACGCACAATCAACGGACTTATCTTCCACTGTCGCTGCAAATTAGATAAGATGCGGCCTGTTACAAGAAAGGGGTTTACCATGTCTGACAATGAAAACGCCAACCCGGGCGTTAAACGGACTTTCTGCGAGGAGTTCGACGATCGTATTAAGAACATCGTCAACCGTGCGGAAATGTGCGGCGTCTCCGTTGCGGAGTTATGCCGTCGCGCGGGCATCAGCCGGTCCACGCCGGATCGATGGCTGCTTCGCATCCCTAAATCGATCGTTTGTGTCGACCTGTTTCTCGATGAGCTGGAGAAAGAGGAGGCACTGCGCCACGAGCGGATTGAAATGCTCGGCGCAATGAGCGACGAAGATCGGGCGCTGTTCCTTAAGCAGGAACGCGAAAGTAAGAAATAATACGGTCGCGGCCTTTTAACCTTTTATTCCGCGCCCGTTCAGGGAGACACAGATGGCTTTTGCTCTGCGCGATTATCAGGAGAACGCGATCGCTGAGACTCGCATTTCATTCAGGGATTTTAACGGCGTACTGCTGGTCATGGCCACGGGGGCAGGTAAGACGATCGTCTTTTGCGAGATCGCCAAGTCTGCCGCTCTCAAAGGCCACCGCACGCTGGTGCTGGCTCACCGAGACCTGTTAATAAAACAGGCATCAAAGAAAATGAATGAGAACGGCGTCGCCCATGGCGTGATCATGGCTGGGCACCGTCCTCAATACCACCACTCGGTGCAGGTTGCTTCCATCCAGACCCTCGCCCGTCGCCTCGATAAAGTACCGTTTAAACCGGACATCATCGTGATCGATGAGGCGCACCTCTCCGCTGCTGCAACCTACCACAAGATCCTCCAGCGATGGCCTAATGCTAAAGTCCTCGGCGTGACCGGTTCTCCGTGTCGTCTGGACAATAAACCGCTGGGACGTGAGTTCGGCGGGCACTTCGACAAGCTGATCCAGGTTATCTCGATCTCCGAGCTGATCAATCGCGGCTTCCTGGTGCGCCCGCGCTACTTCGTCGGCGAGACCCGCGTGGACTCGAGCAAGTTCGGTAAGCGCGGCGGGGATTACAAGTCCGAGGACATGGCTGAAGCGTTCGACAAGCCCCAGCTCAACGGGGACGCGGTCACGCAGTATAAGCGGATCTGCTACGGCAAGCCCGCCGTCGCCTGGTGCGTCAACCTCGCCCATGCCAGCCACGTTGCCGAGGAGTTCCGTCGCCACGGGATCCCTGCGGAAATGCTCTGCGGGGAGGACGACGACGAACGGCGCGAGGACGTGCTCGGGCGGCTGGCCCGCGGCGAGATCATGGTGGTGGCTTTCGTCGGCATTCTAATCGAGGGCGTGGACGTGCCTGAGATCGCGTGCATCATCCTGCTGCGCCTGACCATGTCGCTTTCGAGCTACCTGCAGGTGATCGGTCGTGGTCTGCGCCCGGTGGACGGGAAGGACTGCTGCTACGTGCTGGATCATGCCGGGATGTTGTTTGAGCACGGGCCAGCCGAGCAGGATCGCGACTGGTCGCTCGATAATGAGGGCGACTGGACGGAGAATAAGAGCACTGGCGCGTCGTCGATGATCCAGTGTGACAAGTGCTTCCACGTTTTCTACCGCTCCGAGGGCAAGGACGCGGCTCGCATTCACTTGCTGAACAACCCGCAGTCTGATGTCGAGATGGTCTGCCCGGACTGCGGCGCTCCGGTGGAAAAGGCCAAGATTAAAAAGCTCGATGCCTCCGACGAGAACATGACCGAAATTACGCCGGAAATGATCGCCAGGAGCATGAAGGACGCCGAGAAGGAGCAAAAGGCCAGGGAATCCGCGCAACGCCGCAAGGAAACGGCGCGAGCGCAAACGCTAGAGGAGCTGCTGGCTCTGGCAGCGAAGCGTGGCTATAAGCCAGAGTGGGCTACCCGTATGCTCGATGCGCGCATGAAGAAGGTCTATGCGAAAATCGAGCGTGAGGCTCAGATGATCCGAGAGCGGGTCGACAAGCTGGTTGACACCTTCTTCCTGCTCGACGTGCCGGACACGGCGATCGAGGAGTACGTCGGCGTCCAGCTGGCAGATTTTACGATGAAAGAGATCCAGACCATGCGCGAGGTGTACCGGGCTATCAAAGACGGAGCGTCGGTGCATGACTTCTTCAAACTGCCCGGTGCTGAACCGGAATATTTCTAAGGGGCTTTTATGGGCGCTTCAATCAACAAGGTTATGATCCAGGGTCGTCTCGGTGGGGATCCTGAGGTTCGCTATACGCCAAACGGAGCGGCAACCTGTACCATCAACGTTGCCACTTCCGAACGCTGGAAGGACAAAACCACGGGCGAGCAGAAAGAACATACCGAATGGTCGCGTGTCGTGTTCTGGAACCGTCCGGCTGAGGTCGTCGGCGAACACTTCCGCAAGGGTGACGAGATCTACGTCGAGGGGCAGCTGCAAACCCGCAAATGGACGGATAACGCCGGGGTGGAACGCTACACCACCGAGATCAAGGCGTCCGAGTTCAAGTTCGGCCAGAAAGCGGGCGACGGTCAGCCGCGTCAGGGTGGCGCTGGTGGCAACGGCGGCGGTCAGGCTCAGGGTGGCTGGGGGCAACCGCAGCAGCCGCAGGGTGGTGCCCCGCGTAACGGTGGCCAGCAGCGCCCACCGGCTCAAAACTCCCAGCCGCAGGGTGGCAACCAGCCAGGTAATGGCACCATGGATTTTGATGATGATATACCCTTCTGATTTATAAGGAGTTTTTCTGAAAACGTGTACTAAGTGCAAAAGAGAAAAACCTCTTGAGGACTTCGCGCCACGGAAAGACAGAGCGTCGGGGCGGCAATCGCATTGCCGCCTTTGCCAAAACGAGAGGGCGAGATCTCCCGTTGGCAAGATTATAAAACGGCGTTATGACAAGGCTCATGGTGCCCAGGTTAAAGCCCGGTACAAGGAGAGAAACCCCAAGAAACGCTATTGCCATGAGCAGGCGGCTTACGCGCTAAGGATCGGGAAAATCCAGCGCCGCCCCTGCGAGGTTTGCGGCAATACCAACGTCCACGCACACCATGATGATTATAACTATCCGCTGGCTGTGCGATTCTTATGCCCACTGCATCATAGCGAGTGGCATTCAACCAACGGAGAGGGACTGAATCCAGAATGAAAATCTGTTACGTAGCCGGGCCAATCACCGGCATTGACGACTATAAGCGACCGTTCGACGCGGCGCAGCGCTGGCTCGAAGCTGCGGGTTTCGTGGTGCTGAACCCGTCGTTTCTGCCGATCGGGCTGCGCTCGCACGAGAGCTACATGAAGATCTGCATCCCGATGCTGCACGAGGCCGACGGCATTGCGCTGCTGCCCGGCTGGAAGAACAGCAAGGGCGCGGTGATGGAACGCGACGAAGCGATGCGTCTCGGGCTCCCGGTGTACGAGGTGGAGTTCGACGACTACTGCCGCTGCCAGTCCCTCAAACTGATTAAGGAGCGCCGCTGTGATTGATGAATCGGTAACCGACGACGAGCTGGAAGGCTCAACGCAAAAGAAGATCTGGAGAAAAATGTCAACGCTGGGTAGTCGCCTGTTCCGCGTGAATACGGGCAAGGCGTGGCTGTCCAATCTCGGGCCTCGCGGCGTGAAAAAAACGCCTGAGGGCGTGCTGATCCGTCAGGCGCGTTCCATTCCGCTCGGTTTCTCCAATATCTCTAATGAATCGGTGAGCGGTACGCTCGACCTGCAGGGCTACACCATGGTGGTGGTCACGCCGGAAATGGTCGGCCAGCGGATCGCCGTGTACACTTGTGTCGATGCGAAGCGGGCAAAAGGCGGTAAAAAAACCACTGAGCAGACCGAGACGATCGCCCGTGTACAGCTCCATGGCGGGATTGCTGGCTTCGCTAACAGCCCGAAAGAGGCAGAGGAAATCTTGCGCAATTGGTTTGATCGCTTCAAGTAATGCGCTTTTTTGCGTGGACTTTTGGCGCGTTTAGCCATAGATTAACGCAGCCGTAAGGCGTCGGGGACACCGGGCGGGTCGCTCCCGTTCCGGGTGATTTTTTATCCTTTTGGTCACAGTCCCCGGCTTTTCCTTAACAAAAGGTATGGTTCGTTTTAAAAAGGATTACGAATGTCACAACCCATCAACGCATCGATTAATGACGTCATTGCTGAGTTTAGAACAGCAATGTTCGACGCTGGTATCACCTATCATGGTGATATTGAGCCCGACGGCGTGCTGCATCGTTTCCAGGTAGAGGACGACAAGAAAGGCCGCAAGAATGGCTGGTATGTCCTGTACATCGACGAATCCCCCGCTGGACAATTCGGCTGCAACAAACGCTACCCCGATGAAAAACTGCAGTGGCAATTTTCCGGCAACTGGATCCCTCCAACTCCTGAGGAACGCGCTGAGATCGAGCGTAAGCGCAAGATCCGCGACGAGCAACGCGCCAAGCAAAAGGCCGAAGCAGAGGCCAAAGCCGCCGAAATGGCGAAGAACATTTGGGACGCCGGGACTACCGACGTTCCTGCAGATCATGAGTACCTGGTCGCCAAGGGGATCAAGCCCTACGGCCTCCGCTATGGCCCGTGGATGGTGTGGGATCATGACGCTAAGGCGTACACCCTTGTCACCAAGAGCGCTCTCTACGTCCCGCTGATGGATCTGAACCAGCGCAATATATCCAGTCTCCAGGCCATCGTGCCGAAGGGATGCGTGGATGAGGACGAGACGAACAAACTGTTCCTACCTCGCGGTGCCAAGATGGGGCGCTGCTTCCGTATTGGCGCGCCGAAAACTGTTAACAATCGCCCGGTATTCATCCTCTGTGAAGGTTACGCCACGGGTGCCTCGATCCATGAGGCCACCGGGCATTGCGTTATCGTCTGCTTTGACTCGGGTAACCTGGTTGCCGTGGCTCGCGCCATGGCTGAGGCACTGAAAGGCAAGCCGACGATCCCGCGCTTCGTTATCGCCGGGGATGATGACCAGTTCACCTACGTGAAGGGCGTCCTAACCAATGCCGGGCGAACAAAGGCTGTCGAGGCCATGAAGGTGCTGGGCGGCGACGTGCTGTTCCCGCGCTTCTCCTCGCTGGATGGCAAGCCTACCGACTTCAACGACATGCACCAGCTCGACGGGCTGGACGCGGTCACGGCGCTGTTTGACGCCTATTTCAACCCACCGCCTGTGGTCACCGCTAACCCGCTGGATGATGACGACGCTGCCCCTGCGGTTAAAACCGAGTTCACCACCGAGGACGGGAAAGCGCCGGAGTGGGCGCACGAGGCTGCGGCGCTGGCTTCTCGCCACGCCCAAAACCGCGCATCGGAGATTGTTAACAACGAGTTCTTTCGCGTGCTCGGCTTCCGCGACGGCACCTATTACTTCTACGTTAAAGAGCAGAAATCCGTCGTGGCAATCCCGGCGTACCGCTTCTCCGAAAACATGATGATCCAGCTCGCGCCACCGGACTTTTGGGAGAGCCGTTTCCCTGCCAAGTCTGGCTTTGATAAGACCTTCGCTGTCTCCTCGCTGATGCGTTCCGCTGCAGCTATGGGTGTCTATGATGAGTCGCTGGTTCGTGCGCCGGGCGCATGGTCGGACAAGGGTAAGCTGATCTACCATTTCGGTACCGAGGCACTGGTCAACAATGAGCTTTACCCGCTGCAGTATGTGCCGGGTAAGTTCGTCTACCGTGTATCTCCGGCGCTGGTGGATGCGCGGGTGGATCCCTTCACCGCCGATGAGGCCCGGGGCGTTCGTGACATTGCCCTGCGTCTGCCGTGGGACTTCGACGTGTCGGCGCACCTGATGGCTGGCTGGGCGTTCCTCGCGCCGATCTGCGGCGTTCTTCCGTGGCGTCCTCACCTGTGGGTGACAGGACCGGCTGGCTCCGGTAAATCGTCCGTATTGAAGTTCTTCGCGTCCGTCAACGGCGGGGCTGGTCACTTCTTCCTCGGCGACTCCTCCCAGGCAGGGATCCGTCAGGCGCTCCGCTCCTCGGCGATGCCTGTCATGATCGATGAGTTCGAATCAAACGATCCGAAGGAAAAGGCGCGGGTAGAATCCATCCTGGCCATGGCGCGTCAGGCATCGTCGGATCTCGGTGCCAAGACGGCGAAGGGCTCCGCAAACGGCGACGAGCAGACCTATCTGGTGCCATCGATGTTCTGCCTCGGCTCCATCAACGTGAACATTAACAAAAAGGCCGATGCCGACCGTATCACCGTGCTGGATCTGCACAAAGACGACAGCGACGAGGGCGTGGAACGTTGGGAAGAAACCGACATGATGATCCGCGAGCTGGTGGACGGCGACGATCTCTCCTCCCGCTGGGTAATGCGCCCGGTCACGATGATGCAGGAAGTGTTGAAGGCGATCGCGGTGTTCCGTCGTGTTGGCTTGAAGGCGTTCGGTACCCAGCGTAACACCGACCAGTTCGGTACCCTGATGGCTGGCGACTACATGATCGATCATGACCATGCCCCGTCAGACCAGCAAGCTCTGGACTACCTGGCGCAGTTCTCCTGGTCGCTCGACCGGATCTCGGCTGACGACGAGGACGCCCGTAAGGCTCTCTCCTACCTGATCAACAGCGCCGTCCGTACCAGTGCTGGCGTCAACATCTCCGTGGCGAGCCTGATTACCGTCGAGTACAACCGTCTGCATGGCGTGAGTCTCCCGGTGTCGGGCAACGTTGCCAAGGATGAGGCGACGTCGCTCCTCTCTAACCATGGCATGAGGTACGTCAATAGCAAGCGAGCCGTGGCTGTGGCGGTGGGGGATAACTTCCCGGCGCTGAACGACCTTGTGTCAAAGGCCAGCTTCTCGACCAACCTGACAGGCCAGCTCGGGCGTCTGCCTGGTGCCACGCGTAACGTGCCATATCGCATCACGCCGACCAGCAAGACGTGCCGCTGCGTGATGGTGCCGATCTCTCTGATTCTGGAAGTGCCGGGCGAGCAGGACGAGCTGCCTATCTGATGTAAAAAAGCCCGGTTCCCCGGGCTTTCTCTTAGTGGTACTTCTTCTTCTGGAACACCTTTTTTTCTTCCTCACCCCGCGTGCTGTAGAGCGACCTGTATCCCATGCCGGGCATGTCACGGATCACCGTCACCCGGTCAACGTTCTGAACCACGCAAAAGTGAGCATGACTCGGGTCGTCGATGTGCATCTGACGGGCTTTCATCACTGCGCCCGGCACCGGATCGATAAACGGGGCCGGCACTGGTCTTTTGTATGGTTTCATTGTCATTCTGGTATCTCTGTCCAGGCTATGCAACGGTAGACGATACCGCCCCAGCCCACCTCCCCCTCGCAGGTTCCGTCGGCGTGCTGGAACGTCCCATATTTCTCCCGATACCATCCGACGCATTCACCTCGGATCCCTTCCCAGCGCGTCAGGACGGCTATCTCCCGATACGGGGCGGCATCTTCTGGCTCTGGCGTAGGTAGGGTCGGTTTAACCGTGTTACGGTCGTGCCACGCGCTCACCGCTGGCTTCTCAACGCCAAGCAGCTTCGCCAGTGCCTCATAGTTTAGCTGGCTGTGATATCTCCCTTTACAGGCGACCAGCTTCTCTGCGGCGGCGAGGACGGCCAGCGCTTTCTGGTACGGCAGGTGCTTCGCGATGATGTTGTCAAAAAATTTTTGCGCCGACTGATCGACCTTTCCGGTGAACGTCATGTGTCCATTCAGGTTGATCGTCAGCTGTCCGATGATCTGGTTGCCCTGCGCAAAGTTAAACTGGAATGGGTGGGGCTCAACTCTCGCCACGGGCATTATGATGCTCGTGTCTTTCAGATCAATTTTAGGAATGGGGATCACCTTCCCGCTCTGTGGATCCCGGATCCCGACTTCAACTTTATTTTTTGTCATTGGCTTGCTCCTGCAGCTGGGTTAATGCCTCGCGCATCTTGATAACGGCGTACTCGAGGCGCTTATAATCCGGGTTTTCTGGCGGCTCCGGCCATTTGATATCGTCATCGTCGATCCGGGTCGATCCGTAGAAGTCGCTGGTGTAGACCCAACGGTTGTAGACGTTCTCACTCCCGGCGATGTCGTCCCACGCTTCGCGGGCTTCGGCCTTTCCAATGCTGCCCCGCCGACGTGCTCGGGCGATGGCTTGCTGGATGGCGGTCACGCAGTCGTCGTCGTCGCGCTCATTCATCGTGCTGCTGATGCCGTTGCCGAGCTTCATGACCAGGTAGTCGACGTTGGTGTCCAGCACAAACTGCTCGATCGTCCGGTCCTCACCGATCGCATTCCAGTAGTGCGACCAGCTGCTGCCGTCGCCTGTTAGGGTGACGCGCCCGGCTCCAGGGTACGTGTTGTTGATGGTGACATTGATCGTGTCGAAGTATTTTGGCACGTCCCAAATCTTGACCAGACGGCAGGTTAAATCAGCGATCTTCATGGCTGGCGCTCCCGTCCTTCACCTCGACCTTCGATTCTGGATCCTCCCAGGTCTGGATGTTCTCCGCACAAAACGGGCAGAAGTTCATGGCCACGCCACGCGGGAAACGCCCCGAGTGGATCTGGACGATGTCGGTACCGCGCTCGCCTGTCGCCACCTGGACGCGGGATGGCATAAACACGCCGCGCATGTTGCCGTTCGGGTTGCCGTACTGGATAACCGACTGGAGGTTGTCGCAGGGCTCAAGATGTCGCCCCATACGCACGCATTTCTCGCTCACTTACGGCCTCCCTTCGCTTTCTTTGGCTTGCGCCCGGCGTGTTTCTTCATGGCGTTCGGCTTCATGAACGCGCCTCGATACAGGCGCTTGAACTCCTGCAGGGGTGTCTCCGGTGGCAGGTCGTCTGCGGTGACGATCGGCAGCTCTTTACCGTCCATCAGGATCTTAACCTTGGTTGGATCGAGCTGCTCCGGGTGTCCGGTGATTGCTATTTTTTTGTCGTGTGAGGCTGACATGCTGGCTCCCTTTTGTTAGTGCCCGGCGTCAGTTCTGCGCCGCGCATCAGAATGGTTTCGGCCAGCGATGAGCTGGCTTTGACGGGGGTGAATCCTCTGTTTTTCTTCCGGTCGTGCCGGATGCGGCATAGATACCGCTGGCACTCGATACACTGCCCGTCTCGCGTTCGCCTGGGGCTGGTGTGCCCACGGTGGCATGGGTTTGGTGACTGGTATGTTGGCGCTCCCGTGCGGATGGCCTCCTGCCGCTCTGGCAGGGTGCCGTAAGTACCGCAGTGGTTCTTCCCCTTTTGCTGTACGCGCATCGCCATTGGTTAGTCGCTCCTTTTAGACCAGCCCGGGCCATGGTGGTCGCGCCACGTAGGATCGAGCGGTTCGGTGGTGGTGGGTTTAGTGACCGGCTGTGGTTTCTCGTCGGCCACAATGATTCGCGCCGCCTCAGCATCGAGACGGCGGATCCGCTCCTCGACGCCGCGCTGATAATAATTGATCAGGCGGGGATGGGGCTCCCCGCGCTCGGCGCATTTCATCGCCTCGATCACCTCGTTAATGACCTGCTGCTTGCCGCCCATTGTGCCCTGCCCATGCGCCGACTTCGACGATGTGTTTGCCGCCCTGCTGGCGCACTCGCGCTTGCCAGCCCCCTTGGGTGAGCGTCCAGCAGTGCCGGAACGCGGCTTCTGGTTTGGTGTGCTCATGCGTGACTAAGACTTTCATCCTTCCAGCTCCGGTGCTTGTGGTTGAGGGCGTTTGTTGGTGCATTTGATCACGCTGCCGTCGGTGAATCTGAGCGTGGCTGACGTCGGTGTCGCTTTAAGGGTACCGAAGTCCTTCGTGCCCTGCGCCATTCTCGCGCTGAAATCGTTCAGGGGGTTGACCTTCTTCGTGTATGCCAGGCTAATCTCGCCGAAGTCCTCACCATCGGTCATAACCATGTTGGCGTTCTGACCGATCTCGATCAGGTAGTCGCCCTGCGCTATCGGATCCTTGCAGTAGTAAATCCCTGCCGGGTAGACCCGAGCGTCGGCTGACTCCTGCGCTGCGGAGCTGGTAGCGACGAGGATTGCTGCTGCTGCGAGTGCTTTCATCATTTTGTTATTGTCCTTTTTGTGCGTTAAAGAAGGCGTCAGCCCAGGTTATGTAAATAGCTCGCATGTAGGCGTCGTCGTCGATGTTCTGAGCGACTACCGGCATGCGGAGCATGGTTTCTTTGGCGTGGAGATCGAGCATCTCTGGGGAGAACGCTTCGGGTGGTATGCCCCGGTTCATCCGTCCGAAGATGATCGCGTCGCGCATGATGTAGGCGATCTGTTTCCCCTCTTTCGATGCGGCAAACTGCGCGGCTACCGCTGGCTCGTAGCCGAGGTTAGCGTAAACCTTGAGGACGTACTTCTGTGCCTCCTGCTCGATCTGCTGCGCTGCAGTGATCTCAGCGATGTCGCGCTGTGGTTTGGTCTGTGGCGCTGCGTGTGCGGTGATGCTGGTGGCGATAATCGCCAGGGCTATCAGTGTGCGTTTCATGTTGGGTGCTCCTCTGTTGCTTGACCGGACATTAAGCCCACGTCTAAAACGACGCAAGCTATTTCCTCGGGATTTTCACCTTGCCCATGCTGACGTCCACCTTCTCCGGGTGCCATTTGTCCTTCGGCTGTCCGTGGGCGTAGGTCACGCTGTAGGTGGTTTGCGTATCGCCGTCGCACACCGTGGCGATCTCAAGGTCGCGATCATCCGGTGCGACCGGGCCTACCGCGCAAAGGCGGCGGTACCAGAAATCGAGTGCGTGCGGGTCGTGGTCGGCGTAGTCTTGTTTCATTGAGATGCCTCCTGTCTAATCTTTTTTGAGTATACAGCCTTGTAAGCCCCCGCGCCATCTGTATAATCTCGCCGACTTTCCCAACGCCTGAGGATCAAATGGACGCTCGCCAAAAAGAAAAAATCGAGAAGATGCTGTCGCTGGCCTTTAACAACACATCCCGCGACGAGGCAACAACGGCATTCAGCCGTGCCGTGGCGCTGGCGCATCAATCCGGTACCACGCTGCAGTCATTCCGGCAGGGCGGCTCCGACAAAGAGTCCGAGCTGGTGGACGACTACAACCGCCTGGTGGAAAAGTACAACGACCTGCTGCGGCGGGCGCTGAATGTCCAGGATGATCGCGACCGCATGCGCGATATGCTTCGCCGCCTCGACGAGCACAACGACAGGCTGATCGCCCGTAACCGGACGCTGGAGGTAGCGGCGGCACAAAATGAGGATCGGGTTGACCGGGTGACGCGGAATGCTGCCAGGATCCAGATGCGCGTGATCTGGCTGTCCCTGTTCGTGGGGACATGGATCGGCTTCGGTATTGCCCTCCTCGCTCGCTGACTTCCTCGCCCGGTTCACCGGGCTTTTTTCGCCTCCTGCGCAGAAAAGACTATGTTAGCGTCGAAAACGACGCTATAGTTCTCCCATCAAAACTAAGCACGCCTGAGGAGGCAATCATGCAACAGTTCACTAACGTAGATACCCTGAAAAACATCATCAAGCAGGTCGATGCGCTGTACGCCGTGTGTAATGCTCGCTCTCTGAAAATTAAAGAAGTGAAAGAGATCGCTTCGACCATCCTGGGTATGTCCGGTCTGCCGTATGACTGCCGCGCTGGCCTGTTCTCCGTAGTTTCCCGTCATCGCACCTACAATGACGTGATGGAATCCCTGCGCTACTCTCTGACCCATCTGCACATGCATCTTGACGTGTCCGAGCTGGTGGCTCGCCCGGCGATCGCCCTGTTCCTGAAACGCTGCGAGGCTTGCCGCTTCAACATCACCGTTCGCGGTCGCCGCATCTACATCAAGCGCCCGGATGGAGTGGAGATCTACATCGGTACCGACGGCAAAGGCCAGCGTTCTGACGTTGAGGAAGGCTGCGCCCTGGTGCTGGAAACGCACCGCATGTTCTCCGAGGCGCTGGAGCTGGACAAGTGGGAAGTTATCGAGGCGCTGCGTATGAAGGACGCCACGCTGCCGGAGGCTCGCCGCTACGTGTACCAGTACGGTCTGGCCTGTGCCGTGGAAATGTGGGACGAAACCCGCACCAAACTTTCCAAAGAGGTAGACGCGGTTTACCACTGGACGATCTGCCCGGAATGCCAGGGTCATGGCAAGGTCGACAACCCGGCCTTTGAGAACGGCTTCACCTCCTCCGAGTGGGCTGACATGACCGAGGACGAACAGGCCGCGTACATGGGTGGCGAGTACGACACCACCTGCCCGGGCTGCGAGGGATCCGGCAAAGTGAAAGCGCCGGACGTATCCAAACTGAACACCGCGCAAAAGCGCGAGCTTGTTCGTTATCGCCGCGAGTTAGAGCTCGAGGCTCAAATGAGACACGAGGACGCTGTTGCGCGTCACATGGGGTGCTGATGAAACCGATGGGACTGAAATACCGCGACCCGGGCTGCTGCTGTTCGCTCTGCCTGTCTCGCGGGTACCGTAAAGACAAAGGCTGGGAGTCGTTCACCGTCGCCCGAAAATCCACCGAGCGCCAGCTCACAAAGAAAACCATTCGTAAGGAGATCGCTGATGCGTAACCTGATCCTGATAATGGTGGCTCTGGCCACTTTCTCTGCCGCTGCGGTTGAATGCCGCACCGACTCGTTCAACACCACGCGCTGCTCCGACGGTACCGAGTACCGGACGGACTCGTTTGGCACCACCCGCGACAATCATGGTAATGAGTACCGCCGTGATTCCTTCGGCACCGTGCGCGACAATAACGGTAACGAATGGAGAACCGACTCGTTCGGTACCGTCCGTGACAACCATGGCAACGAATACCGGACGGACAGTTTCGGCACCATGCGGAGCAACTCCGGCACCGAATGCCGCACCGATTCCTTTGGCACCACCCGCTGTAACTGACCCTCAACCCTCGGGGTAGTCCTCCTCCTGCCCTGAGGGTATTATTATTCCTTACACTGTAAGAAATAACTTTACCTAACGTCATTTTCGTCGTACTCTTAACTCAAGCAAAAAAGCATCGCTTAACGCCTGAGGAGGCACCAAATGGCTACTAAAATCACTTTCCCACGCACCGCTGAGGCTACCGAAGTCTCCGATGCCGAGTACACCCTCTGCGCCGATGGCGTTAAAACTCCCGTTTTCCTCCAGGACAACCGTCCGGCTGGTGGCAAGATCGAGATCTGCACCCTGATCGATGGTGCCGTGAAGTATCACACCGCTCGCCCTACCATGCGCCTGGCCTGTAATGCTGCCGCTATCGTTTATCTGGAGGTGTGCCGTGGCTAATGCACCGCGTATGTCCCGGGATGAGTTCTTCTCCCTGCTCGAGGATCTGGTAATGACCAACGTCGGGCATAACTTCTCCGTCGAAATCGGCGGTGAGGGTAAGGTTGTCGTACTGCGCTGGGCTGTCACTGGCTCTGCCGAGCGCACCGAGAAGAAGGCGCTGTTCTTCTCCCGCTCTCCGGTCATGCTGAATGCCGCGCTCGAAGCGTTCACCGCCTGGGAGAAAGAGATCCAGGGCGAGCTGTACATGCAATATGCCGACCACTCTGATCCCGACGCGGCCTATGAGCGCCACCTCGAGAACGCTGGCTGGCAAGACGCCGACGCCCAGGATCGCTGGGAGGCCGAGCACGGTTGCCTCGACCACTGGCAAAGCAAGGCGCTGGCTGATGGTAAATCCTTGCGTGAAATCGAGGACGCGACAGCTCCGGTGCTCGAGGTTGCTGCCGACTGGCAAACCAAAGCTCGCGGCACCAACAGCCAGGAATACCAGATCTATGTCACCAACGCTGAGGCGCTGGGCTGGAAAGTGAAATCTTTCGACGAGTGGGTGAGGAGCTAACCATGGAGCATCAATTCACCAAGGCCGAGATATCGGCCTTTAAAGACCTGCTGAGTAAGGCGCTGCGTCTCGTGTTCGGCGGTTCCTCCCCGAACCACCCATTTGGCGCTCGCATCTCCGGGCGCACCTTCGCCGACGGCTCTGTGGGCTACGGCTTTATGATCTCCGGCCTGGGCGCTGACCAGTTCGTGCTGATCGAAAAGACCCCACCCGCGCTGCAGGTGGAGCTGAAATTAAAAGCCCGTGCGCTGCTGCGTGCGGTGTTCGCTGAAACGAAAAAATAACCAACCTCCCCCGTGTATGTCGCCCGGCGACGGACGGGGCTACTCTTTTTTGCTAAGGATTATGACCAATGAAAACTGTTAAATTCGCCCCTGAAGGCAACGCGCACCTGCACATCGCTGGCACCTCGCGGCATATGACCGTGTGCGGCTGGCAACGCGGGAGCACCTCCGGGATGATCTTCGCCGACGACGGCACCGTGACCTGCCCCGACTGCCTCGACGCTATGGCGGAGCTGGTTGATGCGATGGGGATGGGGCTGCCTGAAACCAACCCGGACGACCGCAAGCGCAAGATCACCGAGCTGCGTGCCCTGCTGCTGATCGAGACGTACCGCAACGCGATCGGCAAGTTCCCCGCGCCGCGCTACCGGCTGATGCTCCAGCTGCTGATCAAAGCGGGTGACGAGCTGCCGCTGTGGGATGGTGCTGCGGGCTTCTTTAAGGCGTGGCGACAGAGTGACGTCATCTACTCCCGCAGCCTGACCAGCTGGGACATGATCGTGTGGCATCTGGCGCACTCCGACGAGCACCTGCAGACCGCGATTAACGCCGTGTTCCCGCCTGAACCCGTGGAGGCTTCCGGTGCGCCAGCTCTTTGATGCGCTCTGCGCGGTGTTCTGTATCGGCCTCGCCACCTTCCTGGTGGGGCTGGTTGTCTACAGTGCGGCGCTGGCCTATGCCGACAGCGACTGGCGCTGGACGGCGCTGAACGGTGCGCTGTCGTGGCTCATGCTCCAGCTGGTCTGGTGGCCTGTGGTGTCCTGTTTTGGTTCCTATTTCCGGGGCGTTAAGTATGAAGACTGACCGTTTTACCTTCCTGTGCGCCTGTACGCTGTGCGTCATCATCGCGGTGCTGTCGTTTGTTATGGGCTTCATGGCCTACGACCTGTGGCTCTCCGGCCTCACCATGCTGGCGGTCATCCCGGTGGCGCTGGCGTTCGTATGCATTCTGTTGCTGGTTGCGCTGGGACGCGGCCTTTTCCGTGTTGAGATTGAGGACAAACCATGAAACTGACGACCTACATCGACCTCTACTATCAGGGCAATAAATCGGCTTTTGCCCGTGCGATGGACGTGCAGCCGCCGTCTGTCCACCAGTGGCTCAACTCGGGCGCTGAAATCATCGGCGGTAAGCTGGTACTTAACTCCCGCGACCTCCCGCCGTCGACCTCGCTGACTGACGTCTACGATGCCCACGCCCCGTTCGAGGCGATGATGCGCTCCCTGAACCCGGCTATCCCCCTCGAGCGCGACGGCGACGGCTATAAGGTGGCGTTCGTCCACGGTGCCTGGATGACCTTCTCGATCATGAAGGACGCCCAGCCCGAACCTGTAACCGTTCCTTACGATGCAATGAAAAGCCTACAGGCGGCGAGTGAGGCGATCGCGGGTGCCATGGCGCTGCTCGACCCTGAGGGGCAGGGTACTAACCATTTTTAATTCCTTACACTGTAAGAGAAATGATAACGGATGCCCGGCGAAAGTCGGGCTTTTTTGTGCCCTCGTTACTTGTTACCTGCCACATTTTTCCCGTTACAGCCTTTTTGTGTCGGCTCCAGCCCGCGTGGCTGTAGACGTCCCGCGTTTCGTTACCTCGTTACCTGAAATCTCGTTTCTGCACCTATATATCTATACATAAATACAGTAACACAGTAAGGATTACTTACGATTAACTATCGCCTACTACTGTAAGCAAAACCGAATTAATCGCACTATGGTATAAAATCGAAGTAACAGAGGTAACGAGGTAACAAGACCCACTCTATCTATATCTATATCTATCTATCT